>Ga0233421_10000062_pt1 | contig 56304 bp, 51 predicted proteins | sample Watercolumn_Mata_3_FD_182725 | JGI IMG/M metagenome (GOLD analysis project Ga0233421, IMG submission 182725) | Freshwater microbial communities from Lake Matano, South Sulawesi, Indonesia - Watercolumn_Matano_2014_107_MG | ecosystem: Environmental > Aquatic > Freshwater > Lake | place... | reverse complement strand
CTCCTCATTATATTTGCCGCCGCTAACATAGTAAATCACGGTTTTTGCGAAATCACGACGTGCGGCATTTTTAATTCCCTGCACCTCAAATCCAAGTTCGGTGAGGCGTAGCGACACCCGATAAGCAAAACCATTTAGATCGGTTCCATTTTGAACCTCGACCTTTACTTTTATGATCTGTTTTATGGACCCAACCGCCGTCGGTTCCAGCTCAAAAATATTTTTTACTAAATCGCGCACCTCACGCCAGTCGCCGGCGCGTGGAACAAGAACATACGCCCCTTCCCGCATTTCCGCAATGAGCGGCTCTCCCTCGCCTTCAGACAAAACAAGACGATGAATCGCGTCGTAATTTAATTCTCTCGCGAGATTCGCAAATCTAACAATTTCAAGCGCGCCCAAATTAGTCTTCAGATGATCACCCAAGTCCGCGAAGATGTTGGCGATTTTTGAAGGATTGGCTAAGGTTGAAAGCGAAAAAATTCTATCCTTGAGCGCCATCATCAAAAGCTGCTGCCGCCGGCTCCGCGCAAAGTCGGATCCTTCGCCGTTTGTTCCGTGGCGGGAACGGACAAACTGCAGCGCCCGCGCCCCATCCATCAAGTCGCGCCCCGCGGAAAAACTTACAGTTTTATAGCCAAAATCGGCAGTCGGATAAAGCGCATCGCTAAAACTCTCCGGAACGTCAATCATTACTCCGCCCAAATCATCAATAATTTTTCGAAAACCGGAAAAATCTATCCGCACGTAATAATCAACCGGGATATCAAATGCGCGGCTTACCGCCTCGCCCGCCGCCTCGCCGCCAGAACCAACTTTTTTAAGCTCCCCAAATGCGTCCGCTTCATTTATTTTCCTTAGGCCAACTTCGGGAATCTCCACTAAAACATCGCGCGGGATAGACAAGAGCGCAAGATCTTTTTTATCCGGCCGAATGCTCGCGAGAATAATCGTATCCGTAAGATACGGGCCATCGTGCCCAGGCCCGCCGATTCCAAAAAAAAGAATATTGATTCGTCCGCGGGATTCGCCCTTGAGCTGCCGATCGCCGCTAAAAACCAATGATCGGAGGCGACCCATAAACGATTGTTTTTCCGCAGCAGGAGGCGACCCGTCCGACGCGTTCATAAACCGCCAGCCCAAAAAAGCCAAAGCAATAATAAAAAGCAAAAACACAAAAAACTTTCCCCGCCGACTCGGCGGGGATGAATACCCCAGCTCTGCATCAGGTCTAAGCAAATTAACTTCAGGCGCATTATGTTGCATATTCTACTAAAAATAATATCAAATTTAATTAAAGCATTCAAGTATCGCTGATTCGGCCATCAGCTTTCGGCTGTCAGCGATCGGCCGAAGTCCGAACTCTTCGCCTACGCCGAGGCTTCGGCGAGCAAGCGAGGTCTGAAGTCCAAAGTCCGACACATTGACTTTGCGATTAAAATTATTTAGAATATGAATGTATTTTGGGCTTGTCCCCACACCAATAAATTGCACCCGTAGCTCAATGGTTAGAGCACTGCATTCACATTGCAGGGGTTGTAGGTTCGAATCCCACCGGGTGCATTGGTGTGAGGGTGAAGTTAGAGCGCCCCGATGTCCATCGGGGAGGTCACAGGTTCGAATCCTGTGCCGTCCATCTAGAATTGGTGGGAGGGCAGGTTCGAAAGGTCGGAGGTTCAATTCCTCCCGAGTCCATCATATTGAATTAGCCGTCCAATTTTAAAAACTAGGCCGCAAGACCTAGTTTCTTAAATGAGCTTTTTCAAAAATTCTCCCATTCCAAAAAGATAAAAAGTGTTGCCGAGCCCGACAGAGAGAGCGTCCATGATCGCCGCCAGAAGATAGCCGGACGATCCTTCGTATCCCAAACGTTTGATGAGTATCGCTCCGACAAACGGACCGGCGATAAAATTGACAAGAAATATCGCGAGGAGCTTGCTTGCGTGAATAAGCTTGGCAAGATATGCTCGTTCAAAGTTGTAACGCGTAAGGCGATCGATTAGCCGCTTAAATAGTCCTCGCTTAGCTGGGTCATAAAGCCGCAAAATGAATACAGAACAAAGTAACTGCACAAGAAAATAAACAGGATACGACCAATAACCCATCCAAACCGCAATCCGCGCCATTACCCCCATAAAAAGCAGGGGACCCACTATTGTCAAGGCGAACGCAAAAATTATCACGAGCAATCGCCGCGCGCTCGTAGCCATCCGAATCCTCCCCTGAAAAGAGCTTGTAATTTCAGCTTAACACGAGGACGCGCGGCAGGCAAATCGGCGCGGGCAATGTCGTCCTTGGCGAAGTCGGGGAATCTGTGTCTATAAAATATGTATAACATTTTCTTTGATTCTATAATTGTGATGATTCTCGCGGTAAGCGGTTTTTTATTTTGGATATTTTTACGCGACGCCTTTATCAAAAAAAACGGGCGGCTGGCGCGCTGGCCAATTTTTTCCGCTCTCGCGCTCTTCGCGTTCGCGATGATTTTCTTGACGGTCATCTATGGTAGCTTTATTGAACCTAAAATCATCATAATAAAACACGCATCCATCAAGCTGACCTCGAGCCAAGAGCCGCTGAAGATAGCGCTTATTTCCGATCTTCACGCCGGACCATACAAAAAAGATGATTTCTGGAAACGCGTGGTGAAAAATATCGAAAAACAATCGCCGGATGTTGTGATTTTAGACGGCGACCTGGTTAACGGCGAAACCGACGAAGCAAAATATCTCGCCCCATTCCGGGAATTGGCGCAAAAAACAATGATTTTCGCCGTCCTCGGCAATCATGATTCCGGCGGCAACGAAACGCGCAAGGACTTTTATCGCCTTCCGGAAGTGGCCAAAACCATTGCGGAATATCTCCGAAGCATCGGCATTAATATTTTGGAAAATACCGGCGCGCGCCTAAAAATAAAAAGCAAAGAAATACATCTTGGGGGCGTTAAAGAATACAATAGCGGGGAAGCAAATGTCGCGGAAAGCTTTCGCGGCGCGGAAGCGAATTTTTTAAAAATCCTTCTCGCCCACAATCCGGACATTATTTTTGACGCGATGCGCGAAAAAATTCAGCTTGTGCTTGCGGCCCATACGCATGCCGGACAAATCAGGCTACCTTTTTACGGTAGCATTCATCCTCCCTTTATTGAACTCGGGAGATATTATTTTGACAAAACCGGCTGGTTTGATTTCGGAAACACTAAGCTTTACATCACCTCCGGAATCGGCGAGACCGGCGCACGCTCGCGACTTTTCACTCCTCCGGAAATCGTGATACTGGATATCTATTAATGGTCATCCGCGGACGCATCAATTACTTGAAATCTTAAAAGATTTGTATTATATTTAACTTATGCGGCGGGGTAGCTCAGAGGTAGAGCAAAGGACTCATAAGCCTTGGGTCGTGGGTTCAATTCCCACCCCCGCTATATCAAGAATAGAGAGGTTAAAATTAAGAATCACAGAAATGATTCTTAATTCTTAATTCGTAATTCTTAATTCTAAACCGAATGTTTCTCATGGTCCACGCCACAGCCGGCGCGATTATTGGGCAAAATGCGCATAATCGGATTTTCGCTTTTGCGATTGGATTTATCATCCATTTTTTTATTGACCTCATTCCGCACGGAGACTCCGATATTTACGATCGATATAAAAAAGGCGAATTAAAAAAACGCGCAATTTCAATGGTAATGATAGACGGTATTTTAACTATTTTATGGATACTTTTTTTAACTGATGTTGTCCCGACCGACAAAAAAAACGCGATGACCGCCGGTATCGCCGGAAGCGTATTGCCGGATTTAATCGTCGGCCTCAGTGAAACATTTAAAAAGATAAAATCATTTCGTAATTTTCAAAAATTACATATAAATATTCATAATTGCGTCATTAAAAAAATAAAAAAAGACTGGCCTTGGCTTATGGGCGCTTCGTTCCAATTATTAATTTTGGCGATTTTAATAAACTACATTAAATGCTAAGCAGCGAAATTAAAAAATAAGACCCTGCCTAAGGGGTCTTTTTTTGTTTGTTCTTGAGATAAAAAATTAAAACCGCAGTAAAACACGCAACATATAAACCAATATTTAAAAACGTGTAATAATTATTATTTGAATAATTAAAAAGTCCTGGTGCCCGAAACTCCGAAAGCGGCCATAAAAACGGCGTCGGAAACTTTTGGTGACTTATGGCGTCCAAACCAATATGCATCCCCCATCCAAACATCGGAAAATGAAAATATCGAAATTTATCCCGCCGGCGATGCTCCAGATAAAATTCCCCTCCGAGCGACGCCCAAAGACCGTAACGAGCAACAGCGACAAGAAGAAATACAATAAAAAAAACCGGCAAGCCGTGTCCCAGAGGATACGCCCAATAAAGATATTGATTCAACTCTTCGCTGGTAATATCAGAATAACGACCAAAAATATAATCGCAAATATGTGGCACGAAAGCGACGATATCCGGCACAAGCCCCCAGAGTACGCCTTGAGCGATTTTTTTCGGTTCTTTAAGCGGCAATAACAAAACCGTTGTCTGCCAAACATGGCCGACGATATCCACAAGCAACCTCCACGTCTAAAATGAACTGTTTTTATCTTGACACAAACTTGCTAAAAAAGCAATGGAGCATACGGCGCTTCGCGCCTAGACATAAAACAAATTTGCTTTTTTGCTTTGACGCTTTGATGTTTCGATGCTCATGGCCAGCGAAAATTTTCAAATGCCCAAATCGCCAATTTCCTAGCTTCGTCAAAACGAGATAGGTCAGTTTTAGCGCCGAAAATAACAATTGCAAGCTCGTTGCGTCCGCGAGCGACGCGGAGTGCTAAATTATACCCGCTTTCATCAATATATCCGGTTTTACCGCCAATTATCTTATACTCCCCGTTATCTAAATCGCTTCCCAAAAGCTGATCGGTATTTCGTAGATAAATTTTTCGGCCGGTATTTTGAACAGTAATCTGATACATTTTCGCGGTGAGAATTTCGGCTATTTCTGGACGCGCAAACACAAGAGCGACAAAGCGCGCCGCCTCCTCAACAGTAGAAACGTTTCCCGGATCAAGACCGATCGGATCAACAAAGTTGGTATTATCAAAATGCATATATTTCGCCCGCTCATTCATTAAAGAAACAAACGTATCGCCACCGATTTTTTTAGCAATCACATTTGTGGCTGTATTAGATGAGGCAACTAAACTTGCCGCCAATAGATCGTAAAATCTTACTTCATCGCCCGGCAAAAAATATTCAATATTTCCGCCCACGCGATCGCTTGCCTCGATTTTAATAATTTCATTTTGATCAAATCCTCGTTCGGCAACAATGAGCGCCGTCATCATTTTCGTCAAGCTCGCGATCGGCATCGCCGTCGAATCATTTTTTGCATATAAAATCGCACCGCTTGCCATATCAATAACTGAAACGGCGCGAGCGTCTATCTCGGGTATTGACGCCAAGCTGATATATACTGGCTTTTCCGGCATTTTTCTTTTTGGAGCCACCTCTTCGGCATTAGCTAAATAATTTTCAATAATAGAACGGGGAGAAGTTATCATCGCCTTAAATACATTGGCTAGTTCGGTATTTTGCAAAATTTCTGTTACGCTACATACAGATGGCTTAATAAAAAAAATCGCCAAATTAACGGCAAAAAACACAATCTTTAAAACAAATAACATTTGCATAAAATTACCTCGTGCTATCTTTACGACGCCTCCTTCATCGGCTCAATTTGGTTTTCTAAAAATTTTTCCAAGTTTGGATCGCGGCTTAATTTTTCAAAATCTGGAAGCTCGGTTACCGATTTAATCCCCAAAAAACGCAAAAAATCAAAAGTAATGTTGTATTTTTGCTCGCCGCCCCCGCCCGCCTCCACGAGCCCGCGAATCATCAGATTTCTTAAAATCAAACCGCAATTCACGCCTCTGATTTGTTCAAGCTCGGCCTTGGTAATCGGCCCGCGATAAGCGATAATCGTAAGCGTCTCTAGAGACGGCCGCGTCAATTCACCGTTTGTTTCGTCTTTAATAAAATCACGGATCAAGGCGGCGTTATCATTAGCAGTTGACATTTGGTACTCATCATCAATCCGCGCGATTTTAATACCGCGTTCGTTATAATCGGAAATCAATTCATAAATAACCGTTTTAACCTCATCCGCCTTCGCGCCCGCAAGTTCGGCAATCTTTTTTTCCGAAAGTGGATGCGCGGAGATAAAGAGCAAACTTTCAATTTTTGATTTTAGGGACATTCCTTTTGACTACGGTCTACGGACTACAGACTACCGACAAAAATTCTGTAGTCCGTAGTCCGTCGTCTGTAGTCTAAATCATTTTCTTAATTTCAATATCCTCAAACAACTTTTTTTGCCTGACAGAGACCGCCCGTTGTTTTATTAACTCTAAAAGCGCCAAAAAACTTACAATCACCTCCATCTTATTTTTTGCGGATTTCACAAAATCTCTAAAACCGGAGTATATCTTTTGAACGATGATTTTTTTTATATCTTCCATTTTTTCGCTGATGGACACGGCTTTAGTAATCAATTTTTTTGGCATTTCAGCAACCGGCGCGATGGCGCGTATAATCCTTGCGAACGCTGATGACAATTTTTCCAAAGTAACGCCCCGAGGGGGACAAAATGCCGGCGCAGAAAGCGGCATTTTTTCATGAAAATAGATAAAATGCTTTTTGCGAATCAGCAATTCAATTGTTTTGGAGGCCGTGAGATATTCTTTGTAAATTTTCAATTGGTCAACGAGCGACGCCCCGTCTTCTTGCAATTCCAAAGTTGGTAGAAGCAGTTTTGATTTTATCAAAATAAGTTTGGTGGCGATTACCAAAAAATCAGCAAGCTCTTCCGGGGCAATCTGCGGCGATGAATTTACGTACCCCAGATACTGCTCCGTAACCTTTCCGAGTGAAATTTCGGAGATTTCCAGTTTAGCATCCTCAATCAGTTGGAGCAGGAGATCCAGAGGACCAGAAAATTTTTCGAGTTTAATTTCGTACACTCGCAGTTCATAGCCAATAGTTTCCGCCAGGGCGGATCCGCCTCGGGCGGACATAGCCAATAGAATTAAAACTATTGGCTTTTGGCTATTGGCTACTCAGCTCAAACTATCTCTTTTTTGCCACCCGTTTTACTGCCTTTTTAACAATCTTCTTGCCTTTTGCGACCGCTTTTAATAAATCTTTTTCAATAGATTTTCCAATATCGGCAACGGTGGCATTTTCCAACTTTTCTAAATCTTTTACTTTAAGGCGCAATGATTCGGTAAAACTGCCGGCACCCGCAATTATCTCTTTGGCCCCGCGAAGCGCCTTATCCAACACCGTCTCCAATTTATGCATCGTGGCAAATGGCACAATCGCGCCCGGTTTCATTTTTAAAACTTTTTTGATCATTGGTTCATTAGCAATCTGCACTTCTTTTGCCTTCAGAACTTTTTTTAGCTTGGGGATATCAAGTCGTAAATTTGCCGGGATAGTAACTAAAACATAACGCTTATCTGCTTTAACCAAAAGGGTTTTGGCGATGTTCGCGAATTTTTCATCCAGCGTGCGCGCCAAATCAAAGGCGGTGTAGACTTTTTTGTGTTTCACAACCCTGTGTGGCACTTTGTGACGTTCAAGATGTTTAATGACTTTTACGGGGACAGCCATAGATTTGTATCAAGTATTATGTATTAAGTATTAAGGGATTAATACTTAATACGAAAATACCGAAATAAAATTATTTTTTAATCTGAATGTGAACTTCGTCAAGTTGGGATGTCGGCAGCTCGGAGGGTGCTCCCATCATAACATCGCGCGCATCGCCAGTTTTGGGAAAAGCGATTACTTCGCGAATGTTCGGTTCATTCTGCAAAATTGCGACCAGCCGGTCAATTCCAAGAGCAAGACCTCCGTGCGGCGGAGCGCCATATTCAAACGCTTCCAGTATATGGCCGAAACGTTCGCTGATTTCTTTTTGTTCTAACCCCAAAATTTCAAAAATTTTATTTTGTAAATCGCGGCCGTGGATTCTGATACTGCCACCGCCGATTTCAAAACCATTAAGCACAATATCATACGCTTTTGCCTTGACATCTTCCGGTTTTTTATCCAAGAAGTTCGCATCTTCGTCCTTCGGCGCCGTAAACGGATGGTGCGCGGACACCAACCTTTTATCGGTTTCGGAATATTCAAAAAGTGGGGGATCTTGAATCCAGCAGAAGGCAAGCTCATCTGGATTATTTTTATCCTCGCGGAGATCGGGCTTATCCGAATCATATTTCTTTATCGCTTCGACATAAGAAAGTCGCGGAAACGGTGTCTTTTTTATCATCTTTTTGGGATAAATCTCCGCGACTAATTTTATTAGCGCCCCTTCAACAACGCTCATCACATCGTCTTCTGAGACAAAGCTCATTTCTAAATCAACTTGCGTAAATTCCGGCTGACGATCACCGCGCTGATCTTCGTCGCGGAAACATCGCGCTACCTGAAAATATCTTTCCAAGCTGGCAACCATCAGAAGTTGTTTAAACTGTTGCGGCGATTGCGGAAGAACGTAAAATTTGCCGGCATGAAGACGCGAAGGCACAAGATACTCACGCGAGCCCTCCGGCGTACCCTTGGTTAAAATAGGGGTTTCGATTTCCACAAAATCTTTTTTGCTTAAATAATCGCGCAAGTGTTTAATAATGCGGCTCCGCGCCAAAATATTATTTTTCATTCGCTCGCTTCGCAAATCCAGATAACGATATTTAAGACGCAATTCTTCGTTTACGCCGAAGGTATCTTTATCTAATTCAAATGGTGAGGTTTTAGCGGTATTTAAAATCGCGAGATTTTCCGCGAGCAACTCGATCTCGCCAGTAGAAAGTTTGGGGTTGATCGCATTCGGCACCCGCTTTTGCACCGTGCCGGAAATTTGAACGACAAATTCCGGGCGCAACTCATCCGCCTGCTTGAGCAGCTCTTTATTAGTCGGCAAAAAGACGATTTGTAAAAGACCACTCCGATCGCGAAGATCAATAAAAATAATCTTGCCCATATTGCGACGAACATGGACCCAGCCACTGACTGTGACTTTTTTACCTATTTTCTTAAGTGTGTCTTGGATGATTGTTCGAGACATAAAGTAGTATAAATTCGAAATTCGAAGCACGAAATCCGAAACAAATTCTCCGCCAAAGGCGAATCCGCCTCGGGCGGAAAATAACCAAAATTCGAAAGTTTAAGACATTATAATTTTGGATTTAGATATTGTTTCGAATTTCGGATTTCGGATTTAACATATTACGGCTTAAGCCGATTTAAAAGCCGCGGAAACGGTGTTGTCTCCCTAACATGTTCCAACCCGCAAATCCAGGCGACGGTGCGTTCGAGCCCGATGCCGAAACCGGAATGTGGAAAACTTCCATAACGGCGGATATCCAAATACCATTCAAATGCCTCTTTCGGCAAATGATGCTCGCGGATCCTTTGCTCCAAAAGATTTAAATCGTCGATCCTTTGCGAGCCGCCGATAATTTCGCCGTAACCTTCGGGAGCCAAGAGATCGTCGTTTAAAACCACGCGGGGATTTTGCGGATCAGGCTTCATATAAAAAGATTTTACCTCCACCGGATAATGCGTGATAAAAATCGGCTTGTCGTATTGTTTTGTCAAAACCGTCTCATCATCCCCGCCCAAATCATCGCCCCACTTGATATCCGAACCGAGCTCCTGAAGTTTCTTAACGGCCTCATCATACGAAAGCCGTGGAAAAGGCGCAACGATATTTCTAAGCGGCTCTAAATTGCGCTCCAAAATTTTAAGATCATCAGCGCGGCGCTCGAGCACGCGGCTGACGACAAATGATACCAAATCTTCTTGCAACTTGAGATTTTCTTCATGTTCAATAAAAGCCGCCTCGGCCTCCAACATCCAAAATTCGGTAAGGTGCCGACGGGTTTTTGATTTTTCGCTCCGAAATGTCGGACCAAAACAATAAACGCGACCGAGCGCCGCGGCGGTTGCCTCAAGATATAATTGGCCTGATTGCGAAAGATACGCCTTATCATCAAAATATTTAACTTCAAAAAGATCGGTCGTGCCTTCACAGGCCGATGGCGTAAAAACCGGCGAATCGGTGAGCATAAATCCGCGTTCGTAAAAAAAATCGCGGAAGGCCTGTTCAATTTCACTGCGGACGCGAAGAATCGCTTCCTGCCGCGACGAACGGATCCAAAGATGCCGATTGTCCATCAAAAAATCCGTTCCATGCTCTTTCTTTGAGATCGGATATTCAGCCGCCACCGCCAAGATCTTCAAAGATGAAACATCCAGCTCTACACCGCTTGGCGCACGCCTTTCCTCGCGTAATTTGCCACGCACAATTAATGACGTTTCCATCGTGATTTTCCCGAGATTCTCCCATAGCTCCTGCGAAACTTCTTTTTTTGAAACGATTCCCTGAATGCGCCCCGAGCCATCGCGCAATTGCAAAAAATAAATACTTCCGGAAGAACGGAAATTATAAACCCAGCCGCGGAGCTCAATCTCTTCGCCGATATGCTTTGGCGCGTCTTTAATATAAATGTCAGTCATAGCAAATAAATATGTCATCCTAACCTTGTTTCAGGATCTATCAGATGCCGAAACGAGTTCGGCATGACATCGATAACATGCAATCATTATATAAAAAAAGCTCTATTTGGGCAATAGAGCAATGAAATTTGCTACAAGATTCTACTTTCTGCTTTCTACTTTCTTATATCCGAATTGATAATTAAAAATATCTGATTTAATCGGCCCCTTTAACTTCATATACATTTCACAGAGAAGATACTTAATTGCGATATTTAACCGGCCATCGCGGTCAAAACGCCGCACCGAAACCATGATCGGATAGGATTTTAGAATTCCGAAGCGTGTGATTTTACTGGCGCGTTCGGCATAATCATGATCTTCGGCCAATTTAATTTCTTCATCAAAACCGCCGATTGCCTCGTGCACGTCTTTGCGCGCAAAAATACAAGAACCGGGCGTGTGCGGCGAAAAATGTCCGACGGTACGCGTATAAAAATTATAAGTTTTGTGAAAAACTTTATCGCTTAATTTGTCCGACATCGGACGAAGGGCGCAGGTGGCAATGCCAAGCCGCCGCTCGCCGAATTCTTCGATAATTTTTTGACAAAAATCCGGCGCCGGCAACATCACATCGGCATCTAGAAATAAAAGCAAATCGCCTCTGGCCGCCAATGCCCCAAGATTGCGCGCCCGGCCCGGCAAACCGCCATCAATCACCCCTGCGCCATAAGCGGCGGCGACTTCACGCGTTCGATCCTGCGAGTGCGCATCCGCGACAATTATCTCCAATTCGGTCTTAGTCTGATTTTTAATGCATTCCAAAAGCTTCGGCAGATTATCTTCCTCATTTAAAGTTGGAATGATGACGCTTAACATGGTTTTTATATTATTCCTTCTTTGCAAGTGGAAATCCAGAAAAAAGAACTGGATCCCCGATTAGATTGGAGATGACAAGTGTTAATTCCCCACCCGCTTATACAGCCCATAAAACTCTGCCTGCTCTAAAACATGCCCCGCTATCGCAGCTTCCAGCTTACTGCGATCGGCTCCCGGCGTCAAGTCCAAGACAGTATCTAGGGCATAGAGATGAAAAACATACCTATGCTCGCCCCGACTGGGGCATGGCCCGCCATAACCGGTTTTCCCAAAATCCGTTTTGCCTTCCACCGCGCCACCCGGCGCTTTGCCCTCGGCGATTTCAGTATTCGCCGGCAGAATATTCCATGCCGTCCAGTGTAAAAAATCTCCGCTCGGCGAATCCGGATCATCCATAATTATCGCCAGACTCTTGGCACCAGACGGCACATCAGAAATCCGAAGCGGCGGAAGAATATCCGTGCCGTCGCAAGTATACTTGGAGGGAATTTTTTCGGCATTCCCAAACGCCGAACTCGATATTTGCATATGATTTGTAATGCCGGTGAGGCCTTGAATAATCTTGACTGGCGACTGATTAATATTGTTAACTTTCTTTGAACAAAAAATCACCACGATAAGCAGAACGATAAAAATTACGACCGAAAAAATAGCGAGCTTTTTCATTCTGATAACTATTCAAATTAAGGAAAAGACATATTCCAGTATACTAGTACATTAGCATATTACAGAAACAAAAAACAGGGCAACTCGCCCTGCTTATTAAGAATCGGAAGGTGAAAAAACTTTGCTGATTTTAAAAAATAGTTAGCGTTTTCTTATATTTTTATGATAAAAAAATTATTCGTCCCAATTTTCAAGCAGCTGTTTTTGTTTTTTTGTCAGTTTTTGCGGGACTTTGACGATGACGGTTACGAGATGGTCGCCGGTGCCCCTACGCGACTTAATCCCCTTGCCTCTCAACCTAAAAACTTCGCCGGATTGGGTGCCAGCGGGAATTTTTAAAATCACCGGGCCGTGGATAGTTTCGACTTCAACTTCGCTGCCGAGCGCGGCGTCGCGGAAACCGATTTCCACTTGCGACAAAATATTGTTTTCCTCGCGCTCCCAGCGTCGGTCCGGACGCACGGAGATATTAATATACAAATCCCCTGTTCGTCCGCCGGAGACAGCTTCTCCCTCGCCCTGCATCTTTAAAGTTTCGCCATCGGCAATGCCCGCGGGGACTTCGACTTTGACCTTTTTTGCCACCCGATGGATGCCCGCGCCATTGCAAGCCGAACATTTATGTTTGGGCACGCGGCCCTTGCCGTTGCACGCGTCGCAAACGCTGACAGTTTCAAAATTTCCAAGGATGGTCCGCTGAACTTGGCGAATCTGCCCACGGCCATCGCACCGCGAACACGAAACCATTTCGCTCCCCGGCTCCGCGCCCTTGCCGCCGCAACGCGAACAAACATCATTTTTATAAAGTTCAATGACTTTTTCCGCGCCGAACGCCGCTTCTTTAAAATCAAGCGTCATATCCATTTCAATGTCACGCCCGCGCGTTTCGGTGCGCCTCCGCCCGCCGCCCATCCCGAACATCTCGCCAAAAATATCATTGATATTTCCAAAATCAAAATCCCCAAACCCGCCGAATCCGCCAGTGCCGCCGAACGGCCCCCCCGCCCCGCCGCCCATGCCTTCAAACGTTTGGCCAAATTGGTCATATTGCGCCCGCTTAGTTTTATCTGACAAAACCTGGTACGCCTCGTTAATTTCCTTAAATTTTGCTTGGTCTCCGCCCTTGTCCGGATGATGCTCCTGCGCCAGACGCCGAAAAGCGCGCCGAATTTCGTCATCCGACGCGCCCTTTTCCAATCCTAGAATTTTATAATAATCCTTTGCCATTTATTTGACCCCTCCTCGCCTCCCCTTCGTAAGGGGAGAATAAAACGGAGACCAAGAATTTTATAATAGTCTTTGGACATTTTATTGCTTATCCTTGAACTCCGCGTCTTTGGCGCCGCCATCGTCTTGCTTTGGAGGCTCACCACCGGCGGATTTATTTTCCCCGGCCGCCTTGTACAGCTCCGCGCCGATTTTTTGAATTGTTCCCGAAAGCTCGTCCATCGCTTTTTTAAGAACCACCGCGTCTTCCTTACCCTTGGCCTCGCGAAGGACTGCAAGATTGCTTTCAATCTGCGATTTTACGTCTGCCGGAACCTTGCCGCCAGCATCCTCCAATGCCTTTTCTGTCGTATGAATTAAAGCATCGGCTTGATTGCGCAGATCAATTACTTCTTTGCGCTTTCTGTCTTCCTCGGCATGGAGTTCGGCTTCGCGCCTCATTTTTTCAATATCTTCTTTAGAAAGCGCGCCGGAATCACGAATGGTAATGTTTTGCGATTTGCCGGTGGCCTTGTCTTTGGCGGTAACAGTTAAAATGCCGTTTGCATCAATATCAAAAGTCACTTCCACTTGCGGGATGCCGCGCGGGGCTGGCGGAATACCATCCAAAAGAAAGCGACCAAGAGTACGATTATCCCCCGCCATTGGACGTTCGCCCTGAAGTACATGAATTTCTACCGAAGTTTGATTGTCCGCAGCCGTAGAAAAAACCTGCGACTTGGAAGTCGGCACCGTGGTATTACGGTTGATGAGTGGAGTGGAAACGCCGCCCAAAGTTTCTAAACCTAAAGTAAGCGGAGTAACATCTAAGAGCAAAACATCTTTAACGTCACCGGAGAGCACCGCAGCTTGTACGGCCGCACCCCTTGCTACACACTCCATTGGATCAACGCCCCGCTCGATTTTTTTACCAATAAAATCTTCCACGAATTTTTGAATAATCGGCATTCTGGTGGGACCACCAACTAAAATAACTTTCTCAATTTTGTCCGGAGTTAACTTGGCATCGGTAATCGCAGTCTCCATCGGACGGCGACAACGCTCCACAATCGGTTCAATTAATTTTTCTAACTGAGTGCGAGTAAACTTCAATAAGAGATGCTTCGGCCCTTGCGCGTCAGCCGTAATAAACGGAAGGTTTATGTCGGTTTCTAAGGTCGTAGAAAGTTCGATCTTTGCTTTTTCCGCCGCCTCTTTCAAACGTTGCATCGCCATTTTGTCGGAGGAAACATCAATGCCGGATTCTTTCTTAAATTCCGAAACAATATAGTTGATGAGCGTCGCATCCATATCCGTACCGCCAAGCTGGGTATCGCCGGAAGTGGAGCGCACCTCAAAGACGCCATCGCCGAAATTCATAATCGTCACATCAAGCGTGCCACCGCCCAAATCAAAAACCATCACCTGCTGATCTTTTTGCTTAACTTTATCCAGACCATAGGCAAGCGAAGCCGCGGTCGGTTCGTTAACAATGCGAACAACCTCTAAACCAGCAATAGCGCCCGCATCTTTGGTCGCCTGACGTTGGGCATCATTAAAATATGCCGGAACGGTGATAACAGCTTTGGAAACTGGTTCGCCCAAAAAAGCTTCGGCGTCACGCTTAATTTTTTGCAGAATGAAAGCCGAAATTTGCTGGGGCGTGTAATCTTTCCCGTCGATGGTCACTTTATGGTCCGTGCCCATTTTACGTTTGATCGCCCAAATAGTGCGTTCGGGGTTGCTAACTGCCTGTCTGCGCGCCGGTTCGCCGACCAGAAGCTGGCCATCTTTGGTGAAAGCGGCGTATGACGGAAACGCCTTGCCGCCGACCGATGTGCCTTCCGAAGAAGGAATTATGACCGGGCTGTCGCCCTGCATCACCGCCGCCGCCGAGTTAGATGTACCGAGATCGATACCGATGATTTTCATACTTTTTATTAGCCGATACTCCTCCAGTAGCGGCGCAATTAAAAATTTAATTTCAAAATCCCAATTCCCAATATCAAATCAAATCCAAAGCTCAAAGCCCAAAATTATTTTTTGACATTTGGGTTTTGAACTTGATTGGAAATTTGACATTTGAAATTTGAACTTAAATAAAAATTTATTCCGTGACAATTACTTTGGCCGGTCGCAAAACTTCTCCGTGCAATTTGTATCCAGCTTGGATTTCTTTAATAATTTCCCCAGATTTGACGTCTTCTCCCCCTTTGTCAAGGGGGGCGTGGGGGATTTTTTCCGTTCCCGCTGCTTCGTGCAAATTGTAGTCAAACTTTTCTCCAACGGTTTTGATTTTCTCCAGTCCCTTTTTCTTTAAGAAATCCTCAAACTGTTTTTTAATTTGCGCGATGCCTTTGTCGTCAACGCTTTGGACCGCCTCGCACAAACTTTCGTAAATCACGAGGATTTCTAAAAGCATCGCGGCAGTGGCGAATTGAAGATATTCTGATTTTTCGCGCGTCAAATCTTTTTCGCGGTTGGCAAAATCAGCTTTAGCGCGTTTCCAACCGTCCAGATATTCTTCCGCTTGCTTGGTCGTTTCCTCCAATTCCTTTTGTAGTTTTTCCAGTTCTCCAGACATGTTGCTTCGTCATCGTGAACGCAGCGAAGGATCTCCCCGCCAAGGCGGGGCTGCAAGACAAGCGACGGGATTCTTCGCTTCGCTCAGAATGACGGTAAATTTATAAAATTTCTTTAAGATAGTTAATAAGCCCTAAATTTTTTTCGTAGTCCATTCGCGTGAGACCCAGAATACCAAGCATCTCATTATCACCGACCTTAACAACAACTGTGGCGCAATCTTTCGCAAAAGGATTTTCCCGACCAAGGTAAGTCATCGGCTCCTCAGAAACCTCGTCAAACATTTTTGACATCACTTCATCTAAATGATCAACAACATTTGAAAGATCGTAAATTTCTTTCTTTTTCCGCACTTCCGGCTTGCCAAAAAGATTGGAAATGCCTGTGCAATATACATCATCCCCGCCAAAACCCAAAATAACTGTTTCTCCAGAAAAAAGTGCCAAGGTCTTAGCGATATTTTTGAGAAGCAATTCGTGATCTTTTTTGAGCTTGCCGACAATTTCATCAAAGGCCTTTTTCTCGGACTCTTTCGGCTCTTTGGCATGGAGATTCTTTAAATATAATTTATAAGCCTTTTCCGTAGGAACACGACCGGCCGAAGTATGTGGTTGGCGGAGATAACCCTCTTTTTCTAAGAGAACCATCTCATTCCTAATGGTTGCCGAAGAGACTTTGAGTCCGTTTTTCCCAGCCAAATACGCCGAACCAACCGGTGTGCCGGTTTTAATGTATTCATTAATAATTTGTTCGAGCAAAATATCTTTTCTGGACATTTTAAAAAAGTTAGCAGTCAACCCGTTAGAGTGCTAAATATATGATAAAAAATATTCTAAATTTTGTCAAGTCCCCGGTCCCTATTTTTTCTCTTCCAGATACTCCTCGTCGGTATTTATCGCCCAAATGTCGTGATGTTCGCCCAGAATATTTTTCGCCGCGTAAAGGCCGGCCAGAATTGAGTGGTCCATATTGCTGTACTTGAACATTCCGTAACGGCCGATGGGCTAGAGATTTCCAAAATCTTTCAAATAGTCGCGGATAATTTTGATATTAGCGGGATAAGCCGCGTCGTATACCGGGTAGGTTTTGGAAACGCGGGCGACAAAACCGTTTTCAAATTCGGATTTCTTTCCCAGTCCGGTTTTTTCAAGCTCAGTAATAGCGAGCGAAATAAGGTCTTCGTCTTTCGTATTCCAAAGCTCGTCGCCTTCGGTGCAAAAATATTCCAGCCCCAGGGCGGCGGTCTTATTGCTGTCGGCAAGCATATGCGGGCTCCAGTTGCCGAAATTTTGGATGCGTCCCATTTTTATTTCCGGGCTATGGACGTAAACCCAAGTGTCTGGGAAAGGGTTTTTGCATCTCAAAATCACGCTCACGGTAATAAAACTCCGGTAGTGAAGATTTTTTGCCGCTTGAATTACTTCCTCCGGCGGGCGCGGCGACATGCGCCGGACGAGTTCCGTAATTGGCATGCTGGAAAAAATGCGCGGCCGAATAGATTTTTTCCGCGCCGTCCGCGCCCGAAATCGCCACTTCGCGGACCGCGTTTTTTTCATGGCGTATTTCCTTCACTTCCGAGCGCAAAAAACACCTCGCCGCCCATCTTTTTGATGTTTTCCGCCATTCGCTCGTACATCATCCCCGGACCGTATTTCGGATATTTGAACTCGTCGATCAAGGTTTTGATGCGCCCGCTTTTGTCCGGGAAAAGAACGTTTTTTACGGCCGCGACGAGTGAGAGCCCCTTGATTCTTTGCGCCGCCCATTCGGCCTGAATTTCCGAGCACGGAATGCCCCAAAGTTTTTCGGTATATAAGTTTTGAAAAAATATTTTGTATAATCTCTTGCCGAAACGGTTAGAAACCCATTGCTCAAAAGTTTTTTCCTCTTTGTACGAAAAAAATTTGCTCACGAGGTAACTAAAAACAATGGCGATGGAATTGAAGATTCCCAAGCCGAAGAGAGCATTGAACGGCTTGATGGGGTAATCAAAAAATTTATTTTTGTAATAAATCCGCGAGAGGCACGGGTGCTTAATAAAATCGTCGCCTAGGGTTTCCTCCCACAGGTCGTTCACTTCTTTGAATTTGGTAAAAAAAGCGATGGCCGCCCAAGTCAAAACGGTAGCCGCCGAAGTTCAGGGTTTTACAGATACCGAAAATGACGACGTCTTTTTTGTTTTCCGCTGTTTCCATAAATTACGGCTCTTTTTTGGCGAACCAGCGCCACTTGCTCACGCCGTAACCGATTAAAATATAGAAAAACATGAGCGCTAATATTCTATTACGCGCCTCGGTGTTTGGCAAGGTAAGCAGCGTAAAGTAAAGAATGGCAGCGGCGGAAAGTACGACCATGATTTTTTGGCGCAAATCGGTTTCTTTTCGCAGGTGCCGAAATCCATAGATGATAAAAAACCAAAAAACCAGCCAAAGAAGTTTGAAAAAAATCATCGGGATGAGAATAACGGGACGACGATGAAAAAGTTCGAAAATCGCCCGACCAAATTCTCCGCGCGAAAGCAGATTGCCCAAACCGACAGTCGTCAGGCTGTTTGGACTAAGCGCGTATCCCAAATCCGCGCCGCCCTCGTCCAAAAAGAAACGGGCGGCGCCGACCACGCTCATCTTAAAAACCGCGCCCGGATGGGCCAAAAAAATCTTCACCGCCCGGCCAACAAGCTCCGAAGAAACGGCAAAGCCGGCGTACTCCATTCCCCGCGAGTATTGGAGCGGCTCACCGCGACCGGACATCATTTCGCCCATCACCACGGTCCAATTTCTGCCTTCGGCCACGGCCAAAGTCATGGCGGCATTGACGTAATAGATATTAGCCCAGTCAATGGACGAAAAATGCGTATCGCCGAATTGAATTTTGTTCCGTACGAGCCACGGCGAAACGGTGACAAAAATAACAGCAAACAAAAGCACCGCCGCCGCAGCCGCCTCCCGCAAGCGCCCCTGCTTTTTACCCCGATAAAGCGCGGCCACGGCAAAAATTACCGCGAGATACTGAAAAATCGGCTTTACTAGCGCAGCCGCGCCCAAAGAAAACGCAAAAACGGCCATTGTCGCGAGACGTCCGGACGAAAGATAACGCAAAAAAAGCCAGGTAATAAGCGCGAGAAAAAAAACCACCAGACTGTCAGTCATGAGCGTATTTTGGTAATGAGCGAGCAGCGGGTCCAGCAAAAATAAAACCGCCAAAATCGCGGCCGGAACATCTTTTTTAAAAAGCTCACGGAGAATCAAAAACAAAAATACCGCGGCGGCAACGGAAAGGATATTTTGAAAAACAAGAACGGCAAAAACACTATTGAAAACCGCGAGCAGAGCGGCGACAAAGAGCGGATAGCCCGGCGTCCGAAAGCGGCTCGGTAAATACGGCGCGGCTTCCGACAAACTGAAACCGTGTCCGGAGAGAATATTTTTGGCCAAAAGATAATAAACAGCCGCGTCGCTATTAATAAAACTTTTTTCTTGCCAGCCGGCGAGCGTTCCGAACAAAACAAAACCGGCGGCATTCAAGAGCACCCCGGAGAGAATAATAATAAGAATGTATTTTACGGCTCCGTTTTTCATAATTTATTTTCCGCGCCGGCTTTTTTCGCGGTCAAAACAATTTGGGCGGCGAAAAAATGCCGGAGCAACGGGATTTTTTCCAAAAACGGTTGGAAAAAATAAATAATTTTGGCGAACGGCGCGGGACAAAAAAACGGAACAAATCCGACATGCTTTATTTTTACGACCGCGCCGCCGGCACTGCGCACAAAACGGCTGAGGCGCGACACGGAAAAAGACCGTTCCTCGTGTTCAATGTGATATTTGGAAACCTTTTCTATAATTTTTAAAATCGGGTTGTTGCCGTTTGGCTCAATGATGATGAGATTATCGGAGGCCAAAAACGAATTTTTTATCGCCAGCTCCGGGTCGGTCAAATGGTGGAGCACTCCCCGCAAAATACCAATATCGTATTTTTCCGGCGGCAGGTCTTTCTCGTTCAAAATGTTTCCGAAATAAAACGAGATATCCGGGTATTTGGCGGCCGCAAGCCTGATCGCCTCGGACGCCGGGTCAAATCCGCCAATTCTAAGCTCCGGCCGCGCCTTTTTTATCTCCGCGGTGTAGCTACCGTCGCCGCAACCGATATCAAGCACGCTACGCGAGGAGACCGGAATCGCGGCGAGAGTTTCTTCCGTCAGCCGCCGGTTGGCGACAATTGAAGAAAACGGGGCATTGGTCGTATATTTATACCCCTCATTGGCCCGGACGTTTTGATTAAAAACGTCCACGTTTTTCTTAAGTTCTCGTCCGTTTTCCATAAGGCACGGATTAATACTTTTCATATTAACAATAACAATTTATCGGCCCTTTGTAAATAATCGGCGCCGGCGAATTGACAAAAGGCCGGTTTTCTTATAAAATCAAATAAGAATCCGTTATCGCCTTAAGGCGTTTTTTGGGGATATTTTATGATAAAAATCGACTGCCCGATCTGCGGGCCCGAGGTGGATAGAAAAATTGTTTATCCGGAAAAACTTCCCGCGGGAAAGGTTGATTTTTCAGCGCGCAAAAACCCTGACTTTTATCATTTTCAGATGGTAAAATGCGCCGGCTGCGGCCTGCTCTATGCGGAAAGAATCTGGGCCGAAGAAAAAATCGCCGATTTTTACCAGGAGAGCGGTTTTGAATACAATGAAGAGCTCTACAATCTCCGGGAGACATACAGCGTCTATCTCGGAAAAATTACCAAAAACGCGCCGGCTGGCGGAAATTTTTTAGAAATCGGCTGCGGCAACGGTTTTATGCTGGCCGAGGCCTTAAATCAGGGATACCGCGAGGTCTGCGGATTTGAACCGGCCGCCAAGGCCAAAGAAGCGGCGGCGCCGGAAACCAAAGACAAAATTATTCCTGAAATTTTTACGCCCGAACGCGCCGGTGAAAATTATTTTGACGCCGTTTTCTTCGCCATGGTCATTGAGCACATCACGAATGTAAATAAATTTCTTCAGGGAATTTTCCGATGCTTAAAACCCGGCGGCGCAGTTTTGGGGATTGCCCACGATACATCCTCGCCCCTCGCCAAATTGCTCAAAGACCGCTGTCCAATTATCAATGATGAGCATATTTACGTTTTTGACCAAGAAACGCTCAAAAAAATATTCACCAAAAATGGCTTTAAAATTTTGGAGACCGGGCCGGTGGCCAACAAATATTCGTTGGGTTATTGGCTAAAAATGATGCCGATGCCGAAGGCGCTCCGGAGCTGGCTGGCCAAAAAATTTCCTTTCCTGATGAAAAAAAACTTGACCATTAAAGCCGGAAATATTTTTATCATCGCGCAAAAACCGCTATGACCCGGAAAACCACAAATTTGGCGGAGATTGCCGGCAAAATAAAAAAGCTGGCTATTTCCGTTGCTTACAAAACACACTCCCACCACCTGGGCTCGGTTTTGTCGTGTCTGGACATTTTAACGGCACTATATTTTTCGGCAATGAACATTGACCCGAAAAATCCCAAAAAACCAAACCGCGATTGGTTTATCCTGAGCAAGGGGCACGCGGCTCTCGCGCTTTACACCACCTTAGCCGAACGCGGATATTTTGACCCGGAACTCCTCAAAAAATTCGGGGCCGACGGCAGCGGATTGGGCGGACATCCGGACAAGGATTGTCTGCCGGGCGTGGAAGCCTCCACCGGCTCCCTGGGGCACGGACTTTCGGTCGGCGCGGGCGTTGCCTGGCTCGCCAAAAAAGAAAAACGCGGCAACCGGGTTTTTGTGCTTTTGGGCGACGGCGAGTGCAACGAAGGTTCGGTCTGGGAAACGGCGGCCTTTGCCGGCCATCACGGTCTGGATAACCTTGTTGCCGTAGTGGACCGCAACCGGCTGCAGGGATTTGGTTCTACCGACGAAATTTTAAAAATGAATCTTACGGACAGGTGGTCGGCTTTCGGCTGGTCGGTAAAAAAAATCAACGGGCACAATCTTGCGGAAATCGCCGAAAATCTCAATCAATTGCCAATCTCTCCGGCCAAACCGAACGTCTTTATCGCCGAGACAATCAAAGGCAGAGGCATTGCCGAATGGGAGAACAAACTTGAGTCGCACTACTTAACACTCGGCGAAGAACAATACAAACGAGCGATTAGCGAACTGTAAAACTTAAAATGCGCAATATCTTTATAAAAAATTTGCTAGAGGCCGCGGAAACCAATCCGGATTTATATCTTATCACCGGCGATTTGGGCTACCGCGCGCTTGAGCCCTTCCGCGACCGATTTCCGGACCGTTTTTTGAATGCCGGCATCGCCGAAGCGAATATGGTGGGCCTGGCCGCGGGACTCGCGCTCTCCGGAAAACGGGTCTGCGTCTACTCTATTATCCCCTTTTTGGTTTTCCGCGCGCTTGAGCAGATAAGAAACGACATCGCCTACCAAAATTTGGACGTAAAAATCGTCGGGCCCGGCGGCGGCTTCAGCTACGGCAACCAAGGCCCATCGCACAATACCGCCGAGGATGTGGCGATTATGCGCGCTCTGCCAAATATGGCGGTTTTATGCCCGGGCGACAAAACCGAGGCCACGCTCGCCATCAAAGCGATGCTCGCGACCCCCGGACCGGCCTACATCCGCCTCGGCAAAGCCGGGGAAAAAGAAATTTACGCTGGAACGCCGGAATTTTCCATCGGGAAAATACTGCCGGTCAAATCCGGGGACGATCTGACGCTTGTCAGCACCGGAAACATTATTGAAACGGCCTTGGCGGCCGCCGAGATTCTAGAAAAATCCGGCCTCTCAGTAAGAATTTTGAGCGCGCCCTCCCTTAAGCCGTTTGACGAGGAAGCGGTCGCCCAGGCGGCCCGAGAAACAAAAGGAATTTTTACGGTGGAAGAGCACGGCCCGGTTGGCGGACTCGGGAGCGCCGTGGCAAAAATACTGGCAGATTCGGATTTACAAAACATAAAATTCGCGAAATTCGGCATGGCCGACGATTCGTGCCTTTGTATTGGCAGCCAAGATTATTTGCGGCGGCAAAACGGGCTGTATCCGGAACACATTGCCGCGGAAATTTTAAAACAATTCGAAACGTAATATGAAAATTTTAATTACCGGCGCCTCTTCCGGCATCGGGCGGGCTCTGACCGCAAAACTTGTCTCCGAAGGACACACGGTTTGGGGCGTGGCGCGCAGCCGCGAAAAACTCAACCAACTCGCCAGGCTTTTTGCTCCCGGCCGATTTTTTTGGAACGTTTGCGATGTCGGAAACCGCGAGGATACCGCCGCCGTCATTGCGGAAATGGAAAAAAATAATTTCTTGCCGGATGCGGTGGTTTTGAATGCGGCGATTTTTTCGAAAGACGCGGAACCGGATTTCAACAGACCCGTATTTGACGAAACTTTCGGAATAAACTTCGGGGGCGCTCTTAGTTTTATTGATTTGCTTTTGCCAAAATTTATCGCGCGTGGCAAGGGGCAGTTTTTGGCCGTCGGCTCCACCGCCGCGTTCCGCCCAACGCCTCGCGGCATCGCCTATTCGGCGAGCAAAGCGGCACTCGCCATGGCCATGCGCGGCTTTGGAGCAAACTATGCCAAAAAGGGCGTTGCCTTCAAAACCGTTTATTTCGGCCCGATTGCCACCAAAATGTGGGAGGGAAAGAAAAATTTTTTAGTACCCCGGCCGGAAACGGCGGCCGCTTTTTTGGCCCGGGCGCTCGGACGCGAAAAAAACGAATCGCATTTCCCGTTTTTGTCCACCGCCATTTTCCGCGCGCTCGCTTTTATCCCCGACAATTTATTTTTCAAACTAAGCAATTTAATCAAGTAATATGCTGACCGACAAAAAAATCTCCGCGGTTGTTGTCTGCTACCGCGACGAGGGAAATATCCGCGCGCTTTACGAACAGCTTTCGGCCGCCCTGGAGCGCATTACCCCGGATTGGGAAATAATTTACATTAATGACTCAAGTCCGGACAATTCCGAAGCGATTCTCCGCGAGCTGGCCGCCAAGGACCCGCGCCTCACGGTGATTATGCAAAGCCGCAACTTCGGCGCGCAAAATGCCTTTACCGCCGGCATGGAACAGGCTCTGGGCGACGCCGTGGTAATTATGGACGGCGACCTGCAGGACCCGCCGGAGATGATTGGAGAATTTGTAAAAAAATGGCTGGAAGGATTTGAGGTGGTTTACGGCGAACGACGCAAGCGCGAAGGCAGTATGGGCAAGATAAACCAGTGGCTTTACCATATGTTTTATGTCACCTTCAACAAGCTCGCGTATATGAAGGTCCCGCTTGACGCCGGCGAGTTTTCCCTGATGGACAAAAAAGTTGTTCAATACATAAACAAGATGCCGGAGCGCGACCGCCTGATCCGCGGACTCCGGGCGTGGGTGGGTTTTAGGCAAATCGGCATCCCCTACGTCCGCCCGGAAAGATACTGGGGCAAGTCCACCAACAGCCTTACCCGCAACATCATGTGGGCAAAAAAGGCGATTTTTTCCTTCTCATTCAAGCCTCTTAATTATATTTCCAGCATCGCCGCTTTTTTTATGTGCCTGTCTCTCGTGAGTATTGTTGTTTACGTTGTTATTTCCATTTTCCGGCCGGCGCCGAGCGGCTTTATGACCCTGCTCGTAATTGTCCTCTTTTTGAGCGCCATCCAGCTGATGGCCATTTCCGTCATCAGCGAATATCTTGGCCGCGTGTTTGAAGAAATAAAAATGCGGCCGAGATACATCAGCCGGGAAATTATAAATGACCACCGGAAAAAAGAAAATTAAAAAATTGAGCGGCAAGAGCCGCTCTTTTTTTATTTTCGTTTCGGCAACAACCGGTCCAAGCCGTACGCGAACATCAAAAAGATAAGCGGATTAACCGGAAAGCGGTAGCGGGCGTAGGCAATCGCCCCGGCCGGAAGGGCGAAAAGGAAAATCGTTACCGCAAACAGAAGTATGTAAAGCCGCGCCTCCTTATTTTTAAGTGAAGCAAAAAATCCATAAATAACCATCACATAAAGCGTGGTCCAGAGTATCTTACCGATCCAAAAAACAATAGCGTAAATATTGGTCAGTTTAAATGGCACACTAGGCAAGTCGGCTAAATTTCTCGCGCCAAAAAGGACTGTCGGCGGCTCAATCTCCGGCCAAAAAGTCCGCAAAATAAACATATACCCGTCGCCGAAAAAGAAAGGCGCTAGAGCGGCCGCATGCACAGCAATCGCGGCCCTTGGGTTGGCGCGCCAAACCGCCTTGACATATTCCTTATTTTCTTTCAAACAATCAAAATTCCAAGCGATCGCCTCGCTATTGCCACAAGATACCGCCTCCGGTAGCTCAACCAATTTTTTAGGCGGGAAGTATTTCCAAAACTTGATGTATTCAGGAACGCTAAACTGGGCGAGAATGTACCAACCAGCCGAGGAGAGACTGGTTGTGCCCCAACCCCGATAATTCCGCATCGCCCAAGGAGCGATGGTAGCGCCAAAAATCACAATAAATATTAAAAGACGGATGAGCCGCTTTTTCCAATCCCGCGCGATCAAAAAAACAACGCTGAGCAAAACAAAAAGATAAAAAATATATTGCGCCGAAGGCCGCACCAAAGCGTCAAGGCCTAAAACAAATCCGCCCCAGAAGTAGAGACCCCATCTGCCATTTTTTAATCCGGACAAAATTAAATAAAACGAAAGCACTAACAAAAAGGTGAAAACCACTTCGGTCAAAATGACCGGCGTCCAAAAGGCGATGGTCGGCTCTAACGCGAAAATGATCGCCGCGATGAACCCAATACGCTTATTCCAAAGACTGCCCAGACGATAAATTAAAAACGCCGTACAACTTCCTAAAATGACCTGCGAAAGCCCGACTGGCCAAAGCTTAGCAGTAAAAAGTCTAAAAAAAGTCAAAAGCAACGGATAGCCCGGCGTAAGGTATCCATCGGTATGAAATGGCGGCGTGTCAAAGAGCGAAAATTTACCGTGTGTCAATAAATTATTTACTAAAGTAAGATACCCGCTAGCGTCGCCGTAAGCTAATCCGGCATCGCCGAATTTTATGAGATAGGCGACAAAAAAAAGACCGCGCATCAGTAGCGCTAAACCGACGATGGTAACTTCTGTCTTATATTTTTTAAACCAACTAAAAAACATAAATCAACTTTGAGCTTTGAGCTTTGAGTTTTGAGTTTGCGCCGCAGCATTCCCCCAGCTCTCTTTGATAAGATTTAAACTTTCTTCTTCGCTCGGCAATTTATCAAGCGCTTCTTTTGCCGCTGCTCGATAACGATTAGCTAAAACGCTATCTTTTAACATCCTTACGACGCCTTCGGCTATTTTTTCAGAACTTGATTCGCTAATAATTTCGCCGCTCACGCCATTTTTTATAATTTCGCCGGCCAAACCGACATCTGTCATCACAATCGACACTCCGAGCGCCGCAGCCTCTACCGCCACACGACTCCAACTTTCGGTTAACGAAGGAATTAATAAAACATCGGCTTGACAAAGATGAGCCATTGTTTTATCGTGGCTCATTTCTCCCAAAAAATGAACAAAATTTTCAAGCTCGTACTGACCGACACAACCTCGAAGCCAATTTTCTTCGGGTCCTGAGCCCAAAACGATTAAATTTGCGCCCTTGCATTCGCCGATAATTTTTGGCATCGCTTTTACGGCGGCGATAAAATTTTTTTCTTGGCGCAGAGCGCCAACGCACATTATTATCCATGGCGCATGAAACTTACTGTGCAGATCAGCCGCAGTTTCAGTAATTTTTATATCTGTCGGGACAAATACAGGAATTTTTACGATTTTCTTGGCCGGAATTTTCAATTTTTCCACAAGGCTTTTACGTTGTCGCTCACTCACTACCCTAATACCATCAGCACGGCGCAAAACAAATTTTCCAAGCATTAATCTAAATGGCCACAAAGGCGATTTATCATGCCAGAACCTTGAACCATAAAAATCTCCGTGGAGTTCAACATTCAAACCGGTATTCTTTTTTTTAGTTAATAACCCGACAAGACCAGTAAAAAATGGATCTTGCGTAGTAATAACATTAATCTGATTTTTTTTAACAATTCTGGCGCCGATTTTTTTCGCAGTTAAAAAAGTAGTGATCTTTGAACTCGTCGAAACCGAATAAACAAAAAGATTTTTTTCATTCCATGCGTCACCCCGCCCCCCAAAAACTAAAATATGCAACTCCTCTACTGTGGCGGCATATTTTTTCATCCGTGCGACTGAATCGCTTTTGGGATCGGAAATTTTATTGTCTAAACTGATCATTAGGACTCGCATGATAATTACATTGTTACATTGTTGAATTGTTAAATTTCTAACATACCAAAAAACAATAAAACACCAATTTAACAATGTAACAATTTAGCCATGAAATCGATCGGCCAGCCTAGCCGCGCCTCAAATAATTTTAAATCCGTAACCGAACTGTCAATGGTGTCGCGATGAAGAATAAATGGATCGTCGCCAGCCCTGACCAAACCCTGATGCACCGTTACCACCGCGTCAAATCCTTCAGCTTTCAAAATTTCAATCGCTTCCGGCGTCCACTTGCCCCGCGGATAGGCAAAAAGATTTGAACGATGGCCAAATTTTTCTTCTACTGCCGCGCGTGAACCGCGCACCTCATCTAATATTTTATCATACCCAAGAGCAGTAAACTCACCGTGCGACTTGCTGTGCGGCGCAACCTCCAAATGTGGCGTAGAACCGATTTCCCAAATCTGTTCCCAGCCCATCAGCGGCAAATCGTGGCCCGACGAAAGACGCAAAGATTTCCCAACCAAGCCGGTGGCGATAAAAAAAGTCGCCGGAATATGATGTTGCGATAAAAGCGGAAAGGCAAATTCATATTGGCCGCAAAACCCGTCGTCAAAAGTCAGTGCCACGGTTTTTGATTTAATGGTATGCCCGTGACGCAAATCGTCAATCAAATCGCGTAAAGAAACAACATGATAACCGCGGTCATGCAAAAAATTGATCTGTGCCACAAAATTTTCCGGCGTGACTGTCAGATACGCCCCATCCCGGCCAATGTTGTGATACAACAAAATTGAAGCGGCATGTATATTTTTTGGGCCGAGCGCGAGTAAAATCCTTAAAATCAAATTTTTGATTCTACTTTTGAAAGACATCTAAATGCGCATTTATTACGTTTTCCCGACTCCAAACTGGGAGCGAATTTTTGCCCCAAATAAAATCGGGGTTCACGATTATCGCTTTTAATTTATTTTTTAAATCGGCGACGTCTACGGGATTAAGAAGCCAAGCGTCCGGCAAATCTAAGCCCAAGCCGTTTTCGCAAGTAAGCAGAATAGGTGTTTTAAGAGAAAGGCACTCCAGCGCGAAATTCGGACTGACCTCGGAAAGCGAGGGAAGAACACAGGCGCGGGCACTTGCGATTTTCCGCATTAACTCATCATGCGGAACCGACGGCTCAATGACGATTTTTGTATCTTTCGCCAATGACATGAGTTTGGCTTTTTCCGGCCCGTCGCCAATTAAAACCAGTCGGCAATCAGTTTCAATTTCTTTGAAAACCTTGATCAAATTTTTCAAATTTTTCAACTTGATGAACCGGCCGGCAAAAATAATTTTATCGCCTCTCGCGACTTCTGCCGCGAGAGGAGCGACGAAAGGGTTAGGAACAATATTTATTTTTTCCTTATGTATCCCAAAAGCTTTTTGATAAATATCCGCCTGAAATTGAGTAGTAAAAATAAACTGATGAACGCCGGCAAAAATGCGTTTCAATAAAAATGATACAATTATGTGCTTTTTCCATGCACCCGATTCGTAATACCCGCGGAGCGTACACCAGATGCGGCCGGCTTCAACATCGCGCTCCCAAAGATAATCACCGCCGACACGCATCACAAATTTTATCCCGCGGAGTTTACTTACGAGATACGCCAAAAGTCCAACTGCGAGCGGATCAAAGGCGTAGACAATATCGGCATTACCTGACATTCCGAATAATTTCAAAAAATATTTTAAATGGCGCCGGATTGATGGCCCACTCACAAATCCCAAATCGCCGGACGAATCGCCCTTGCCATAACTTAAAATCGCGACTTCTCGACCGGCTTCCTTCAACCCCTCGGCTAAATTTTTTACATACCATGCCGGCCCGCCGATCGCCGGCGGATAAATAGCCGTTGCCAAAACTATTTTCATAAATCGCCTGTCATGCCGAATTTATTTCGGCATCTATAATAGATCCTGAAATGAATTCAGGATGACATTTTATCATATAATTCTCGATATCTGTCCGCAATAACTGCCGGATCATAGTTTGCGCGATTATTGTATGCATTTTGGGTGATTTTTTGACGCTCAGCATTATTCATCTGCAAAGCCTTAACTAAGGCGCCTGCCAATGCTTCGCTATCTTTTGGCGGAACCAAGAACCCAGTCACTCCATCCATTATCAAATCCGGGATACCACCGACATTTGTCGCCACGACCGGAACGCCGAGCGCCTGTGCTTCGGCAATCACAATTCCCATGCCCTCGCCCAAAGACGGCAAAACAAAAACATCGGAAGCGGCAATTTCGTTTAAAGCATCACGATGAGTTAATTTACCCTTGAATACAACATCGATATTTAATCGGCGCGCCATTTCTTCCAGATCATTACGCAATTCGCCATCGCCAATTAAAATCAGTTTTGCGCCACGCACAATCTCGGCCACCTTACGCATCGCTTCCAATAAATAACGATGGCCCTTTTCCTCACTTAGACGAGCAACGCAAATTATCTGATTATGACGATTATCTGCGCGCGGATAACCGCTTACCCCTTCCAAATCAGCCTGATTGGGGATAATTAAAACATTTTTTGCTCCCAATCCCTCGGCGCGCTTTTTAAGCGACGAACCGATGGCAACGACTTGATGCGGCGACGTATGAATCTTTTTCCAAACAAATCCGAGCGGCCACTTCGTCAATTTTGCCTGCTTTTCCAGCATATCCAAATCTCCGGATTGTAAAGTCAAAACCGTTTTTGCTCGCCCCCCGAAAATTTTATAGAGCCACAACGCGATACCGGCATAAGATTCCATTACGCCGTGGACGATTTTTGGATTCAAGGTGCGCGCAACCCACGGCGCCCAAAAGGCGTAAAGATATTTATCCAACGGTAATCCTAGCCCGATGCGCCTAATGATAAATTGATTACCATTTATATTTCGGATTTCGGATTTCGGATTTCGGATTTGGAGTCGCGCCGTCAGGATAATAAAATTATAGCGACTGGCGAGCCGCTCAACGACATTTTTCACCGCCAATTCCGCGCCGGACATAAACGGCTCGTAAAAGCAGGAAAAAATTACGATTGTAGATTTCATTTCAGTCATAAGCTTACTACTTATGATAGTATTCTTTCCACCACGTCACGGCTTTTTTGATTCCGTTTTCCAAATTTGTTTGTGGATTGTAACCCAAAAGTTCGCGCGCACGGGAGATATCGGCAATATAATATGAAACTTCGCCAATCTGTTTTGACAGCTCCACGGTCATCTGCGGATTTTTACCAAGCGCCTTGCCAATGTACCCGACCAATTCAACTAAAGTATGCCCTTCGCCGTAGGCGAGATTCACGGTTTGATTCTGCGCCTTGCCGGCAAGTAGTTTGTCTATCCCCAAAACAACGCCGGCCACGCAATCATCCACATAAGTAAAATCCAATGTTTTCTTTTCGCCAAAAACCGTAATCGGCTGATCATCATAAATTTTATTAATAAAAAGCGGGATGACGCGCTCCATCCGTTCGATATCAGAATCGTATCGGCCATAAACATTGCTAAAACGGAAGACTAGATATTTTAACCCGTAACAGCGCGCATAAGCATAAATCAGCGCCTCGCCGGAAATTTTACTCGCCGAGTAAGGACTCTCGGTAAAATAAAAATCGCTCTGCTTTTCGTCGGTAATGTAGCGATGGATATCGCCGTAAACTTCGCGGGAGCTGGAAAAGATGATCGGCAAATTATTTTGCCGGCAAAATTCTAAAACATTAAAGGTGATGTTAATGTTATCCAGCGCGCGCTCCGGAAATTTTACGAGTTCGTGCACCTTGGCATTGGCCGCAAAATGAACCACGACATCAAGATGTTCCGGATACTTAACTCCGCCAACACCACCCTTAAAATCATCAAACCGCTGGCTTAAATCTTGAATAATGGTTGGGACCTGGTCGGTCCACGTATTTTTACGCTTATCAACACCAAAAACCTCGTGCCCCAAATCCTTAAGCCGAAGACCTAAATTTGTCCCAATTTCCCCGCTTGAACCGGTGATTAAAATGCGCATTTTTTAGCGAAAATACTTGATTATTTTAATAATATACCTTATCATTATAATATATTTAAGTCAATTGAACAACCGATGCAACGAAAAATCCTCTATATTATCACCCAAGCCGAATTTGGCGGAGCGCAGAGATATGTTTTTGATCTGGCAACGAATCTCGCCGGAGATTTTGAAATTGTTGTGGCGATCGGAGAAATAAAGGGCTCTGACGAACTAGCCAAGCGTCTTGAAGAAAAAAATATTCGCGTCATTCGTTTAAAATATCTGATCCGCGAGATCAATTTATGGCGCGACATTGCCGCGGCTTTTGAAATCCGCGGATTACTTAAAAAAGAAAAACCGGACGTCGTCCATCTGAACAGCACAAAGGCCGGATTTATCGGGGCGCTGGCGGGTTGGTTGTCAACCCCTCCCCGCCTCCCTTTCGTAAGGAGAGGAGATTGGCAACCGCGGCTCATTTACACCATCCACGGTTGGATTTTTAATGAGCCACTTCCGATTTGGCGAAAAAAATTATATTTACATTTGGAAAAAATCTCGGCACAAATTTGCGATGCGCTAATTGTGCTTTCTCAAAACGACGAACAAATCGGCGTAGATAAAAAAATATGCGCGTCCCAAAAATTAAAACTAATTCCACACGGTATCGTCCCGCCAGAATTTTTATCGCCCAATGAAGCGCGAAAAAAAATCTGCAATCTGCAATCTGCAATCTGCATTGGATCGGTCGCCAATTTCTACCCCACCAAAGGCCTTCCCTATCTGATTGAAGCCGCTAAAATTTTGAAAAACGAAAATATCAATTTTCAACTTGTAATTATTGGCGACGGCAAGGAAAGAAAAAATTTAGAGACGTTAATAAAACGGGGCGACCTTGAAAATATCATCATTCTAATTGGTCAGATTCCCGATGCCGCCAAATATCTCCGCGCTTTTGATATTTTTGCGCTCCCCTCGCTAAAAGAGGGTTTGCCCTACGCGATTTTGGAGGCGATGTATGCCGCGCTTCCGATTGTCGCGACTCGCGTCGGCGGAATCCCGGAAATGATCACTGAGGGCGTTAGCGGCTTGCTTGTTCCGCCAAAAAATCCCGAGGCCTTGGCCAAAACGCTTAAAAAACTGATTGAAGATCTCGAATTACGCGAGCGGCTCGGCCAAAAAGCAAATGAAGCGGCCGAACAAAGATTCAACCTCAAAAGAATGCTGGAAGAAACAAAAAAAATCTATGCCAACTAAAAACTTTCCCAGAGCAGGGAAAGTTTTTTCACCGAGGGCAGATTTCGACCAAAAACAAACTAGTCTCGAATTGACGCGAGAGACTTCAACAAAAAGATCTACGATCAAAAGTTATTTAACCGCATTCAAAAACTTTTGTATATCGGCGTGCTCATTCTCTGGAGCGCGTTCAATGGCCTTGCGCGCGTAACTTCGCGCTTTTACTCGATCACCCGCGCCGGCGTATGCTTTTGCGGCGCGAAAATAAGTTACCCAAATTTCACTTTGCGCCAAAGATATTTCGTAATATTTAATCGCCTCTTCATATTTCTTAAAATCAAAATAAGTATCGCCGACGAGCACTGGTTCGTAAGGCGACTTCCACTGATAATTCCGCCGCGCCGCCTCTTCAAAATTTTTTAGCGCATTTTCTTTATCGCTGCTATTATATTGCGCAAATCCCAAATACCAATATGAGTCGCTGATATTGCGATTAAAATCAAGCGCCCTCTGATAAAGCTCGGAAGCGCCGATAAAATCCTGACGAGCAAGTCGAAGCTTTCCCCAATCATAATAAATTTGCTGGCGCTTCGGGCTTAATTCTGCGGCCTTGCTATAAGCCCATTCGGCCTCTCCAATATACTGCGGATCATAATATGCCGAAACAAAATCAAGCTGTCCCAAAAGCAAAAACCCGTAAACATCGCGCGGATGTTCTTTAAGTGAATGCTGCAAGGCGTCGCGAGCCGCTCCGAGAACGCGGCCGATATCTTCTTTGCTGGCAGAATTACTTTGCGCCATCCTCACCGCTTCCTTTCCATAATCTTGCTCAACATCCTTTATGTAGGCCGTACCCATAGCAAGCACTTCTTTATAGGCCGGAATAGCCGCGGAAATGCTGCTCATGCTAATTCTAATCGCGGAAAGCAATTTTTTTGAAACAAGAAGAGTTTTTATACTGCCGAAATAAACAAGACTCGTGAAAAAAATTAAAATAATTAACGCCCAAACCCCAAAAACGCCGCCACCAATCTTTTTCTGCGGCAATTTTTCTTTCTCGCTTAATCTTTTATTTTGATCCGCCAAAAACGTTTGCGCGCAAGCAAGCCCGACAAAAAATACAAGATACGAGCTCGGCTCGTCAAAAACCGTGAGTTTTTGGACAAACATCGCGACAAAAAATCCGGCCGCAAAAATAAACTGGATGTAAGCGATACCGCCGCGCCGCCAATATTTAAATAACGAACCAATAGCCGCCGCGTAAACCGCCAAATACGCCAAAAGTCCAAAGACGCCCCCAAAAACCAAATGATCAAAAACAACATTATGAGCGCGATCAAACCAAGTTTCGTAATATGAGAACTCTAGCGATTTAGGATTGTAATATTTATTGAACGCATAATAAAAATTCTCCGGACCCCAGCCAAAAACCGGCCGCTCTTTCCACGCATCAAAGGCAATGTTCCAAGCGATGTAGCGGGTTGCCATCGTGCCGCCAGAAAGCGACATACTCACCAACCGCCGCACACCTGGAATTTTTTGCATCCACCCCGCATCACGGTTTGAATACAAAAATCCAGCCAAAAACGCAAAAATAATAATTGATCCCGCGATACCAAACCGAACCTTTTTATTTTTAGTGGTTAAAAGTATAAAAAAAATCGCAATAGCTACAGTAATTAAAAGCCCAAGCATGGCGCCGCGCGTTTCGGCAGAAACAAAAACAAAAAAATTAATAATTCCAACCAAAATTACAAAAAAACGCGAGCTCTTTCGAGGATCTTCAAAATATAAAATTCCAGCCAAAAATAAACTGGCAAGCATATAATTGCCAAGATAGATAGAATTCCCAAGAGAACCAGCTAAACGAGCAAGCGTACCCATCTGAAAAAGGAAGCCGGGCTTTATAAGCGAATAGAGCGCCGAGAAAGAAACGAGAAGACTCGCAATCAGCATCGTTTTTAATAATTTAGTGCGCCCCGCTCGATCCGGAAAAACGCTCGCGGCGATCACAAAAAACAAAAAATAATGAAGCAGGGCGTACCAACCGGTCATTCGTTCAAAATTCGCCCAAAAACTTCGCGAAAAATCAACGCCCATAACGGTTGAAATAAAAAGAACAACAATATACATAAAAACGACTTTAAGCAACAAGCTAAGCCGTGGCCGCCATTCCGGATTTACAAAAACAAGCATGAGATATAAACCCGCAGCTATTCCAATAACGGCCTGAAAATAAACTATCTTCCCAACGATAAAAGGAAACAATGTATCTTCGGTATAAATAAGCGGCACAAACAGCGCCGCTAAAATAAAAAAACGAACCAACTTTAACAAAATCCGCTCGGCCTTGCCTTGATTCATAATGATAAAATTAATTATAGATTCATTCTACAACATTATTCTATTTTAACCGAAGATGCGCTGTCGCGCAATATGCTCCGCAAAAAATCAAAACACCCCGCCGAATCAACGAGGTGTTTTTTGAACCAACTTGTTTTTATGCGCCCAGAGCGAGGCGCGCAAACCGTTTTATCTGAATATTCTCGCCGATCGTGGCGATTTTATTCTTGATGAGCTCTTCAACCGCGATATCCTCGTCTTTTAAAAATTGTTGCTTCAAAAGACAAACTTCGCCGTAATATTTCTGCAGTTTGCCTTCAATGATTTTAACGGCGATTTCAGTAGGTTTGCCCTCTACTTCGGAAAAATAAAATTCTTTTTCTTTTTCAATCACCTCGGCTGGGATATCTTCGGGAGAAATATACAAAGGGTTGCTTGCAACAACCTGCATCGCTAAATCATGCGCCAACTGCTGAAACTCCGGATTGCGAGCTACAAAATCAGTTTCGCAAAGCAACTCAACCATTGCGCCAATCGCGCCATTGCTATGGACATAAGCATGAATTAAGCCCTGTTTAGTTTCGCGTTCGCCCTTCTTGGCGGCTTTAATTTCACCGCGCTTCCGCAAAAGGTCTGCGGCTTTTTCAAGATCACCGCCTGCTTCCTCCAAAACATTTTTGCAATCAACAATCCCTGCGCCAGTCATCGCGCGAAGTTTTACAACTAATGAATTATCCATATTTTTCAGTCAACCAGTTGCGTAGTTAATCAGGATTTTCCTGTTTAACTACTTAACTGTAAGAATTCCGAGCATTGTTTACACTTTTGTATTATTCATAATTTGTCATTCTGAACGAAATGAATGAGCGTAGCGAATGAATGAAGTGAAGAATCCCTTAAACTAGCTATTTTTTGAAACTTGCTTTAAAGGATCCTTCGCTTCGCTCAGGATGACAAGTAAAAGTTGTCTTATAAAAGTGTAAACAACGCTCTAGAAATTAACAAATTAACTAACTAACTATTTAACTTGCTGATTGTTTGCTTTTCCTTCCTTGATCGCCTCGGCAACCAACCCGACGATCAACTTAATTGATTTCACCGCATCATCATTCGCCGGAATCACATATTCAACATCGCTCGGATCGACATTGGTATCGCAAACCGCGACAATTGGAACATGCGACGCAACAGCTTCTTTTAGCGCCGTTTCCTCTTTTTTAATATCCAAAATAAAAATAGCTTGCGGTAATTTATTCAGGCCCACAAGACCGCCGACCTTAACTTCCAAATCTTCAATTTCTTTTTGAAAACCAATCTGTTCTTTCTTGGTATATTTGGAAAGCTCGCCGCGCCCCGATTTGGATTTAAGATCAAGATAACGCCTAAGTACGTCTTGAATCGCGCGAAAATTAGTAAGCGTTCCGCCCAGCCAGCGCTTATCGACATACGGCATCCCGGCATCAAGCGCTGCCTCGCGAATAATTTGCGCGCCCTGTTTTTTGGTTCCCACAAAAAGAACCGTGCCGCCGTTTGCGGCAATATCGCTTAAAAATTTCAACGCTTCTTCCAACTTTTTAACAGCGATTTCCAAATCGATTACATGGATTCCGCCGCGTTCGCCAAAAATATAAGACGCCATTTTCGGACTCCAGCGCGAAGTTTTGTGCCCGAAGTGAACTCCGGCCTGGAGCAACTCGGAAAGTTCTGGAATTTTTACCATATTATATAATTTTTTCGCCTGAATAATTCACTCCTCTGAATTAATCCAGACTTTTAAGATTGAGACAAAATTGCATTCTGCAATAAAAAAATTACCTCTTTTTTCCGCCACCCTTTTCTTCCCGCCCCATTCCCTATTTCGGGAGAGATGACACGGTCCAAAGGTGTGTGAGATTTATTAATTCTGATATTTATTATAGCGAAAACCAAAAAATCTGTCAACCACCCACCGCCACCTCCAATCTTAAAATGCGCCTGAGGTCAAAAAAATCCCCGTATTTCTACGAGGACTGAACTATCGTTCATATATGTAACGCAAAATATCAAATAGATCGCTTAAAACTATATTGATAAGAAGGATGATAATAAGAACGACGCCGAACCACTTGATAGCGCCGCAAAAAATGCGGGAGAAGCGTCCTTGCCCAAAGATTCGTTCCGTGAGCGTTGTGGCAATATGCCCACCATCAAAAGGAATAAGCGGCAAAAGGTTCACAGCCGCAAGAAGAACCGAGCAATAGTAAACGAGTCCGCAAAAGCTCCAAAAACCGGCGTGCGCGTTGGAGCCAAAACAGATCATGCCGATTACGCCTCCATGGGCGATCGGCGAGGTTTTGATAAGCGGCATAATCGCAAACCAAATGCCAAGAAAAGCGTTCACGAAATATGCGGCAAAAGCAATAAAAGTCGTCTTGATCGCCAAAAAAGGCGCAAAATACCATGGACCTAGCAACGGTACGAAACTTACCTTAAACCAAAAAATCCGCGCCTCCGTGCCCGCCGGAGCAAACCAAAACATCAAAGTTCTAAGCACAACGGCGAGAAAAAGATTGAAGCCGGCGCCGGCGGCAAAAATCAATATCTTCTGCCGCCACGTCGCGTCTTCAAGGCACTTTCCGTCGCTCACCGAGTTCGGCATATTTCTCTGCCGAAGCTTCACATAGCCGCCGAGCGGAATGCATCGGAGGTAAAAAGGAATTCCCCGCCAAATAAACATCATAAAGCCCGGGCCGAAACCAATAGAAAAACTCTCCACGCCGACGCCGCAATCGCGGGCGATCAAGAGATGCCCCATTTCGTGAACCGCGACCAAAATAGAAATCAGCAAAATTCCGCCAATGAAAGTTTCCACAACCTCCTCCTTGGCAAAAAAAGAACAATCTTGCTCATCCCAACCTTAATTCAAACAAATATCAATGTCAAACCCGAGCGTTCTTCAAAACCAAATCCGCCATTTCGGCGCGGACATCGGTTTTAATCGCCTGATGAATGTTTTTTCCGAACTCCGCGCGCTTTTCGGCATTTTCCAAAAGATCTCTTACGGCTTCCAAAAACTTTTTGGGAGTAGCGTCTTTTTGTTTTAGAACGATCGCCGCACCAGCCTCCTCAAGGATGCGCGCGTTTTCTTCTTGGTGCCCGGGAAGCGGAATCAAAAACGCAGGTTTTGACATCGCCGCAAACTCGGAGAGCGCGCTCATTCCGGCCCGCGAAACAACTAGATCGGCAAGGGCAAGGGCGTCCACGTAACGATCAGTTAAAATTTCATATTGATGATAGCGGGGATTGCCGGAAATTGTCGGAATTGCCTTTCCGCGTCCGGCGCTATGAATAATTTCGGCGATGCTCGTAAGCTCGTCTAAATTCTCCCAAAGCAAATTATTCAAAAAATCCGAACCCGTGCCGCCGCCCGTAATAAAAAGCACTGGCAACTTCGACGAAAGATTAAAATACTCCGCGCCGACTTGTTTTGAATATCCAGATATTTCCGCCCTAACGGGATTGCCAAGAATAGCTGTCTTGTTTTTCGGGTACGCATCGGCTGATTTTGGGAATGTGACCGTGATTTTTTTGGCGAACGGCGCGGCAAGACGGTTCGCGAGTCCCGGAATGGCATCTTCCTGGTGGATTAGAATCGGAATTTTTTGACACCACGCTGCCCAAATAAGCGGCAAACCGACAAATCCGCCGGCTGAAACAACAATAGACGGCCGTTCTTTTCGCAATAGAAAAAAGCTTTGAAAAAAAGCGAGAACTATAAAAAACGGCGCAAAAAAATTCCGCGCATCAAAATAGCGCCGTAATTTTGTGGAAATAATGCTTTTAAAATGCGCGCCCCCTGTTTCCACGATTTGTTTTTCCGGCCCCTTGCCCGTCCCCACCCACAAAAAATCCAGACCTGGATCGCGCAATTTTAATTCTTCCAAAACAGCGAGAAGCGGCATTACAGAACCGAGCGTCCCGCCGCCGGTGAACAGTAGTTTCATAAATGCAGAGTTCAGAATGCAGAATTCAGAATTTTAATTTTATTCTACATTATTCCGCAATCTACATTCTGAATTAAAAAATCACCTATGTCAACCCCCCCAAATACCAGTCGATAATTATCTCCCCCCAAAGCATCCAAACAAAAATAGCCGCCGATAAAAAAGTGCCGAAAGGAAGCTTAGAACCGAAAGATTTTTTTCCGGTTAAAAGAAGCGGCGTCGCGACTAATGCGCCGAAAATGTATCCCAAAAAAATTGAAAGCATAACCCCTGGCCATCCCAAAATCGCTCCGGCAAAAACCCCGAGACGAAGATCCCCGCCACCAATCCATCTTCCCCGCGAAATCAAATACAAGACAAGAAAAAATCCCCCGCCGGCGATCATCGCTAAAAGCAAGTTCCAAAAACTCACTCCGCACCATAAATTAAAGCCCAGCGCAAAAACGATTGCAGAAAGCGCGATACGATCCAAGATCAGATAATATTTGAGATCGTACAAGAAAATAATAACTAAAAAAATCGCGATGATCCAAGATCCGGCGATCGCGGCAATATCCGGCCGCAAAACCCAATATACCAAAACAAAAACAATCGCCGTAGCAAGTTCCGTAAGCGGATATTGAAAGGAAATTTTTTTCTTACAATATCGACACCGACCACCCAAAATAATAAAACTAAAAAGCGGGACCAAGTCTTTCGACGCCAACTTATGTCTGCAATGCGGACAACCCGAACGAGACAAAATAATCGGTTGCCCCTGATACAAACGATAAACAAGAGCATTCACAAAACTGCCGAGAGCGAGGCCGATGATAAATATTAAAATATAAATCATGATTGTATTGTACCAAAGCTATAAGCTATAAGCTATAAGTAGGTAGTCGCCGCACAATAAATCTTATAGCTTACCGCTTATGTAAAAGCCAAAAACAAAAATTCCCTTTCAAAATAGGAATTTTTGTTCGGTTATTCAAATTTTTATTGAATACCAGATGGCGACGCGGTACGAAATCCGGCGCCCAAGCCACCAGTCGCGCCTTCAAGCGTGAAGGTAAGCGAATACGTACTGCCGTCGGCGCTAGTATACGAATAATTAGTTCCGCCTGGCCCTTGATTCGCTGGTACCAAACCCATATAAGTGGTACCGGCCGCGCTTGCTCCAAAGCCATTAGTGCTACTCAAAGTATCATAATCAGCGCTACCCAAAACTATCGCCGTAGCCGCAGTCGGATACGCGTTCTGGTCAGCGAAATAAAGCTCTAAAGCAGTCTGGATCTGTTTGATATCAGAAACGCGCTTAGCATCACGCGATTTTTGACGCGCATTGTTAAGTGAAACGACGGCTAAGGTTGAAAGCAATCCAATAATTGCGATAACAACCAAAAGCTCAATCAATGTAAACCCCTTTTTGTTCATATATTCACCCCCTTTCCATAATAGAAATTAACATGGGTGGAAGTTATCCACATCTAAAATATATTATAACACAAAACGATAGATGCTACATAAAAAATACCATTAACACAAAACCCCGAGCAAGCTCGGGGCCAAAGAACAACTAATAATTTTTCTTCAATTCCAGAAGTATGAAGGGCGGCCGCACCCCACCGGAAAACTCCACCGCCGCCTGAAGCGCGAGCTCAACCCGTTTGCGCGAGAGCATGCCCAAACCCCGGGTGGCAAAAAGCGCTCCCTGCGCGAAATCGCCGCCACAGCCGACAGCGTCAAAACCGCGCGCGTTAATGCCCACCTGAAAATCCACATCAACCCCATAAAGCATTCCGCGATATCCAACTAAAAACTGCTCGCCGGCTTCGCGCCCGCCGTCGCCGGAATCCTTTGCCAAAAAACCACCTTTGGTAAAACAGCGGCGAACAGTGTCAATGAAAGTAGTGCACATATACTCAAAATCCTGCTGATTGCGCTTTTGCACCGGCACCTTGAGCGAAAAACGAAGAAGATTGCCCATTCGAAAAGAACCGGTTATCCCGATCAAAAATCGGTTACCAACCAAAAAAACTTTTTCATCCACCCGCGGGCTGACATCAAGTCCGGCAACGCCGGCGCTGTCTCCGCCCATATAAACCGTGTTGTTTTCAACCAGGCCGACGATGCAGGTCATTTTGCCCTCCTGGATAAAAAGAGCTTTCTTGCTTTTATCTTAAAATGCCCCCGAAATTTTGTCAAAAATAGCCTAGGAGCAACGACTACAGGACGCTAAACTTTTAAAAAATAAAACCCCGAGTTTACGGGGTTATCTCAATAATTCCGTGCAACAGGCCGAGTCTGACCATATCTTCCACGCCGATTACCTGGTTTTTGTCGCAAAGCGCCATGATTTCTTCCGGAGTTTTGCCGGTAAGTTTCGCCAAAAGGCCGAACATGCTTTCTTGCATGCGAGCGAGATGGCTGGCCAGGTCCAGAACTTCCTGCGCACTGTAGCCGCCCGCGAGATTGGCCGCAAGATTGTGGAATAGAAAACGGGCATCAGAATGCGCGCCGCGCTCTTTGGCGGCAAAAAAAATAAACAGCGCGGCCGAGCCGACAAGATCGACGGCGATCGTGCGGAGATTGACTCCGAAAATCTGGATCATCTTCGCGAAGTGCATTCCGGCCGTGGGGTCGCCGCCGCCGCTCGTCAAAAAAAGAGCGATCGGGACGCCCGGATTTTCGCTATGGATTGAAAGAATATTATCAAGAAGAAAACCTACACTCTCGCTCGTAATTTCGCCGCAAAAGTGTCCCGCTCTCGAAGCGGGCGCTTGCGCCCCTGGTTCGTCTTGAACGCACGGCCCGTCTTGGCATTGGCCGCAACAACCTTTCTGGTTTTCTTCATCCATCTTCCGCCTCCTTGTTTAAAACCCTGAAAAGACCTGTCTGCTCCCATACTAACATTTCCTTTTATTTTGTAAACACCCCCACACCCGCGGCTTTCTGATGCGGGGATAAAAACGCGGAGCCGATTTTCTGCTTCGCGCGGCGAGCTAACCCATTTAATTTTTTTATCACGCCCGAACCAAGTCATCTGCCGCTTGGCGTAATGACGAGTGTTTTTCCTAATCAACTCGGCAACTTCGGCTTTGGAAACTTTCCCCGCAAGATAATCTTTCCACTCGCGATACCCGATGGCGCTCATTCCTGGCGATGACCACCCGTATTTTTTGACCAACGCGCGGACTTCTTTTTCTAAACCGGCCGAAATCATTTTATCTACGCGATGATTAATCCGTTTATGTAATTCTTCGCGAGAAGCTTTGACGCCGATTTCTAAAACTTGAAAAAGCGGCTCGCCTCTTTTTTCCTGCTTTGAAAATTTTTTCCCTGCCAAGCAAATTTCAAGCGCGCGGATAATACGGCGGGGGTTATTTTTGTCAATCTTAATCTCGGGATCCAATTTTAATATCCTTAAATAATATCTATTTAATATCTCTTTAATATCCTCCGTGTTCTTTAAATCTTTTTCAAACTGTTTTCGCAATTTTTTATTCGGCGGAACCGCCTCGCCAAGCGAAAGATTTTTTGTGATGGCGTCAATATACAATCCGGTGCCGCCGACTAAAAACGGCGTCTTTCCGCGGCTGATAATATCATAAATAATCGAAAGCGCCGCATTTTTAAAATCCGCCGCCGAAAATCGCTCATCGGGATTTATAAGATTAAATAGATAATGGCGAAAGCCTTTGTAGAAATAAGCCAAACTCCTCCCCTCACCGAGGGGGGGTTGGGAGGGGTTGCCCGACTGTCGATTTACCCCCTCTCGCTCCCCCTTATCAAGGGGGAGACATTTTAGTGGCGGCTTCGCCGTCCCGACATCCATTCCTCGATAAATCGTCCGCGAATCGGCGTTTACGATTTCTGCGGAAAATTTTTTAGCTAAAAAAATCGCGAGGTCGGTTTTTCCGGAAGCGGTCGGGCCCAAAATGACGACAAGTTTTGGTAACTTATTCATATTTAGAAAGCGGCTTCGCCGAAAAGCACCCATTCCTTCGCTTTATTTATTTTAACATTCACGATTTTTCCGACCAAATCGGCGTTGCCCGAAAACCGCGTCAATTTCATCTCGCGCGAATTGCCGGCGCAAACGCCGTCAGCGCAAGATTCAACAAGCACCTCAACGATACACCGGAGATATTTCTGATTCTTGCGGAGCGTGCTTTCCTCCATTAAATTTTGCAGTACGCGCCAGCGGCGCGTTTTTTCTTCGCGAGGCACATCGTCCTTCTGCGCGCGAAAGGCGGGCGTGCCGGAACGCGGAGAATACTTGGCGAGATAAGCAATGTCAAAATCGCATTTTTTATATAACTCTATCGTGGCTTCAAAATCTTCTTCTGTTTCACCCGGAAAACCAACAATAATATCGGTCGCAAGCGCGATATCCGGTTTAGCCGCACGGACTTTTTTGATGACGGTGAGATACTCCTCTGCCGTATAGCGGCGATTCATTTTTTGCAAGATTTTATCCGAGCCCGATTGCACCGGCAGATGCAAGTAATTAAGATGTGCCGGGAGCGTCATCGCCTCAATCACCTCGTCCGTCATATACCGAGGATGAGCAGAAGCAAAGTTAAGGCGCTTCACGCCGGGGATTTGGTTTATTTTCCAGAGAAGAGCGGCGAAACCTCTGCCGTCATTCTGAGCCGAGCGAAGAATCTCGCCCGAATGGACGATTCCCGCATTTGCGGGAGATCCTTCCCCCGCATCAAGTGCGGGGTCAGGATGACGATATGGATTATCGGCTAAAAAGCTATCCGAATCGTTTACTTTCCAAGCATTTACGATTTGTCCCAAAAGCGTAATTTCAACCGCACCAGCGGCAACGGCTTTCTTAATTTCATTCAAAATATCATGAAGCGGCCGATTTTTTATTTTTCCGCGAGCATACGGGACAACGCAATAGGTGCAATACTCCTCGCATCCAGTTTGGATGGTGACAAACACCTGCGATTTTAAAAAATATCTTGGTGCAATATCCAGATAACTTTGAACTTTAAACTTTGAACTTTGAACTTGTTTTAGATATTCCGGCAATTTAACAATATCTTCCGTCGGCAAAAAAATATCCACCCCAGGCAATCTTTTTTTTAGTTGCCCGTCCTTATCACGCCCAGCTATGCAACCGGTGACAACGATAATCAAATCCGAATTTTCCCTTTTGAGCGCCGCAAAATTTTTCATCATCCCATAAACCCGGTCTTCGGCGCTCTGCCGGACCGAACAGGTATTCAAAATGATCAGATCGGCAACGCGATAATCTTCCGAGGGCTTAAATCCCAAATCTAAAAGCATGGCGGCAATGCGCTCCGAATCATTTTTATTCATCTGACAACCAAAAGTAAGAAGGAAGTATTTCATATTGCAAATCCTAACCCACGAAGTCTCTCCGGTCAATATACCGCGCAACTCGGATTCCCGCGGATTTTTGGCGGATTTCCACAAATAATGATATAATAAAAGAATGAAAAAACATCTTTTTATTCTAATTCTCCTGCCAATTTTTGCCTTGCCAGGATGTGAAAAAGCGGAGGACATAAACTTTAATCCCGCGCCCGCGGAGGAAGAGACAGAAGCGCCGGCCGTAATCGCTCCATCTGCCGATTCAAAAAACGGCATCAAGGAGGAAGAGAAAATCTCTTTGCCGTCTCATCCTTTGCCCGCCCCCAGCTACCTTGCCGCAGAAGGAGAAAATAAGAACCTGACCCTGCCGGCCGCATCGCCGTCGGCAATCGTCCCCCCATCTGCTCCTGCCGAAGAGCCATCGGTTTTTGATTTCGTTCTCGGACAAAATTTATACCAAACGCCAACGCTCGCGATGCCGGCCAAAAACGCGCCGATTTTTGAACCAACCTTCAATACAAAAATCGTCCGCGCGACCGACCGAAAAATTGACGGCTATTCCGACGCCGGAATTGAAAACGAATATTCGCGCACAGATCCGGAAAACAGCGACGAAACATATTATATCCTTCGCGGAAATTACGGAAATTGGTATCTCTATCGCCGGCGCGACAATAAATTAATCAAAAAATTAGAAATTGTCGGCGGCGGGCAGGAGCCGGAGCCGCGCTGGGACGCGCAAAATCCAAACATCTTTTATTACTTATATGCCACCGAGCTTAGAAGTTATAACATAGAAACCGATGTCTCGGCAAAAATCCACGATTTTAATTTTCCGAATATCGCCTACGTCACCACCCGCACCGAAGGCGATGCTTCGCTTGACCGCCGATATTGGTGCCTTCTCCTCCAAGACGCGGATTATAATACAAAAAAAATTATCACATATGACAAAATAACAGACAAAATAATCGGGCAAAAAACCGACTTTCTGGGAGATGTCGACTGGGCGAGTATGGATATGTCCGGCAACTATTGCGTAATTGGATATGGCAGTCGAAACGCGCAAATTTTCAGCCGAAATTTAAGCACAATGAAAGATTTGCCTGCGGGCGCGAGCGGACATATGGATTTGGCGCTGGACGCGAACGGCCGCGATGTAGTTGTGTATCAAAACAATGCCACGGACTTTATCGCGATGGCCGACCTGGAAACCGGGCGGGAGACGCCGCTTGTCTTCATTCCCTTCAACGTCAACGCCGACATCGGACTTCATTTTTCCGGAAATAACGCGAAGATTCCAGGCTGGGCGCTAGTTTCCACTTATGGCTCGCAGAATCCGCCGGAAGGCGAAACCCATTCATGGATGGATAACCAACTTTTTATGGTTGAACTCCGAGCCGAGCCGCGCGTCTGGCGGCTTGCCATGACTCGCGCCTATCTTTCACGCAATCCCGCGACCGAAAAAAATTATTTTGCCGAATCCTTCGCGACCGTCAACACCGCCGGCACGCGCATTTATTTCGGCTCCAATTGGGGGGACTTCTCGCCCGATTACACGGAAACTTACATAATCAATTTGCCGGCTGGATGGCAAAATAACATCAAATGATCTTGCGCGAAACAACGCAAACGCGTTAAAATAAAGTAAAGAAAAAATTAAAAGACAAGGGTTTGCGCCCAAGTCTCACCAAATTTATGAAATTAGAAAAACCACGAGGCGCGATTATTAAGAAGAGCGACGCGAAGATTGAAACAAACGTCGCGGCCGGCGAAACCCCACCTGCCGGGGGCGCGCCGGAAAGCCCGCGCGAACATCCCGCCGAAGAAAAAGAAACCGTTATCGTTTCGCCGGAGTTGAAATTTCCGAAATTAAGCGCCGCGGCAGAAAGGAAGCAGGTCGAAGAAGCGAGATTACAACGAGAACTTGCGGGAGTAAAAAGCTTTGCCGATCTGCTGGAACGCCTTCCGGGCCTCATGGGAGTATGGGGAAGTCACGGAAAATATACCTCTGCCAAATTAGATAAAATGATTACTGCGATAGAAAGTCATATCCAGCAACCCGAGGCAGACGAGGATAATCTTGAGCCCTTTATTAAGCTCTTTCCAACTAATTATTTAAAAGAACTGGTTAGAAAACTTTCACAAGAAGCGCTCCTCCGCAAAAAAATCTCAGAAACCGATATTCCAAAAATAGAAAAAAAACAAGCAAGCAAACAAAAAACAGCCCCTCTCGAAAAAGCCAAGAAAGCCCTAACTGACGCCGGCGTTGATTTCCCCGAGCTTTTGGCCGCCGCCCCGGCAATGCGATTCTTCTGGAAATTAAAAAATTCTTTCACCAAACGAGGCAGAAACATCAACCAATTGCTCAAAGATTACAAAAGCGCCGAAGAAGCCGACTATCTCTCCAAACTCCGCGCTTCCAAACCCGAAAAAACGCAATAGATCTACAAAAAATATAAAACAAAAATCCCCTGCCGACTCGGCGGGGGATTTTAAATATCTCCGCAATATCCGTCCGTATCCCTGCCTACCGTAGGCAGGCGCGCTATCCTTGATTTACATTGTCTTCGGCTTTCGTTCGGCAACTTCTTCCGCAACCGTTTTAATAAATGCCCCAACCGCCATATTTTTTATGTTTTTCTTTCCGCGAATACGCACGGCTAAAGTTTTGAGCTTGGCCTCCTTATCGCCCACGACTAGCATATACGGCACCTTCATTTTTTCCGCCTTGCGGATTTTGTACCCCACGGTTTCATTCGAGCCGTCAACAAACGCGCGGACACCCGCTTCCTTAAGCATTGCGCCGAGCTTTTTTGCCGGCCCAAGATGCGCTGACCCGACCGGTATTACTTGCACCTGCGTCGGATGAAGCCAGGTCGGAAACGCGCCGGCAAAATGCTCTATCAAAAAGCCGACAAACCTTTCGTGCGTACCAAGCGGCGCGCGATGAATGCAGGCCACATATTGCTCCTGACCATTTTGGTCAACATATTTCAAAGCGAACTTCTTCGGCATAAAAAGATCAATCTGATTTGTGGAAGCAGTAAAAACGCGGCCGATAACGGACTTGATTTGAAAATCGATCTTTGGGCCATAAAACGCGGCGCCGTCGTTTTGAACAATATACGGAACTTTTGAAATCTCCATCGCTTCGCGCATTAATTTTTCCGCCTCTTGCCACATTTTGTCGTCGCCGTGATACTTTTTGTTTGCCGGATTTCTAAGCGCGAGCTCCATATAATAATCTTTGATGCCGAGCTTTTTATAATAATACTCATGGAGCCGAATAACATCAACGAATTCTTTAACCGCCTGCTCCTTGGTGCAATAAATGTGCGCGTCATTCATCTGCATTCCGCGCACGCGCATAAGACCGAAAAGCGAACCGGAATCCTCAAAGCGGTGGCACCAGCCATATTCCGCAAGACGAAGCGGCAGTTCGCGATAACTGCGCTTGCGGTTCGCGAAAATCGTATGATGAAACGGGCAATTCATCGGTTTAATATAATAATTTTCATTATCAATTTTCATCGGACTATACATGCTCTCTTTATAATGCGGCAAATGCTCAGAAACGAAAAAAAGATCTTCTTTGGTTATAATTGGCGTAGTTACGCGCGTATAACCCCACGCCTCTTCAGTTTCTTTTGCCCAGCGCTCAAGCTCCTCTTTAATAATATTGCCATTTGGCATCCAAAGCACTAAACCCGGGCCAATGGTGGGTGAAAGAGTAAAAAGTTCCATCTCTTCACCGATTTTTCGATGATCGCGATGTTCCGCCTCTTCCAAAAGATGAAGATATCCCTCGAGCTCTGTTTTTTTGCCGAACGCCAAACCATAAATCCGTTGAAGCATTGGATTTTTTTCATTGCCGCGCCAATAGGCGCCCGCAAGCTTGTGTAGCTTGAATCCGTCCTCGGGAATATCTTTAGCTGATTCCACGTGCGGACCGCGACAGAGATCAATAAATTTTCCGGTCCGATAAACAGTAACCGTGTTCGGCTTTTCGCCGGTAAAAATTTCCTCGCCGCCTTCCATTTTCGTCGTCCCCCGAATTTTAATGTCCCGAAGCAACTCGACCTTAAATGATTGCCCGAGACCACCAAAGAGCTTGGATGCCTCGTCAATCGCCATTTCCTCGCGGATAAATTTATCGCCGCGCTTGATAATGTCACGCATCCGCTTTTCAATACGAAGCAAATCTGCCGGCAAAAGCCGTTGCGGCGCGCCCGTCGAATCGGCGGGCAGTTCTATATCATAATAAAACCCATTTTCCACTGTCGGCCCTACGCCGAATTTTGTCCCCAACCAGAGTTCAGCCACTGCCGCGGCCATAATATGGGCAAGAGAGTGGCGCACGATTTCTAAATCGTTTTCTTTTTCTGATTGCTTTGGCATAATTAAGAAAAAAATTCGAAATTCGAATATCGAAATCCGAAACAATATTTAAATCCAAAATTTTTCAATGCTTAAAACTTTTGATAATTTGGATTTGTTTAGGATTTCGGATTTCGTGCTTCGGATTTAATTAAAAACCTCCCATCCCAATCCAATATATAAATACAGATTTGGGACGAGAGGTCTTATTATTTTGACTTCCCGCGGTTCCACCCAATTTCCCCCCGATAATAAATATCGGAGAACGCTCAAATTAAATAATAAAAAAACCAAAAGAATCTGTCAAATTATTTTTCCACAATTATTTTAATATGCGCCGGATTTTCTGGAGCACGTTTCGTCCAGAATGGAAAAAATTCAATTCGCGCCGATTCCGCGAGCTTCATTTCTTTCAAATAATTTTCTATTTCCGCGGACGTTAAACCGCGAAAATGTTCGCTTCCAAGTAGCGGATTTTCCTTAGACGGAACAACTACGCCCTTGATATTTACAGAGATAGTGGTCGTCCCAGACTCGATGCTATATTTTGAAATCGCAGGACTTAAATCATCAAAATTATTTGAAATAAGTTCGTTACCGAAAGGATAAAAAGATGAAAGAGCCTCAACCGCTCTTTGTATTAAGGTATCTTTATCCCAAGACACGCCAATTTCACGCAATTTTATTTTTAACTCAAAGCTATCGATCTCTTCCCCGACGACCCCCGAAGATTCTTGATTTAAAATTTCTTCGCCAAAAGCAATATTACCAAGATCATCAATCTTCAACGAATCTCTGATTTCTTTTTTTAATTCAGCTCCTAATTCCGCAACTAGACTTTCTTTCGCATTTTTTAAAATTTCTTCTGTGAGAATATTCGGTGTCGTCTCGCCCCCCGCCATTGAGACAGAAGACTTAGCATAAATTTGTTTTTGAAGCGGCGCGCTAAGCCCGGGTAAAATAAATGTCCCCGGCGAAATATTTCCGACCGCACCGCGCTCATCGGCATATATCTGAACTTGCAAACTCGAACTAGTTGGTACAATAATATCTTTTCTAATCCTAAACAAAACTCCACCATCGCTTAAAAATCTTGTCTTCGCCACCAAGGGTTGCGCGCGATTTGTATTATTATAAATAGTCACGTTACCGTGCGCAAAATCTTGAATCTTTTTACCGTCTCCGACCACCTTAAAAATTTTAATTTTTTCTTCTTCAAGAGCAATTGTTTTTCCACGAATCGAATTAACGCCTACGGGATTTTCTTTTATCTCATAAACAGCATCAATCGAAATTGGCATTTTTTGCGCAGCGACATAAATTTTTACACCATAAAAAATAAAATAAATCGCCAAAAGAATGAGCGCGAGAGTTAAAAATGCAAAAATTGCAAAAATCCTAAAATAAGATTTCGAGCTATACTCAGACGGTAAAGATTCAACAACCGAACTTGGCTCTTTAACAGATTTAATTGTCCCCCTTCTTTTGGTTACCATAATATTATTATAGCACACTTTTAAAATGTCAAAAAGCCACACATGTCAATATCTAAAAACAACAGTTTTTTCTCCCAAAATCGCTTCCAACTCACGCCGAAGCGCGTCACTTGGATCAATTTTATAATTAGTCTCGATCGTTTTTTTCTTATCGCCATCCTCCAAAATAAGATAAACCTTGCAGGAACCCGGCGCGCCGATAATCAAACTCTTAATGTTCTTTTTTACTTCGTCGCTTGCGGCGGATGGAAATTTAATCATCACCCTCGGTTCAATATTTTTTATCGTCGACATTGCCGTGACCGCCGTTGCGCCGCAATCTTTTTTGATTTTTTCTATCGTCTCGTCGCTTAACGCAAAAACCTGATTGCAAATTATTTTCGGGCTTCCATCTTTTAAAGAAATTCGGCCAATAATCGCGATCATTTTGCCTTCTTGCCAAAGTTCCATTGATTGCGATAAAACTTTCGGAAAAATGATGATTTCGACGTCGCCGGAAGTATCTTCAATTTTTACAAAAAGCATCGGCTCGCCGCTTCTAGTTAAAATCTTTTTAATCGTACTGATAACACCGCCGACCGGTACTTCAACTCCTTCGCCAAATGACGACAGACGCGCGAGGGGAACTAAAATATTTTTAAGGGATTCCGTATATTCTTTCATAGGATGTTCGCTTACATAAAGTCCGAGTAATGTTTTTTCCCAGGAAAGTTTTTCCGTCCGCGAAGCCGGCGATGCGCCTCTCAAAATCAACCTTGCTCCACCGCCAACCGCGGAACCAAACAAACTGAATTGATTTTTGTGCGCTTCAATTTCTAAATTACGATTAAAGGCGAGAATATTTTCCGCGTTCGCGAGAAGCGCGCCGCGCTCACCAAAAGAATCAAGCGCGCCCGATTGAATAAGCGCCTCAAGTGATTTTTTATTAAAATTTTTTGAACGGACACGCGAAGCAAAATCGCCCAAATCGCGATATCTTACGCCATTCTTTCTTTCCGCAATAATCAACTCGGAAATATCATCGCCCAAATTCTTGATTGCCGAAAGCCCGAAACGAATTTTATTTGTGCCCGGCACAACAGCAAAGCGCGCAAATGATTCGTTCACGTCCGGCGGCAAAACTTCAAGCCCCATTCGTCTGCATTCCTCTACCTCGATCGTAATGCGATCTAAATTTGCGAGATCAGAATTTAAAAGCGCGGCCATAAAACAGTTGGCATAATGCGCTTTGAGGTAAGCCGTACGATAAGCGATAAGCGCATAACAGGCGGCGTGTGACTTATTAAATCCATAGGCGGCAAAATCCTCAAGTTTTGCGAAAATCGCTTCCGCGATCTCGCGCTTAACGCCATTTTTAATCGCCCCCTCTATAAATTTAATGCGCATTTCGGCCATCAGCGCGGCAATTTTCTTGCCCATCGCCTTGCGCAAAGTATCTGCCTCGCCGCCGGTAAAGAGCGCCAAATCCTTAGAAATTTGCATTACCTGCTCCTGATAAACTGGAATGCCGTAGGTATTTTTGAGCGCGCCCTCCATAAATGGATGCTCATAAACGATTTGCTCCTTTCCGTGCTTGCGGCGGATAAAACTTTCAATAAATTGAATTGGTCCCGGACGATAAAGCGCAACCATCGCAATAATATCTTCTAATTCTGTCGGCTTTAGTTCTCGAATGTAACGTTTCATCCCATCTGACTCAAGCTGAAAAACTCCGGTAGTTTCGGCGGCGCCTAGAAGTTCGAAAGTTTTTTTGTCATCAAGCGGAATTTTTTCAATATCAATTTTTATGCCGTACACCGCCTCAATAATCTCAAGGGCATCCTGAATGATTGTCAAATTGGCAAGCCCCAAAAAATCCATTTTTAAAAGTCCGATGTCTTCAATCGGTTTCATCGAATATTGCGTTACCACTTCAACATCGCCATTTTGACCGCGCTGAAGCGGCGTATATTCCGTAAGGGCTTCATTGCCAATGACTACGGCGCAAGCGTGCTGGGAAGCGTGGCGTACCGTGCCCTCAAGTTTGATCGCAAAATCAAGCAGCTCTCTGGCACGCGGGTCGGCATAAACTGTAGCCAATTCTTTATTGTCTTTGATCGACTTTTCAAGAGGAATATGCCGGCCCTGAATCGGCGGCGGAATGAGTTTGGCGATTTTGTCAACTTCTCCATAAGGCCAGCCGAGCACGCGTCCAACATCGCGTACTGCCGCGCGGGCCGCCATTGTCCCAAAAGTAATAATACCAGCCACTCGATCTTCACCGTATTTTTTACGAACATAATCAATCACTTCGCCACGACGCGTATCGGCGAAGTCCATATCAATATCTGGCATAGAAATACGGTCGGGATTTAAAAAACGCTCAAAGAGCAAACCGTAACGAAGGGGGTCAAGATCGGTGATCTTCAAAACATACGAGACCACAGAACCGGCGGCACTACCACGCCCCGGACCGACTGCGATGCCAAGATTTTTTGCATAATTGACAAAATCGGCGACAATTAAAAAATACGACTCAAACCCCATTTTGTTAATGACCGAGAGTTCAAAATCAAGCCGCGATTTTATTTCCTCGCCCGCATTCGGATAGCGCTCGGAAAGCCCGGCCTCGCAAAGTTCGCGAAGATGATCCGCCTCACTTTTGCCATTCGGGACCTCAAAATTTGGTAAGATATTCTTCCCGAGCTCAAGTTTTACATTACAACGTTCAGCAATTTTGAGCGTATTCTCAACTGCTCCTGGTATATCGCGAAAAGCTTCCGCCATCTGCTCTGACGAGGCCATGGAGCAATCATAACCCATCATCGTCATTCGATTTGTATCGGTGCGGATCCGACCAGTTTGAATGCAAACCAAAAGATCCTGCGCTTTCTTATCTTCGGATTTAATATAATGGACATCTTTTGTCGCGACAAGCGGAACGCCAGTTTCGCGCGATAATTGCACAAAAATTTTATTCAATTGAATTTGCTCGGCAATTTCTGGATGATCTTGAACTTCTAAGTAGACATTGCTTTCGCCAAAAATTTCTTGATACTCGCGAAGTATATTTTTAGTACGCTCCAAATCCCCAGAGAGAGCGGCTTTGGGAATTTCGCCCTGAAGACAAGCGGTAAGCGCGATTATGCCCCCCCGATGCTCACGCAAAAGCTCTTTATCAATTCTTGATCTATAATAAAAACCTTCAAGATTTGCTCGGGTCACAAGGCGTAAAAGATTTTTATAACCCTCAACATTTTCCGCGAGCAAAACTAAATGATACGGCCGGTCGTCAATACCGGATTTTTTATCCAAACGGCTGGCGGACGCGAGGTATGCCTCAACGCCCAAAATTGGTTTAACGCCCTCCCTCTTGCACGCTTTATAAAATTCAACAATACCATACATCGAACCGTGATCGGTTAAAGCCAAAGCCGGCTGCCCCAAGTCTTTGGCGCGTTTTACAAGTTCGGGAATTTTTGGCAATCCGTCCAGCAGGCTGTAATGGCTATGGACGTGAAGGTGAACAAAGTTCATAAATTGACTTCAGCTATCGGACTTCAGACCTGTCTGCCGGCGGGCAGGCTTCAGCTATAAAAAAAGAAGCACAAAAACGTCCTCCTTCTTTGTAATTCCAAAATTCAAATTTCAAATGCCAAATCAAGTTCAAGGCTCAAAATCCAAATTTGTCATTTGGTCATTTGTCCGCCAGCTGGCGGATTGATTTGAAATTTGTCATTTGAGCTTTGACATTTCTATTAGATACTCTCTTCTTTCTTCTTTCTTTTAACTGGTTCTTCTCTTTTTTCCCTAAATTCCTGTCTCTTTTCTATCACATACTTCACCACTTCTTTAAACGCTTCGGCGGCGACGACAAAATACGATGCCGAGTGCTCAACTTTTTCTTTTACGACTTTTGCCGCCTCTTCCACTTTTTCAAGCGTCCGCGAAAAACTTTCAATAAAATTGCTCATCCGCCGCACGATGCAGATAAAATAATACAACAGCCAACTCAAAAAGATTGAAAGCCACAGCACGCAAAACGCTATAACAATATATAAAATATCTTTTGATGTTTCGATGATCATAATTTAATTGATTGGACGCCTGACCTCCAAAAGAAAGTAAGCGCGCCCAAGTTATTTACTGCTAATGATTATATTATATCACAAATATCGATAAATAAAAAAACGCCTTGGCTTATGCCAAAGCGCCGTTTGCGATCAGATGCTGCAGGTTGTTGGACCGTAACCCCTGACGCCCACATTTTCTTTGCCGCTATAAATTTTAATCTGGTCATCCCAAACCACAAAATAAGGAACGTCGCCCATAACACGGGAACCGGCGCACTCCGGAAAACAACGGAACAGAGCATCCGGATAGTAGAGATGAAAAAAAAGCCGCTCTCTCAATGTACCCCCTCTTTCGCGTTTTCCGAAGATTTTCTCAATCTCGCTGGTACATCTATCTTTATATACTTCACCGCCCTGCATCCAAACCCAATAAAAACCAATTTTCGGCGCGGCGACAACATCTTCAACTTTGGACAAATCGATATTGCTCTTAATATTCTGAACCGCGACCAAATCCTCAAGCCGTTGCTCGGCATTGATAAGGACGGGATATTCAAATTTATCCGGAGCGGAATTCTCCGGGATAGGCGGCAGACCATCCGATGTCAAAACAATACTCAATCTGCTCTCAAAAATGCCGACGATATACGGGATATTTGGCCGCAAAACGGAACTTTGACTCTCGGGGCCTTGTCTTAAAATCTCAAAAAATGCCCTACGGATCGCATCTTCGCCAAATTGTTTCTTGCCAAACTCAAATCCCCGCATGGCAAAATCTTCGGCTGTCAAAGAACGCTTTCGCTTACGCTTTCCCATAGCTTCCTCCGCTGAACTTGCTTTCAGTGTAATAAGAAAAAGGAGGGATTGTCAACACCCTCAAAAAAAAGCCGAGGCGATTAACCTCGGACTATTTTTCTTCCTCTAAATAAATCTAAAACTTTTTAGAAATGCCGGGATGGAAAACAGATTAAAATAAGTTACGGATTTTGAAAATAATCTTTATAACAAAAATTATCTCGCCATTGCCCCAAATTTTGCCGCAAGCGCGGATTTTATTTTTTCAATCAATTTATCAACTTCTTCTACTCTGAGCGTCCGATTTGGCGCGAAAAAAATCATCCGAAAAGCAATACTCTTTTTACCATCGCTAATCTCTTTGCCTCGATAAATATCAAAGGCATAAATCGAGTGTAAAAGTTCACCGCCCTCGGTCTTAATTACATCATGGATATCTTGCCACTTATTATTTTCGTCAAAAATCATCGCCAGATCGCGCTCAACTGCCGGAAATTCCGGCAAGGACTTAAATTTAATTCTGTCTGAATATTCAGCGGCGGCACGAGACAGATCAACTTCAAAAACCGCGAACTCGCTAAAAACATTCGCCAGCCCGTCGACGCGGAGATTCTCAAGCGCCCCCTTTATTTCCATAAAATTCTGGTCAACTGATTTTTTGCTTACGACGACAGCGGCAAGATGGAGTTCTTCCCTGGGCAAAATATCGTCACTTGGCAAAAATACTTTCCCAATTTCAAAAATCTTCGCCTCCTCGCCGCGGCGCTTGATTTCTGCCGCGAGCGCCGAAAGACGCGCCGAAAGATTGGTCCGCATAAAACGCTCATCGGGATTCATCGGGTTTCGCAGTTCCAAATGCGGCCACTCGGACAACTTCATCTCGCGCTCGCCATAAAAAGAATAATTCATCACTTCGTCAAAACCCATTCGCGCCATCTTATCGCGCATTATATCCGCGAGTTGCAGTGGCGCGTCAATCTTCGCGGGCTGGAACATTCCTGAAAGATATTGCTCGCCCAGTTTATCATATCCATAAATGCGGCCGACCTCCTCGGCGATATCGGCCGGCCAACGCAAATCCTGCCGCCACGACGGCGGTGTGACAATCAAAGTTGACGCACCCGGCACCTTGCACCCCAAAGATTTTAAAATGGATTTGATTTGCGCCAAGGGGACAGCTGCGCCTAAAATCTTTTTTAAATACGAGCGCGAAACTTTTATTTTTACCGGTGATGATTTAATATTGCCGATGATAATTTTTCCAGCTGCGATTTTTCCGCCACAGATTTCGGCCGTAAGCGCTACCGCGTAGTCTAGGGCGATCTCTTGGAGCGCCGGGTCAATCCCTCGCTCAAAGCGGAGCGACGATTCGGAATGCAAAGATAATTTGCGGGCAGTTTTTCGAATCGACGCGGGATTAAAGATTGCTGATTCCAAAATCACCGTCCTCGTTGATTTTGGAATCAGCAATCTTTAA
>Ga0233421_10000060_pt1 | contig 57573 bp, 58 predicted proteins | sample Watercolumn_Mata_3_FD_182725 | JGI IMG/M metagenome (GOLD analysis project Ga0233421, IMG submission 182725) | Freshwater microbial communities from Lake Matano, South Sulawesi, Indonesia - Watercolumn_Matano_2014_107_MG | ecosystem: Environmental > Aquatic > Freshwater > Lake | place... | reverse complement strand
CCTGCTGCCGCTTCTGCTCCAGCTCATTCCAGTCGTTGATGGTGGGCAGGATTTTTTCCAACACCACCTTCATCCGGGCTTTAATCAGGGGCCCGAGTTCTGAAGGAGCCTGCTGCCACTTCTGCGCCAGCTCATGCCAGTCATTGATGCTCTCCAGCACCACCTTCATTCGGGCTTCAATCAAGGGCTCGAGTGCTAAAGGAACCTGCTGCCGCTTCTGCTCCAGCTCATTCCAGTCGTTGATGGTGGGCAGGATTTTTTCCAGCACCACCTTCATCCGGGCTTTAATCAGGGGCCCGAGTTCTGAAGGAGCCTGCTGCCACTTCTGCGCCAGCTCGTCCCAGTCGTTGATGGTGGGCAGGATTTTTTCCAGCACCACCTTCATCCGGTCTTCAATCATGGGCTCGAGTGCTGAAGGAACTTGCTGCAACTTCTGCACCAGCTCGTCCCAGTCGTTGATGGCGGAAAAATCATCACTCTGCTCGGTGTGTCTTTTCAAAAAATTACTGATGACTGACCTTTTGTCGTTCATCTTTCTTTTCCTCCTTGTTTTTAAGGTTTTAAGTTTAGATTGGCCTATTCCAAACTATTAAGTCATTATACACCAACCATATTTTTTGTCAAGGGTAAAAAGCGGCTGCTCTGTTAGTCAGCCGCCCTGTCTGTTTTGGGTCATTTTTTTAAGGATTCAAATTCAAACCTAAACGCGAATTCATAATTACTCTTCTGTCCGGCCGACCCGCTTCGCGGCCCCAAAGATAGTAAAGATTAAAATCCAATTCATAAAAATAATCGATTTTCACGACCGGACCAAGATGCCAGTTAAATTCTTTTTTCTCTGGCGCATTAAAACATTGGCCCGCCACGCCGGTAAAAATTCCAGTGGTTAATCGCCGCTCAGCTTCCAGCCAGCCAAAAAAAACTCGCCGTTTGGCTGCAGGCAAAATTTTTTCATCCGGTTTAAAAATCACAAAAATCACCTGCACCAAACCCCGGCGCAAACGTTGGCAATCTTGCCGGCACTCAAAACCCACGTCCTGAAAAACCATCTCCGTGGGATAAGTTTGCCAGGGAAAAAATAAACCCGTGGTTGCCAAACCGCTCTGCACTTGTGGCACTCTTTCTTCCGACCTGACTTCCCCCATTGCCAGAAAAAATAAAACTGCCCATAAAATCAGGCCCGTACGCCAGCCAATCCCCGTTTTTTTCATGACCCCCTCCTTTGTTTTGTTTTTAAAGACTTCTTTATCTTAATGCTATTTTTCTATTCTGTCAATTTTTCTTTTGGCCAAGCCTTTCCTAAGGTCAAAAACAGAATTAATAAACCTGACGGCAAGGTCCACCAAAGATGGTCAAAAAACATTAAACCGCCAAGGCATAAAAACATTAAATTCAATTTTTCTTGTCGATTTTTTGTGGTAAATTTTTTGCTATAAACAATAAAGTAATAAAGTAATAAAGTAATCAAGGGAATAATAACTCCCAGTTCAGCCAATATCAACAGATAAACATTGTGCACCGGCTGATAAAACCAAGCTGGCTGATTGGGATTTAATTTTTGCAGTGTGACAGTGTAATTTCCCAGGCCAACACCAGTCAACGGATCTTGTTTAATCATTTGCCAAGCAGTGTTATAGCCGGCCAGGCGTTCGGTGTTGGATTTAATTTCCAAGCGGGCAAAAGAAGAAAAACGAGTATCCACAAAAGGCCAATAAATTACACATAAAAACACAAAAACACCAGAACATAAAACCAAAAACCATTTATTCCCGTCATTCCAAGGGACCCCAACGGGTGTCGGTGGATCGATGGAATCTTTAGTAAGGATCCCATCGCTGCGCTCTGGATGACGACCAAAAAACAAAAAAAGGAAAGAATAAATAACTAAAACGAGCCAGGCAGCGCGAGAGAAGGTGAAAAATAAACCAACGACGAGTAATAAAGTAATAAGGTAATAAAGTAATAAGGGGTTACCTTTTTTGTCATTTCCGCGAAAGCCAGCCAGACAAAGTCGTTCTGGTGGGCAGGAATCCAGAAATTGTTCTTTGCTTATTTTATTTTGTGTTTTGTGGTTGTCCTGGGGCAACCATCCCGCAAGGTTGCGGGATGAAAGCGGAGCTTTCATTGAGTTTTGAGTTTTTAAGATCAGCCAGAAAAATAAAATTATCGCCATCACTATAAATCCCGCTAAAATATTTGGGTGCGGCAGATTGCCATAAGCGCGCAACCAACGGCCGCCCATTGTTTCCACCACGCTCACGCCCAAATCACCCGGATTTTGTGAAGCCATGCCCAACCATTTGCTGGCAAAAACGTTTTGGGTGATAAATTGATAAATTCCTAAAACGGCAGAAATAGTTATACTGAAAATAAAAGATAGCGCTGCCTTAGTTTGAGAAAAATCTATTTTTTTCAGCAACCACAATAAAATTATTCCTTGCATTAGGCGCAGCCACCAGTAAGTCGTTAAAATTTTATCAGAAGCAATGATAATATTCAAAATTAAGAAAACAGAAATTAGAAACCAGAAAACAGGGCGGTAAATTTTTAATTTTGGATTTTGAGTTTTAAACTCCTGATTTCTAATTTCCGATTTCTGATTATAAAAATTTTTTTCAAATAAAAATGATAGTAGAATTATCAAAAAAATTATATCAAAGGAATAGATACTTATTCGACCGTATTCAAAAACTCCGCCGCTAATTTGCGCGTCGCGCACAATCCAGCGCGTCTGCCACGGTAAGAGGAAAATAAAAAGATAAAGCAGGTATTCCTGAATTTTCTTTAAAGTAGTCGTCCTTAATTCATAATTCATAATTCATAATTCTTTTTTTATATCTTTTCGCAAATTCAGCGCGACGGTCAACAAGATGGAATTTTAAAATTTGGTCATTAATAATGACGCCCGGAGTTTTATTGGCCTGATTCTTTAAAATTTTTGGCATAATAAGCGACTGAAATTTTTGATAAATTTTTTCCGGAAAAAGGGAAGCAACAAATTGACAAATATTTTTTATTGTCATTCCGGCCCGAGAGCCGGAATCCAGGAACTTTTTTTCTGGATCCCGGGTCACCCGCCCGCCAGGACTTTGTCCAGGCGAAGTCGGGCGGGAGCCCGGGATGACACATTTTTTAAGGTTTGGTAAATACTCTTTAATCCACTCATTTTCTTTCATAAACCTTTCAAAAACCCCACCGGCATCGTAAAGCGGAATTAAACCAGCAAACCACCAAATTAAATAAGGATCGTCCGCCAATTTTATTTTTTCCAAATTCAAGCCGTCTTCAGCTAAATAGAAAGAAAAACAAAATTTATTTTTAATAGTTTTTCTGTTCGGTCGCAGATTTAAAATTTTAAAAAAGCCGGTGGCAAACCAGCGCGCCGTCCAAATCCGGCCTGGCGCGGTAATCACCAAAAAATCAATATCATCTTCGGCTTTGGCATTTTTATAACCCAAAACATTACAGACGATCACCGCTCGCACAAATGGCAGCCAGCCCAAAAATTTAGCTGCCCGCTTCGCGCGTTTAAGTTTTCTTTCTGATTCCACCTCGCGCGTTTTTCGTGTATTGACAATTTCTTCTCTTCCCGATAAGAAATAAAAATTGTCTTTATATTCAATTACTTTTTTTTGTATTAAATTTTGTAGTTCAGAAAAAATGGAAGCCTGTCCGCCATAGCCCTCGGCTTGACCGTTAAGGGCGAAGGCGGACAGGTAATAATTAAAAACCTCCATTGCGGTTAGCGGATATTCAAATAAATCAAACCAAATAAGAGTTTTTAAGATGTTTTTAGCTAATTCGTCCATAAGGTTATTTTAACACCTAAAACGTTTTATTGACAAAAAATTTGATGGGTATAAGATAAAAACAACCAGAGAAAAGGTTAAAATTTATCATTCACAATTTAAGCCACAAGGGAGGTAAAAATGGCACAGAAAGAAACAGGTTGTTATCAGTATGGAAAGACAAGGACAAGAGATGGTCAACACCTTAAATTTAGTTGCCCCTGTAAAAAGGTCGATGAAGTAAGAGCCTTTTTTCAAGACAATGTCTGTAGCGTGGAAATTCCTGTGACCCACAGAACAAATGTGACGCACGGTGGTTATGGGGCATATAGCCGATATGAAATTACTCAACATAAATATGCCGGCGGCAACAATGAAGGGGGCGGCGGGTTTATTGAAGTTTTGGAAATCGAAAATCCACCCGAAGGAAGATGCGGGGCAGTTCTTCACGAAAATTGTGTAAACAGTTATCAACCCTTTGCTCTTACGCATTATTTTTGTGAATGGAAAACCGTGAAAGACGCAAAAAATGCTTATAATAAAAATTGGAGCTTAAAGGACGGACCGAATAAATTTAAGGGATTAAAAGGGTTTATTCGTCGAGTTGATTGCGGTTTATTGAGACCGTGGTTTTACGCCATTGGTAACGAAGAGTTAATTGGTGATTATGCTTTTCCCGAAGGACTACAAGACGATCCGGTATTTCGTTTCGGACGGCAGTTTGTTGTTTTTGATAGCGAAGATATGCCGGAGATAAAAATTTGTATGGGAACGCGTTTTATTTTTCAGGGTAAAGATCCTCACACTGGCGAAGAGAAGACTTTTCGTTTGGTGTACTGGAATGATGGAAGTGTGTGGGACGAAAGAGAAAACAGAAACATTCCTCGACCAGCGGAAGAAGGCGAGCTTTGGATTGCGGAGGCTATTCAGCAATTCAAACAAATACTAGCGGGTAATAATACTACCCTTACAATTAACTTCTTGAACGGCGAAAAGTTTGTCGGTAGATTAATCCAATCTAAAGAAAAGCGTCATTTTCATGCGGCTGAAGGAGACTATTTTTTGAAAGTTAAATTTAAGGATGAGAAAAAACCGCATCAGGGTTGGATGAATAATTTTATACCAACTCCGGAACAGCCCCATATAATTTCCCGATTAATGGCAGAAGCGAAGGCCAGAGGGAAAAAAGTGGAAAAAGCCGAGGTTTTGGAAAGAAAAACAAAAAAAGGCAGCAAGAAATGGACCGGAGTTTTCTTTTCAAGAAGATCGTAACCAACAATAAGACGTCCTCTCAAATTAGGGCGTCTTTTTTGACAATAAAATTTAGCTATATTATACTAAAAACAAATAAACAACCTTTAAAAAATAAAGGTTGATCTAAGGAAAATATATGAAACTTGATTTTGAAAGCGGTAAAAGAATAATAAAAAAAGTTGAGGATGATGAGAGGGTAAAGAAAAAAGGAAAAATTAGCCGAACGCTTAAAAACATTCTTAAAGTTGGTGCTATCGGATCTTTGATTTGGGGTAGCGCGGAAAAAGCTGAACCAAAATCTTTTGAACAGCCGGTCTCTCCTGATGCCGTCACTGGCGCAGCCATGACATCAGAAAATGCGCAGGCCTATGAAGATAAGATGTTGAATTTGAGAATTGAGGCAGGAGAAAAAATGGTTAGAGAATTACAGGGATGCCAAAGCCTGGAGCAACTAGTCGATTATTATCTTAAATTATCGCCAGAAGGACAGAAAAGAATGTTTGATAATTTTAAAATGTATCTGACTGAAAAATTACCGGGTACACAAGAAGAACGGAAGGAAGCTGAAAAAGAAATTCTTGATACTTTAAAGGATGGTGGGGTAGAAAAGAAAATCACAAATGAATTGAAAGAATTTTTTGGTGTCTAAAAATTAATAAAACTAAAACCCTCTTGTTAGAGGGTTTTAGTTTTGGTGAAGCTGGAAAAGATTTTTCATTAAATAAGCCACGGTCAGGGGACCGACACCGCCGGGGACCGGAGAAATGTATTTTGATTTTTGCCAGCAGTCCGGGTGCACATCGCCAAAAGTTTTGCCCTGCTGGCGCGTAATGCCGACGTCAATTATTATGGCGTCTTTTTTTATCATTTCTGGTTTGAGAAAATGTTTTTGGCCAAGAGCGATGACGACAGAATCGTAATCCGTAACCCGTAACCCGTAACCTGTGGGTGGATTTTTGACAACATCTATTTTTTTTAATTGAAAATTTTTTGACAATAGAAATTTTAGTGGCTCGGCAAATTCAGTGCTGTGGCACAAAATTACGGCTTTTTTGTCAGCCAATTTCTGGCGCGACATTTTTATGAGGTGTAGAATACTTTGTATTGTTGGTGGAATCATTGCCAACGACCTCACCCCCGCCCTCTCCTTATTAAGGAGAGGGGGACGAAGGCCGTCCGCATCTTTGGCAGGACTTATGAAGGAAATTATTTTGTTGGCATTGAATTTTTTTGGCAGAGGCAACTGCAACATTATTCCGGTGATTTTTTTGTCAGTATTTAATTTTTTGATTAAGGCGATAATTTTTTTCTCGCTCGCCCCAGCTGGCAATAAAAACTTTTCAAACACCGCACCAATTTCCGCTGCCTTCTTTTCTTTCAAAGAAACATAAAGTTTTGACGCCGCATCATTGCCAACTAAAACCACCGCAAGACAAATTTGTTTTCTTGTTTTAATGTTTTCATGCTTTAATGCTCTTATGATTTTTTTGGCTTCTGCCGCGCCGTTTAAAAGTGGCGTTTGACTTTTTTTCATGGGTTTGGTAGGGTTAAATTAAACAAAATAACAATCAAAAAAGGAGGAAAGATGAGTCCACTGGTTTTAGAAGAAAAAGAAGAAAGGCCGGACACGGAAATTATGATTGATGGCAAGATTGTAAAACCAATAATTAGTGGTTTGGAATTAACCCGGGAAGAGGTTGTGAATGGTGTAAAAAAGGTATTGAAGAAAAACAAAAACGCGGCCTATATTTTTCATTCAAAAAAATTGGTGCCCGTCTGGGTTTCTTTAGGTAATTCTTATTCAAGTCGCGGCCAGACAGTTCAGGTTCAGATAGTGAAATTTAAAAGATGGGAAGAATAATTTTTAAACCGAAAATTTTTTCGTCATCTTTTTCACCTCCCGTAGCACCAGCGCGGGAGATTTTTTTTCCAATAAAATTTCTTTAATCCAGCGCGCAATAATCTTCATTTCCTTTTCTTTCATTCCGCGCGTAGTAAGCGCTGGGGTGCCCAGGCGAATGCCCGACGGTTTCATGGGCGAACCGGTTTCAAACGGCACTGTATTTTTGTTGCAAACAATTCCGGCTTGGTCCAAAAGAATCGCCGCTTCGCTACCATTGATATTTTTATTTCTTAAATCAATCAAAATCAAATGTTTATCCGTGCCGCCGGAAACAATATTAAAACCATTTTTTTTCAATTCCGCCGCCAAAACTTTGGCATTTTTAACTGTCTGCCACGCGTATTTTTTGAAAGCCAGCGTTTGCGCTTCCTGCAGACACACGCCAATGGCGGCGATAACATTATCTGACGGCCCGCCCATCAGCCCAGGAAAAAGCGCGCGATCAATTTTGTCTTTTAATTCCGCACGACAAATAATAATTGAGCCGCGCGGCCCGCGCAAAGTTTTTTGTGTAGACGTTGTCACCACGTCAGCAAAAGGAAATGGCGATTTTAAAACCTTGCCCGCGATCAGTCCGGCTTCATGAGCAATGTCAGCCAAATAATAAGCGCCAACCGCATGCGCGATCTTTGCCATTTTTTTGTAATCAATATCTCTAGCATAAGCAGTGCCACCAGTGATAAGTAATTTTGGTTTTATTTTTTTCGCAAGTTTAGCGATTTTTTTGTAATCAAAAACTCCGGTTTTCTTTTCAACGCCATAAAAATTAACGTCAAAAATTTTAGCAGAAAAAGCAATGGGTTTGCCATTAGGCAATTTCCAGCCATGAGAAAGATGTCCGCCATGAGTTAAATCCATGGCTAAAATTTTATCGCCAGGCTCTAAAAGAGCGGTAAGAACAGTGAGGTTGGCGATAGAGGCGGAATTAGCCTTGCAATTAACATGCCAATTTTTGGACGACAAACCAAAAACTTTCAGCGCACGTTCATTGACCAGTTTTTCAATTTCATCCACGAATTCATTGCCCTGATAATATCTTTTGCCCGGTTCACCTTCGCTGTATTTGTGCGTTAAAACCGAGCCAAGTGCTTCCCGCACAGCGTTTGAAGTATAATTTTCCGAAGCAATCATCACCAGTTTCTCTTTTTGTCTTTGTTCTTCTTTTTTAATCAAATTGTAGATTTTATGGTCAGATTTTTTAAGCATATTGACAAAAATTATGGCTTTGCTATAATTGATTTACAGATAAATTTTAGCAGAAAAGTAATCATTTCACAACCAAACAGGCCTTGGGAGAAAGGTCAGAAGGAGGGACGAATGTACGAGAGTTTCAAAAAAGATGTGCTGGCGATCGCTTGCGGTATCGTCATCGGCTGTGTTTTGATCCACCATTCAGGCTGGCGGCTTGCCAGCTGGCTGTTATGGACAATCGGCGTCATTGGCGGCGCTGCCAGTGCCTATATCTTGCGTCTGGCTTTTGAGCCAAAACGGATTACGCTGGCTGCCGGACACGCCTGGCAAAAAGCCAGGCAGTTGAAATTGAAATGGCCCAAAAAACCTAAATGGGGTTGGGACAAAAAAACATCTTTTGGTGCGGCAAAATCTCTTATTGTCCTGGCCGCTGGGCTTAGTTGGTCCATGATCTTAATGTCTTTATTTGTATCACAAACAAACCCAGGCCCAAGGTCAACAATAGGAATAATAGATATTCTAATTATTTGTGGCATTCTACACTTTCTACATTTTTGGGTATTTATTTTTTCAGGTTTTACTGTTAAAGGGGAAGATGAGCCATCAATCACAAAAACCAGCACGGCTTTAAAATGGAATTTTATCTCCATGCCGTTTTCTCTTTTCTACTACGTCGTGATTATTTTTATTTTTAAAATGGTGATTGGAAATATTCTGAAATTCGGCTGGAAATTTTTCATTCTTTTTGCTAAGTTCGTCCATTCCTCCATCGCCACTTCCTGCGCCACCTATGCCGCCATCTTTACCTTAATAACAGCCGCTATCACGGGCAATATCTTTTTCATCATTGCTCTGGCAATTGCCGGCGGATTAATTGGTGCGGTCATGCGGCGCCTGGTGCCCAAGTTGTGCCATTGGCAATATCCCCAGGCAGTAAACACGTAATTCATTTCTTCAATCCAAAAACGGTCGGATTCAATTCCGGCCGTTTTTTTATTTTTTTTATCCGCCTTCACCCCCTCAACTCCGAAGGTTGTTCAACCTAATTGGACTACCTGCCCGACTAAAATCGTTCAGGCGGGCGGCGGATAAACTTCTGGATCCCTGCCGGAGTTTACCCCGATGGCTATCGGGGCGGGGATGACAATCTAATTTTTTAAACTTCTATAAATCTCCACTGCTTTGGCCAAAAGTTTCTTATCATTTTTATGGGTCAGTAAATTTATCGCTTCCTCAAAATCCAGCCAGAGACTTTCAAAATCTTCATGCGGTTCTCTTTTGTCAACCTGATGCTGGCTTTTTAACCGAAAAAGAAAATAGTAGATGGTTTTGTCCACTTCCGCGCCCAAAGGAATGGAATAATCCGCCACTTTGTTGCGATAATGAAAATGATTTTCACCCACCGGCGCCACTAATTCAATTTCATCATAATTTGTTTCTTCCACGACCTCGTGCCAAGCCGCCTGTTCCTTTGTTTCGCCCGCTTCAATTTTGCCTTTAGGCGCCACAATATTGCCATATTGGTGATGGGCGCGCAGCAATAAAACTTTATCTTTTTCAAAATCAAAAAGAAACCCGCCCGCGGAAAAAATTTTTAAGGTCTTATTAGAAGATTTAGAGGAAGTCATAACAAAACAAAAGCGCTACCGCTCTTACCCTCAAGAGGAATCGAACCTCTATTTAGAGCTTAGAAGGCTCCCGTTCCCCGCCCGCCTGACTCATCTATGACCTCGACAGGAATCGAACCTGTATATCCAGCTTAGAAGGCTGGTGTTCTATCCGTTGAACTACGAGGCCGTCAGGCGAGTCGGGCGGGTATCCGTTGAACTATGAGGGCACGAGTGGCAGCGCTTTTTAAATTTCATTTAGACGGGAGAACTTTTCTTAAAATTTTACCTGCACATTTTCTTTTTCCGCCGCATTAGCGACTTCAAAGAAATCATACTTGGTAAATTTGAGCATGCCCGCAATCATGTTGTTGGGGAAGGTCTCGATCTTAGTGTTGAAGTCCCGCACATTGCCATTATAATAGCGGCGTGATGCTTCAATTTTATTTTCCGTGTCAGTTAAATCACTTTGCAGCTGCGCAAAATTTTGGTTGGCTTTTAATTCCGGATAATTTTCCGCCACCGCAAAAAGTGATTTCAAGGCACCGGACAAATTATTTTCGGCCACCGCCAGTTCTGCTGGACCTTTGGCGCCCATGGCCACCGAACGCATTTCCGCTACTTTTTCAAAAACACTGCTTTCATGTTTTGCATAACCTTTGACTGTTTCCACTAAATTGGGAATTAAATCATGACGGCGTTTGAGCTGCACGTCAATATCCGACCAGGCCTCTTTGGTTTTATTATTAAGGCGCACCAGGCCGTTGTAGACGCCGACAATCCAGAACACCAAAACCACGACCACCGCAATAATGATTGCTAAAAAAGTTGACATAGTTTTTCTTTCTAAATCAGCCAAGCCATTACGAGCCATTAATGGTTTCGGCTGGTTAGTTATTTTTTGACACTTTTATTTTAGCAAAAAAAAGAAGGATTGACAAGAAAAATTAGGCATGCTATACTTATGTATTGATTTGCGAGGATGATTTATTGTTTTGTTCTGTTAAAAATTAAACCCAAACAAGATAAGGAGGATTACCAATGCACAAGAAAGATCTGATCAATGGTCTGAAACGGTTTCTTGAGCGGGATGGCGTTGGTCGTGATGGCGGAGTTAGCTGGAAGGGACAACGTGTGTTCGCCAACTTCCTCATCTTCTACCTCGGCAAACTGAACATTCCGAGCGACGAGAAGTACGATTTCTGGCAGATTGAGCCGTTTCTGCCAAAACTGATGGTCGATGCCTTCGAGCAACTACGGACGGGCACTGACAGTGAGATCGTCCACTTTCGTCAGGAGTACAAAGCCGAAGTTGGACATGAAGTTCCAAACATTACCGACCTCGGAGTGAGCAATATTTTCGACCAAGGGTCTGCTGTACAAACAACTCTCGGCTTTATGTTGCGAGAGGTTACTGGGCTTGATTGGGTCGAGGAGAAAATCGACACCTACTGCAACGCCCAAAAGTACGTTCTCCAACAGACTTTCGACAAGTTCTTGCGGTTGGTTTACCGCCGTGGGATGGACGAGACGATTGACAAGTGCACCGAGGCTGGGATGAGTGGCAAGTTTGGCGAAACTGAACTCCGCACGTTCATCACGGCGGGTCGCATTTTGTTCACCTTCGCCCGACGCATCGACAAGAGCAAGGACAGCCACTACAAGAAAGAAGGTGAGCTGTACTGCAACGAATGGAGCGTATCCTTCGTCGGCGAAGATGGCGACCCTCTCTGCTTGAGTGCTGGCATCCAGTCGGTTTATGCCGATTTCCACACCGCCCTCGGTCTGATTGAGGATGTCATCAGGCACTGGTCGGCAGACCCGAAAGAACAGAAGAAGCAATACCAGGCAAACGCCAAAATTTCAATCGGCTAACATCAAAAAGGGTTTTCCAGTTGTCCCAAACAACTGGTTTTTTATTTGTTCTCTCTTGTATGATATAATAAAGATAAGAAAAATCAATAAATCTTTTTAGTTTTTTAGAAAATTTTAAGCGCCAGCTCAGCTGGCTTTTGCCCTATGCTCACTTTAGAACAAATTTTTTCTTTAGCGGTCAAAAAAAATGCTTCCGATGTCCATTTGGTTGTTGGCGAACCGCCCATTTTGCGTTTGGACGGCGAACTCCATCAGGTCAAAGATTCTTCTCCGCTTACCAAAGAAGATGTCAAAAAAATTGTTTTTGATATCTTGACCCCGGAGCAGAAAGAACGTTTCCAGAATGAAAAAGAATTAGATACTTCCTACCAAACCAAAGACGGTTCGCGTTTCCGCATCAACTGCCATTTTGAAAAAGATAATATTGGCCTGGCCGCCCGCCTGATCCCGGCTCAAATTCCGGCCATGGAAGATTTGCAAATGCCGGAAATTATTTATCAGCTCACGCGCGAAAAACAGGGTTTAATTTTAGTTACCGGCCCGACCGGCTGCGGCAAATCCACTTCTCTCGCCGCCATGATTAATCTTATCAACCAGGAACGTTCCGAATCCATTATTACTTTGGAAGATCCCATTGAATTTATTTACACACCCGCCAAATCTATCATCATTCAACGTCAGCTTGGTACTGATATGCTCTCTTTCGGTGAGGGCTTGAAACATGCGCTGCGCCAGGACCCAAACATTATTCTCGTCGGTGAAATGCGCGATCTTGATACTATCGCCACCACCATCACTTTAGCCGAAACCGGCCATTTAGTTTTTGCGACTTTGCACACCCACAACGCCAGCCAGACCATTGATCGTATTATTGATGTCTTTCCGCCGCATCAACAGGACCAGGTGCGCTTACAGCTCTCCCTTTCGCTCAAAGCCGTCATTGCTCAGCATTTAGTTCCGCGCGAAGGCGGCGGCCGCATTGCCACACGTGAAATTTTAATCAACAATCCCGCCATTGCTAACCTGATTAAAGAAAACAAAGTCGGTCAGATTAAATCCGTGCTCCAAACTTCCGCTGCCGAAGGCATGCTTACCCGCGACCAATATCTCAAACAGCTCCTGCAAGAAAAACTCATCAGCAAAGAAACTTACAAAATCTATCTGGAAGATGGGGAATAATTACCCTTGCTTTTATTTTTGAATTGTGCTAAAATTTCTTCATAGTTTTCTTCCCTTACCCTCGCCCTCGTGGTGAAATGGCTATCACGCTTGGCGGAGTTTATCCCGCGAAAAATGCGCCTGTAGCTCAATGGATAGAGCGCCTGGCTTCGGACCAGGAGGTTGCGGGTTCGACTCCTGCCGGGCGCGTTTTTCGCGGGAAACCAAAAATTTTTGGTCTGCTCGCCATTTTTCAAAAAATCGTCAGGTCAAAATCCTGACGAGGGCAGGGGTAATGGTGGAAGGCACCATTTTTATATTGCCAAAATTACGCGCCGTTAGCTCAGCTGGTAGAGCAACAGCCTTTTAAGCTGATGGTCACAGGTTCGAATCCTGTACGGCGCACCAAATTATCAAAACTTAAAAATATTTGTGATTTGTACTAAAAACTGATGGCCATCCGCCCGAGGCGGATATAGCGCGCTACCTGCCCTGTTAGCTCAATTGGTAGAGCGGCTCCCTCTTAAGGAGATGGTTAGGGGTTCGATTCCCTTACAGGGCACCAGTATTAAACCTTCAGGAATTTTGCCGACCGATTCAGCCGCGCGAAGCGCGGAAAGATACGGAAACACTGGCTCGCCGCGCACGGCGCGGCTCGCCAAGCGCAGGTTCGAGCCAAAGATTTCTTTGGCAACAACCTTTTTCTCTAAAAGGTTGTTATCCCTTGCGATTTTGACGAGGTTTGAAGCGACTTTTATCCATTCTTTCATCGGTTCGGGCCAATCATTCTGCTTTTGTTCAATCCGCGCCATTTTCTCGTCCAGCGACTTCTTTTGCAAAAGAAGTTTTTGTTTTTGTTCGCGGTAGATTTCTCTTTCAATATCCTGCTCTAAATAGCCGTCTAAAAGTCGCTGGAGTTTTTCATTTATGGCGCGGATTGTATTTTGACTTTCTAAAACAAAAGCAGAAACGGATTGGGCGGATTTATCCTTTTCGCTTTCCGTCATTTCAAGCAGTTTTTCCGCCCAATCCGCACGCAAAGAAAATTTTTGAATTAAGGACGAAATTTGTTTGTCTAATTCTTCTTGACGAATACAGGGTTCGGGACATTTTATTGCTTTATTCTTTTTTGTACAGTGATAGTAAATATAATCGTGAATATTTCCATTTTTCTGTTTTTTAACCCTGTATTCGCCAGTTATAGACATTCCACAAGTGCCGCATTTCAGAAGCCCACAATAATCTTGTGGCTCATACTTGGTTTTTTGGTGCGGCCGTCCTCTCTGCTTCAAAACTTCTTGGACTTTATCAAAAATTTTCTTTGCGATGATTGGCTCGTGCTTGCCTTCGTGCAATTCGCCGGAATAGCGGAATAATCCGCAATAAAACGGATTTGAAAGGATAAAAGTCGCCCTCGTCTTGTGAATTCTCTTTCCGCCGCGGGATACAATCCCGCGTTGCGCCAAAAAATCCGACACATCTTCAAGCCGAGCGTTGCCAGTAGAATAAAACTCAAACGCCGCTTTGATAACTTTCGCTTTCTTGCGGTCAACAATAATGCTTTTGTTTCTTACATCGTTAATGTATCCGATAGGCGCAACACTCGGATATTCGCCTCTACGGACTTTTTGGCGCAAACCACGCTTCGTGTTTTCGGAAAGAGAATCCACGTAGTATTTGCTTTGCCCAAAAGCAATATTCAACATAAATTTTCCTTGCGGCGTTGGTTCAAACCAAAATTGCGGAAATTTCACCGCCGCAATACGCCCGCAATCAATGAGGTAGATAATTTTTCCGCCATCAACAGAATTGCGCGCCAATCTATCGGGATGCCAAGCCAAAATTCCGTCCGCCTCGCCCTTTTCAATACGCTTTATCATTTCGCCAAATATCGGACGGCCAGGAATTTTGGCTGATTGTTTTTCAATAAAAATATCAACGACATTAAGGTTGTTTTGCTTGGCAAAGACGCGCAATTCTGTGATCTGCGCTTCAATGCTCAAAACTTGTTTATCCTCAACGTCAGTTGATTTGCGGGCGTAGAGAAAAAATTTGTTGTTCATAAATTTATGTTGTTAGTTTTTAATTGGGCAAAGCAAATACCTAAAATCGCAAGGGATAACGAACCTGCGCTTGGCGAGCCGCGCCGTGCGCGGCGAGCCAGTGTTTCCGTATCTTTCCGCGCTTCGCGCGGCTGAATCGGTCGGCAAAATTCCTGAAGGTTTAATACTGGTGCGTTTGTTTGACGAAATCCGAACCTTTTTTGAACGGAACTGACGGCGCGCTTCGCGCGCCAAACTGAACGCTCGGGCGGGCAAAAAGGAAGGGGGTTGGGGGGAAGGAATTTTTGCCCGCCCTCGCTTTCCGCCGCCGCCGAATTTCGTATTTCGCTTTGCGAAATGCGCCGCCAAGAAAAATTTTGTTTGACTTCTCTTAAATAATTGTGTAACATTTAGATAGTAGTAGTTTATTGAATACTCTATTTCAATGTTAGCATTATACTAAAGCTATGTCAACAAATCAAAATTTAGCAAAAAATGTAAAACGCTTGCGGGAAGCCAAAGGGCTTTCGCAGGAAAAATTGGCGAGATTGGCCGATGTCGCCAATAACACCCTGATTAAAATGGAAACAGGGGAAAATATAAACCCAACGCTTGAAACCTTAAAAAAAGTTGCGAAAGCCCTTGAGGTGAGCGTTGATGAATTGATAAAATAACAATATGTGGTACAATAAAAAGGTCGATCCGTATTTTGTATAACAAATTAAAGACAACAACTATGAAAAAAACATTTATCATCGTAGCCGTTAGTCTATTCTTATTAGCCGGGAACACGGTGTTTGCTCAAAACGGACAGGCTCCACTTCCTCCTGCGGGGCTTACGCCCGAAAGCCCTTTTTATTTTCTTGACAGGCTGGGCGAAGCTATCCAGCGATTTTTCACTTTTAATCCCGAAAGCAGAGCAAGATTAGAAATCACTTTTGCCAAAGAACGGATAGCAGAGATAAAAGTTATTCTGGAAGATAAAGGCGTTAATGCAAAAGGTCTTGATGTTGCTGAGGGGCGGTTGAATGACAACCTTTCAAGAGCCGCTGCCATTCTCGCTGACCAGAAAAACGAAGGCAAGGACACCAGTAATCTTGCAAAAGAACTTTCAGACGATTTTGACCCCGCACACAAAGAACTTAAAAACACTTTCAAGTCAGAGACAGATGCTTTAGACGCCAAAATTGATGAGCTAAAAACCAAGCTCAAGGAAGCTCGTTTAGCTGGCGACACCGCCCAAACCGAAGCACTCACAAAAGAAATCGCCGACCTCAAAGCTCAGAAAGAACTTTTGGAGCAACACGAAGATAAAGATGACGGCGACATTGAAGAAGAAAATGAACATTTTGACGAAGCACTGGGGCTTAAAGGAGAAGCCGCGGAAAAAATAAAAGACGCCGAGGAAGAAAAAGCTGACATTCTGAAAGAAGCAGGAGAAGACAATCTAACCATACCAGAGGGAGCATTTAATCAATTTGACACCCTGCTCTCGCAAGCCCAAACCGCATTTGACGCAGGTAATTACGAGGAAGCTATACGATTAGCAAATGAAGCCGAGAATACCCTCGGAGATGTAGAACAGCGTTTAGAGGAATTGCAGGATATTCGGGATGAAAATGAAGACCTCAACGACGAAGAAGAAATACAACAACACGAGCTTGAAGAGAAACTGAAAGAAGCTAACAAAGAGGAAGTAGAACAAATCCGAGAAGAAATGCAGCAAAAGAGCGAAGAACTAAAAAAGAGACACAAAGAGTTAAGCGACAAGCAAAAGCAGATTGAAGAACAACAGGAAGGAACAATCAACGAGCAAGAACAAGATAACGATTAGCAAAAAACTTAAGTAATCTGGTTCAAGAAAACATTAAATCTTTGATTTGCGGCGCGCCAACTTCGTTGGCACGAAATTCGGCGGCGGCGGAAAGCGAGGGCGGGCAAAAATTCCTTCCCCCCAACCCCCTTCCTTTTTGCCCGCCCGAGCGTTCAGTTTGGCGCGCGAAGCGCGCCGTCAGTTCCGTTCAAAAAAGGTTCGGATTTCGTCAAACAAACGCAAAATAAAAAATCCGAAATTACTCGGATTTTTTATTTTTAATTCATTAATTCGCAATTCGTTAATAGCTAATTATTCTATCTTCGTCCGATATTGCAACGCTTCCGCCACGTGCGCCAGCTGAATTGTTTCCGCTTCGTTCAAATCCGCAATCGTCCGGCTGGTTTTCAAAACCCGATGATAAGCCCGCGCTGACAAATTTAATTGTTGCACCGCATTTTTCAACAACTGCAAAGTCTGTTCATCTACCTTGCAAAATTCTTTTAATTCTTTGGCCGTCATTTCCGCGTTAGTTTTTATCTTCAAATTAACAAAACGTTCCGTCTGCCTGGCTCGCGCTTTTTCCACTCGCGCCCGGATTTCCGCCGAAGATTCGCCGGCTGTCTCGCCCGTCAATTTTTCAAATTTAATCCGCGGCACTTCAATATGCAAATCAATTCTGTCCAACAGCGGCCCGGAAATTCTTTTTTGATATTTAATAATTTGCGTCGGCGCGCAAATGCATTTTTTCTCCGTATCTGAAAAATAACCGCAGGGGCAAGGGTTTTGCGCCGCAATCAAAGTAAAACGCGCCGGAAAAGTCACCGTGCCCTGCGCTCGTGACACTGTTACTATTCCATCTTCCAACGGTTGCCGCAAATTTTCCAACACCTGCCGCGAAAATTCCGGAAATTCATCCAGAAAAAGTATGCCCCGGTGTGCTAAAGAAATTTCGCCCGGCCGCGGATAAGTTCCACCGCCCACTAAGGCCACGCCACTGGCAGTATGGTGCGGACTGCGAAACGGCCGTTCCACAATCAACGGTTTGTCTTTGGTTAATTTGCCCGCCACTGAATAAATTTTAGTTACTTCCAAAATTTCTTCTCGTGTTAAAACCGGTAAAATGGTTGACACAGCCCGCGCCAGCATAGTTTTGCCTGAACCCGGCGGTCCAGACAACAAAACATTATGCCCGCCCGCAGCCGCAATTTCTAACGCCCGCTTGGCATGCTCCTGTCCTTTAACCAAAGCCATATCCAGTCCATAATCCCTTGTCCTTAAATTCAACCAATCCACTGCCGGTTTAAATCTTGCTAATTGCGCCTTGCCCTGAAAATATAAAATTAACTGCGATAAAGTTTCCACTGGTATTACCTCCACTTCTTCCATCAGCGCCGCTTCAGCCGCGTTGGCTTCCGGCACAAACATTTTTTTTATGCCTTTTTCTTTAGCCATAATAGCAATCGGTAAAACGCCCGCCACGCTCCGCACATGTCCATCCAGCGACAATTCGCCTAAAAACAAAGCATCTTTTTCGTTTTCTGGTATCACTATCTGCTCCGCTGCCTGTAAAATACTTAAAGCAATTGGCAAATCATAAGCCGGGCCTTCTTTTTTCAAATCCGCCGGCGCCAAATTAATCACAATTTTAGACCGGGCAAATTCCAGTCCGGAATTTTTTATCGCCGACCACACCCGTTCCTTTGATTCCTGCACCGCCATATCGGGCAAACCGACAATAATAAAAACGCCGCCTTGGCCGCCGCCAAAATCGGCTTCCACTTCAATGATTTGTGAATCCAAACCAACGGTCGCGCCCGACAAAATTTTTGCTGACATAACAAAATTATCTCTTTTCTTCCTCCTGGTAAAATTCCAAAGTATCACCATCCTTAATTTCATTCATGCCTTCAATCAGCATGCCACATTCTTGGTCAGTCACCACTTCATTTACGTTTTCTTTAGCGCACTGAATGCGCACCACCTTGCCTTCGCCAGCCACTTTTTCCGCCCGCACCAAATTGGCTTTCACTCCGGCCGTAATCTTTCCATCTAAAATTCTCAGGCCTACAATTTGCGCTTTCTTTTCCGTACGGAAAATTTTAATCACCCGCGCCTTGCCCAAATACTTAATCACCATCTCCGCCTTGGTTAACTCTTTCACCTTTTCTCTTACAAAATCAATTAATTCATAAATAATATCAAAAACATGGATTTCCAATCCTTTATTCGCTGCCAGCACTTCCGCTGCCGGCTCCACCGCATTATGAAAACCAATCAGCCAAGCTCCCAAACTCGCCGCCTCTTCTACTTCACTTTCCGTAATATGGCCCAAACCCTGTTTGATAATTTCTACTTTCACATTTTTGGTTTGCACTTTTTCCAATGCTTCTCTGATAGCTTCAATTGAACCCAACACATCAGCTTTCAAAATAATGCTAACCTTAACTTTAACTGTTTCACCCTCCTCCTCTTTTTTCTCCGCTCTTTTAACTGGTTCTGCTGCCCGTAAAACATTATATTTATTTTTTTCCGTCAACTTTTGTAATTGACGAATTTCTTTTTTATCGCTGATTTCCGACAAAATATCACCCATCTGGGCCACCGCTTTTAAGCCAATAATCTGCGCCGGCGTTGATGGCGGGGCTTGTTTTATTTCTTTGCCATGCCAGTCGCGCAACGAACGAACTTTACTTAAAATATCTCCGATTTTAACCGTATCACCAGTGTTGAGTGTGCCAGTTTGCACAATACAAGTCGCCACCGGGCCCAAACCCTTATCAATATGCGATTCAATAATAGTGCCTGCCGCCGGCCGCTTGGGATTGCCTTGAATTTTATCTTTTTCTATTTCATAAACCAGTAACAATGTTTCCAACAAGCTATCAATATTTTTCTTTTCCTTAGCCGAAATTTCCACACAAATTGTTTGGCCACCCCAGCCTTCCGGTGTCAGACCCACTTCAGCTAATTCGGTTTTTATTTTATCAATATTAGCTTCCGGTTTGTCAATTTTATTAATCGCCACCACTAATGGCAGTTCGGCTGAACGGATATGCGACAGAGCCTCAATGGTTTGCGGTTGAATGCCGTCATCAGCCGCCACCACTAAAATCGCGATATCCGCCACCGCCGCCCCGCGTGAACGCATTGCCGAAAAAGCTTCGTGGCCCGGCGTGTCAATAAAAGTAATCGTGCGTTGTGCACGATCATCCTGAATTCCGCCGGCAGCGGAACGAAGGATTTCGTTTTTTTTCTCGGAGGATGACATTGCCAACGATGGCACCGTCACCTGATAAGCGCCAATATGTTGAGTAATGCCGCCGGCTTCGGTGGCCACCACATCCGTTTCTCTAATGGCATCCAATAATTTTGTTTTGCCATGGTCCACATGACCCATCACCACCACCACTGGCGGCCGCGGTTGCAAATTTTCTTTTTCATCAGCAAAAATCTTAGCACGTCTTTCTTTTTCTTTTATCAAATCCACTTTTTCACTACCTTCTTCTTTTTGCACTTCAAAACCAAAATCCGCCCCGATAATCTGCGCGGTTTCAAAATCAATCCGTTCATTCAAAGAAGCCATCACGCCATTTTTCATCAATTCTAAAATCAGTCTCGTTACCGGCAAATTCATTTTTTCCGCCAATTCTTTCACCACCACCGTTTCTCCGATGACCACCGTCGTTTTATTTTTTGCTACATTTTTCGCTTCGGCCATTTGTTGCTCCGCCGTCATTTTGGTCGGCTGGCCATTGCCTAAATATTTTTCCCGCAACATTTGATTATTTAATTTGCCAATAATTTGCTGCGCCACTTTTTCATCAACTTTAATTGCTCGCCGACCAATATCAAAACCGAGCTCCGGGAGAATTTCCAGAAGTCGCGCGGTCGGAATCTTTACTTGGCGTGCCAGTTCTGTGACATTCATAATTTTCAAAAATTTGAAACAATAAAATAAATCGTAAAATGTTTTCGGTGTCGCCGCTCGTATCGGTGTTGTCAAAAGGTTTCGGCTTTCAGCCGCCTCACAACAACGCTAAACAATACTGGTTGCGACAACGAAACCGAAACCGTTTTTAAGTATCGCTCCTTAATTCTACCAAACTCCTCTGATTTTGTAAACTCTAGCTGATTTGACCGGTTTTAAAAACCACGGTATATTGTATTATTGGTCATTATAAAAATAAAAATGGCGGCTATCCCCTCCTTAAGAAGGAGGGGCGCGGGGAGGTTAACTCGCCGATAGGCGAATATAATCAAAGGAAAAATTTTATGCGCCTATCGGCGAATTGACCCCCTCTTGGTCTCCCCCTTGTTAAGGGGGAGATAGCAACACACACATATAATTCATAGAAAACTTATGGCTTTAAACGAAAACCAGCAAATCCTCCAAGCCATTGACCGTGCCCAACAGATTATAGTTGTCTTTCCGCGCCACTTTAACACCGACACTGTCTGCGCCGCCACCACTCTTTATCGCTGGCTCAAACAACGTTCAAAAATCGTTGATCTAGCCAGCGCTGATTTTCTGGTACCCGCCAATTTAAGTTTCCTTGAGGAATTGCCAGAAATTAAAAACGAACTTGATCATCTGCGCAAATTAATCATCAAACTCAATCTGGCTCAGAAAAAAGTGGCCAGTTTCACTTACGACCTCGCTCCATCCGAACTAAAAATTTTTATCACGCCCGCTGACACTGAATTTTCTGGCGCTGATGTCAGCGCCGCGCCCAGTTCTTATCTTTATGATTTAATCATCACCGTTGGCGCTGCCGATTTAGCCACCTTGGGCCATCTCTTTACTCGCGCTCCCGATTTTTTCTTTCAAACGCCTATAATTAATTTTGATTTCTCTGCCGCCAATGAAAGATTCGGCGCCATTAATTTGGTTGATTTAACTGCCAGCTCTCTTTCCGAAATTATTTTTAAATTTTTACGCGCCGCAGACCCCGCTCATTTTGACGAACACCTCGCCAGCTATCTTTTTGCCGGCCTCATCGCTCAAACCGCTGGTTTTAAAAGCGGTAAAATCACTCCTGAAATTTTACATTTGACTTCTGAATTGCTCGCCTTTGGCGTTGACCAGGAAAAAATAACTCGCCATCTTTTTGCCTCCCGCCCGCTGGCCAGTCTCAAACTCTGGGGTAAAATTTTTGCTCAACTCCAACAGGATACGGCTTTAAATTTAGTTTGGGCGACCTTATCCTATGATGATTTAAGCAAATCTGGCGCCGCTTTAACCGACTTAACCAGCGCCGTGGAAGAATTAAAATTAAATTTAGCGCGCACTCATATCATTGTCATCATTTACGAACGACCAGCTCAGCCTGGCGAAAATGGGCCGCTCACTGCTTGTGCCGAAATTTTTGTCAGTCCGAATTTTCACGCTCTAGATTTAGTCCGCGCTCTCAATAGCACTGGCGACCGCCATCACGCCTTAGTCATTCTCGACGCCATCAATCCGCTCGCCGCCGAAGAAATTGTCATTAGAGAAATTAAGAAAAAATTAACCGCTCAATTGTCAGTTTAAAAAAACAAATTTAAAAAGCCATTCTGTGTCCAGAATGGCTTTTTTGTTGTTGAAAATCACATCAATTGTGGCGATTCAACCTCTGGCAAGCTGGATTTTTCCATAAAACCCCAGCCGTCTTTTTCTAAAATAAATCTATCAACTAAAGGTCTTTTCTCTTCTGGCACCTGCGCCAAAAGTTTTTTCTCAAAATCCGCTGGCAGTTTCCCTAAAGGAAACAAAACTGGCATATTCTCCTCCTCTTTTTTCTATTCTATCTCCTTTTCTATCTCCTTTTTTTATTTCCCCGCGAAAGCAACCATCCCAAAATCATCGCCATCACCACGATCACAATAAGTACCAGCCAATCATGGCTCGTTACCTGTTCCCAGGCCTTTCCTACCGCATTCTTCACCCACCCGATCATGTGTTCCTCCTTTCTGTTTTTTGATTGTAATCTTTTACTTTCCAATCTTAGCAAAAGTATTTCTCCCTGTCAAATATATTGTTTTGAAAATCAGCGCACCGCGCTGATTTTTAAAAATTAAAAATTTAAAATTTAAAATTATTTTTACCATCCTTTCACTTCCAACCCTTTTTCTGCGGCATCCATCTGCGCTTCTTGTTTAGAAGTGCCGCTGCCTTCCGCCACTAATTCTTCTTCCAAATAAACGCCGATTACAAATTTTTTATTATGATCCGGGCCTGATTCCGAAATCACTTGGTAAGACGGCGTCACTCCGACTTTATCTTGCGCCATTTCCTGAAAACGCGACTTGGCGTCAATATAAAGTTTATGCTCTAAAACATTTTTTAATTTTGACAGCACGTTTTTGGCAATAAATTCTTTGGCCGCTTCCCAGCCACTGTCTAAGTAAAGCGCGCCAATCACCGCCTCCATGGCATTGGCAATAATGTAGCCGCGTGCTTTTTTGCTTTTATCCTTGGCTTCGCCGCGCGATAAAAATAAAAAATCGTCCAAATTTAATTTTTGGCCGATTTCTGCCAGCATCTTAGCATTGACTAAGGCCGCTCGCCAGTTGGTCAATTCACCTTCCGGATTTTTATAATTTTGATACAAATATTCCGTCACCACTAATTCCAAAACCGCGTCGCCTAAAAATTCCAAACGTTCATTGTGGTCAATGCCCAAAGTCGGATGTTCGTTTAAATATGAGCGGTGGATTAAGGCCTGTTTCAAAAGTTCCTGATTATTAAACTTCACTTTCAAAACCTGTTCTAATTTTGCAAGATCTTTCATATTTTGTAGTTTATCCCGAGCGATCCGCCTAAATTTTTGCTCCGCAAAAACTTAGGCGGGGAGCCGAGGGATCTCGTAAATTATTTATTTTTAATTTTCATTCGCCGCTATTTCTTCCTTAATCTCACCCGCCGCTACCATATCGTTATAAATCGCGCCCAAAATGCCGTTGATAAAACGGCTGGAAGATTCACCGCTGAAAGATTTGGCCATTTCAATCGCTTCGTTAATTGCCACTTTTGGCGGAATTTCTCTGGCCCCAAATTTCAATTCGTAAATGCCCAGCCGCAAAATATTCCTATCCACATTGGTCATTTTTTCCAGCGGCCAATCCGGTGCAAATTTACTGATCAATTGGTCAATTTCCGCCAAATGTTTAGTCACGCCTTTAACTAAATCTTCAATAAACGAGGTGTCATTCAGGCCCGCCGCTTGCTCTCGCACATTATAATCCAAAACCTCGGCTAATTTTTCACTGCGATGGTTAAAATCCCACTCAAAAAGCGTTTGCATGGCAATAGTTCTAGACAAATGCCGGTTGGACATAGAAAACTTATCTCAAAACTCAAAAGTAAGAAGTGAAAGCTCCGCTTTCATCCCGCAATACTGCGGGATGGTTGTCCTAGGGACAACCAAAACCATAATTTAAAACTCAAAACTTTGTCGTAATTGTTAGTTTAAAGGTTTTAAGTTTTAGTTTTAAGATTTGAGTTTTGACATTTGAGATTATCTTTACTTCTTCACTTTTGCTTCTTTTTCCTTTTTCTTCAAATGTTTAAATTTAATTTTAATCACTTCTCTGCCTTTGTAAGTTCCACAAAATTTGCAGGCGTGATGCGGCTGCACTGGTTTTTTGCATTTAATACATAAACTCACTGTTTTGCCGGCCAATCTGATAGCGCCGCGTCTTTTGCGGCCTCGGGTTTTGGCCAATCGTTTGCTTGGAAGTCCCATATAATTTAAATTTCCAAATCCCAATTTCCAATTTCCAAAGGTTGGCGCTGCGCGCCAATTTTTTTACCTTAAAAATTCTATTTTGAATCTTGATAATCAGACCTGGGATATTTTATTTTTATTCTCTAATAAGTATAGCTTGTTTTCCATTTTTTGGCAAATTCCGACCTTTTATCTCTTTCCCTTGTCTTTGTCAAACCTCTTCCAAAGTGATAAAATATTTATAGTTATTCCCTCGCTCTTAGGCCTGCCGAAAAGCCATAATTAATTCGTTAATCCGTTAACTCGTTAATAAATAATAAAGTATAAAGTAATAAATGAAACTTTTTCGCAAATCCAAAAATTCCCGCCTGGAAATTCCTCCCGCCATTAAACGCGATGTTTTTATCATCTTCATCTTCTTGCTTAGCCTCTTTTCTCTGGCTTCACTTTTTAATTTAACCGGCAAAGCCGGCCAGTTTTTAGACCAACTCTGGCAATGGATTTTTGGCTGGGGCTGGTGGGTCTGGCCTTTCCTCCTATTAATTATCGGCTATTTAATGATTAATAAAGAACGCCTGCAAATCCGCTTTTTCCGCTGGCTCGGACTTTTTCTTTTTGTTCTTGCTTACTCCGGCCTGTTGCATTTTTTAGTCGGTTCTGAAAATCTGGCCGACGCTGCCAAAGAAGGCACCGGCGGCGGTTATTTGGGTTTTCTTTTAACCGCGCCTTTAATCAAAATCACCGGTTTTTGGGGCGCTCTGCTGATTTTAATTTTCCTCCTGCTCCTTTCTCTTTTATTCTTTTTTGAAAAAACACTAGCCGAACTCAAAGACGCTTTCAGCCGGCCGTCGCTAACTCTCTTTAATAATTTCAAAGGCAAAATAAAAGACGCGACCAACGATGTCGAACCCGAAGAGATTGATGAGGCCATTGGTTTTGAACAAAAAGAAATTGTTGACGCTGATTTTTCTGAAAAAAAATCTGGTCCATCCGCATCCGTACCTGCAACTTTTTCTGCTGTCACCGGCAATGAACTTTTTCCTGAAACCAAGCATCACTACGCGCGCATTGATTTGCCTCTCGAACTGCTTAACGATAAATCCACCGTGCCCAATTCCGGCGACATCAAATCCAATCAGGAAGTTATTCGCCGCACCTTGCAATATTTTGGCATTGAAGTTGAAATGGGCGAAGTTTCCGTCGGTCCCACCGTTACCCAATACACTTTCAAGCCCGCCTCAGGAGTCAAAGTTGCTCAGATCACCACTCTCTCTAATGATCTGGCCTTGGCTTTAGCCGCCCATCCCATTCGTATTGAAGCGCCCATTCCTGGCAAATCTTTGGTTGGTATTGAAGTGCCCAATCAAAAAATCGCTTTAGTCGGCCTCAAAGATATAATTAAATCGCCAGAATTTAAAAACAGAAAATCAAATCTAACTTTTGTTTTAGGCAAAGACGTGGCTGGCCAGCCTTGGGTTTATGATTTGGGCAAAATGCCGCACCTGCTTTTAGCTGGCGCCACCGGCACCGGCAAAACCGTCTGTCTTAATTCCATTATTATTTCTTTGCTCTATGGCAACCAGCCCGATGAATTAAAATTCATTATGGTTGATCCTAAGCGTGTTGAATTACCGTCTTATAACAACATTCCCCATCTTCTTTCTCCGGTTATTGTTGAAGTTAAAAAAACTATTCACGCCTTGCAATGGGCCACTCGCGAAATGGACCGTCGTTTCCAAATTTTATCAAATGAAAATAAACGCAATATTGCTGCCTACAACGAAACTTACAAAAATGAAAAATTGCCCTATATCATAATTGTCATTGATGAATTAGCCGATCTCATGGCCACTGCTGCCAACGAAGTGGAATCTTCCATCGTCCGCCTGGCGCAGATGGCCCGCGCTGTTGGCATCCATTTGGTTTTAGCCACCCAGCGTCCATCAGTGGAAGTTTTAACCGGTTTGATTAAAGCCAACATCACCAGCCGCATCGCTTTCACCGTTGGTTCCTTGGTTGATTCGCGCACCATTTTGGATTGCTCTGGTGCGGAAAAACTTTTAGGCCGCGGTGACATGCTTTTCATGACGCCAGAACTGTCCAAACCCAAACGGCTCCAGGGCGCTTTTGTTTCCGATGATGAAATTGAGCGCGTGGTCGCCTACTTAAAAGAAAAAGGTAAACCCGAATTCGATGCCAGCATCACCGAAAAACAATCTGGCGGCGATGAAAGTTTCGGTGGCCACGGTTTTGAAAATGATGATCCGCTCGTGGAAGAAGCTAAAGGCGTCGTAGTCAAAACCGGTAAAGCTTCTGCTTCTTATTTGCAAAGGCGTTTCAGTATCGGCTACAGTCGCGCTGCCCGCATTTTGGATTTACTGGAAGAAAAGGGCGTGGTTGGTCCGGCCAATGGTTCCAAACCACGCGAAATTTTAATTAATAAAATGGATTTAGTTACTGATGATTATTTAGCGGCTCATGACGTGCCCACTGAAGAAATCATTGAAGGCGAAGAAAATCTTAATTTAGCAGACATTCCCACTACTGAAACTCCTGATGAAGAACCTTTCTAATTTGGATTTATCATTAATTTGGCATTTATCATTTGCCCGTCCGAATGTTTAAGTTTTGAATTTTGAGTTTTGATTTTTGAACCTTGACCTTTGGATTTTTTTAGAATTTATTTTTCTATGTCTCCTTTCACCACTAAACCCTTATTGCCCGCTGATCATCTCAGCCAGCGTTTACGCCAGGCGCGAGAAAATCTCGGCCTGTCTTTGGACGCTACTGCCCATCAATTAAACATCAGCAAACATTATCTCCAATCTTTGGAAGAAGGTGCCTGGCAAGAACTGCCGGGCGAATTTTATCTTAAGACTTTTTTAAAAAAATATGCTCTGGCTCTGGGTTTTTCCTGGCCGAAAATAGAAAAGGAGGCTCTGAAAGAAATCGCTCGTTTTAAAAAATGGCAACAACCTTCTTATCAACATCAAGCACCCACCCGCACCCATCTCATGGTTCTGCCCAAAATCATTCAAAAAATTTTTATCTTTTCTTTTGTAGTTGTGCTTTTAGTTTATTTAGGTCTAAAAATTTATCCAATCACCCAGCCGCCGATCCTGATCATTTTTTCTCCGACCGAAGAAAAAACCATCAGCACCAAAAACGAGCTAGTGGTTTCCGGCCAAACCGAAAAAAATACCGTTGTTAAAATTAACTCCCAGGAAGTCTTCCCCGACGAAACCGGTTATTTCTCCTTGACACTCGACTTGTCAATGGATCTAAATCTGATTAAAATAGAAGCTAAGAAAAGGTATTCGCCCAGTGTCATTATTAACCGGGAAGTTATTGTCAATAACGTCAATAATACTTCTCCCAGCTTATAATTAAATTTAAAAAATATGCCTAAAGACGAACTTACTGAAAAACAAGAATCCACTAATACCGCCATTGAACAAATCCGTGAAAAATTCGGCGAAGGTGCCATTATGAAATTTGGTGAAAATAAAGCCATGCAAGTGGAAGTTATACCCACCGGCTGCCTGTCCATGGACATTGCGCTTGGTATTGGCGGCGTGCCGCGCGGTCGGGTCGTGGAAATCTACGGTTCCGAATCGTCTGGCAAAACTACGCTGGCCCAACATATTATTTGTGAAGTCCAAAAAATGGGTGGCACCGCTGCTTTTGTCGATGCCGAGCACGCGCTTGATCCGGAGTATGCCAAAAAAATCGGCGTTAATATCAATGATCTTTTGGTTTCTCAGCCCGATTCGGGCGAACAAGCTCTCGATATTGTGGAAACTTTAGTGCGTTCTAATAGTATTGATGTGGTTGTCATTGATTCCGTCGCGGCACTCACGCCCAAAGCCGAAATCGAAGGCGAAATGGGCGACACTCACATGGCTTTGCAGGCGCGCTTGATGAGTCAAGCCCTGCGCAAACTCACCGCCATTATTTCCAAAACCAAAACTTGCGTCATTTTCATCAATCAAACCCGTCAAAAAATTGGAGTATTTTTTGGCAATCCGGAAACAACGACCGGCGGTATGGCTCTAAAATTTTACTCTTCAGTGCGCGTGGAACTTAAACGCGCCGCACAGATTAAACTTGGCGAAAACACCATTGGCAATCGCGTCAAAGCCAAGGTAGTCAAAAACAAAGTCGCCGCGCCTTTCAAATCCGCGGAATTTGACATTATGTATAACGAAGGAATTTCTTTAGCCGGTGATGTTTTGGATTTGGGCATGCTTCATGGCCTAATTAAAAAAGTCGGCACGACTTTTTCCTATGGCGAAATCAAGCTTGGCGTGGGTCGCGAAAACGCCAAAAACTTTTTGCGCGCTGACAAAAAATTAATGAAAGAAATCAGTAAACAAATTTGGCACGCGGTCAAAGAAGCCGAAAAATCCGGCAAACTCGTTTCCGCCGTAGAAGGCGGGGAGGAGGAATAAATATGGATTCTAAAAATCTAAAAAAAATGATTTATATTACTTCTCATGGCAAGAAAGTGGCCTTTCCAACCAAAAGAATGGCAATAAATTTTGTTCCGTTTGGTAGATGCACCAATAAATGTATCTTTTGTCTTCCCAACATCTCGGCAATAAAAAAACTTATGGGTAATGAAGTTTTGCTCAGAAAAAGCTACACCATTGATGAAATGGCGAAGACGGTGTTAAAAACATACAAGCAAAATCCAAATTGTTCCGAAATTGTAATTACTGGAACAATTGGAGAGCCGCTATTGTATTTTAATAAATTACTCAAATTTATTTCACTCATTAAAACCAAAATTTCTTTGCCAGTAAGATTAAATACTAATGGCCAAGCCACTTCAATATTACCAAAGTATTCGTCACGACAAATTTGCCAATTACTTGAAAAAACCGGTCTAGATTCTATTGCAATCTCTCTAAATTCTATTAATAAAAAGGATTATAATAAACTATGCAGGCCAACTCATGAAGACGCCTTTAATAGCGTCGTTGATTTCATAAAAAATCTTAGAAAAAGCAAAATTAAAACCTATGTCAGTTTTGTTGATTATTCCAAAACGCACCCAAACTTCCCAAAATTAAACAAAAATAAAATTAAAGAATTCTGTCACGCATTAGGAGTTAATGAAAAACAAATTATCTACAGACCAATCATTGAATAATTCCGCCGAAAAATCAGGCAAACTCGTTTCCGCCGTGGAAGCGGGAGATGAGGAATAAAAATATTATTACTTTCAGATAACATGCAGATTTAAGTTGTTATCTATCAAACACTACGAATAATAACCAGTTATACGCAATTCAAAAAATATTTTTCTTAATATATAATGAAGATAGGCTTTCTAAAAGGTAGATTAAATTTGATTTTTTTATTTATAAAGGGGGATAATATTGTGTTTTCTTTCGCTTCGCTACAAAAAACAGTTCATTTATAAATCATTCATACTGATTATTTAATTATGGGCAAACTAACAGACTATTTCACAGATTTTGAAACAAATTCATTTTTTTTGTTCTATTTATTGTGTAAATATAGATTTAAATTCTATTCTAAAAAACAAATAGAAAAATATCAGAAGAATAGAATTAGGAATGTTACAAAATACGCCATTAAAAACTCAAAGTATTTTCAAAAAAAATATGGAGGCTTAAATATTGATAACTTTTCATCATTTCCAACCACAAACAAAAAAGAAATGATGGATAACTTAACTGATTACAATACAGTCGGGTTTACAAAAGATCAAATTTTAAATTTCTGTTTGGAGATTGAAAAAACTAGAGATTTTACAAAAAGGTTGGATGGCTTAAATATTGGTATGTCTTCTGGAACAAGTGGGAATAAAGGAGTTGAGATCGTAACAAAAAGGGAAGAATCGTATATGAAATCAGCTCTTTTTGCCAGATTTGATTTTCCAAAAGGTGAAAAAATTAATTTGGCTTTTATTCTGCGTGTAAGCGCTCCAGCATTCAGTCTAAATAAATGGGGACATAAATTATCATATATAAGTCAGCTTAATACTATTGAAGAAATCACAAAACAACTAGAAAAAATAAATCCTAATGTCCTTTCAGCCCCACCATCAATGTTGAAGTTAATTGCAAAAGAAATTGAGAATAAACGATTGAATATTAAACCTCAAAGAATAATTTCTTATGCAGAAATTTTATACGATGATGTTAAAGAATATCTAAAGAGAGTATTCGGTTGTACTATCCATGAAATTTATAAATGCACTGAAGGACCAATTGCAATTACCTGTAAGCATGGCAACTTACATATTAACGAAGATTTAGTTTATGTTGAAACATTAAATTTAGATGGAACTCAAACTCCAATTGGTAAATCTTGCCAAAAATTAGTGGTTACGGATTTGCACAAAAAGGCACAACCGATTATTCGTTATGAATTGAATGATATTATTACAATAAGCTCAAAGAAATGCCATTGCGGTTCAAATTTTAGAGTTATCGAGAAAATTCAAGGACGTTCAGATGACATATTCTGGGCTAAAAATATCAAAACAAAAAAATGGCAGTTTATAATCCCTGATTATATTAGTAGGGCAGTAATTAGTTCCTCGGAAAATATTGAAGAGTATCAGGTAATTCAAGAATCACCAGAGGAAATACTAATAAGACTCCAATTAAAAAGCGACAAAACAAAAAAAGATTTCGAAAAAGAGGTTTTGATTTCAAATATAAATAATCTTTATCAAGAATATGGTTGTAAAAATCCAAAAATTGTTATTAAGTTTGAAAAACCAGAAATTAACAAGAATTCTAATAAGTTAATAAGAATTCACAGAAATTTTAATATTAAGGATACACAAAATGAATAAACCGATAAGAATTCAATCATTGGATATATTAAGAGGAATAGCAATAATCTTTATTATACTTTTTCATGCTTCAATCTATAATTTTGCCAATATTCATAAATTAGATTTTAGCAATCCCCCTCTTGTTATAATTCTCATGAGTTTTATGGCACTATGGGGAGGGATTTTTATTATTTATTCGATGGTTGTTAATTCATATATGCTTGCGGGGAGACTTAAACAAAGTCAAAGTAATAAGATATTCTCCCATTTGGCAATAGTCAGCTTTTTATTATTAGTCACGCATTATATTCTTAATATTTTTTTAGGCAGATGGAATGTTGATTTTATTAATAATCAACCAGACATGACTTTTGTCGCAAGCACATTAAGAAATATGACTTTAACTTTTCCGCACATAACAAAGTTTTTTGAAGGTTCTTCTTTGTCAACAATCGCATTAAACCTATTATTCTTAACGGCCTTACTTTATTTTCTTTTTAAAAATAATGGGATAGAAAAAAAACATAGAAATTATTTGATTTTGGCATCTTTGGGGATTTTTATCATGCTATTTTCTTTTGTAAGGGTTTCGCTTTACCCTTTATTAAATGAATCAATTACTACAAATAATTATGTATTATCTTTCGTCTACAGTTTTGTTTTAAGTAATCCGTATCCTTTAATACCTTATTTAGCATATGGTTGTTTTGGGGCTTTAATCGGCTTATTGATCTTTGAGCAAAGAAAAGACTTACTTAAAAAAATTATTTTACCAACGGGAGTATTATTTCTAATTTTTGGAATATTCGGAATGATGAATTTTGAAAAGACAATTTCAAAGCCAGACTATTTCTGGTTTTTCAAAACAAATTTTGAGCTAGGTATTTTTTTATTGTTAATCCCAGGAACATTTCTTATCTTAGAAAACAAAAAATATTTACTAAGCAAATTGAATTTTTTGAAGTGGTTTAGTGGAGTATCTTTAACAATATATTTAAGTGAAACATTTCTATCAGAAGTATTAAGGGTTATCGTTACTCCAATCATTCCATCATGGAACCAAACAATTAATGGTTGTTTATTATTTGGTGCTTTTAATATAATCATATGGTTAATTATTCTTTTCTTTTGGAAAAAAGTTGACTTTAAGTACAGTCTGGAATATTTCTGGGTTAAGTTATTTAAAAAATTGGATAAAGAATCAACAAAAATGAGTTTTGAAAAATAAAATTCACCCCTAACCCCTCTTTCATTTTTCAAAACAGAAAAAATCAAATTTATAATTGTGGAGAGGAGGAATAAAAATATTATTACTTTCAGATAACATGCAGATTTAAGTTGTTATCTATCAAACACTCCGGATAACAACCAGTTATGCGGAAATCCTTATCCAACAAAAAACACCCCTTCCAGGGCGTTTTTATTTTCCATAATTCTTAATTCATAATACATTATACACGTCTTATTCCGTCACTCTTTCCACATACTCTTCCGTCTCGGTGTTCACCCGCACCATTTCTCCTTCTTCCAAAAAAAGAGGAGCATCAATCACTGCGCCGGTTTCCAAAGTCACGGGTTTAAAGCCGCCGGTGGCGGTGTTGCCTTTCACACCGGGCGGCGCTGAAACAACTTTCAAAACCACTTTCGGTGGCAACTGCACGCCAATAATATTCTCTTCATAAAAAATCAAATCCACTTCCTGTCCTTCTTTCAAAAATTTCGCGCCCACCCCCACCATTTCCGCATTTAAATAATGCTGTTCGTAGTTTTCACTTTCCATGAAACAAAAATTTTCTTTTTCTTTATAAAGAAAGCTGGCTTTGCGCCGTGTCACATCCGCTTCTTCCGCACTCTCGCCCTGTTTAAAACTGTATTCCACCACCTGGCCGGTTTTGATATTGCGCAATTTGGTCTGCATCACCGGCTTGCGCTGTTGCATGCGCAAAAACTTGGCGTCCATGACCACAAATGGGTCGCCATTATATTTAATGATTAAGCCTTTTTTGATATCGGTGAGAGAAGACATAATTTTAATCTCAAAACTCAAATGTCAAAAGTGAAAGCTCCGCTTTCATCCCGCAATACTGCGGGATGGTTGTCCTAGGGACAACCAAAACCATAAGTTAAATGTCAAAACCAAATGACCGTAAGTTTTTAGTTTTGAGTTATGGTTTTGCGATTTGAGTTTTTACTTTTGAATTTACTGCTTAATAAACGGCATCAGCCCCATAATTCTGGCGCGTTTGACAGCGCGCGCCACGGCACGTTGATGTTTGGCGCACAAACCAGTGGAACGGCGCGGCACAATGCGGGCGTAATGCGAAAAAAACCGCTGCAAAGTTTGCGTCTCTTTCCAGTCAACCTGGCAATTATTGGAACAATAATGGCAATGTTTCTTTTCTTTTAAAGTATTTTTAGTAAGCATAAAAATTACTAACGACTAACGACTTACAACTTACGACTTACGACTTACGACTTACAATATAACGTCGTTTGTTGTCTGTCGTTTGTCGTTTGTTTAAAACGGCACCACTTCTTCCTCTCCGGATACCGGCGTTTCTAAACCACTTGTCTCACTGCCAAAACTCGGCTCTTCCACTTGAATCACTGGAATTTCTTCTTCTTTCGATTCAGCTGGTCCAGCCACCGACGCTGCTGGCGCGTTAGATGGCCGTGGAGCAAAATTACTTTGGCCGCCGCCTGAGCTAAAAGCTTTTGGTCCCATCTGAAAATTCTCCGCCACCACTTCTGTCTTATATCTTTTCACGCCATCCTGGCCTACCCAATTGCGAGTTTGCAAACGGCCTTCCACCATTAACAACTGCCCTTTCTTTAAATACTGTGCCGCAATTTCGGCTAAACGCCGCCAGACCACAATATTATGAAATTCTGTCTGTTCCTGTTTTTGGCCATTCTGGTCATTCCAAATTCGGCTGGTGGCTAAACCAAAAGAAGCCACATTTTGGCCAGTCGGAGTAATCCTGACTTCCGGATCTTGCGTCAATCGACCAATTAAATAAACTTTATTAAGATTCATAAATTCGCGTTGTTATCCTGAAGAGCGAAGCGACGAAGGATCTCGTCGCTCAATTCTTCAGTTTTAAAATTTATTGAAAATTAGAAATTATAAATTAAAAATTTATTTACTCATCTCTTCTCCTAAAATTTCATCCAATTTTTTATCCAAATCTTCCATGCTAATTTTTTTATCCGCCATTGCTGGCTCCGCCGTTAACAATTCCTCTTTTTGTTCTTCTTTATTTCTCGGCCGGAAAACATATTCTGGTTTTTTCGGAGCTAAAGTAAAATCTGGCGCCACTTTTTCTATCTGCGCCCGCAAAACCTCCGGAATTAATTTTAAACTTTTTTCTAATTCCTTAACCGCGTCCTCTGCCAATTCCAAAACTAAATCCAAATAAACTCCGTTGCGATTTTTCTTAATCACAAAAGCCAAGCGCTTACGTGCCGCTTCCGCCGTCTCTTTTATCTCTCCGTTTAAATTTTTAACAGCCGCCACTATTTTTTCCTGGATCTCCTTTACCTGTTCATCGGTTAAAGTTCCTGGAATAATGGCCGTCAAATTGTATTTGTTTAAATTCATAAAAATATAAAAGTTAAATTAAGTTATTAGTTAAAAACCACTAACTAATAACTTTTCTAGCGTTTCTAACTAATAGTTCGTTTATTGTTTAACTAGTAACAAGTTTATCATACCTTTAAATTCTTGGCAAGTCCTAAGTATTCACATGAAAATAAACCACTTCTCCATCTTTAATTACATAATCCTTGCCTTCCAAACGCACCAAGCCCTTTTCCTTCGCCGCCACCCAGCCGCCTACCGCCACAAATTCCTGCCAAGGACAAACTTCCGCTCGGATAAAACCCTGGATAAAATCAGTATGGATTACTCCCGCTGCCTCTGGTGCCTTAGCACCCTTAACCACTGTCCAGGCCCGCGTTTCTTTTTCTCCCGAAGTTAAAAAAGTAATTAAATTCAACACTTCATAACTTTTCAAAATTAACTTTTCCAAACCCGTATGCTCAATTTTTAATTCTCGCAAATAATCTTTTAGTTCCGTTGGCGGCAGTTCCGCCAATTCCGCCTCTAATTTAGCATTTACCAGCAGCACCCCTTCTTTGGTTGCTTCTGGCGCAAATTTTTCATCCACATTATAAACAAAAATTATTGGTTTAGCCGTTAATAAATTCAATTCTCTTAAAACTTTTTTCTCCTCTTCATTTTCCAGTGCGACCGTGCCTGCTAATTTGCCTTCATCTAAAGCTGTTTTTATTTTTTTTAAAGTTTCTGCTATTTTTATTTTTTCTTTCTCGCCGCTTTTTGCGTCCTTCTGCGCGTTCTCCAATTTTTTTTCTGTTGTCTGTAAATCCGCCATCACTAATTCTAAATGAATAATGCTTTTATCGCGTTCCGCATCCACTCCGCCTTCTACATGCACAATATTTTCATCTTTAAATTCGCGCAGCACTTCCACAATCGCGTCAACCTCGCGGATGTGAGAAAGAAATTGATTACCCAATCCTTCGCCCTGATGGGCGTTTTTCACTAAACCGGCAATGTCCACGAATTCAATCGTAGTCGGAATAATTTGTTTGGATTTAGAAATCGCTGCCAATTTTTCCAGCCGTTCATCAGGCACCTCAACCACACCAACATTAGGGTCGATGGTGCAAAAAGGATAATTGGCAATATCAATTTGTTTTTTGGTCAGCGCCTTAAAGAGGGTGGATTTCCCCACGTTGGGCAAGCCGACAATTCCGATTTTAAAAGACATACAAAATGATCGTCATCCCGAGGACCCCGATAATTATCGGGGGACGAGGGATCTCGTTATTTGTCATCTCGATTCGCCTCCGTCGATGGACGTATGGCGAAGATGGGATCTTATTTTTCTCTCTTTACTCTACCTTATTTTCTATATTAAATCAAATAAAAAAGCGGGACTTGATGTTGACGTCCCGCTGAAGATAAAGGGAGCAATGGCTCCTCTTTTTTGCTGCCAGCCGCTTTTCCGGAAAAGGGCTGGCATAGATTGGTGAATGGTACCAACCCCACGGCCGTCACCAACCCTGACAATCACACCTCGTTGGTATGTCAATACCTAGGTGTGGCCCGGGCGTTTGTAAGGAAGCTTTTCTTAGGGCGCGCTACCCAAAGATTAGCTTCCAAACATCAGGCCTTCCCGGACTAAATAAGACAGTAATTTAATTATAATACTTTCAAAAAATATGTCAAATAAAAAAAGCGGGTCACTAAAAAGAGTTCGCGGTTGCCGCCTTAAAAAAGTTTTCTTTCTGTGTCATCCTGAGCGAAGCCTCGCAGAATGCGGGGCGAAGTCGAAGGATCCCTTCGCTTTTCTCTTTTTAGAAGGTCTAAGGGATTCCTCGACTCCTAACGACCACAGAGGCCACTCGGAATGACAATTATAAGGGCGGCGCTTTTTTGGTTCTTTTTTCTAAAAAAAGAACAAGAAAAGTTCAAATCAAAAACCACTCTCGCGAGTGGCTTTTGTTTTTTGAAAATAGTTTTACGTTTATCTTCCGCGTGATTCCGCGTGGAATTCCGCGTCAGTCCGCGATTTACTAGATTTTCAAATCATCAACTGCAGAGGTATCCACTGCTTCGCGATTTTCTCTGCGCGGACCGCGAGTAGAACCTTCCGGCTCATTAATCTTCATGTTGACGCGAGCGTTGTTTCTGGCACCTACCACGCGCAATAAAGTGCGGATGGCATGAGCATTTCTGCCCTGGCGGCCAATGACATAACCCATATCAGCCGGGTTAATGTCTAAAGTTAACAACACGCCCATTTCATCAACCTTGCGATCAACTTTGACATCGTTCGGATTGTCAACAATTGCTTTGACAACGAACTCTACAAATTTCACATCATTTTCCATATTCTTATCTTTTAGGCCTCTCAACCCCTAAGGGTTTTAGGTCTATTTCTTTTCCAGCAATAACGACCTTTCTGATTTAATTTTAACTCTGTGCTGGTTTCAAAATAAGTATAGCAAGGATTGAAATTAATGTCAAATAAAAAGGTTGGCCAAAACCCGCCCTCGTTTTTCACTTTTCTCTATTCACCAACCATTTCCGCCGTACTCGTCGCCGTCAGCGTTCCTTTCTCCACCCCCACCAAACACACCGCCTGCCATGGCCGGTAACGCGAATGCCAATTTTCTTCTTTTTTCTCGCCGTTAGCCAAAGTAATAATTCTTTTTAAATCCGTTTCTGCCCCATTATGCGCTACTTCTATACATTTAGTTGCGCCCACAGCCAGATCTTCAGTTTCCACATACTTAGTTGGTCCCGGCGCCGTAATATTATATATCACCGGTTTCAACACCTCCACTTTTCGGCCATCGCTTCTTCCCCAAAATTCAAAAATAACATCCAGACCTTCCACTTTCGTTTGCAAAAGCAAATTTCCGCCAGTGTCATTTTTAAATTTTAAATCCGGATGCGGACTATAAATCGTCGCGTCCGAACCAGCCGGTTCATAATAGGAAACGCGGTAAGCATGCGGCGATCTTTCCGTAATTGGCAAACCCGTATCCAATGCCAAACGAAACATGGTGGTCGCAATCTGGCACAATCCGCCGCCAAATTCCGGTGTGGTCTTATTGCCTTTGATCACTAATTCCGGCAAATAGCCTGTCTGACCGCTGATTTCGCCCAAAGCCACATTTAAAGAAAATTCTTCTTCCGGCGCAATGATTAAACCATTCAAAGATTTAGCGCCAGTTTTAATGTTATGGATTCTATTTGCTGGCGAACCAGTAAAATTTGACTGTCCTACGCCCACAATTTCTTTAATTCCTAAATCATTCACATCGCCAGTCAATTCTTTCACCGGCACTTCTTGCAGATAAATTTTAGAAACCACTTCTGGTAAATTTAACAAATTAAATTCCCATTGCGCCAAAGTTTTTTCCACTTCCATTTTAATGCCTGGTTGGGCCGCCTGAAACTCTACCACTCGCCCGTTTTGTATTAATAATTTTGGCTCGCGCGCTTCCACCTCCACTTCCGCCGTCAATGGTCTCAGAATCTCCCAAAAAACTTCGCTGGCAAAACCCACGTATGCCTGCCGTCGCTTTTCATCCCATTTTAAAACCAGTCCTTTTTTAATTTCTTCTTTCGCCACCGGCCATTTTTTCTCTAACGGCTGTCGCAGCCAACTTCGAGTAATGGTGGCGGTTAAGAAAAAATTATCCTTCTTTAAAACCGCTTCTATCCAAGGTAGCAATTCTTCTCCCACTGCCACCGAAATTTTCGGTTCCACTCTCATTTTTTTAATCTCAATCGAAACCCATTCGCCCCTTCTTAACTGTTTTTTAAATTGTTCTATCGCGCTCATATAATCCAATTCTTCCCCTGCTTGTCCTAAAATAATTTTCGGTTTTTCTTCTTCATAGGCAATACTGGTCTCTCGGGCGCCAGCCACTAAATCGCCAAAATTAGTTTTTAAAATCTTTTTTAATTCTTCTTCTTCCACCCGATTTGGCAACATAAAATTAACGCGTGAAAAAATAGCCCGCAAACGCTCCCAAAAATCAACCAAAAAATTATTTTCCCGGCCAAAACGAAAAGCTTGACTAACAACATCTTTTGTCTCCGCGCTAAAAACTTTGTAAGACAAATCTGGATCGCTGGCCGCCACCGACACCGGCAGCACCGTTACCCGCCTTTCCCCTACTGAAAAAACCACCCCTTCTCTTTCTAGACTGGCCGCTTTTTCCGCCACTAATTTATTCGCCTGTTCATAACTTAATCCGCCCACATTAACGCCAGCCACGCTGATATTGGGAAAAATTCGGCCCCGATAAATCTGCGCCAACGCCACTTGAAAAATTCCTAAACTTATCAGCAAAACCAAAAAAACGGTCAGTAACGCCACTAACCAAGAAGAAATTTTATACTTCTCTTTCTTTTCTTTTAAAAATTCTTTTGTTTTTTCAATCATAATTTATTTCTCTAAAATTTCATTAATTAATTCCTTGGCTAATTTCCGGCGTTCTTCTTCTGCCGAAACCTCACTGGAAATTGTCAAACGTAACACCATACCTTCTTTCACTTCCTCCGGCAAATTCTCCCTTGGCCAAAATAATTTCGTTCCGTCATCAAAAATTAGCACCGCGCTAGTGCCTTCAAACCGATCAATTGCTACTTTTCTCTCATAATTCATTATAAAAAATTTATGAAACCATTGGCCCTCCGGGCCAATAGTTTGGAAATTAAAAATTGGAAATTGGAAATTTTATTTTATTCCCCCTTCACCTTCACTGCAAAACTTTTTGATTTATGCTCTTTAGGCAAAATCAAAGTCAGCACCCCATTTTTCAAAATTGCTTCCGCTTCTTCCGCTTTTATTTCCACCGGTAAAACAATGGAACGCGAAAAATCGCCCCAATAACACTCTTGATAAAAAAAATTCTCTTCTTTTATTTCTTCTTCTTGATGACGCGCTCCGCGAATTGTCACCATATCATTATCAATTGCCACATCAATATCTTCTGGTTTAGCTCCCGCAATTGTCGACTTGATAATAATACTTTCATCAGTTTGATAAACGTCTACTGCTAATTGCCCTTCTGTCGTACCACAATCTAACCATTCGCGATCAGGTTCAGATAAAATTGGCGCCGCTACCGTTTCCACCACTGGTTCGGTTAAAATATCGTCCGTCAATGACTCCTGCTCCTCTTTATTTAAACTTTCGTCCTCTTGATTATTGTTTTTAATTACCCGAGTAAAAAGTGCCATAGAAATTAATTTATTCTGGGTGTTTTTGTTTTATTCTCACTCCAGAAAGAGTTAATAATTATACCTATATTATATCTGATTTTGACGAAAAAGAAAAAATACGCTATATTAAGAATAATAAGCCGCTATCGTCTAACGGTTAGGACGCCAGGTTTTCATCCTGGTAATCGGGGTTCGATTCCCCGTAGCGGTACCAAGAAAAAATCACTTCTTTAGTGATTTTTTCTTTTGTCAAAACCCAATTTTATTGCTACTATTATTTTTAGTAATTATTCGCAATATTAACTGTTATTCACATTATCCGCATATGCTAATTTTAGCCACAGAAACCTCCTGCGACGAAACTTCCGCTGCCGTGCTCCAAGTTGAGCACGGCCAATTTAATCTACTTTCTAATATTGTTTCTTCCCAAATCAAAATTCATGCCAAATTTGGCGGGGTGGTGCCAGAGGTTGCCGCCCGTATGCAAATGGAAACAATTTTGCCAGTCATTGACGAATCTTTAATCGCAGCCAATTTAAAATTAAAAGACATTGATTATTTGGCCGTCACTTTTGGCCCTGGCCTCATTACTTCTCTCACCGTTGGCGTGGAAACCGCCAAAGCGCTTGCCTTTGCTTTAAAAAAACCACTCATCGCCACCAATCATTTAGTCGGACATCTCTTTGCTAATTTTTTGCCCAACAAAAAAATCTCTGACATAAAATTTCCAGCGCTTGGCCTAATCGTTTCCGGCGGTCACACAATTTTGGTTAATATCAAAAACGAATCCACCTATAAAATCATTGGTGAAACTCTGGACGATGCTGTAGGCGAGGCCTTTGATAAAGTCGCCAAAATTTTAAATCTTGGTTATCCCGGCGGACCAGTTGTTTCTAAAATAGCCGCCACAGGCAATCCTTATGCTTTCCAATTTCCTCGGCCCATGGCCGCTTCCAAAGATTTCAATTTTTCTTTTTCTGGTCTCAAAACCGCCGTGCTCTACACAGTTGAAAATATTAAAAAGAATAAAGGCGGTGTTGTCGGATTTTTGCACGAGGACTGTTTGAGCGAAGCGAGTTCCGCAGAAAAAAATTCGGCAACACCGCCGAATCTAATTAACAACATTTGCGCTTCTTTTCAAAAAGCCTGTGTTGACGTCCTCACTCAAAAAACCATAACCGCCCTAAAAAAATTCCATCCTAAATCATTTTTGCTTGGCGGTGGTGTGGCAGCCAACCCGGCTTTGCGCACTCGCCTGCAAGAACAAATCAATAAAAATTTTCCTGATATAAAAATTTTCATTCCCGAATTACGTTTCACCGGTGACAACGCGGCCATGATCGCCGCCGCCGCCTACTTTCAGACAAAAAACAAGACTCAATTAACAAAACTCAAAAATAATTATAAAAAATTAAAAGCAGAGCCAAATCTGTCGCTTTAAAACTCAAAAGTAAAAACTCAAATATCAAAACCATATCTCAAAACTTAAAACTTACGGTCATTTGGTTTTGACATTTAACTTATGGTTTTGGTTGTCCCTAGGACAACCATCCCGCAGTATTGCGGGATGAAAGCGGAGCTTTCACTTTTGACCTTTGAGTTTTGAGATTATTTTTATGTTCTCCCATTCCCCAAACAAAACAGCTAAAATTGCTTCCGACTTCGCCTCTCGCTTAAAAAAAGGTTCTGTTTTGGCTTTAACCGGTAACCTTGGCAGCGGCAAAACCCATTTTACCAAAGGTTTAGCTCAATATTTCAAAATTAAAAAAAATATCACCTCGCCAACTTTTGTTTTGATGAAAGTTTATAAAGTAAGAAACAAGAGACAAGAGACAAGAGACAAGAAAATCCAAAAATATCTCCCCCTTAATAAGGGGGAGTCGGCCGGAGCGAAGCGGAGGTTGGAGGGGGTAGAAAATAAAATTAAAACTCTCGTCCACGTCGACTGTTATCGCTTAAATGATCCAGTAGAACTTTTAGCCATTGGTCTTGGCGAATATCTCAACAATCCCGCCTGTCTGGTAGTTATTGAATGGGCGGAGAAAATTAAAAAAATCTTGCCCAAAAATTCTATTTGGATTAAATTTTCTCTCGGCCAAAAAGAAAATGAAAGAAAAATTGAAATCAAAAAATAAAAAATCCCGAATGCTCGGGATTTTTGGTTATCTATTTTTCTATCTTTATTCCAAAAACTTGACCTAAATTTCCCTTTAAGGCAGTAAAAGCTCCGTCGCGCCAGCTATAATCCTCCTTACTTTTTTCTTCTTGCAAATTTTTTTGTCTTTCCTGATAAATTTTTTCCATTATTTTTAATGCCCAATCAAGTTTAGCAATAACTTTTTTATGTTGCGTTTTTTCCGCATATTGTTTATAAATTTTTAATTGCATTATTGCCCCTTCCAAAATCTGTATCTGCACAGGATGAAAAGCTAATTTTTTCTTATCTTCTAACCAAAGTTCCATTAATTCATTAGCTGTCTTTCCATCCACTGCTGCCACAATTCTCGGTATATCTGGTAACTTACCCACAAAATGGTCGGAATGGAAATAACGCACTTCAGCTAAATTATTATGATCAATTTCGTCTCTCACTCGTTCTAGTTTCTCTTTTATATTATTAGCAAAGGTCACATCAAAAGCCAAACCCATATGTCCTAATACATTTCTCACCGCAGAAGGTTCTTCATTTTCTTCGGCTAAAAACTCCGCGATCATATCAATCCCATTTTTAATATCATCAAACCGAGACGATTTTATTGTTTCTACGTTTGGCCCCAACCACTCACTTAACTCTGCTTGTTCAAAAAACAAAGCCTCCAAAATTAGGCTTAATTTATCTGCTGTTTTTTCTTCCTCAGTTTTATTTTGTTTAAACTTTTGTTCCATTTCTGCCACATAACCCAGATCTTCCTGCATCATCGCTATATCATACTCAGGAAAATTTTCACGAGTAATTTTTATATCCACATCTTTTAAAACTTCTTTTGCCTGTCGATAAGCACTTGTAATTTTTACCTCTTGCTCTGAACCAACATAGGTCTCTATTCGTTGATGTTGATTTTTCATAATTTTTTTAATCTAAATATATTTCTCCTGTTTAACTTTTGCCGACCGTTTTGTCACGTTCATCTCTACTGAAATTATATCAAATCGATAGTTTTGATTCAAATCATAATTATTTTCCTTCAGATATTTTTGCGCGGTAAAATTTAAACGTTCTTTTTTCCGCCGGTCCACCGCCTCTGCTGGACTACCATAAAAACCGCCGCTTCTGGTTTTTACTTCCACAAAAACCACCTCTTTTGTCTTTTTATCATAAACAATTAAATCCGCTTCGCCATGCCGGCTGTGATAATTTTTCGTCAAAATTTTGTAATTCCTTTTCTCCAAAAACTTAGCCGCCAAATCTTCTCCCAAATTTCCTAAAGTTTTCTTTGTTTCAAACATATAATTTTGCTGGAGGAGAGACTCGAACTCTCATGCCTTGCGGCGCTAGGTCCTAAACCTAGTGCGTCTACCAATTCCGCCACTCCAGCCTATTCTAATTTTAGCACAATTTTTATTAAATTCAAGGTTGAATTTTATGTTTATAGATGATAAACTAAAAATAGTAGAATAATGAAAATTTGCTTTGCAAATTTTCATTCCCTTTATTACTTTATTACTCTATTACTTTTATGTCTGGACACTCAAAATGGGCAACCACTAAAAGAAAAAAAGCCGTGGTAGACCAAAAACGCGGCAATGCTTTTACCAAGCTTTCTAATGCCATTGCTATTGCCGCGCGCACCGGCGCCGACCCCGAAACAAATTTTAACTTGCGTCTAGCCATTGATCGCGCTAAAACGGTCAGCATGCCTAAAGAAAATATTGACCGTGCCATTGCCAGAGGTTCTGGCGGAGCAGGTGGAGCGCAATTAAGCCACACGATTTATGAAGGTTTTGCTCCCGGCCAAATAGCTTTTATTATCGAAGCTATTAGTGATAACAGCAACCGCACTTTTAACGAATTAAAACATCTTTTTGCCAATCATGGCGGAACCCTGACTTCTCCTGGTGCCGTCGGCTGGATGTTTGAAAGAAAAGGCGTCGTTATTATTAAAAAAGAAGAATTAAAAATAGATAGTGAAGAACTGGAATTAAAAATAATTGATTTGGGCGCCGATGATTTCTTTGAAGACGAAGGTGAAATTTATATCTATATCAAACCAGAAAATTTGCGCGCGTTAAAAGATGGTTTAGAAAAAAACAGCATCAAAACTGAATCCGCCAGTGTAGAATTTTTAGCCAAAGAAAAAATTGAAATACCTCCAGCAGCCGAAGAAAAACTGCAAAAATTAATTGACGACCTTGAAGAACATCAGGACGTTAATGAATATTATACTAACATTAAATAAATCCCGAATTCTTAGACACTAAAAAATTGGTTTCGGTTTCGTTGTCACGGCTCATATCGTCTAAGGTTGTGGTGAGGCGGCTGAAAGCCGAAACCTTGTGATCACAACAATACTGACAGCGACATCGAAAACCTTTAACGACAACCATCTTTTATACTATGTTAATTCTTGGTATCGACCCAGGTTATGCTATCACCGGCTGGGCCATTCTGGAAAAAACTGGTGCCAAACTTAAAGCGCAAGATTACGGTGTTATTGAAACCAAAAACGGTCTCCCTCATGCCACGCGACTTTTAGTTTTACATCAGGAGCTTACCAAAATAATCAAAAAATTTAAACCCGAACTTCTAGTTGTGGAAGAACTTTTCTTTTTCAAAAATTTAAAAACCGCCATCAAGGTGGCCGAAGCTCGCGGCGTGATTCTCGCCATCGCCGCCGAAAATGGTTTAGAAATTTTAGAAATCACGCCCTTACAAATTAAACAAGCTCTGGTTGGTTACGGCCGCGCGGAAAAAAAACAAATTCAACAAATGGTTAAAGTAATTTTAGGACTGAAAGAAATTCCTCGTCCCGACGACGCCGCCGACGCCCTGGCCGTCGCCATCACCTGCGCCCACAGCCGGCGGTAGCCCAGCAGTTTATCCCGACCGAGTTTTGCGGATGCAAAACGAGCGGGGGATCTCGTGATAATTTATTGGCGAGATCTCTCAACTCGCTTCGCTCGCTCGAGATAAACTATAAAAAAATAAAAAACAGCCCCGAAGGAAATGTTCCTTCGGGGCTAAACATTTGAAGCATCCGTTCAGTCGGACGGGTATCTCTTGTCCATGTCGTTGAACCAGGCGCACGTCGACTTGCCCGTCGACAGGATTCGGTCCGCGTTTGCGCGTTCTTCGGGAGTACTGCGGAAAAGCATTGAATTTCTCCGCGTACTCCTCCCGAAAAAATCTTGAACCATGTCGTTCGGGCTGAACCTTTCCTTGGGAAAAGTCCGAAGAACCTTCATCGTATCCGCCACCAAGCAGAGGACGATGTTTTCCTTCCCTTCCCGGACCATCCAGCCCTTGGGGCTCCCGTACTTTTTCACGAGCCTCTTTTCCTCTTCTCTGGTCGGGGCCACCCACGGACGAACCGGGATACTGCGATTGAGGCGCTCGATCTCGGCGTCAAAACGCCTGTTCCACTCGATCTTTTCCTGCGCCGCAACCTTTTCCTCGAGCGCCTTGATCTTCTGGTCGCGTTCATTCAGATTGGCGTCGTATCGCCGCTGATTTTCTTCGGCCGTGCTCTTGATCTCTCGGACGTCTTCTCTCAGTTGGATCACTCCAATGAAGGTATTCCAAACGATCGAGATAAAAAAAACAACGACGGCGATACAAACAAGGACCAAGGTCTTTTCCCAGTTGTTCTTGAAGGATTTCACGATCACGCGGGCGATGGTCGATCCAAGCCTCGTGGCGCCGACCGCCAATTTGGACACCCATTCCTTCAGCTTCATATTCAATCCTCCTGTTTTTATCCTATTGTTTTCCCTTTTTAGGTAAGGGCGTACCTTTATCAGCCAACTGGCTAATATTTTCATTATATCAAATCTATATTTTTTGTCAAGCCCACTTATCCCCAAAATACAACTTTTTGGCTAATTTAAGCCAAAATAAATAACAAAAAAACGGCCTTCCAGCCGTTTTTAAATTTATTCAATTTCAATTTTCACAAATTTCCTTTTCCCTACCTGAATCACCATTCCCCCTTTAACTTCAATCTCTGCCTGCCAATTTTTTATAACCTCATCATCAACTTTCACTCCGCCTTGCTCCATCAACCGCCGCGCCTCCGCCTTGCTTGCCACAAGTTTATTATTTGAAAGCAAATCCAACAATTTTTGGTTACCAGCCGCCACTTTAATTGTTTCCATCTCCGCCGGCTTTTCCTTTTCGCTGAAAACTTTCACAAAATTTTCCTGCGCTTTTTTTGCTTCTTTTTCCGAATGTAATAATTTCACAATTTCCAAAGCCAACTCCATTTTCAAATTACGTGGATTTTCACCAGCGTCCATTCTTTTTTTAATTTCTTTTAAATCAACTTTAGTCAAAATTTCAAAACCCGGCAAAATTAAACCATCAGGCCAGGACATCACTTTGCCAAACTTATCATTCGCCGAATCGGTCAAAGCCGCCATGTTGCCTTCAGTCTTGCCCATCTTCGCGCCGCTGGCATCCACTAAAAGTTTTACTCCGATGACAAATTTTTCTTTATTTTTCATCGCCTTCATCAAATCCCTGCCAGCCAAAATATTAAAAAGTTGGTCATTGCCGCCCAATTCACCATCCACATCCATAGCCACGCAGTCATAGCCCTGCATTAAAGGATACAAAAATTCATGCAGATGGATTGGCTTGCCTTCTTTCATTCTTTTATCAAACATATCACGCGCCAGCATTTGTTGCACCGTGAAATTAGCAGCTAGTTTCACCACGTCTTCAAAAGTAAGTTTAGAAAGCCATTGGCTGTTAAATTTAACTTTCACTCCGCCCCAGCCAAATTTCAAAACCGGCGCCAATTGTTTTTTATAACCGCTCAAATTTTGTTTCACTTCTTTAGCCGTCAGCTGCTTACGCGTCGCGCTTTTATCCGTCGGATCGCCAATCATGCCGGTAAAATCGCCCATCAACAAAATCGCCTCATGACCTAATTCCGCAAATTCTTTCAATTTCAAAATTGGAATTAAATGTCCCAAGTGCAACACCGGCCCAGTCGGATCAATTCCCAAATACATTTTCAGTTTTTTTCCGCTCATCAACTGTTTTTTCACAAAATCCTTAGTTGGCAAAACCGTCTCCACCCCACGGGAGAGAAATTCATCAATTCGTTTTTGGTCGGTGATAACTTTCATATTTTTAGAGGATTGTCATCCCGACCCGCCCAGGGCGGGGAGGGATCTCGTCGTCTGCTGTCATTCCGACCCATGAGCCGGAATCCAGAAATCATTTTTCCTGAATTTCCACCGGAGTTTACCTCGTACTTGATACGGGGGCGAGAATGACAAATCTTAATTCTTTCTGCTATAATTATTATATCTAAATACCTTAATTTATTCAAATTTTATAAAAGGCGGGGGATGGCAAATTTTCGCCCGAGGACTGTTTGAGCGAAGCGAGTTCCGCAGAAGAAAATTTGCCATCCCCGCCGCTTAATCTTATGCCCACCTATTCCATCGCCCTTGACATCGGCGCCACCAAAATTCTCGGCGCTTTGATTCACGGCAACAAACCTATTAAAAAAATAAAAAAACTGACTGGCGCTAGCGGTAGTAAAGCCAAGGTCCTCAAAAACATTAAAACCGTTATTGATTCTCTTTGGCTCAGTAACGTCAAAAAAATTGGTGTCGGCATTGCCGCTCAAGTTAATCCTCAAAACAATCTCATTCTCACGGCCACTAACTTCGCTGATTTTAACAACTTCAAACTGGCGGAAATTTTAAAAAAACAGTATCACGTGCCCGTCACCGTTGATAATGATGTTAAGTGTTTTGCTCAAGGCGAACTGCTTTTCGGTTGGGGCCGCCATTACAAAAATTTTCTCTGCCTGACTTTTGGCACTGGCATCGGCGGCGCCATTATTATTGATAAAAAACTTTACCGCGGCCAAAATAATCTGGCTGGCGAATTTGGCCATATGCAAATTGCTGGCGCCTGGGTTGGCCCGGCTCCCACCTGTGGCTGCGGCCGTAAATTCTGTTTTGAATCTTTGGCTGCCGGCGCTGCCTGGCATAAACTCGCCAAAAAATACAATGAAAAGACAGCTGACAAAATTGTCATTGCCAATATAGCCGCTGGTTTAGCTAATCTTGTCGCTATTTTTAATCCTGAAGCCATTGTTTTGGGCGGCGGCCTTTTAGAACATAAAAAACTTTTGGAAAAACTGCGCCAGGAATTTAATACTCGTGTTTTTCATACCACTCTTAAACAAACCAAACTTGTCAAAACCCAACTCGGCGAAAATGCCATCTTGCTTGGCACCCTTAATTAAACTATAATTAAATTAAATAATTAATTTTTATTTTATGAACAAATTAACCCTCATTGGACATCTCGCTACCCAAACTAATTTAGAAAAAACAGCTGTGGAAAAAATTCTTAATGCCTTAGAAGAAACCATTACTCAAGAATTAAAAAATAATGGCGAAGTTGTTCTCACCGGCTTTGGCACTTTCTCCGCCAAAACTCGCGCCGGCCGCATTGGCGTTAATCCTCGCAACACTTCGGAAAAAATTGAAATCAAACCCACCCGCGTGCCTAAGTTCAAAGCCGGTAAAAGTCTTAAAGACGCACTAAAAAAATAATTCTCCTTTCTTCAAGATCCCGCTATCAGCGGGATTTTTATTTTTTTATAAAAACTTGACAAAATCTATGGATTTCCTATACTAAATTAATCTCTTTTTAAAAAACGCACGAGGAGGAAAAAAATGAACGTGGTAAAGCTAATTTATCCGCCAGAACAAATTTTTATAGTTAGCCACAATTTTGATGACAAAAACATTGCTATTAATGTTTTGTGCAACGTCCCCAAAAACGCACTCTATTCAATAAAACCCATTCCTTATGTGACGGCGGAAAATTATGTTCGTTGTTTGAGTCAGGCCTGTTATTTACTCGCCGAGAGAATAATTGAAAAGAAATTAATTTCACTTGAAATGAACCTTGAAAATTTTTATCGGGTAGCTGCTAATTTTGAACTTTATTATCGTTCCCTTTACATGGTTTTTCATAAAAGAACGAGTCGGGGGGAAAATTTTGAAATGTGGTTTGAATTAAAAAACTGGAGAGAGATTAAAAAAATAGACGATTTTATTTTATTTACTTTTACCAACAAAAAAACGGTTATCAGTGGAGAAATGAGTTTTGTTTTCAAGACCAAATAATATTTTCAAGCGGGACTAAAATTTCCCGCTTTTTATTTTTAAAATACCTAAAAACTTCTCTTTTCCCTCAAAACCAGCTATAATAAAAACAACAAAATTATGAATTTGAACATTTGTATATTTGTATTTTGTTTGCCTGCCCGACTGAACGATATTTAGTCGTTCGGGCGGGTAATTTGTATTATTTATGATTAAATATTCCTCTTCCTGGAAAAACCAGCCTTCTTCCAGTTATCGCCGGGTCTCTCGCGTGCTTTTAAAGTTTCTGCTTAAGGCCGCTCTTTTTTGTTTATTCATTGGTGGCCTTACTTTTGGCGGCCTGGTTCTTTGGTACTCCCGCGAACTACCCAAATCCACTGATTTAATCGCCAGCCACAAAATGGCCGCGGCCAAAATTTATGATCGCACCGGCAACACTCTGCTTTTTGATACCGGTGCCGGCGCCGTAGTACAAACTAAAATTAAACTTGATGATTTGCCGGACTACGTCAAATGGGCAAGTCTTGTAGCTGAAGACCGTTCTTTTTATTCCCATCACGGTTTAAATTTTAAGGGTCTTTTCCGCGCTATCGTGGTTGATGTTTTACGTGGCGGCAGTAAAAGCCAGGGCGGTTCTTCCATCACCCAACAGTTAGTTAAAAACGTTTTGTTGACTCAAGAAAAAACTTACACTCGTAAAATTAAAGAAGTTATTTTAGCCTGGCGCATGGAAAGTCGTTTCTCTAAAGATGAAATTCTGGAAATGTATTTTAATGAAATTCCTTATGGTGGCACCGCTTACGGCATTGAAGCCGCCGCTAAAAAATATTTTGGCAAAAGCGCCAAAGATTTAAGTTTGGCCGAAGCCGCCACGCTGGCCGCTCTGCCTCAAGCACCTTCTTACCTCTCGCCTTATGGCCAAAATAAAGATAAATTATTAGCACGCAAAGACTGGATCTTAGACAGTTTGGTTTCTGAAGGCTATCTCAGCCAGGAAAAAGTTGGCGCCGCCAAAAAAGAAGAATTAAAATTCACCCGTGTCGCTACCTCTATTATTGCGCCCCATTTTTCTTTTTACATTAAAGATTTAGTCGCGGAAAAATATGGCGAACAAATTTTATCCGATGGCGGTCTAAAAATTACCACTACTCTGGATTTAGAAAAACAAAAAATGGCCGAGGAAGCCGTGACTAAATTTCGTGAACAAAACCAAAAAAAATATGGCGCCGGCAATGCCGCTTTAGTTTCACTCAATCCTCAAACTGGCGAAATTTTAGCCCTAGTCGGTTCCGCTGATTATTTTGATGAAGAAAATGACGGCGCCGTTAATGTTGTTCTCAGTCCGCGCCAGCCCGGCTCTTCTTTCAAACCAATTGTTTATTCTGCCGCCTTTGAAAAAGGCTTCTCTCCGGAAACAATTCTTTTTGATACTCTCACTACTTTCAAAACTGAAATGGGCGACTATACTCCGCACAATTATAACGACCGTTATTTTGGTCCGGTTTCCATCCGCAAAGCCCTGGCTGGTTCACTCAATGTGCCGGCTGTCAAAACAATTTATTTAGTGGGCATTGAAAATGTTTTGAATTTAGCCGAACGTTTAGGTTATTCCACTTTCAGTGACCGTTCGCGTTTTGGGCTGTCTCTGGTGCTTGGTGGCGGCGAAGTAAAATTATTAGAGCACACCGCTGCTTTTGCTGCTCTGGCTAATGATGGCCGCCAGTGTCCGCCCTTGGCTATTTTAAAAATTGAAGATGCCGAAGGTAATGTTTTGGAAGAAAACAGACCAGAAAAAAATAAAGGCAAAGAGGTTTTAAAATCGCAAATTGCCCGCCTTACTAACAGTATCTTATCAGATAATTCTGCCCGCGCTTATGTTTTTGGCGAAAAAAATTATCTCACCTTACCTGATCGTCCCGTAGCTGCCAAAACCGGCACCACAAATGATTTTAAGGATGGCTGGACCATGGGTTTTACGCCAAATCTTGCCACTGGTGTTTGGGTTGGCAACACACGCGGCGCCGCCATGAAAGGCGCGGCTGACGGCTCGGCTGTGGCCGCGCCCATCTGGCATGAATACATGGTCAACGCTACCAAAAATCTACCAATAGAAAATTTTAGCGCGCCCGAAGCCCTAACTTTACCTAACAAAACAATGCTGAATGGTAGTTTTGCCCAAGAAACCACTAATGGTAATGTTAAAAAAATTGAGGTTCATAATATTTTACATTATGTAGACCGTAATAATCTTTTAGGTTCTGCTCCAGCTACGCCTTGGGACGATCCCAATTACAACACCTGGGAATTAGCCGTGCAAGAATGGGCCGCCAAAAATGGTTATGTTAATAAAGAAATTATTGTGAATGGTGCCGAACCGGCCGTTACAATTTTAAAACCCGAGGCCAATACGGTTTTAGCCAAAGACAATTTTCCTTTCACCATCAGTTTTCAATTAAAAAATTATCAAACAATTTCCAAAGTCGACGCCTATCTGACCGATTCCGAAGGCAAAGCAATTTGGCTGACTTACAAAAATATCAATGGCGCGAGTAGTGACCTCCTTTGGAATGACAAACCCGCCCCTGGAAAATATAAATTTTATTTACTCCTAACTTCCGGTTCTCAAACACAAAAAAGTAATGAAATTGAAGTTGAAGTAAAATAATAAAAACCATAAAGCCGCCTCGATGAAATATCGGGGCGGCTTTTATCTATTTCTTAATTCTTAATTCTAATCCCTAACTTCTAAACGTACGCCTCCTCCACCAACTCCCCACACCGACAGCTTCTTTCTTTAGGCAAATTCATTATTAATTCTGCGATCAAATTTTTTACTTTTTCATTATTTTCCTTAAAAACTTTTATTACCTCTTGTGTCGTCACCGCCTCCACTTCCGGATGTCCCGCAAGTCCCGCGTCATAGTCCGTCACTAATCCAATATTTAAATAGCACATACCCAGTTCGCGCGCCAAAACCACCTCTGGATAAGCCGTCATATTTATAATCTCCCAGCCCTGAGCGCTAAAAAATTCTGATTCCGCCCGCGTAGAAAAACGCGGCCCTTCAATTATCACTACTGTTCCGTTTTGGTGGTAAGAAATATTTAATTTCTGGCAGGCTTCTCCGCAAAATTTTCTTAATTCCAAACAATACGGTTCGGCCATGGAAATATGCGCCACTTTTTCAAAGTCACCTTTGACCGCGCCGGCGCCATGGAAAAAAGTATCGTCTCTTAAATTTATACCCCTACTCCTAGTCCAATTCACAAATTGGTCGCAAATCATAAAATCTCCTGGTTTAATGTGCGCCTGTAAACTGCCGACAGCCATGGGTGAAATAATTTTTTTTACGCCTAATTTTTTCAGCGCCCACAAATTTGCTTTATAAGGAATTTTATGTGGCGGAAATTTATGTCCCTTACCATGGCGTGGAATAAACGCCACGTTCTTGCCTGCCCCGCCATTGCGGTGGCCGCCAATTCTCCCAATCGAAATTTTATCCGAAGTTGCGCCATATGGTGTTGGAATTTCAATTTCAATTCCATCATGTAATAAATCATAAAATCCCGATCCACCAAAAACACCAATTTCTGCCAAAGGAATTTCATCATAGCTTTCCTTTTGTCCTGTTAACAATTTTTTATTTTTATTAGTTTCAAAATCGTCGCCAGAGGCATAAACCAACAAAGAATAATTTTGATATTTTTTTAATTTTTCCGAACCGCCCAAAAATTTTAAATCTGTCACATAACTGACCCCCACAATTTCTCCGCCAAGTTCCTCCACTAATTCGCAGACTGCCAGTAATGTTCCGCCAGTGGCCACCAAATCGTCAATCACCACCACTTTTTCACCTGGCTTCACCGTGTCTTCATGCATTTCAATCGTATCTGAACCATATTCCAAATCAAAATCCCTTGACTTTGTTTTATGTGGCAGTTTTCCTTTCTTTCGAACAATCGACATCCCCACCCCCAACTTATACGCCACAGCGCTGCCCAAAAGAAAGCCGCGGGCGTCAATCGTCACCACCTTGTCAATTTTTTGATTTGTATATGGTTCCGCCAGTTTATCAACCAAAAACCGAAAAACCTCTTTATTTTCCAAAAGAGGTGTGATATCAATAAAAATTATTCCCGGTTTGGGATAATCCGGAATTTCACGAATGTATTTTTTTAGGTCCATAACTATTTAAAATAAAAGATAAAATATAAAAAACACAAATTAAAAATAAAAAATATATAAATATTTATTTTGCGCCCGCTTCAACTCGCAAAGCGAGATAGGTAAGTGGAATACCAAATTTTTAATCTTTTGTTTTTAATTTTTTATTTTATTTTACTGCTTGATTGGCATCACTAAATACACATACTTTTCCTCGCCCACTGGTTTAAATAAAACCGGATTAGTGGCCGAATTAATCAAAATTTTAACCTCCGAGGAATTAATATTATTTAAACCATCAAGTAAAAATTTATAATTAAAAACCACCGTCACTTCCTGTCCTTGGTGTTTGGTTTTTAATTTAGTTTCATTCTCGCCCAACTGCGCATTCACCGCCCGCACCTTGATTCCGTTAGCCCCTAAATCAAGCGTCACATCAAAAATTCCAATTTTGGTAAATAAACTAGCCGCCTTCACCGCTTTAATTAAATCACCCACCCCCACTTCTACTTCGGTGTTAAAGCTGGTGGGAATAATTTGTTTATAGTCTGGATATTCGCCTTCAATTAAACGCGAAATGATTATTGTTTCTTCCATCTCAAACTTCACCTGATTCTCTTCAAATTCAATATTAAAAAATTCATTTTCCTGCTCGTTCACAATCCGCGCTATTTCCTGCATGGAACGCAATGGCACAATAATTTTCTCTTCCCTCACCTCTTCCTCTAATTCTATTGTCTTTTCTGCTAAGCGATAACTATTAGTTGCCGCTAAGGTTAAACTTTTATCCTTAAACCACAATAATATTCCGGTTAGCTCCGGTCTTGTTTCGTCCACCGAAGCGGCAAAAATCACCGCATTTAAAGCATTTTTAAAAGCGCTAAACTTTATCTTGTTTCTTTTTCCTCCTTTTACTTCTGGAATTAAAGGGTAATCTTCGGCTGAATTAGTTTTAATTTTTGTCTGCCAATCCTCTGCTGAAATATTTAGGTTTTCGTTTATTAGTTCTAATTCAATATTCTTATCGCTGTCTATTAAATTAATATAATCAGTAATAATTTTGGCCGGCACCGTGATACGTCCTTCGCTTTCCACCTTGCCGCGTACCTGTGTTTTCACTCCCACCTCCAGGTTAGTGGCCGAAATTTCAATATTTCCTTTCTCCACTTTAAACAAGATATTATTCAAAATCGGTAAATTAAAATTTTTGCCAGTCAAATGCGCCACCTTATTTAAACCTTTGATTAAATTTTCTTGCTTGCAAATTATTTTCATATTTTTAAAGTTTATCCCAACCCGCCAGCTAGCGGACGAGGAATCTTGTTATTAATTAAGAAATTAATTTATTTAATTAAATTATAATACTATTATTCTTTGTGGATTTGTGGATATTTTTTCTTTTGGCTTATAGTTGGCTTATAATTAATTTTATGCCAAAAATATTTTTTAAAAAAATGTTTATAATCCAGTTAAATCTTGTGGAAATTTTTTATTAAAAAATATTTTTTCTTATAGTTTTATTTTTTTACCACCTTTCTTTTACTTTTCCTATAATTCATCCCCAGATTTTAAACATCTTATTTATTATAAAGTTTCTGTTTTAATAAAATTATATCCTGTTTAATTTTTTGATCTGAATTTATCGCTTCTTTTATTTTTTCACAAGCATGAATCACGGTGGTGTGGTCGCGCCCGCCTAATTCCTGGCCAATATTAATATAGGAAGCATTAATTTCTTCGCGCATTAAATACATGGCAATCTGGCGCGGTACCACTAACTCTTTTTTACGGCAAGCACCGGCTAAATCTACTAATGGGGTATCATAAAATTCAGAAACCGTCTGTAAAATAACTTTAGTAGTAATGGAATTTTTAGGAATAATGGTCGCTAAAGAACTCAAAACATTTTTTACCTCATCTAAATTTGGTTTGTTGTTGTTAAGTTGGAAACGGGCATGTAGGTGGTTTAAAACCCCTTCCAGTTCCCTAATATTACTTTGGATGTTTTCAGCAACATATTCAATGATTTTGTGGTCTAAAGCGAAGTTTTTATCTAAAGCTTTCTGTTCTAGAATAGCTACTCTGGTTTCGTAATCCGGTTCAGAAATATCCGCAATCATCCCCCATTCAAAACGCGACTGCAGTCTTTGTTCTAGATTATTAATCGCTTTTGGCGGCCGATCCGAAGACAGTATGATTTGTTTATCTTTCTGGTGTAAATCATTAAAAGTATGAAAAAACTGTTCCTGAGTTTCTTTTTTCCCCGCCATAAACTGCACGTCATCAATAATCAACATACCAATATTGCGATATTTTTGTTGAAAATCTTCTATTTTTCCGCTTCTTAATGAACCAATAAATTCGTTAGTAAATTTTTCACAAGTCAGATACATTAACCTAAAATTAGGGTTATTCTTTAAAATTTCATGTCCGATCGCCTGTAATAAATGTGTTTTACCCAAACCCGCATTGCCGTAAATAAAAAGAGGATTATAGGCTTTGCCTGGATTTTTTACCACTGCTTTGGCTGCCGCATGTGCCAATTCATTGTTTTTTCCCACAATAAAACGATCAAAGGTATATTTTGGGTTAAGCCCGTTTTTATCATTATCCGGCGCTTGCTCGCTGTTTTCAACCTCAAAACTGGTGATGGTTTTTATTCTTTCCTTTAAATTGATAATATTTTTTACTTTTTGTCCAGTTTCAACTCGGTAATAAACTTGACGTAATTCATTATTTGTTATATGTTTTAAGGCTTCCACTATTTTTTCTTGATATTTATTTTCCATCCAGGTTTTGGTAAAGTCATTAGGTACCCCAACCACAATACTATCTCCTTCTTGGGAAATAATAAAAGTATTTTTAAACCAAGTAGTAAAGTTGGCCTTGCTTAAAGAAAGTTCTAATTCTCCTAAAATTGCCTGCCAAAGTTGTTCATTTGTCATAGGGATAATTTTGGCTTATTTTAGCCAAATTTTTGTTTTTTCCACAATCTAATTTTAAGATTGTGGATATTTTTGTTTTTTATTTTTTAAATTTACCAATTTTGTGGAAAAATTTTAATAAACTTCTGTTTTTATTTTACCACCAATTAAAGAAAGTCAAAAGCCTCCAAAAGTGGATGATTGGTGGATTTTTCCTTGTTTCTTGTGGAAAACATTTTTTATGCAGAAACAAAAAGTTTTGACACAACATCTTTTTTGATCTACAATTTATATCAAATAATATAGTTCAAATTTGTATATTTATTTGTATATAGATTTGTAATTTAAAAATTATGAAAAGAACTTATCAGCCTTCTAAAATTAAACGCGCTCGTCGCCATGGTTTTTTAAAAAGAAATGCAACAAAAAACGGCCGCAATGTCATGAAACGCCGCCGCGCTAAGGGCCGGAAGAGATTAACCGTGTAATAGTGGGTTGTCATTCCGACCCGCCGAAGTGGCGGAGAGGAATCTCGTCGACGAGATCCCCCGATAATTATCGGGGTCGTCAGGATGACAATATTCTGTTTATGATAAAATCTTTATCTCATAAAAAAGATTTTGCCAGGGTGGCTAAATTTGGCCAACCCTTTTTTGCATCAGAGTTAGGTTTTAAAATTTTAAAAAATAATTTGGCGCAAAATCGTTATGGCGTTGTGATTTCTTTGGAAATTGATAAACGCGCCGTGGTGCGTAATAAAATTCGCCGGCAGATTAAAGAAATTATTCGACTTAACGATAAAAATTTAAAACAAGGATTTGATTTAATGTTTTTAGTGAGGGAAAGCGTGAAAGAGTTGAAATATAAAGAAATGGAGCAAAAATTATTGGGTTTGTTTAAGAAAGCCGGGCTTTTTTAGTGGTTGTCATTCCGAGCCCCGCCGTATTGCGGGGCGAGGAATCTCGTAGTTATCTCCCCTCTTAAGAAGGGGGAGCGCGAAGGGGTTAATTCGCCGATAGGCGCACAAAATTAACGAGATCCTTCGTCGTCCCGAGGCGTCGGGACCCTTTAGGATAACAAACCTTTTATTATGAAAAAAATTCTTATCTTTTTTATAAAAGTATATCAAAAAACCCTTTCTCCCGATCATGGTTTAATGAAATATTTTCGCCGCACCGGTGCCTGTCGCTTTCGTCCTACCTGTTCCGAATACGCCGCAACCGCGATTGAAAAACACGGCATTTTTAAAGGTGGTTTTTTG
>Ga0233421_10000059_pt1 | contig 57817 bp, 58 predicted proteins | sample Watercolumn_Mata_3_FD_182725 | JGI IMG/M metagenome (GOLD analysis project Ga0233421, IMG submission 182725) | Freshwater microbial communities from Lake Matano, South Sulawesi, Indonesia - Watercolumn_Matano_2014_107_MG | ecosystem: Environmental > Aquatic > Freshwater > Lake | place... | reverse complement strand
GCCTGTATGCGCAAACTCCTGGTCATCCTTAACGCCATGCTTAAAAATCGTACTCACTGGAACCCACAGCTGCCTATTGCAGCTTGACAAAAAAGACAGTCGCTCCCCCCTCAAGGGGGAGGGGATTTAAAGGCATTTCATTGGGGTTTCAGCATTTTTCGAGGCGGTCATCTAGGGCCTGAGCCCACCCATTAGTAATGAAAAGTTCTCTGGATTCACATTATTAACTTTGAACTTTGAACCTTAAACTTTGAACTTTTCTTTTATCAAAGTTCCTTGCCGATGGAGAAGGCCTTGCCCAGATATTTCCCTATCCCATGATAGGTGCGGATTTCCGGGCCGAAGATGATGGGTTTCACCTTCTCAATATCCGCCATTCCCTTTTCCCCCAACACGCTTTCCTCGGCTTTAACGTCTAGTATCTCTCCAATAAATTGGGTATGCAAGCCGATCTCGATGGTGTGGATGACCTTGCATTCCAGGACCAGGGGAAATTCCTGGATATAAGGCGCGTCCACCAGGTCGCTCTTTATGGGCGTAAGCCCGGACGCGGTGAACTTGTTCCCGGCCTTGCCGGAGGCGATGCCGCAATAATCGGCCTCTTTAACATGGACCTCCGAGGGAACGTTGATGGTGAAGGCCTTTTTCAGCATCAGATTACCATAAGTGTAGGTGGCTTTCCTTAAGGAAACCCCTATGCAGGGCGGTTGGGAGCAGACAATCGCGGCCCAGGCCGCGGTCATGACGTTGGGTCTGCCCTCCGCGTCATATGTTCCCACCAGCCACACCGGGGTGGGAAAGGCCAGGGTCCTAGCGCCCAGGGATTTTTTCATGAGAGGCTCCTCCTAATCAGTAGCCAGTAGTTAGTAGTCAGAATGTCATTTGTCCATTAATTTTATTATTACCGATCACTGATTACTACCTTGCCCCTTTTCTTGAAAAGTTAAGACTGGATGGTGAAAATGCAACGGCGCCACTGCGGGATGTCAACTGCTAGGTTTTTGTGGTATTTTTAAAACATGGACCCGGAAATGGAGAACCGCTTAAAGCTGTTGCAGGAGTTAGCCGCGCGGCTGGCGCAGCGGCGGGAAAACCTGATAACCGCGGCTGCTGAAGACATCGGCGTACCCTGCCGGGTCGCGGGGATGGAAGTGGACCTGGCCGTGGACCACCTCCGCACCATGGAAGTGGAAATACCGGATGTGGCAGGAAAATCCCCATACGGCACTGTAGCTGCGATCTTTCCCTACGACGCCGCGCCGGTGATGCTGGCCCGGGTGGGCGGGGCCGCGATTTTAGGGGGGAACCGCTTCCGCTTCAGCTTTTCCTCCGCCACTCCACACACTGCGGAAGTCATGTCGGAGGTGGTGGCCCCTTTTTCGGAGTTTGAGCCGGTGGTGGGTCTGGACAACCGCAGCTTCGGCGAACAGAGCGTTAAGGACCCGGCAGTGCGGGTGCTTTTCATATCTGGAGGCGGGGAAGTGGGCGCGGTTTACGCCCGGCAGGCTCAAGCCTTTGACAAACTCTTTTTCGCGGGCCCCAGCGGGTTGCCCCCGGTGATCCTTTTTAAAGACGCGCCTCTGGAAAAAGCCGTGCCTTTTGTAGTGAAAAGGGCCTTTCTGAATGGGGGGCAGTACTGCACTACCTTGAAACGGGCTTATATTCACCAGGAAAAATATGAGGAAGCAAAGAAGCTGATCCTGGCCCAGATGGAAGAAATCCGGGTGGGGGACCCGGCAGACCCCTTGACCTGGATCGGTCCCGTCAAGGTGGCCCGCACCCGGGCCCTCCTGGACCGGGCCCTGAATGCGCTGCAAAATCCTAAATTCCTGGTTCCCTACCAGAGGAACAGCGAGTGGCAGGGACCTTTTCTGATGGAAACTTCGGAGCCGCCGGACGTGGAACTCTTCGGGCCGTTTCTGGCCCTGGTGCGGGTGGAGAGCAATGAGGAAGCCGTGACCCGGGTCTTAAAGAGCCGCTATCCCTTCCTGGTGAGCTGGTTCGGCGCCTCGCCCCCGGGGGCGAAAGAGGCCCTGACCCAAACCTTCGGCATGGTCTACGACAACCCGGATTTCCTCTTCACGCCTCTACGCCTCCCCTTCGGCGGCCGGGGTGAGAGCGGCTGGATTTTAGAACGGACCGATGGCGGTATGGTGAAGCGGGACGGAGCGTTTATCTATAGCGCGGAGTTGGTGAGGGACGGCGAAGGATGATTCGTTGGTTGAGGGCCAGGAAACGTAGGGGCGGGTTTTAAACCCGCCCCTACTGCATGCTCCCCAATTTCCTCAAATTATGATACCCGAGGATTGGCCCAGGACTTATCAAGAAGCGTTAGCCTTGCAAGAAATTTTGCGAGGTCAGGTCCAACTCATACCCTTGCTTCACCCTCCCCGCTTTGTGGCCGGCGCTGATGCCATCACTGATAGGGAAGATCAACGCATCTTCGGGGCCATCGCGGTTTACTCTTATCCCGAGTTGGAGTTGGTGGAGGAGGCGGGCGCGGCCGGGGTTTGCCCTTTTCCTTACCGCACCGGACTGCTCAGCTTCCGGGAAGTGCCTATTCTGGCGGAAGCATTTCAGAAACTGCGGCGACGCCCGGACGTCATTCTGGTGGACGGCCAGGGCATTGCCCATCCCCGGGGTCTGGGGCTGGCCACGCATCTGGGATTGGTGCTGGACATCCCCACCATCGGGGTGGCCAAAAGCCGTCTCATTGGCAGCGGCGAGGAGCCGGGAGCAGACGCGGGCGCGGCCAGCCCCTTAGTTTGGCAAGGGCAGGTGGTGGGCATGATTCTGCGGACGCAAAAAGGGAGGAAACCCTTTTATCTTTCCCCTGGACATAGAATTACCTTGGAAGAAAGCCGGGAAATAGTGTTGGGTTGCGTCAGGAGATACCGCAGCCCGGAACCGCTGCGGCAGGCGGATAATTTAAGCCGGAGGCTCAGGTCAGCGGCCGGGAGCCCGGAAAGGAGCCGGTGAGCAAAGGCGCTTGATAGCCGGAGGTGAAAAGCCGTTCCCGGTACTGGGGGCAGATAGGACTGTGGCAGTTGCAGCAATGTTGTTTACCGGAATCCCACTCCCGCCACAGGCAATGGCGACATGCCCCCTGGATGTCGCAGTTCAGACAGATGATCCCCACATCCCCGAAGTTAACCATTCTTCCGTCCCTGGACGAAATAAGTTCTACATTTTGTCTACAGCTTCACAACCAATAAACTAAAATATATTTCCTGTCAATTTTTTTTCTAGAAAAAATCGCTCTTTTTAAAGACCAGGGGCCGGGATTGGGGGTGGAGAATCTTGGCCTCCACCACTTCGCCCACAAACAGGGTGTGATCTCCCGCAGGGTAAGTGGACACTATTTTCAAGTCCAAGTAGGCGTAAGCCTGAGGTAAAATGGGAGCGCCGGTGGCCCCGGTGATCCATTCCAGGCCCGCAAATTTATCCACCTTGCGCCCGCTTTTGTAACCGAACCGTTTGCCCAATTCCACCTGCTCCGACGTCAAAACATTGACGGCCAGGATACCGCTTTCCTTGATGAGGTCGTGGGAATACCGGGGCGGCGCAATGGACACCATGACCAGCAGGGGGTGCAGGGAGACCTGGGAGACCCAGGCCGCAGTCATGCCGTTGATTTTCTCCCCCACCCGGGTGGTGACCACGTACACCCCGTGCACCAGAGCATCAAAGGCCACCTCTTGCATCTCCACCTCACAAATACGGTCTTCGGTCTTCGGTTAAGAAAACGGAAATAATTTCCATAAATTAACTGGTCCGGCTGGCCTGATCGTCCTTCTCCTGGGGGATGGCGGTGTCATCCGGGAGTTCCAGCCATTCATCACACATCCAGAACTGTCCTGCGCCCCGCCCGATGCGGGTGCAGATGCCCTTATGCTTGTCGGACCAATAGCGGCAGGTGCGGCAGACCTTCAAGGCGGCTCCTCTCTTTTTCGGTTTCATGGAAAGCTATTGCTTCGGAAGTGATAGTCCCTGCTCTTTTTAAGGGCAGGGGTAGCCGGATAAGCAATTAAATCTCCCACCCGGCTAAGCCCATGGTAGATTTATCCGCCTCAAAGGTCAAGGCGGAAATGGTCGAACCCTTCACCGGTAATCTCTTTTTCCCCCTCGGGAGTTACCAGCAGCACTCCTTCACCCGCGATAATTTCCCCCAGAGGCAGAGGCGGCGCTAAACCGGCCTGGGCAAAGGCCTGGAAGAGGGCCGAAGTTTTTTCCACTGGCGAAGTGAAAAGGAGGTGATAGTCTTCTCCACCTTTGAGAGCCAGGTCCAAGGGGTCTGCGCCCAATAAAGGGGCCGCGGCCAGCACCTGGGGGGCAACCGGCACGTCTGTGGCCTGAATCCGCGCGCCTACGCCGCTGGCCCGGCAGATATGGCCCAGGTCCGTGGCCACTCCATCGGAGAGATCAATGAGCGCTCCTGCCAGTTTTTGCTCAGCCAAAACTCGGCCCGCCCGCAGTTGGGGCCGGGGGTTAAGATGGGCTTGGCATAAAGCTCCGTGAAGCTCTGGTGCCAGGGTCAGACCCCGTTTAAGAATCTCCAGGCCCGCGGCCGCTTCCCCCAAAGCGCCGGTGACATAGACGCAGTCCCCCACCCTGGCCCCCCGGCGCTGGAGCATTTCGCCCCGTGGCACCCGGCCCAGAAGAGATATAGTCACCATCACCCCCTTGGGGGAAGCCACGGTGTCGCCGCCGATCACGGCCGCGCCGTATTCCCGGGCGATCTGGGCCAGACCTTCCCCCAGGGCCAGAGCGTCTGCAGGGTCCCGAGTTTTAGGCCAACCCAGGGAAAGCACTGCGTATAGAGGCTCTCCGCCCATGGCCGCGATGTCGCTCAGGTTCACGGCCAGGGCCTTGCGCCCCAATTGGGGCAGGGAGAAATAGGAGAGATCGAAATGCACTCCCTCGATCAGGGTATCAACCGTCCACAGGAGAAAGTCCGGACCGTCCACGGCTAAGGCCGCGCAATCATCGCCAATGCCCACCGCCACCTCCGGTGGGGCCGGTCCGAAGAGCCGGCTCAACGCGGCGATGAGCGCCGATTCTCCGGTTAAGGGCTTTTGCGGGGACATTCCCGACTCCTTGGAATAGTTCAAGGTTCAAGGTTCCCAGTTCAAGGTTAAGTTGATGACCTTTTCCGAACTTTTCATTTACCGATCCCGGTATAAGAATGATTATGGAACGAAGATTGCACTAAAGTATGTCAACGGCTTCAGGGTGGCAAGATTTTTGTCGCAATAAGAATTATTCTTAAAAAATGAGTATTTTTGCCTAGGCCTTTGGGTTTTCAGTTTCCATAATTTTTAATTAAGCCGGGCAACCCCACATTGGGCGGCAGGAAAAGTTAACCAAAACCGGCTGGGGGATTTTTCCGGGGGATATCTCTTTGGGAGGCCTCAACATGGCAATGCTTGCTTTTTATGCCGGACTCTTGATCGGCGTGGTCGCGGGAATGGTGGTCATCTCCTTGTTTTCCATGCTCCATCGGGAAGAAAGACCCCAGGAAGCTGACCGGAACTGAACCGCAGGCAGTTTCCCCCCCAAGGAAGTTTATGGGAAGAGGGATGGGAAATTAATTCCCCGCATCCCCGATTACTATCGCCTAACCTCTCGTCCAGAGCCGGAAAAGAACGGGTCTGCGGACCGGCTTAGTTCAACTGATGTCAGGGTCTTAGCCCCAGACGCTTTTCTGCCGATACACAGTCTTCCATAAGTCTTATAACTATTGGCTTGTCCATTAGTCATTTTCTGGACAGACTGTCATTATTTCGTCCCGTACTATCCCGCTCAACTTTGAACTTTGAAGCTGGAACCAGGAACCAAGATTTTTAACAGTTCCCGGTGATCCTGGAGATGGAAGGCTGCCTCTAACTCCGGATTCTTGTAAGCCACAAAGACTACCCCCGCCCGTTTTGACACCTCCAGGTCTACCGGCGAATCACCGATGTACATGGCCTCCCCGGGTGCCACCTGGAAATGCTCGATGATTTTCCAGAGGCATTCCGGGTGGGGCTTGGGATTTTTCACGTCGTAGCTGCCCACCGTCATCTCAAAAAGACCTTCCAGGCCCAATTCTTTGAGCACCAGGGGGAGGCTTTTCCCCCGGTTGGTGGCGATGGCGGTATGGTACGATGGTCTTAGTGAGGCCAGAACGTCCCGGATGTGAGGCTCCGTACTCAGCAGGGATAAAAAGGGCCGGTTGTCAATATGCCGTTGGTAGTCCTGGGCCGCGGCCCGCCAGGGGGTGCCTTGAAAGAGAAAATTCACGGCTTGACTCGCGGTGCTGGAATGGACGAAGTCCAGTTGCTGGGGAGTGAGAGGGCCCAGGCCGAATCTCTCCAGGATATGGTTATAAAAAGCGGCATTGGCGCGGCGGGAATCTATCAAGACCCCGTCGCAATCGTAGATGATCACCTTGAAGGCTGCTAGGCCGGAGCCGGCCTTCACCCGGGGAGCTCGCTTTTCAGGGGTTTTTCCGGCGTCCGGGGGGCTTCCGCCTTCTTCTCCAGGGGGTGGCCGCAACCGGTGCAGAAGAGCAAATCCGCGTCCAGCTTCCGGGCGCATTGGGGGCAGGTAACCAGGTAGGGTGCCGCTTCCGGGGACCGGTAATGGCTCATCCCCGCCACGCGTTGGTGGCCGCAGACCGGACAGAAAAGAAAATCGGGATCTAGGTTCCGATCACACTGGGGGCAAATATACCAGGTAGGCTCTTCATGCTTCTCTAAAGGCATCTCTTCATGGCGCTGGCCGCAATGGGGGCAGAAGGTGAATCTCTGCTCCATGGTGCGGGAGCAATGGGGGCAGGTGAATTCTTCGGGAGGCAGAGGCATAGCCGCCGGGGGAGACAGCGAGGGATTCAGGGCCTGTTGATAATGTTGGGTAAAATCAGAGCTGGCCTGGCGCAGCTTGATCATCCATTTGCCGATTTTTTCGGCGATATCCGGCAATTTCTCCGGCCCAAAGAGAATCAGGGCCAAAACCAGCAGGAGTATCAGCTGTTCAAAGGAAATGCCGATCACGCGCCACCCGGAGAAATCAGGCTTTTAAGCTTTGGCCGCAATGGGGACAGAACGCGGTGTCCTGGGCGAGTTCTTTATTGCATTTGGGGCAGGCTTTGGCCTGGGGCGCGGCCGCGGTGGCCGTGGACGCGGCCTTGGCTTCTTCCTTAGGCAAGTTCTCAGGTTCGTCGTGAGCCTTCTTAAAGCTGCGGATGGCCTTGCCGATGCTGTCTCCCAACTCCGGCAGGCGCCGGGGGCCGAAGAGCAGCAGCACAATGACCAGGATGATGATAATAGTTCCTAAATTGTAGCCGAACATGGTATGCCTCTGGAATTTTTGTTAAAATATAACCGTAATTTACCCAGAAATCAAGAGGTCAGGGATCAGGGGCCAGGGGTCAGGGGAAGTGATAAGTAATCAGTAATCAGTAATAAGTTTTTCACTGATCACTGATCACTGATCACTGATTACTGACCCCTGGCCCCTGACCCCTAAAACCGGCCCCGGACCTTTAAAGAACGGTAACCGAAAATGACTACTCCCTCTCTTTTTGCGCCCCCTCAGCCCCTGGCCGCGCGGATGCGGCCCCGGACATTGGAAGAATTTGTGGGCCAGCAGCATCTGGTGGGGAAAGGAAGGCTGCTGTGGCGGGCCTTAAAGGCGAAAAGGCTCTTTTCCTCCATGATCTTCTGGGGTCCCCCCGGTTCGGGGAAGACCACCCTGGCCCGGGTCATCGCCCGGGTTTTGGACTGCCAGTTTGTCAGCTTAAGCGCGGTCATGTCCGGGGTGGCGGATCTGCGCAAAGCGGTGGAGGAAGCCCGAACCTGGCAGGCCCGGGGCCGCCGCACGGTAATGCTCATCGATGAAATCCACCGCTTCAACAAGGCCCAGCAGGACGCGCTTCTGCCCCACGTGGAAGAAGGGCTCCTCACCCTCATCGGCGCCACCACCGAGAATCCCTATTTTGAGATCATCGGGCCTTTATTATCCCGGGCTCGGATTTTCATTTTTGAACCCTTAAAAGATGAAGAAATTCTCACCATCTTGCGCCGGGCCCTGACGGACCGGGAGCAAGGGTTGGGGAGCATGTCCCTGGAGGTGACGGACGAGGCCCTGGGGCATTTTGCCCGCATGTCCGGAGGAGACGCGCGCCGGGCCTTGACCGCGCTGGAGCTGGCGGTGCTGAGCACTGCCCCGGATGAGAAGGGTGTCATCCACGTGGATCTGGCGGTGGCCAAGGAGTGCATGCCCCGGCGGGACCTCCTTTATGATAAGGAAGGTGACGCCCACTATGATACGGTGTCGGCCTTCATCAAGAGCGTCCGGGGCTCCGACCCGGACGCGGCCCTCTATTGGCTGGCCCGGATGTTGGAGGCCGGAGAGGACCCTCGCTTCATCATGCGGCGGCTGTTGATACTGGCCTCGGAGGACGTCGGTCTGGCCGACCCCCAGGCCCTGGTGCAGGTAGCCGCGGCCTCCCAGGCTTTTCAATGGGTGGGGCTGCCGGAGGCTCAATACCACCTGGCCCAGGCTACGCTTTACCTGGCCTTGGCCCCCAAGAGCAACTCCACTCTGGCCTACTTCCGGGCCCAGGCGAAACTCAAGGAAAAAGGAGCCACCAAAGTGCCCACTCCCCTGCAGGACGCCCACCGGGACCGCAAGGGCTTGGGGCACGGCCAAGGGTACTTATATCCCCATGACTTTCCCGGCCACTACGTGCCCCAGGACTACCTGCCCGAGGAGGTGGCCGGGTCCCGGTTTTATGAGCCGGGGGAGGAAGGCGAGGAGCCGGAACTGGTCTCCCGATGGCAGGCCTTTAGGAAAAAAGGCGGGAATCCCGGTAGCAGCGGCGAAACTTCGGGGGAATAAGTCTTTCAATACTAATTTCTTAGGAAATATTGTAAGATGGACCAAAATTTAATCGGCCGCGGTCGGGTTGCGGGCGGGTGTCAAATCAAAATTGACGCGTCGCCAAAACAAAATCTTAAAAGGAGCTATTACATGAAATTTAAGCGGCAGGTATTTATCCTGGTTCTGATCCTGGCTTTGCCGTTGGTGGCCCTGGCTGCCGGGCCTGAAGACCCGTACTATAAACAATGGGCTCAATTCGGAGTGGGGTCGAGTGTCTCCTCAACCGGGACCGCGACCTCGGTCTCGGAAGACGATAGCACCTTTAAACAAACCATTACCCTCAAAGAAGTGAAGAGCGATCATCTTGTTATTCAAATAAACAGGGTGGAAGGGTCTAAGCGGACAGACAAATCAAAGAAAGTTATGAAATTCATAGGTATGAATGATAAGGTTGCAGATCTCGGTCAGGAAGATATTGCCGTGGCCGGGAAAAAGTTTAAATGTCAAAAATATAAATTAATTTACTTTGATAAAGCTGGAAAAGAGACGATGTCTTTTACGTATTGGTTTAATCCGGAGATCCCGGGAGCGGCTAAAATCTTCGCCCAAGCCAAGGACCCGGCCGGCAAAGTCACTGATACCGCCACCCAAATGGCTGTGAGTTGGCAAAAAAAGTAAGGGATGACCTAAGGCAGCGGTAAAAAAATAGAAAATAAAAAAGAGCCATAGGTGCGAATGGGCTTTTGAGAAAGGGGTCATTCACGTGGACCTGGCGTTGGCCCCCAAGAGCAACTCCACCCTGGCCTACTTCCGGGCCCAGGTGAACCTCAAGGAAAAAGGTGCCACCAAAGTGCCCCACCGGGACCGCAAAGGCTTGGTGGCACGGCCAGGGCTATTTATATCCCCACGATTTTCGCGGCCACAACGTGCCCCAGGACTACCTGCCCGAGGAAATAGCCGGCTCCCGATTTTATGAGCCGGGGGAGGAAGGCGAGGAGCCGGAGTTGGTGCAGCGCTGGCGGGAATTTAGGAAAAAGGGGAAGGCCGGCGAAGAGGAGGGGGGCCAGGGGGGAAATGATAAAGTTTGATGTAAAATAAAGATTTACAACACCATTTACTTAACAAATTCAAATCTTTTCTCGACAAAGAGCTTGATGCACACATCCACTATCTCAGAATCATAGAGGACGCCCTTGTTTCGGGAAATTTCTTCCAGGGCCCTATCTATCCCTAATGCCGGCCGGTATGGCCGGTGAGACACCATGGCTTCCACTACGTCTGCCACTGCTAGTATTTTTGCTCCCAGGATAATCTCCTTATCTTTGAGGCCGCCAGGATACCCAGAACCATCCAGCCGTTCGTGATGCTGCAAGATGATTGTGGCCACCGGCCAGGGAAATTTCACATTCTTCAAAATATCGTGCGAGGCCTGGGCATGATCCCTGATCAACCCCATTTCATGCTCGCGCAGTCTCGAGGGTTTGGAGAGAATCTCGGCGGGGGTGGTAATCTTGCCAATATCATGCAGGGCTCCGGCAACCTTGAGTCCCCTTATCTGGTCTTCTGGCAGTCCCATTTCTCCGGCAATGGCGCAAGCAAGCTGAGTGACCCGCTGTTGGTGCCCTGCGGTGTAAGGGTCCCGCATTTCCATGGCCAAGGCGAGGGCGTCGACGGTGCTATATAAGGCTCTTCTGAAGTTCGCATGGCTTTCTCGAAGTTTTTGGTTAGACTCCTCAAGGGCCTCCTCCGCTTGCTTTTGTGCGGTTATTTCCATGAAATATCCCAGAATTGCTCGTTGCCCCGCATATTGAACGGAAGCCACCGTCTCAATAGCCCACTTGATTTGCCCACTTTTTGTGGCAAAGGGGAATTCATAAGGAATATAATTCTCGCCCTTCAACTGGCGAATCGCGTCTTCCCTGAGCTTTTGGTGGTATTCCGGAAGTACCAGTATAAAAGAATCCTTATCCAGCAATTCTTCTTGGTTATAGCCGGTAATTTGTTGAAATCCAGGATTAACGAGCCTGAATCTGCCGTCTTGGACCACGAATATGCCAACAGGGGCGCTGGTGATCAATGTTTTAATAAAGATGAAGTTGTCATCTATGTTCTGCATCTCGAAACCCTTCCCAGATATAGAGAGCAGGAGTATTTTTTCAAGCGCGGCGGCAATTCCGGTTTCGTTGGGGTCGGTTTGCGCATTTCCAGCCCTAACGCCTTGCTTTGGCGAGCAGCAGCTCTTAATTGCCACTATAAAGTTTAACAAACTTGAAGGCTAAACAGCTAATATCTAGATCGTACCATAAACCCGAAAAATTAAAATCAAACAGACCTTTCCCCAGGGATTAAGCTTTTTAGAGATATTAAGTACTTGATTATCAAAGTTAAATATTTTTTTCGGAAAATTATTTTTTTTAATTAATTTCCTTCAAAATTAGTTTAAATCCACCTGATGCGGAGGCGGCGGGTGTGGAGGGGGTAAATCCTGGCAAAGAACCCCACTGGACAAATAAGTTTGGAATAGTTATATTAATTATTGAAAAAATGGGGGAGCACCGCTTGCATGGAGGGGTGCGAGCCATGTCGAAAATCCTTTTTGCCGACAGTGAGCCTCATATCCGCCGGCTGTGCCTGGAAGAACTCCAGGAGGAAGGCCATGAGGTGGCGGTGGTGGGCAACGGGGCCGGGGTGGTGCGCCTGATGGAAGCGTTCAACCCGGACGTGGTCATCATGGAAGTCTTGCTGCCGGATATGTCCGGAGTGGAGACCGGGCGTATCGTCAAGGGCACCAGCAAGAATACCAGGGTGATTTTCTATTCCAATTGCCTTCCACCCCGGGACCTGGCCAGTTTGGGCGCGGATGCTTTCGTAGTCAAGTCCCACGACCTGCAACGCTTAAAGGAGGCGGTGCGCCGTCTCTTGCCGGCTCAGGCCGCCTAGGGCGGCAGATGTCTCACTGCGGAGAAGCCCCATGGCCATTATGGAGATCAGCGTCACCCCCCTGGGGTTAGGCCATCCGAGCGTAGGCGATTATATCGCCGCAGTGGTAAAGTATTTGCGCCAGCAAAACATCCCCCACCAGCTCACCGATATGGGGACCTTGGTGCACGGTGACGCGCGTCGGCTTCTGGAGGTGGCCCAGGCCCTACACGAGTTGCCCTTCGCCCAGGGAGTAAAGCGGGTCATCACCCATATCAGCATCGACGACCGCCGGGATAAGGAGGTTCGCCTGGGCGATAAAACTACTTCGGTTCAGGCCCGTCTCGCCTAAAAATTATGGCCCAGAATAGTCACGATTACTACGGCATCCTGGGAGTGCCCCGGAATGCCACCCCTGATGAAATAAAAAAAGCCTACCGCCAGGTAGCCATGAAGTACCACCCGGATCGCAATCCGGGGGATAAGGACGCGGAAGAGCGGTTTAAGGAGGCCGCGGAGGCCTATGAAGTCCTCCGGGACCCGGAAAAGCGCCGCGTCTACGACCGCTACGGCTACGAAGGCGTCTCCTCCACCGGCTTCACCGGCTTCCGGGATTTCACCGATATTTTTCACGCGTTCAGCGACATCTTCGGGGATGTCTTTGGTTTTGGGGGACAGGCCGGGCCCCAACCCCAGGCCGGCAATGATCTCCGCTATGATCTGGCCCTGGATTTCATGGACGCGGCCCTGGGCACGGAAGTGACCCTGGAGGTGCCCCGGGTGGTCCACTGCGGCGCCTGCGGCGGCAGCGGCGCCAAACCTGGGACTCATAAAATCGCCTGCCCTCAATGCGGTGGCCGGGGCGTGGTCTCCCGCACCCACGGCATCTTTCAGATCACCACCACCTGTCCCCGCTGCCAGGGGCTGAAGGAGTTTATCTCTGAACCCTGCCCCACTTGCCGGGGCGAAGGCCGGGTCCGGGAAAAAAAGAAGCTCAAAGTAAAAATTCCCCCGGGCATGGACAGCGGCACCCACCTGGTCATGACCGGGGAGGGCAACGAGGGGGTATATGGAGGGCGTCCGGGCGACCTGTATATTATCCTCCAAGTCCGGCCCCACGAGAAGTTCCGCCGGGAAGGCTATGATCTGCATTTGCAGGTGTCCGTCTCCTTTGCCCAGGCGGCCCTGGGCGCCCGGGTCACCGTCCCGCTCCTCACCGGCGCCCGGGAGATAGTCATCCCTCCGGGCACCCAGCCCGGAGAAACGATCCGCCTGAAAGGGGAAGGGGTGCCCTACCCCAAAGGCCCCAGGCGTGGCGATCTCTTGGTGGATGTGCAGGTAACCGTCCCCCGGAGCCTCACCCCCCGGCAACAGGAGCTCTTGCAAGAGTGGCTGAAAGAGGAGCCCGAAGGGGCCCAACCGGTGGCCGGGGCGCAGTCCGCGGCTGCGGCGGGTCCGGAGGAGGAAGGTTTTCTCAAAAAGATGTGGCATTCCTGGAAAAACCGCCATCATAAATAGCCAAAACAATTCCTTCCCAAAAAAGAAATGGGACACTTCCTGTTTCTCTTTTTTTGCGTTTTTCAGGCCCTACCTCAAAAATGGGGACAGACGCTTTTTTTGAACTACAGCCTATATCCTGCCTTTCTGGTTTTTAAAAAACAGCGTCTGTCCCCATTTTTCTTAAAACATCCCCCCATTTTCCCTTTATTCTCAGGTATTGATGATTATTTTATAATTAATTAACCAGCGAAGGGATTTCCTTTCTTATGTCCGTTGACCTGAACATCCTCATCGGCGGCGCCGCGGGCCAGGGGGTGCACGCCATCACCATGCCTTTGGCCAAGGCCCTGATGCGCCAGGGCTGTTGGGTCCTGGCGGTCCAGAGCTATGAATCCCGCATCCGGGGGGGCCACCTGTTCAATAAGGTGCGCTTGTCCGACCGGCGGCTCATCTCCTCCCGGGAAGGAGTGGACCTCCTCGTCGCTTTGAACCAGGAGACGGTGACCCTGCACCAAGGGGAAGTCTCTTCCCGGGGCCTCATCATCTATGACGCCTCGGAGGTCAAGGAACTTCCCGGCGGCATTCCCCATCTGGCCCTCAACCCCGAAGAGTTGCTTCCTGGAGCCACGGGAAAGGCGGAGATCGCGGCGAACGCCGGGGCCTGCGGCGCGGTGCTGGGTCTGTTGCGGGCGCCCTTGGCTCCCACGGTGGAACTGTTAAAAGAAACCTTTGCGGATAAGGGTGCGGAGGTGGTGGAATGGAACGTTAAAGCCGCCACCCGGGGCTATGACCTGGGCAAAGCCCTGGCTTTTGATGATTCTCTGGCCCAAATCACCCCGCCCCCGGACCCCCGGCTGCTCATCAGCGGCCATGAAGCCATGGCCCTGGGGGCCCTGGCCGGGGGGCTGCAATTCATCAGCGGCTACCCCATGACCCCCTGGACCAGCCTGCTGAACGCGGTGGCCCAGCGGGCTCCCCGCTACAACGTGGTGGTGGAGCAGGCCGAAGACGAGATCGCGGCCATTAACCTGGCCATAGGCGCTTCTTACACCGGAGCCCGTTCCTTAACCGGCACCTCCGGCGGCGGGTTCTGCCTGATGACTGAAGCCCTGGGGTTGGCGTCCATGACCGAAACCCCTTTGGTGATCGTAGTAAGCGGTCGGCCCGGACCCAGCACCGGTCTCCCCACCCGCACAGCCCAGGGAGACCTGAGTTTTGTGCTTTCTGCCGGCCAGGATGATTTTCCCCGCGCGGTCCTGGCCCCCGGCACCCCGGCCCAGGGTTTTGCGCTCACGGCCAGGGCCCTTAATCTGGCCGACCGTTACCAAATGCCGGTTTTTTTGCTCACCGACCAGTATTTCGCAGACACCCAGTTCACTCACCTACCCGGAGAATTCCCGGAAGTGGAGGTGGACCGGGCTATAACCACCGGCCCCTCTTCCGGGACCTACGAGCGCTACGCCTATACCGAGGACGGCGTCTCCCCCCGGCGGCTGCCGGGATTCGGCCCGGAGCTGGTGGTGGCCGATTCCGACGAACACACCCCGGACGGTCACCTCACCGAAGATTTACAGGTGCGGGTCAAGATGCACGACAAGCGTCTGCGCAAGCTCAAAACCATGGTCCCGGAAATGGGGGGCATCACCACCGCGGGCGACCCGGACGCGGGCCTCACCCTGGTCTGTTGGGGCTCCAGCCTGGGGCCGGTCCAGGAGGCGGTGGAGCGCTTGCAGGCGGAAAAAACTCCGGCCCGCATGGTGCACCTCAGCGACCTCTGGCCTTTTCCCCAGGACGCGGTGGCCGCAGCCTTGCAGGGGACTAAAAAATTGGTGGTCGCGGAGATGAACGCCGTCGGTCAGTTTCATCGCCTGCTGCGCCAGGAGACGGGGCTGAAAGCGGACCACCTGGTGCTGAAATACGATGGTGCGCCTTTTACTCCGGAATATATTCTCGGGAATTTGTCAAATATTGCTTAAAGACTTTTTTTGAGGAAAAATATATGCTATGCTTCAGCGCCTTAAGGGTCCAGGTTTATAAGAGGCCGCCATGTTGCCGATAGAGTTATATGAAGGGGTGGAATCGGCCTGGTGTCCGGGGTGCGGCAACTTTGTCATGCTCAAGGCCTTTAAGCAAGCCTTGGGCGAATTGGACTTGCGGCCGCAAGATATTTTGGTGGTGTCGGGGATCGGCCAGTCCAGCAAGTTCCCCCACTACCTGGCTTGCAACACCTTTAACGGCATTCACGGCCGCACCCTGCCGGTGGGTACCGGCGCCCGCCTGGCCAACCCGGAGTTGAAGGTGGTGTGCGTGGCCGGGGACGGAGACTGCTACGGGGAAGGAGGCAACCACCTCCTCGCGGCTTTTCGCCGCAACGTGGACCTCTCGTTGGTGGTGCACAACAATCAGGTGTACGCCCTGACCAAGGGCCAGGCCTCCCCCACCACCGACCCGGGGCAGAAGACCACGTTGCAGCCCCAGGGGGTGCCGTACCAGCCTCTGATGGCCCTGGCCCTGGCCGTGAGCCAGGGGTGCTCCTGGGTGGCCCGGGGTTCGGCCACCGACCCGGGGCACTTGAAAGAACTTTATAAGCAAGCCATGGCCCATAAGGGCTTTGCGTTGCTTGAGGTACTGCAGCCCTGTGTGACCTTCAACCGGGTGAATACCTATCAATGGTACCGGGAGCGGGTTTACCGGGTGGAAGAGACCCCGGATTACGATCCGGAAAATGAACTTTGGGCTTATCAGAAGGCCAAGGAGTGGGGGGCGCGCATCCCCACGGGTGTGATCTACCGCCATCCCCGGCCCATTTTGGAGGAGGCCCATCCGGCCCTGGCGGCCGGGCCCTTGGTACGGCAGCAACCAAACAGGCCCATCGACCAGCTTCTGGCTGACTATTTGTAAAGAGGAGAGCACTATGACCGCTGATAAACCTCTTACTTCCTGGGATATCGTCCGGGAACCCAACCGCATTTTATTGGAAGAAGATTACGGCTCCAAAATGGAATTGTTAATCTATGCCCTCACCTGGGGGGTGGAAATCGGCCTGTGTTTCGTTTTGGCCGTAACCTACCTTAGAGGGTAAAGAAAAATCGGGTAAAGGGCGCTGAGGAGCCGGTAGTGCAGCATAACCGGACTTCTTAATAACCGCTGAGTCGCCAGGGCTGTTGCCAGGTGCTTAAAAATCGGGAAATATTTTTAAGTCTTCCTTGAAAAAAAACAGTTACTGGCGTAAAATTTAATAAAATTTTCACAAAATCCTAATATCGCCGGAGACCGGCAACTAGGCGGCCTCCGAGAACAACGACGCGGGGCAGGAACCCACCATACCTGGGGGTTACCACGGGCACTGGCAGAAAGCAAGTTGGCAGAGCCTAGAGGAACCTGATTGGCAGGCTCAGGGAGGTTGGGGAAGCTTATGATTAACGAACTTTTAGCCCCAGGCGGCAGCCTGGAAATGGTGAAAGCGGTCTTCAAAAACGGCGCCAACGCCGTCTACGTGGGAGCTAAAGGCTTTAGCCGTCGTAAGTGCGAGTGGGAGCTGGAAGACAGCCAAATCGGTGAAGCCGTGCGCATCGCCGCCGACTACCAGGGGAAAGTGCGGGTGGCTCTGAACGCCGAAATCCCGCCGGAAAAGCTGCCCCTGGTGTTGCAAAAGGTGGAAAAGTACGCGGGCTTCGGCATTGAAGGGGTGATAGTCAAGACCCCGGCGGTGATGCAGGAGATCCACCGGCTCATGCCGGAGTTGGTCATCCATGCCAGCGTGGGCTGTAATATCCAGACCCGGGAGGATATGGCCCGGTTCCAGGCTTACGGCGCCACCCAGTTGGTGGCCTCCACGGAAATCGACACCGTGGAGAAACTGGCCCGGTTCAAACGGGAAGCGGATGAACTGGGATTGAAGACCGAAATCTTGATTCATGGGAATCGTTGTATCGGCGGGGTAGGCAACTGTCTGTTCCATGAACTCATCGCCGACTCTTACGTGCGCAAGGTCTATCACGACGAAGAAGGCAATGAGATTGTGGAATACGAGGGTTGGCCGGATAAGAGCGGCAGTTGTTTCCGGCTGTGCCTGCTCACCGATGAGCAGCGCCGCAAGGTGCTGAGCCGGCGGGGCCAACCCGCGCACCTTATCGAAGCCCTCAACGACCGGGTCCGCAGCCATCCCAATGTGGCCTTCGCCATCCTCGGCGATGAACTGAAGGCTTACCTGAACCTGGGTTTGGCCACGGTAAAGGTCCAGGGGCGGGAATACGCGGTCTCCATGATCGCCAAAATGATTTGCTGCTACCGGCAGCTCATCGAGGCCCATCTCCGGGGCGAAGACATCAACAGCTATTTTTATCTGCGCATTCAGGACCGCCTGGCTAAACTGGTGGAGGAACGGGACCAGGCCCGGTTGGAAAAAACCAAGGAGTTGCACCGCCAGATTGTCGGCCTGTAAATTCCAGCATTTTTGTTGAAAACCAAAAAATTTACTTTTTTTACTTTTTGATGTATAAAAGCCTACCCCATAATCAGGGTAGGCTTTTTTTATTTCAGATTGCGGGCCCATAACCGATAATATTTAAGGGAAATGCCGGTTCCCACGAAAAAGCCGCAGGTGAGACGAGTTGATTAAACCCAATAGCCCCCGGTTCTGGGCAGGGGCCTTGTTGTTTGCCCTGGTGTTCTGGGGGAGTTTTTATAATTTAGCTAATTATCCCACCATCTGGTGGGATGAGGCCATTTTTTCCGAAACTGCGGCCAACCTGGTGGAGCACGGCCGTTACGCCTTCACCGATCAAAGCCCCAGCCAACTTTCCGATCTGGATTTTCGCATCAGCGCCGGCCCAGCGATCATCCTCCCCGTGGCCCTGGCTTACAAGCTTTGGGGGGTGGGAGTGGCCCATGGCCGCGTGGTGGCCGGGGCCTATTTGGTGTTGGCGTTTGTAGGCCTCTTTCTGGCAGCCCGGCGTCTTTGGGGGGGCGGCGCGGCCTTGGGCGCGGTGGCTCTAGCTCTTCTGGGCACCGATGTCCTCCATTGGGGCCGTTCCGTTTTGGGTGACGTGCCGGCCCTGGGCCTTTTTCTCTTAAGCGTCTGGCTTCTTTCCCGGGGTCTCGATAATCCCTCCTTAAGCTCCCTCTTTTTCGGGGGGATATTTTTGGGTCTGGCCTTTGACGCCAAGGAATTCTACGGCCTGGCCTTCCTGCCGCCCCTGTTCCTTTTGGCCCGGCGGTGGTGGCAGGATAAAATCCTGCTGCTGAAGTCGCTGCTGGCTTTTGGCCTGGGTCTTTCCCTGCCCCTGGGGGGCTATCTCCTTTTGAAGGTGCTGATTTTGGGGAGTCTGAAGGACGCAGTTCTGCACTTCCTGCTGCAGAAGAAACTTCTCCACCATGAATTTTTCACCCCCTTGACCATCGGCCGCATCTATCCCGAGAGTCTGTTATATATTTTGCGCCACCCCTTATTCTGGCTGGGGGGCCTGGGTGCCTATGGGCTCTGGAGAAAGAGAAACCTTGCTTGGGGAGAGAAGCTGTGGCTCTGGAATTTCCTGCTTTGGAGCCTGGTTTATCTCACCGCGGTTTACTGGCACCGGTTTGCCTTGCCGGCCTTATTTCTGGCCGCTCCCCTGGCGGCCCAATTCTTAAAAAGAGCCACCGAGCGGCTGAGCGCCTGTTTGGCCCGGCCCCCCCGGTGGCTGGCTCCCGGAATCTTGGCCGTTTTTCTGATCATCTTTTACCCCTTACCGGCCATGGATTTGCTGAAGGTGATATCCACCCACAATAGCGATCACCCTTACCGCCTGGTGGAGTATCTCAAGAACCGGGTGCCCCGCAACTGCCTTATTGAAACACCGGAGTACGAACTGGTCTTTCTTATCGATGAGCACCGCATCCACGTGATGCCCGCCTATTATTTTATCGAGTCCACCCCGGACCGGATCGTGCTTCTTAATCCCCGGAAGAAACCCTATGATTTCAACCAGGTGGGGGCTGATCTACTGATTTTGGGATCCTTTGGGAAGAGTGTCTTCAAGGAGGTCTATCCTCCATCCTGTATCGCCGGAAAGTGGCGCCGCATCGCGCAGGTGGGTTTCTACGATATCTACGTCTCCCGCAAGATGGAAAAGAAGCTGCTGAAAATGCTGGCCTCGCCGGTGGCTCCGGTCCGGCTTGACGCGCGGGCCAAGCATAATTATAGTGGCTTTAATGTCCAGCCGCTTAATCATTCGTACTATCACTGAGTTTCGCCGCCATTACCGGTCTCTCGGCCCCAGAGACGCAGTCCTCGGCCTCCTTCCCTGGAGGGAAGGGGAGGAAGTGAAGCTCCTGGACCTGCTGGACCGGGGAGTGGCCTTTTTTCCCTCAGCCCTGGCCCAGATGCTCATCCGTTCCAAAGCGGCCCAGGCCGAAGTCCTGGGGGAATTCATGGTGCCCGGCACCTTCGTGGCTTACAGCCACGCGGACCTGGCCCGGCATCTGGGGGAGAGCCGCGCTTATAGCGACGGCCAGGTAATCACCAAGAGGGACCGGGCGCACCTGGGTCTGGGTGTGAGCCTCTGGCCTTCCCTGGAGACGCTTTACAGCCTGGGGGGGCTTCAGGGCCTGCCCTATCCCCTGGTGGTGCAATCCTTTCTCACCGAAGGCCGGGACTTCAGGGTGGTGGTTTTGGGGGATTATGCCGAGGCTTATGAGCGCCTCAACCCCCGCAGCTTCCGCAAGAATCTCTTCCAGGGCGGCTCATCCCGGCCCGCGCCCTTATCTTCCGAGCTCCTGGGATTTTGCCGCCGTGTCTTGGATCGGGGGAAATTTCCTTACGCCATTCTGGACGTGCTGGCCTCCGCCGCGGGCGATCTCTATCTCTCGGAAATCAGTATGAAAGGCGGCCTCACCGGGGCCCGCCTCAGCCAGGCAGAATTCCGGGAGCGGGTGCAGAACCTGGAAGAGGATTTTGTGCGCCAATGGGAAAGCTCCTAGAAGATCCTGCCTTACGGGATAAGGTTTACGTCTTTAAAGACCGGACCATGGCCGGGCGGCTGCTGGCTGACCGGCTTTTGGACTATCGGGGGAAGGGAGTACGGGTCTTCGCCATCCCCGCGGGGGGCGTGCCCGTGGCCGCGGAGGTCGCCCGGACCCTTGACGTGCCCCTGGACCTGGTAATTGTCCGTAAAATCCAGCTCCCCTGGACCACGGAAGCGGGCTTCGGAGCGCTCAATCCCGCGGGGGAGGCGGTTTTCAATGAGGACCTGCTCCGCCGGGTCCATCTCTCCCCCCAAGACATCGACAAGCAGGTGCAAAAAACCCTGGTTACCCTGAAGGAGCGAGAGGGGCGGCTCCGGGGCAACCGCCCTTACCCGGATTTGGCCGGAGCCACCACCATCATCGTGGACGACGGCCTGGCCTCGGGCTATACCATGCGGGTGGCCGTCGCTTTTCTAAAGGGAAAGGGCGCGGGCAAGATCATCGTCGCGGTGCCCACGGCCGCGGCCCATACTGCCGAGGATTTGCTGCCCCTGGTGGACGAGCTTTACTGCCTCAACGTCCGGGGCGGCTGGTCCTTCGCAGTGGCGGAAGCGTATGAAGACTGGTATGATTTAACTGAGGAAGAAGTATTGGAGATAATGGCATCTTTGCCTCATTAAGTCCTTTTTATTAGGGTTAAGTCTGCTGCGGCCCCCCTCACCCCGGCCCTCTCCCCCCGCAGGGGGGAGAGGGAGTTTTTGTTTCTCCCGTTATTAAAAAGAGATTTCAATGAGACAAGCATAAGTTCCCTCTCCCCCGATGGGGGAGAGGGCTAGGGTGAGGGGGAATCAATTCTCTTCTGCTCCCTTAATTAATATGTTTGTGTATCCACGGAAAGGAGTATCGGGTAAAATTAAAGAAAATTGCCAATTGATGATTGCATGAAATTAGACATCTCTACACCCGGTAAGAAGATTAGCCCCATCCCCCTGGACCGCCTGGCCTTCGACATCGACGGGGTGGTGGCGGACATCATGACCACCTTCCTGGACCTGGCCAAGGAGCGCTATGGCCGGGGGCACCTGCGCTACGAACATATCACCACTTTTTTCCTGGAAGAATGTCTGGACCTGGAGCCCTGGATCATCGACACCCTGATCCGGGAACTCATCGACCGGCCCCACGAACTGCCGGTGGAGCCTTTCCCTCATGCAGTGCCGGTCTTGACCCGCTTGGCCCAGAAGACCCCGCTGCTCTTTATCACCGCCCGGGACCGGGCCCGGCCCATCCAGACCTGGCTGCATCGCACTCTGGAAGAGGTGCCCCCGGAGGTCATCCGGGTCTTTGCCACCGGTGATCCGGACACCAAGATTCACTATCTTCAGGACCACGGCATCCATTATTTCGTGGAAGACCGCCTGGAGACCTGCCACCACCTGGCCGCCCACGGCATTACTCCCATCCTCTTCGCCCAACCCTGGAACCGGCAGGAACATCCTTTTCTGGAAGTGAAGGACTGGCCGGAATTGGCCGGATTGCTGTTCGAGGAATATGAGTGATCAGTAATCAGTGATCAGTAATCAGTTATACCTAGGCCTTCATCATACGTTGTGCTTTTGCTGATCACTGATCACTGGCCTCTGGCCTCTGGCCTCTGACCCCTGACCCCTAACCCCTGTCCTTTCACTCCCAAGGCCAGATCTTCGCCAGGTATCTCAACGAAGGCTCCAGGCTGCCTTCCTGGTGAGGCTCCAGGGTGACCAGGGGACGGCGGCCCTGCATGGCTATGAAATAGAGGACTTTTTTCAGCGGCACATTTCCCTGGCCCAGGGCCAGGTGGTCGTCTTTATCCCCCCGGTTGTCGTGGAGGTGGAGCTGGCCGATGTGGGGCCAGAGGATGTTAAGCCACAGGTCGTAGTCGCCGCGGCCGAAGGCCTGGAGGTGGCCCACGTCCAGGCAGACCTGGAGGTTGGGGGCATTCACCAGGGTGAGAAGTTCCAGAAACAGGACCGGGTCCGTTTCATAGACGTTTTCCATCATGACCGTGACGCCGTGGAGCGCGGCCACCGCCGCGAACTCCTGCCAGGTGGCCGCGCTTTTTTGCAGCCAGTCCTGGCGGGACCATTGATAGAGTTTGGCGTCGTAGCCCAGATGGCAGACGATGCTCTCCGGCTTGAAGACCGGCAGGAGGCGGAAGGCCTGGCCCAGGCGGCGGCGGCTGGTGGACAGAATCATCTCATCCAGGGCGCCGGGGAGGAGGTCCTGGAAAGGGGCGTGGAGGGTGATGCGGCGCCTGGCTTTTATGAAGGCCTGGGCCGTCTGCGCAAAATCCCGCCGCTGAAAATTGGAGAGACTGTAAGCGTCCAGGCCGATTTCCGGGTTCAGGCCCCGGTCCAAAAAGACATCCAGGTATCCCTTCCCCAAAAAGGGGAAGGGAATATTGACCTGAACCCGGGAAATCAGGTCCTCAGGCGTTAAAGCCATGAGAGTGGCGTCTCAGTGAGGGTATTGGCACAATTCCAGGAGCAGACCGTAGGTGGCCTTGGGATGGATAAAAGCCACCAGCGCGCCGTGGGCTCCTTCCCGGGGCTTTTCGTCGATGAGGCGCACACCCGCGGCTTTTAACTCCTCCAAAGCCCCAGCCAGGTCTTCCACCTCCAGGGCCAGGTGGTGGAAGCCTTCACCTTTGGTCTCCAGGAACTTGGCAATGGGGCTGTCGTCCGCGGTGGGGATGAGCAGTTCCAGGTTGGATTCTCCCACGCCGATAAAGCTGACTTTCACTTTTTGGGATTCCACCACTTCGTCGCCTTTGAGGGCCAGGCCGAGATTTTTCCCGTAGAGTTGTTTGCCCGCGTCCAGGTCTTTTACGGCAATCCCCAGGTGGGCGATCCTTTTAATCTTCATGGATTCTCCTCCTCAGATGAATTATGGATTTTCCTTTTCCCGGACAAAAGAAAAAGGTAAGTAAGGTCCCTGCCCAAACTTCTTGCCCTTAACCCCCGGCATTATATATGATGAGGGCAGGCAGGAAAAGCTTGGGATGCATTTTAATTGATTTTCCTGGGGGATAACCTCCAGCAAGGGTTGCGGATGACTGGAAAAGAATTATTCGCCCGGGTGGCGGAGCACCTGGGGACTTATCGGCAGCAAATGATTGATTTGCAGCGGGAGTTGGTGTCCCGCGTGGCGGTGGGGCCGGATCACGGCGGTCCAGGAGAAGGGGAGAAGGCGGCGTTCCTGGCGGATTTGCTTAGGGGTTGGGGCCTGAAAGTGGAAAATTTCCCCGCGCCGGATGACCGGGTGAAAGGCGGCGAGCGCCCCAACCTGGTGGCCTGGCTTCCGGGAAAAAGGCCGGAAAAAATTTGGGTGCTCAGCCACCTGGACGTGGTGCCTCCGGGGGACGAGGCCCTGTGGGATTCGGACCCATTCACCCTGCGGGCGGAAGGAGACCGGGTATATGGCCGGGGCACAGAGGACGACCACCACGGCATCGTCACTTCCCTGATGGCGGTGAAGGCTCTGCTGGACTTAGGTATAACCCCGTCACGCACCCTGGCGCTGGCTTTGGTCTCGGATGAAGAAACGGGGAATGAGAAAGGCTTAATTTACCTGCTCCGGGAATTTCCCCACCTCTTTTCTCCTGAAGACCTGATTATCGTGCCGGACGCGGGCAGCCAGGACAGCACCCTCATTGACGTGGCGGAGAAGAGCATACTTTGGCTGCGTCTGACGCTGGAGGGAAAACAGTGCCATGCGTCCCGTCCGGAATTGGGGCGCAACACCTTGCGGGCCTGCGCCCACGTCATTCTGGCCTTGGAGAACCTGTCGCAAGAGTTTTCCCAGGAGAATCCCTTGTTCCGGCCCGCGACCAGCACCTTCGAGCCCACCAAAAAGGAGGCCAATGTTCCCAACATCAACACCATACCAGGCCGGGACGTCTTTTACCTGGATTGCCGGGTGCTACCGGAGTATGATCTGGCCCGGGTGAAAGAGCGGGTCCAGGCCCTGGCAGAGGAAGCGGCCCGGCGTTTTGAGGTAAGCCTGAAGGTGGAGCCGGTGCAGGAGTTGCCCAGCGCGCCGTCCACCGCGCCGGACGCGCCGGTGGTTCAGGCCCTGCAGCGGGCTATCCGGGAGGTTTATGGCCGGGAAGGCAAACCCCAGGGAATCGGGGGAGGCACGGTCGCGGCCTTTTTCCGGCAACAGGGCCTGCCCGCGGCAGTGTGGATGACCGTGAGCCAGACCGCACACCAGCCCAATGAATACTGTTTGCTGAGCAATCTCCTGGGAGACGCCAAGGTCCTGGCCCATGTTTTTTTAAGTGAGCATTGAGCAGTAAGCAGTAGCGAGGGGTCAGAGATTAAGGGTTAGTGGCTCAGTGGCCAGGGGGCAGTGACCAGAAAATGCCGAAAATTTCAGGTTTTCAACTGCTCACTGCTCACTGCTCACCGCTCACTGCTTACTTAATCGTGTCCCAGCAGGAGCGGTCCAGGCAGAAGTCCCGGTTTTCCTCATCAGAGACGCTATAGTTATCCGGGTCTTCCGCCAGCATTTCGCACCATTCTTCCATGGCGTCTACGGGGTCCAGGGACCCCAGCCAGGGGCGGATGGAGAATTCTTCCTGGAAGCCCCAATGGCGCAACAGTTCCCGGGGATTTTCAGGGTCCAGCAACAGATAAGACTGGAAACCGTCATGGCGGCGGATGATAATAGGACAGGCCATGAATTCATCTCCTTGGGTAGTGCTCTATATTATTACGGGAAATTTTACGGGTTGGCAACTATGAGAATCTGGGGATGGACTTGCCGGGGCAACCGCGGGGTTGCAAAGACCGGGACCGGACGCGGGTGGAAGGCCAAGAGAAGAATACTGACGGCCCTGGCAGGCATGGTTTTGTGCCTGGCGGCCTGCGGCCAACTGCCGCCTTTGCCCGCCCAGGTGGAGGCGGAGTCTTACGCCCCCATTACTTACCAGGAGTTGCTCTCTCCCAGGACCGCCAATTTGCAGGCGGGCCAAAAGATCAAGGTGCCTGCCTACTATTGGCAATATCTCACCTATGATCCGGCCATGGTGCGCAACTACCTGGACCATCTCCGGCATCCCTTAAGCTGGTATAAGCTGCAATGGTTCGCCACTTACGGCACTTCGGACATGCAGGGCTACTACGATCTGGCGGCCTTGGACCCTTCTCTGGAGAAAAAATATAAGCCCCGCCGCCTGGACCATATTATGATTTATGGAGAACTGGCCTCCTTGGGGCCGGGCCTTTATCTCCGGGTGCACCGTATCGAGAAGATTGAAGAGGAATAGAAAATTTAGCAGCAGGAGAACAGCGGTTTGAGGGAGACTAGGCCTTGAGCCAGCGGCGCAAAGGTTGACGACGCACGGTTTTTTTAATAGGCCACCGCTGAGGGATAGTTAAGGGTATGAATTTATTGGACTTGGGAATTATAGTGCTTTTGATTTTGATAGTCCTCCGGGGTTACTACCGGGGCCTGTTCCAGGAATTGGCGGTCCTGGCCGGGGTGGTGGGGGGAGTGTTGGCCGCGGCCCACACCCACATGCTCTTGGCCGCAAAGCTCCGTCCCTGGATAACCAATCCCGATTACGCCCGTTGGGCGGCGTTCGCGCTGGTGTTGGTGGCGGTCTATTGGTGCGTCCGCCTGGTGGCTTACTTTCTCCAGCGTATCCTTTATCATCTTTATCTAGATGTGTTTGACCGCCTTTTTGGAGGTTTTTTTGCCCTGGTCAAAGGCGCGTTGCTCATGGGATTCGCCTTGATGCTGGTGGGCCTGGTCATGCCCCGGGATTCCCATCTCTTGAAGGAATCCCGCATGGCCCCATACCTGATGCATTTTTCCCAGCAGGCCCTGGAGCTGCTCCCTCCGGAATTCAAACAGCGTTTGAACGACCACCTGCAAGATTGGCAGAAGCCCAGGAAGAAACGGGAAGCAGCCGCATTCATGATAGATAAAACACGCACGCGGTGGTGCGCGTTACCTACCAGATTTTCCTAGGCCCTCAGCCCTTAATAAGAAATTTTGCCGGGCTGGTTGCGTCCAGCCGCGAGCCAATCTTCAAATGATCTGGCCGGATCAGTTATCTTAGCGATAATCCATATAAATTTTAAAGAAAACCGAAAAGCGAAAAAAAGGAGTCGTTTTAATGTGCGCCAAAAAGCAGGATCCGGGCGCGGCGGTGACGGAATTCATCGGCATTGTCCGCCGCCTGCGAGGCCCCGGGGGCTGCCCCTGGGACGCCCGCCAGACCCCGGAAACCTTGAAGACTTATCTGCTGGAAGAAGCCTATGAAACGGTGGAGGCCTTAGAGAGCGGCGACCCGGAAAAAATCAAGGAAGAACTGGGGGACCTCCTGCTGCATCTGGTGTTCATCAGCGACCTATATGAGGAACGGGGGGATTTTTCCTTCACCGATGTGGCCGCGGGTATCACCGCCAAGATGATCCACCGCCATCCCCACGTCTTTGCCGGAGAGGAAGCCAAAACCCGGGAAGACCTGCGCCGCATCTGGGACCGGGCCAAGGCTCAGGAGGGCAAAGGGAACAAGAAAGCCGCCCTGGAGAAAGTATCTACGGCTCTGCCGGCCCTGGTCCAGGCCCAGCGCCTGGGGGAGGCCGCGGCCCGTCTGGGGTTTGACTGGCCTTCGGTGCAAGGGGCCCTGGACAAGGTGGAAGAAGAATGGCAGGAATTCCGCCGGGCCTTGACCGCGCCACCCCACGACGCCAAAGAAGAAGAACTGGGGGACCTCCTTTTTTCCCTAGTCAACGTGGCCCGCTTCCTGAACATCGACTCCGAAGGCGCGCTGCGCCGGACTATCTACAAGTTCATGAAGCGTTTTCACGTGGTGGAGCGGACCCTGGTGAAACAGGGCAAAACCACGGAAACCGCCACCATGGAGGAAATGGAGGCTATCTGGCAGGCGGCTAAAAAGCAGTAGTCAGTAGCCAGTAGCCAGTAGTCAGGGGCCAGGACCCAGGAAAAAAATTTTCAAATCTGATCCCTGACCCCTGGCCCCTAAACTTGCCTCTTGGGTAAGCTGATGATATTATTAAGCTTGCCTAAGGGAGCAAAATAGATATGGAATCGGACCGGGTTCGCAGATTCTTTTCCCCTACTCCAGTCATCCTTGTCATCCTTGCCGGGGCGGTCCTTTTGTCCACAATCTTTTTCTTTTTCTGGCAAAAGCTGAACCACAGAGTCGAAATCATTTTGCAGGAGCAGTTCAACCAGCAACAGTTAATGCTGGCCCGGAAGATCGCTGACAACGTGGAGTCCTATTTCGACTTCCTGGAAAATATTCTTTTGGGCTATGCGGGCTTATACCAGACTATCCCTCCTCAAGAGCATATGATAGAAGTTTCTCTGGCGGAGCGGTTCTCCCGGCACAAAGTTTTCGGCGTTCTGGAACTGCGGCGCTATAACCCTGAGGGGGTGGGAATCCAGGTCTTCAGCACCTCCTCCAGTCCGGCATCTGCGAGCAGTCTGGTCCTTCCCGCTCCCTACCTGGAGTGGGCCCGGGATCCTGCCCATCGCGGCAAGCTATTTCTGAGCAGTACTTTCGTCTCTGACGAACCAGCCTGGAAAGGCCGCAGGCTCATGCGCTTCCTGACCCCGCTATGCTGGGCGGATGCCAAAGGCGGTTTATCCGGAGTGCTGGAACTTCTCATTGACCCCTTCTTTATTTGTGGAAAAGTTACGGCTGACGTCCGCTCCGGCCGGACCGGCTATGCCTGGATCATGGACCAGGACGCCATTTTTCTGGCCCACTATGAAGAGACTTTTGTGGGCCACGAAGCCATGGCCGTGCGGATAGCCCGTAATCCCCAGATCGTTTTCAGAGGGTTGCGGGAGATCAATGCCAAGGTCCTGGCAGGCGAGGAAGGCGTGGGGGATTACGACTCCGGCTGGCACCGCCAACGCCTGGGGCTCACCCCCAAGCTGGTGGCTTACACCCCGATCCGTTTCGATAAAGGATTGATTCGGGGCATAACCATGAAGGAAGATCCGGCCCGCAATCTCTGGGGGGTGGCGGTGGTGGCCCCGGTGGCGGAGGTGTCCGGCACCGTGGGCGAAGTGATGCACCAGGAATTGTTCCTGGTGGGGACTTTTTTTGTGTTGGTGCTCTTAGCTACGGCAGGGATGATTGGGGTCGCGCTCACCTGGAATAAAACCCTGACCCGGGAAATCGACTTGAAAACCAGGGAGTTGCTGGCATCTCAGGAACGCTTGGTGCATTCCGAGAGATTTGCCGCGGTGGGAGAGGCCGCGGCTTATGTCAGCCATGAAATCAAAAACCCTCTGATGGTCATCGGCGGACTGTCCCAGCAGGTGGCGCGCCGTTTGGCCGATGACCCGGATAATCTCCAAAAACTGAAGATCATCCAAAATGAAGTCAGACGCCTGGAGTCCTTTCTGGGGGAATTGCGGGATTTCACCCGGCCCGTCTCGCCGGTTAAACAAACCATTGACCTGAACCAGGTGATCCGGGATGTTGAGGCCATGATGACGGAAGCGGTCAAAGAGAAGGGGATTACCCTGGAGGAAAAGCTGGACTCGCACGTGCCTCACCTGGAGGCTGACCCCAACCAACTAAAACAGGTGCTGGTCAACCTCATCAAAAACGCTATGGAGGCCACGGAGAAAACCGGGAAGATCTTTTTGGCTTCCGGCTTCAAGGACGGACAGGCCTGGTTTTCGGTGCGGGACACCGGTAAAGGCATGCCCCCTGAGGTTCTGGACAATATCTTCCACCCCTTTTTCACCACCAAGGAAAAAGGCACCGGTTTGGGGCTGGCGGTGATTCACAAGATTATTACCGACCATCACGGCGCCATCCAGGTGGATAGCGCCCTGGACCGGGGCAGCACCTTTCTGGTGAAACTGCCTCTGAGCTAGGTCCATGGAGCCCGCCCCCCTTTCGGAAGAACTTAGGGAATCGCAGAAACGCCGCCGGGAACGGATCCTCATCGTCCTCATCCTGGTCATGGTGGTGTCCATCACCTCCCTGGAGGTGTACCTGGTGCGCCAGGGGGGGCAGCCGGTCACCGGCAGTCTTCTGGCCTTCAGCCTCCTTAACCTCAACACCATCCTGCTTTTTCTCCTGACTTTTCTCATTTTTCGCCACCTGGCCAAACTCTTTGTGGAAAGAAGACGCCGGGTCTTCGGCTCCCGCCTGCGCACCCGTTTGGTGCTCACCTTTATCAGCCTGACCCTGCTTCCCACCCTGTTCCTGTTTTTCATGGCCTGGCAGTTGATCTCCAGCCGGGTGGATTTCTCCTGGGGGCGGCAGGTGGAGGAGCACCTGGAACAGGCCCTGGAGCAGAGAAAGGCTTTTTCCCAGGGCATGGAGGACAAGCTGCGGGCTTATGGCCGCCTTTTCAGCCTGGAACTGGAGGGGAAAGGCAAATGGACCACCGCGGACCGGGATTCCTGGCAGACTTTCCTGGATAAAACCCGGGAATCTTACCATCTCTCCGCCCTGGAGCTTCTGGACTCCACGGGGAAACAACTGGCGGCCAGCTACGACCCCAAAGCCGGGGATCTGCCCCCAACTCCTCCTCCGGAGTCAGGCAAAGAAGAGACGCTGCAAAGGCAACCTTTCCAGAGGGGAGAAATCCTGACTTTCCTGGCGCCCTTTAAAGGTCCGGGAGGCGCGCTTCTGGGCTATATGGCGGTCCGCCAGTTCTTCCCCCAGCCCTTAACCGGCGCGGAGCGCTCCATCCAGGAATTGCGCCAGATGCAGCTCCTCCTGCGGCCCGTAAAGGTGAGCCATTTCCTCACCCTGGTGATCGTCACCCTGGTGGCCATGTTTTTCGCGGTCTGGCTGGCCTTTTACATGGCCCGGGAGATCACCACCCCCATTCGCCAACTCGCGGAAGGCACCCTGAAGGTGGCCGGGGGGAATTACGACTTCCAGATCGACCCCGAGGGCCGGGATGAAATCGGCTTCCTGGTGCAATCCTTCAATAAAATGACCCAGGACTTGCAGACCAGCCAGGCGCAACTGGCCGCGGCTTACCGGGAACTGAGCCAGAGCCACTCCCTGCTGGAAGCCCGGAAGCGGGACATGGAGATCCTGCTGAAAAATGTGGCCGCGGGGGTGATAAGCATCGACGCCGCAGGCCGCCTCACCACTATCAATGATTCCGCGGCCCAGATGCTCAATTGGCGGCGGGAAGAGGTATTGGGGCAGGACTGCCGGGACTTGTTGCCGGCCGGGGAATTCCAGCGCCTGGCGGAGGTCATCGCCGCGGCCCGGAATACCCCTAAGGGGACCGTGGAGACGCGCCTGCACGTGGCCCTGTCCGATCAGACCCTGTATCTTCTGATCAAACCCACGGTTCTCAGAGACGAAACCGGCCAGGACCTGGGCGTGGTGATCGTCTTCGAGGATTTAACTGAGTTGGAGCGGGCCCAGCGTCTCGCGGCCTGGCGGGAGGTGGCCCGGTCGATCGCCCACGAAGTGAAAAATCCCCTCACCCCCATCAAACTGGCGGCCCAAAGGCTGCGCCGCCGCTACCTGACACAGTTCGGGGAGGACAGTCAGGTATTCGACGAGAGCACCCAGATAATCATCAGCCAGGTGGATGGGCTGAAAAAGCTGGTGGATGAATTCTCCCGGTTCGCCCGGCTGCCGCAGCTTGCTTTGGCCCCCCAGGACTTCAACGCCCTGGTGCAGGAGACCCTGCTCCTTTATCAGGAGGTCCAATCCCGCGTCACCCTGGAGTTTCACCCCGATCCCGATCTGCCGCCCTTGCTTCTGGACCGGGAGCAGATGAAGCGGGTGCTGCAGAATCTGATGGATAACGCGCTGGCGGCCATTCCGGAGAGCGGCAAGATCACCATCTCTCTCAAGGGTGACGCGGCCCGGGAGACGGTGGAGCTGACCGTGACGGACACCGGCAGCGGCATACCGGGGCGGGATAAGGCCCGCATTTTCGAGCCTTATTTTTCCACCAAGCGGGGGGGCACCGGCCTGGGCCTGGCCATCGTCAATTCCATTGTCGCCGAACACCACGGCCAGATCCGGGTGGAGGACAATGTGCCCCAAGGCACTAAAGTGATCATCGACATTCCCACGATTCGAGGCGAATATGCCGGCCACGCTGCTGGTAGTGGATGATGAGCCCCAGATTCTCCAGGTAGTCTCCGGCATCCTCCAGGATGAGGGGTTCGAGGTGGTCACCGCGCCGGACGGGGAGACCGCGCTGAAGCTGGTTGCCGAAGACACCCCGGACCTGGTCCTCCTGGATATCGCCCTGCCGGGCAAAGACGGCCTGGAGGTCCTCCAGGAGCTGAAGACCCGGTATGCCACCCTGCCGGTGGTGATGATCTCCGCGTACGGTTCCGTGGAAAACGCAGTCAAGGCCACCCGCCTGGGGGCTTATGACTTCATCGAAAAGCCGCCTCACGCGGACAATATTTTACTCACCGTCCGCAATGCCCTGGAAATGGCCCGGTTGGCCGAAGAGAACCGGCGGCTGCGGCTTCAAACTGCGCCGGTTCGGGAGATCGTGGGCAAAAGCGAAGCTATTCAGCGTCTCCGGGAGCAGGTGCGCATGGTGGCTCCCACCAACGCCTCGGTCCTCATCACCGGGGAAAACGGCACCGGCAAGGAATTGGTGGCCCGGGCGCTCCATGCCTTCAGCCACCGCTCCCACAAGCCCTTTGTGGAAGTGAACTGCGCGGCCATTCCCGAGGATTTGATCGAAAGCGAGCTTTTCGGCCACGAAAAAGGAGCCTTCACCGGGGCCACCAGCCGCCGCCAGGGGAAATTCGACTTGGCCCACGAAGGCACCCTCTTCCTGGATGAAATCGGGGACATGAGCTTGAAAACCCAGGCCAAGATTCTCCGCATCCTGGAGGAACAGCGCTTTGAACGGGTGGGAGGCGGCCGTCCCATCCAGGTGGACGTGCGGGTGGTGGCGGCCACCAACAAGAACCTGGCGGAGGAAATTCAGCGGGCAACCTTCCGGGAAGACCTCTACCACCGCATCAACGTCATTCCCCTGCAAGTTCCTCCTTTGCGGGAACGGCGGGAGGACATCCCCCTTTTGGCCGTCCATTTTCTCCAGGAACTGGCCCGGGAGAACGACGCGCCGCCCAAGACCTTTACCCCCCAGGCCTTGGAGGCTCTCGCCAGCCTGCCCTGGCCCGGTAACGTCCGGGAACTGAAAAACTTCATCTGGCGTCTGGCCATCCTCACCCCCGGCCCGCAGATCGACCTGCCCGACCTCCACCTCGAGTCCCAGCCGGAAACTGAGTCCGGGGACCTGGATCAACTCCTGAAAATGCCCGACTTCCGGGAGGCCCGGGCCCATTTTGAAAAAGAATACCTGCGCCGCCAACTAGAAGAATGCGGCGGCAGCGTCAGCCTTCTGGCGGAGAAAATCGGCCTGGAACGCTCCCACCTCTACCGGAAACTTAAGAGCTACTGCTTGGAGGCGAAGAAGGAAGAAAGTTAAAATATATTTGGGTTGGGGCGGGGGGGTGTAGGGGAGGGTTGTAGGGGCGGGTTTAAAACCCGCCCCTACGGCCCTGGCCCCTCCCCCCACAAACCATTTTCCGCCACGGAGTCCTGATGAGCTCTGATTTTTCTCAAGAAGAAATCCTCCGCTATTCCCGCAACACCATGCTCCCGGAGGTGGGCCTGGACGGCCAGGAGCGTTGGCGCGCCAGCCGGGTGGCGGTGGTGGGCGCGGGCGGCATCGGCTCCGCAACCCTCTATTACCTGGCCGCTGCGGGGGTGGGACAGATCAGCATCATCGACGGCGACGCGGTGGAGACCTCCAACCTCCAGCGCCAGATTCTTCATGATGTCCATGACTTAAACAGGCGCAAGGTGGAGTCGGCCTGGGAAACCCTCACCGCGCTCAATCCCCATTGCCGCTTAGAGCTCCACGATATCCGCTTGGACGCGGCTAATATCCGGGATATATTAAAAGAAAATGAATTGGTCCTGGACGCCAGCGACAACTTTGAGACCCGCCTCTTGGTGGCGGACTGCTGCTGGCAGGAGAAAATACCTCTGATTTCCGCGGCGGTGGGTGGCTTCCACGGCCTGCTCCTGGTCATGGCCCCGGCCCCGGGGAATCCCTGTTACCGCTGCCTCTTACCCCAGGAGCCGCAGCCAACCGCGCAGGAGGGCATCTTGGGCGCGGTCGCGGGGGTCATGGGTTGTTTGCAGGCTATTGAAGCCTTGAAACTCTTGCTGGGCCGGAAGTCCAACTTGGCGCGCCAGTTATTGGCCTATGATGCGCTCCAATGCCGTTTCCGCCATCTGAAGAGGGAGAAGAACCCCGACTGCCCCTTGTGCGGAGAGTAAGCAGTAAAATCTTGCGCCTTTTCTTTGCGCCTTGGCGTCTTTGCGTGAGATATTTTTTGGTTTTAAAACTTGGAGTAATTGATGTCCCATGATCCCTTAATCATTGCGGGCCGCTCATTCCGCTCCCGCCTCATGGTAGGCACCGGCAAATTTCCCTCCGCCGCGGCCCTAAAAGCCGCGTTAGCCAGCTCCCACGCGGAGATAGTCACCGTGGCCTTAAGGCGGGTGGACCTGTCCCAGCCCCAGGGAGACAGCATCCTCTCAGTTCTCGACCCCAAAAAACACCTGATCCTGCCTAACACCTCCGGCGCGCGCACCGCCGAGGAAGCCGTGCGCCTGGCGAAGATGGCCCGGGCCATGGGCCTTCTCCCCTGGGTGAAGTTGGAGCTCACCCCGGAGCCCCGCTATCTCCTGCCCGACCCGGTGGAGACGCTCAAGGCCGCGGAGATGCTCATCAAGGACGGCTTTGTGGTGCTGCCTTACATCCAGGCGGACCCCATTCTGGCCAAGCGCCTGGAGGAGCTGGGCACGGCCACGGTCATGCCCCTGGGCGCGCCCATCGGCAGCAACCGGGGGGTGAGGACCAAGGACATGATTCGTATCATCATTGAGCAGTCAAAAGTGCCGGTGGTGGTGGACGCGGGCTTGGGCGCGCCGTCCCACGCCGCGGAAGCCATGGAAATGGGCGCGGACGCGGTATTGGTGAATACCGCGCTGGCCGAAGCCACGGACCACGGCAAGATGGCGGGCGCGTTCGCCATGGCCGTGGCCGCGGGCCGCCTGGCCTACCTTTCCGGCCTGGGCCCGGAACGGGAGGCCGCGGCGGCTTCTTCCCCCTTAACAGGATTTCTGGAGTAAGCCTATGAAGACCTCTCTCATTCTGACGGTAAAAGCGCGTTGGTTGTTCATACTGCCGTTTTTCGGGATTATGCTTCTGGTATCGGCTTGCTTCGTAGGAGACGCCTGGGCCGCGGACCTGCCCGGCTCGAAGGACCATTCCCTGCTCAAACGTTTCCGGGGGTCGGAGATCGTCGCCTATGAGGTGAAACGGTTCGACACCTTCGAACTTCAGACCTCCACTTTCAAAAGATACAACCTGGAGACCAAAAGACGGGAATTCGCCGCCGAGCCCCTGAAGCTGGAAGGGACCCGCACCCATATCTGGTACGAAGCCCCGGGTGCGACCAGCGCCACGGAACTTATCCGCAATTATCAGAACGAGCTTACCGCCCAAGGATTTACCATTCTCTACGATTCCACCAAGGACGCCGCGGCCACCAACTGGACCAACTTCCTCGCGCCCTTTGCGGACCTGAAGGTCCAGACCAACCGCAGCAATTATATTTTTTATAGCGCATCACCCGCAGGCATCCGCGTGGCCAGCGCCAAACTGGAACGTCCCCAGGGAGACGTCTATGTGTACCTCACTGCGGTGGAGTGGCCCCAGGACGATGCCATCTATAAAGCCAAAAAGGGCGCGTATCTGGCGGTGGACATTGTGGAATTAAAACCCATGGTCCAGGACATGGTGGTGGTGAGCTCGGACGAGATGTCCAAAGCCATTGCCGCAACCGGGCGGGTGGCCCTGTACGGCATTCTCTTCGATTTTAACAAGGCCGACCTCAAGCCGGAGTCCAAACCCGCGCTGGCGGAGATCGCCAAGCTCTTGACCCAGGAACCAGGCCTGAAATTGCACGTGGTGGGCCACACCGACAACGTGGGGGGCTTTGAGTTCAATCTGGGCCTTTCCAAGAGGCGGGCCGACGCGGTGGTGGCCGCGCTCACCAGGGAATACGGCATTGCCGCCAGCCGCCTGACCCCCAACGGCGTGGCGTCTCTGGCGCCGGTGGCCGTCAATACCACGGAGGAAGGCCGGGCCAAAAACCGGCGGGTGGAACTGGTGCCCCGGTGAGGCCAACCTTCCGAAAAAGATGAACCAGAGTTAATTCCACCAGCGAGGTCATGTTCATGGGGATCAAGAATCGCGGTTTTATTGCAGTGGTGCTTGGCATCTGTTGGCTGATATTAGCGGGAGAGACTCTGGCCGCGGAATTCAGCGCCCAGGTGGTCACTATTTACCAGGGACAGGAGAGCCGGGGCAAAGTTTATGTCAAAGGCAGCCGCATCCGCCAGGAGTTCCCCTCCGGCTCGGGCGTCAAAACCGTTATTTATAATGCCGACACCAAGATAGCCTGGATGCTGCGGCCGGAAAGAAAAATGTACCTGGAGATGCCCCTGGGCGAAGAAATGCCCCGGGACCTGATGCAGATGTCCGCAGAAAAGGCCGGTATGAATCCTTTGGGGTCGGAAACGGTTAATGGTTACGACACAGACAAGTATGAGACCGTTTTCCGGGAGAACGGCGGTGAACAGAAGCACTACGTCTGGATCGCCAAGAAACTAGGGATGATCATCAAGATCAACAGCCTGGACCAGTCATTTTCCCGGGAATACCGGGAAATCAAGGAGGGAGGAATCCCGGACGCGCTATTTCTGCCGCCGCCCGGCTACCAGAAGATGGGCCTGCCTTGAGGAATGCCGCCAAAGAAACGAATTTGACTTCTCCTTGTTCCCAGGCTGTACGGGTTTTTTTTGAGTAACTAATTACAATCTCCCAGGCATCAAAGGAAAACCATTGAAAATCCTCCTCGTCCAACCGAAATCCACCGGCTTCATGGGGCAGGTGTCCAAAAGTGGTAAGGCAGGTTTAGCCCGGCTTACCTTGACGACCATCGCCGGGCTTACCCCGCCGCCACACGAAGTCATCATTCACGACGCGCGTCTCCGCGAACCCGACTATGACGGGGACTGGGATCTGGTGGGCTTCACGGGCATGTCCTGTGAGATTCCCCATGTCTACCGGATGGCCGATGAATTCCGGAAGCGGGGCAAAACCGTGGTTATCGGCGGTTATCATGCCACGGCGTTGCCCGAGGAGGCCGCCAGGCACGCGGACAGGGTGGTCGTGGGCGAAGCCGAGGGACTTTGGCCCCGCCTCCTCCTGGACCTTACCAACGGCGGGGGGCGCCAGGTTATTTACCAAAACGAGGGGCTTGTGGAAATGCGGAATATGGCCATCCCCCGCCGGGAACTGCTCAATCGGAACATGTACACGGTCCTTAACACCATTCAGGCCACCCGCGGCTGTCCGTTCGACTGCGCCTATTGCGCGGTAACCAAATTTTTCGGCCGGGATTTCCGCTGCCGCCCCGTGGCGGAAGTCGTGGCGGAAATAGCAAGTCAGCAGGACAAGCGCTGGATGTTTCTCGACGATAACCTCATCGGCCAGGTTAAATATGCCAAGGAGCTGTTCCGGGCCCTAATTCCTTTGGGTATCAATTGGGGCGCCCAGGTTTCTATGGCCCTGGCGCAGGATGCGGAGCTCATGGACCTTTATGCCCGGGCGGGCGGGAGGTTTGCTTTTATCGGTTTCGAGAGCCTTTCTGCAGAAACGCTTAAATCGGTGCGCAAGGGCTTTAACCGCCCCGAAGAATACGCCCAGGGCATCCGCCAGTTGCATCGCCGGGGCATTACCATCATGGGCAGTTTCATCTTCGGCCTCGATGGCGATGATCTGGGGGTGTTCAAGCGTACCGTCGATTTTGTCACCGCCGCCAAAATCGACACGGTGCTGTACCATATCCTTACGCCCTTCCCCGGCACCATGCTTTTCGAGGAGATGGACCGGCAGGGACGCATCCATGATCGGGACTGGTCCCATTACGATACCGCCCACTCGGTCATCCACCCCCAGGGGATGACCTCCGAAGAACTTCAAAACGGCTGGTATTGGGCCATACGGGAAACCTATAAACCGTCCAACATCCTGAAGCGCCTGGTCCGGTTTGACCCGGGCTGGAAAGTGCGCCTCGCTGCCGATTATTCCCAATTCCGCAAAGTGTCCCGATACCCCCGGCCGCTTCACCCGGAGAAGTACAGCAACCCACCGGCGCCGTCTCAGGAAAGGTAGGCGCGTGGCGCACATCGGCGAACTGTTAAAATTTCTTGAAAAGGGGATTTAAATGAAACGCTTTTTCACTTTCTCTTTACTGATTTTCCTGGTTGTTTTGGCCTCTCTGGCTTTTGCCCAATCCTTCGAGGAAACCAAGGCCAAGGCCGAAAAAGGCGACGCCGCGGCCCAGTTCGATCTGGGGGTGAGGTACGCCAAGGGTGAAGGCGTAGCCCAGGATTGGGCCAAGGCCAAACCCTGGTTTGAAAAGGCGGCGGCTGCGGGCAATCCCAAGGCCATGCAGAATCTCGGCATTATGTATCTCCAGGGTTTGGGGGTGGAGAAAGATTATGCCCAGGCCAAGTCCTCGTTTGAAAAGGCCGCGGCCCAGGGGAGCGCGGTCGCTCAGTTCAGCCTGGGGTACATGTATGCCCGGGGCGAGGGGGTAAAGCAGGACTGGGCCCAGGCCAAAACCTGGCTGGAAAAGGCGGTGGCCCAGGAATACCCCAAGGCCCAGGTCTCCCTGGCGTTTATGTACGCCAACGGCCACGGGGTGAAAAAGGACCTGGCCAAGGCCAAGGAACTGCTGGAAAAGGCCGCGAAACAGGGCCAGGCCGAGGCCCAGACCATGCTGAAGGAATTGGAAGCGGCTAAATAAAAACCGCGGATAAACGCCGAGGCCCGCAGATTTGCCATGATCGGCGTTAAACGGCGTGCCTCCTGGGTTGCCTTTTCCCCAGGCGAGGAGAGTCATGGAAATCCAACCGGTTTATCTGATCCTGGCGGATATCAGCGGCTATACGGGCTTTATCAAGCTGCACAAAAACTGTTTGCTGCATGCCGAGCAGATTATTACCGATCTGATGGAAGCCGTTATTCATAAAATTGAACCCCCGCTGCAACTGAACAAACTGGAAGGCGACGCCGCGTTCTTCTATGCCAAAGCCGGGGATCATGACGGAGCCGCCCCAAAAATTACCGGGCAAGTTTTAGCATTTACTAGTGCTTATCGAGATAAGCAGCAAGCCTTGATCAAGGCGGCCGAAGGCGGCTGTCCCTGCGCCGCGTGCCGGAATATCGATCAGCTGAAGCTGAAAACGATCTTGCATTACGGCCGGGCGGTCATCAAACAGGTGCATCGGCTGGAGGAACTGGCGGGCGAAGACGTGATTACGGCCCATCGCCTCCTGAAAAATAAAGTGCCGGCCAGCGAATATATCATGATGACCGAAGATTTTTACCATATCAGCGGGGGGTTGGCGGATAATCAGCCGGAACCTTATACCGACAATTACGAGGGGATCGGCGAGGTCAAGACCCTGCTCTATTATCCTGAAGCCTTTCCCCTGGAAATTCCCGCCACCGCCCCCATGACCAAACTGTCAGGCCGCCTGGAAGCCCTCCGCCTGGATTTGAAGGGCCTGTGGCGCCGCTTGCTGAGACCGAAACTGATTTTTCATAATTTGTGAGATTGGGAGTGGGTTGCTGGGGGGAGGGCCAGGGACCTGAGGTCCCTGCCCTCCCCCCAGACCCCCCTCCCAACCCGCATAGTGATAGATATGGAGATTTCTATTCCTCGTTCCCAAATTTCATTTGGGAACGGAAATAGTTGCCAAGCTGAGCTTGGCGGGTAAAGGCGTTCCCAAGTGCAACTTGGAAACGAGAAAATGAGAATGGAACACACTAAGCGATTGCCCAACTATAACTTGTTAAGAAAACCTCGTAACCGAACCATTCGGCAACTGAACAACATCTTTGTTGTGACTGGCATCGCGAAAAACTCAGTAGAAGAAGCTCGGCGAACACTTGAAAGCGGTCCAAGGACCAAGCTGCACTTTACGATCCCATCAATCCGGGATGAGAAAGTCGTTGCGGCACGTAACCGCACGAAAATACTATCTCTTTTAGAACAGGCTATAAATTGTGACTTGTTTTCTCAGGCATTAGTCCCCGCTATAGCTGTTACAGAAGGTTACTTAGTTGACATGTTGATAATGATCATGAAATGTTTTCCAAAGAAGTTGGGGGTGAGAGAAAAGAAAATAGAATTAAGCCTCGTTCTTGAGGCAGATACCCTTGATGAAGTCATTGAAAAGGTAATTTCGAATCAAATTCACTCTGCTTTCTACGCATCCCCGTCGAATTACTTTGAATACCTTGAAGAGAAACTCTCCATTGCTCTTCCTGATAGATACAAAGCCGAATATGCTGAGGTCAAAGCCACCAGAGACATCTATGTACACAATGCCGGGATCGCAAACAGTATCTATGTGCAAAAAGCGGGCTCACTTGCTCGAGCTGCCGATGGGGAGTTGCTTCCGATTGATGAGCAGTATTTCAGTTTATCGATAACATGTATGAAGGGTGTGGTACAAGCAGTATACCAAGGTTTGCTCAAGAAGTACGGAAAGTCAAAGGAGTTAGGATTATTCCTCGATTAATTCCTCTATGAAAACAGCATCAAAATATCCACCATTCAACAAGATTTTGAATTCATGGCCAGAATCGCACATCCGCGCCCTCATCGCCGGGGCTACGGACGCGGACGTCACCCGCGCCCTGGGCCGGGAAGTATTGCATCCCGAGGACCTGGCCGCGCTGTTGTCGCCCCGGGCCGCGGCGCGGCTGGAGGAGATGGCCCGCCTGGCCCATAAGATCACCCGGCGGCAGTTCGGCCGCACCATCGGGCTGTACGTGCCCATTTACCTTTCCAACGTCTGCGCGTCCGATTTCACCTACTGCGCTTATGCCTTCCATTCCGGGAGGGAAGGGGAGCGACGGACGCTGACCCCGGAGGAAATCCGCACGGAGTGTGAAACCCTGGCCTCCCACGGCTTTCAAAATGTGCTGCTCCTCACCGGGGACTCCCCCCAGGCCGCGCCCCTGGATTATCTGGTAGAAGCCGTGGCCATGGCCCGGGAATTTTTTGTAGCCGTGTCCGCGGAGGTTTATGCCTTAAAGGAAGAGGACTACCGCCGCCTGGTGGACGCGGGCCTGGAAGGCGTGACCCTCTACATGGAGACCTATCACCGGGAAACCTACGATAAAGTACATCTGAAGGGCCGCAAAAAGGATTTTGCTTTTCGTCTTGGGGCCATCGAGGCCGCGGGCCATGCCGGGGTGCGGCGTCTCAGCGTTGGCGCTCTTTTGGGCCTCTACGACTGGCATGTGGACGGCTTCTGGGCTGCGCTCCACGCCCGTTATCTCCAGAAGGAGTGCTGGCGGAGCGCGGTGGCCATCTCCTTCCCCCGCCTTTTCAACGTCCCGGCGCGGCACACCATCCAGCACCCCTTGAGCGACAAAGATCTGGTGCAACTCATGCTGGCCCTGCGCCTCTTTCTGCCGGAGGCGGGTTTCAACCTCTCCACCCGGGAGCGCCCCGAACTCCGGGACCGCCTCATCCCCCTGGGGGTGACCATGATGAGCGCGGGCTCTTCCACCCGGCCCGGCGGCTACGCTAAGTACGGCGGGGAGACCCTGGAGCAGTTCGCCACCGAAGACCGGCGCACCCCGGAAGAAGTGGCCGCGGCCATCCGCAACGCGGGCTACGACCCGGTATGGAAGGACTTTGACCGGGCCTTTGTGGAATAAACAGATTAACCGCAGAGACGCAGAGGACACAGAGATTCGCAGAGGAAAATAACTTTATGAAGGGCAAAGCCCTTCATAAATTTCTTCTCTGTGATACTCTGTGCTCTCTGCGCCTCTGCGGTAAGGTTTTTAATTTTTAGGAGATATTGCGTTGAAATTGATTATCAACGGTGAGGCCCGGGACGTGGCCGCGGCCACGGCCACGGTGCTGGCCCTGCTGACAGAGCTGGGCCTTAATCCCGCGGCCACGGTGGTGGAGCGCAACCACGAGATCGTGGACCGGGCCGCTTACCCAGAGACGGCTCTGGCGGAGGGCGACGTCCTGGAACTGGTGCGCATCGTGGGGGGCGGCTGATGACCCACCCCCAGCGCCTGGCGGTTTTTGATAAAGCCGATCTTTACGTGGTCATCACCAGTTCCTTCTGCGCCGGAAGAACCTCGATGGAAATTTTAGAAAAAACCCTTGCGGCCGGGGTGAAGATCGTGCAGATGCGGGAAAAGGAATTGGAGGGCCGCGCTCTTTATGAATTGGGCCGGGAGTTCCGGCGGCTCACCGAGGCCGCGGGCGCGCTGCTGATCATCGACGACCGGTTGGATATCGCCCTGGCAGCCGCCGCGGACGGCGTGCACCTGGGCCAGGAAGACCTGCCCGTGGCCGCGGCCAGGCAAATCGCCCCGGACTTGATTATCGGCGCGTCCACCCATTCCCTGGAGGAGGCCCTGGCCGCGCAGGAACAGGGCGCGAGCTATGTCAACATCGGCCCCATCTTCGCCACGCAAACCAAGCCCGATGTCACTCCTCTGGGGCCCGAAGCCCTTGACCGCATCGCTCCCCGCTTAAGGATTCCCTGGACCACCATGGGGGGGATTAATCAAGCGAACATCAGCCAGGTGGTGTTCCACGGCGCCAGGCACCCGGCAGTGATGAGCGCGGTCACTGCCGCGGCGAATCCCCAGGCCGCAGCGTTGGCATTGCGGCAGATCATCCTGGCCGGGGGGAAATAAAAAGAATTAACCACAAAGACACCAAGAGCACCAAGAGGTACCAAAAAGAAATTTATGGCGGGCAATGCCCGCCATAAATATTTTTACTTGGTGTTTCTCTGTGTCCTTGGTGTCTTGGTGGTTAATCTTTTAAATCCGCAATTTCTGCCGGAATTTCCGGTACACCATAATATTCAGCAGCATCCAGGAAGACGCCAGGGCATAGGCTCCCAGGATGTCGGTGAGCCAATGCAGGCAGCCCGCCAGGCGGCTCAAACCCACCAGCGCCACCGCGGCCAGGGCCCCCAGAAAGAGGAAGAATTTGCGCCACCATTTGGACGCGTGGGGCCAGAGGAAGTAAACCAGGGAGCCATAGACCAGGAAGGAATAGTAGGTATTGCCGCTGGGGAAACTGAAGCCCCGGGCGGCAGGCAAGTGAGGCAGAGGCCGGGGCCTCTGAAACCAATCCTTCACGGGGTCAAGTAGCAGACTCCCAAGCACCACGATAATCAGGAGAAAGGGCAGGGCCAGCCAGTCTTTTTTCCGGGCCAGAACAACTCCCGTAAATATAACTGCGGCCACCAAGCAAAAAGATTTCCCCAGGATCCCGGCAAGGCTGAGAAGCTGAGCAAATCCGGGATGGGCCGTAACCAGCTTTTCCGTAAGCCTAAGAATGATTGCATCCATTTGGGCGGAAGGCCCGTGGCGCCACCAATCCCAGGCGATGATCTCGAAAATAAAGAGGGACAGGAGGAAAAGAAAAATCAGAGGCGTGAGGCTTTTTTCTCGCGGCGTCATAGGAAATTCCTCCCCTGGCCTCATTGGCCGCGCCCGGCTCTCCTTTCACTCAGACGCTCCATGATCACGTAAAAAACTGGGACAAAGGGAATGGCCAGCAGCGTGGACGCGAGCATGCCCCCAAAGACCACGGTGCCGATGGCCTGGCGGCTGGCGGCCCCGGCCCCGGAGGCCCACACCAGAGGCACCACCCCCAGGATAAAAGCAAAGGAGGTCATGACGATGGGGCGGAAACGCCGGCGGGTGGCCTCCACCGCGGCGTCGATGATGGAGAGGCCTTCGTGGCGCAGGTCCCGGGCAAACTCCACGATGAGGATGGCGTTCTTACTGGCCAGGGCGATCATCAGCACCAGGCCGATCTGGGTATAGAGGTTGTTGTCAAAACCCCGGACGATCAGCGCCAGGAGCACTCCCACCATGGCCATGGGCACGGTGAGCATCACGGCCGCGGGGCTGGTCCAGGATTCGTAGAGCGCGGCCAGGACCATGAACACTAGGGTGATGGATAGGGCGTAGATAAAGTAAGCCTGGAGGCCCACCTGCTTTTCCTGGTACGCGGTGGCGGTCCAGTCGAAAGATATGCCCTGGGGGAGGGAATGCCGGGCCACGTCTTCCATGAGGGAAAGGCCCTGGCCGGAGCTGATCTCCGGGGAGGTGACGCCGTAAATGGGCGCGGCCGGATAGAGGTTGTAGCGGGTGACCAGTTCCGAGCCGAGGGTATGCCTTACCTCCAGCAGGGTTCCCAGGGGCACCATTTCCCCCCGGTTGTTGCGGGTATACAGGTTTTTCAGGTCATCGGTGAGGAGGCGGTAGGGCGCGTCGGCCTGCACATTGACCTGGAACACCTGGTTGAACTTGTTGAAGAGGTTGACAAAAGACGTGCCCGGGAAGGCTTCCAGGGTGTTAAAGACGTTTTCCAGGGGCACGCCCAGGGATTGGGCCTTGGTGCGGTCGATGTCCAGATAGAGCTGGGGGCTGTTAACGCTGAAGGTGGTGAGGAGGCGCTGCAAACCGGGCTGGGCCATGCCGGCCCGGATAGCTTCCAGAACCGCTTTCTGCAACTCCTCCAGACCCAGGCTGGCCCGGTCTTCCAGCATCAGCTGGAACCCCCCGGCCTGGCCCAGGCCCCTGATGGGGGGAGGAACCAGGACCCCGAGTTCCGCTTCCTGGATGGCGCTGAGTTGCCGCATCAGATTGGCGATGATTTTGTCCTGGCTTAAGGCGGAGCCTCTCTTTTCCCAATCCTGAAAAACCACAAAGGTGGTGAAGGTATGGGGCAGGTTGGCCGCGTCCAGGATGGAAAAGCCGCCGATGGTCACCCAGGCGCTGATACCGGGAGCTTCCTTCAAGATGGCGGTTACTTTATCCGCCGTCTCTCGCACTCGGGGCTGGGAGGCCCCCGCGGGCAGGCGGGAGACCACCATGGCGTAACCCTGATCTTCGGTGGGCAAAAAACCGATGGGATGCACCGCGAACCGCCACCCGGCCACCAGGATGACCAGGAAAAAAATCACGGCCATCTGTCCGGAGCGATGCACCATCCAACTCACCAGCCTGATATAGGCGTCCTCCATAAAGCCGTAGACCCGGTTGAATCCGCGGTAGAACCAGTTGGGCTTCTTTTCCACCTGGGGCCGGAGCCACAGGGCGCATTGCGCGGGTTTCAGAGTCAGGGCGTTGATGGCGCTGATTACCGCGGTGGCGGCGATGACCAGGGCGAATTGCCGGAAGATTTGCCCGGTAATGCCGGGAAGAAAGGCCGCGGGCAAAAATACCGCGACCAGGGCCAGGGTAATGCCGAAAACCGGGCCGGTGAGCTCCGACATGGCTTTGATGGCCGCATCTTTGGGGCTAAGCCCTTTCTCAATATAACGGGCGGCATTTTCCACGATGATGATGGCGTCGTCCACCACGATGCCGATGGCCAGGATCAGGGCGAAAAGGGTCATCAGGTTGATGCCGAAGCCTAGCATTTTCATGGCGGCAAACGCGCCGATGATGGTCACCGGGATGGTGGTGGCCGGCACCAGGGTCCCCCGCCAGTTTTGGAGAAAGACCATGATAACGATGAGCACCAGGACGCCGGCTTCGAATAAGGTGCGGTAGACTTCGTTGATGGCCTCCCGGACAAAGATGGTGGTGTCGTAATGGATGGCGTAGGTCAGGCCCACGGGAAAATCTTTTTTCATTTCCGCCATGGCCCGTTTCACATCATTACCCACGTCCAGGGCATTGGCGCCGGGGAGAGTGAAGACAATGATCTGGGTGCTCCGGTGGCCGCTCACCCCGGCAAAATTAGTGTAATTCTGCTGGCTCAGTTCCACCCGGGCAATATCCTTGATGCGGACGATCTGGGAGGTTTCGGCCCGGGTGCTTTTAACGATGATATTTTCAAACTGTTCCGCGTCGGCCAGGCGGCCCAGGGTGTTCAGGGTGAACTGGAAGGCTTGCTCCGGAGGGGACGGGGGGCCGCCCAGTTGGCCGGTGGCCACCTGGACGTTTTGGGCCCGGAGAGCGGCTAAGACCTCATGGGTGGTCAGGTTGTAATACTGGAGCCGGTTGGGATCCAGCCAGACCCTCATGCTGTATGGCCCCGCGCCCACCACCCGGATCAGGCCCACTCCGGGGAGGCGGGCCAGGGGGTTTTGCAGGTTGATAACCGCGTAATTGGAGAGAAAGGTTTCGTCGAACTTTTCCTCTTCCGAATAGAGGCTGATCACCAGGAGAAAATCGGTGGAGACCTTCTTGACGGTGACCCCTTGCGCCTGAACACCCTCGGGCAATTGGGACAGGGCGCTGCTGACGTAGTTTTGCACCTGGGCCAACGCGGTATTGAGGTCGGTGCCCACGGCAAAGGTGACGGTCAAGGTGTAACTGCCGTCACTGCCGCTGGTGGAAGACATATAGAGGGAGTTCTCCACCCCATTGACCGCCTGCTCGATGGGCACGCCGATGGTGGCCGCCACGGTCTCGGCGTTGGCTCCGGGGAAGCGGGTAGTGACCTGAATGGTGGGCGGAACTACCGGGGGATATTGGGCCACCGGCAGGATATAGAAACAGACCGCGCCGATGATGATGGTGACAATGGCGATGACGTTGGCAAAGATGGGCCGTTCAATGAAAAACTTGGAAATCATGAGCCGGCCTTCTTCTTCTCAGCCTTACGGGAAGCGGCTTCCCCTTTGGCAGCAGGCGCCTTCAGGTCTTTCTTCTCCGGGGTGACCGCCCGCCCGGGGATAGCCTTGAGGACCCCGTCCACCACCCACTCGTCTCCCGCCAGACCTTCGGCAATAACCCGAAAGCCGTTAACTTCCGCGCCGGTGGTGACGCTCCGGCGTTCCACCAGGTTTTTCTCATTCACCATCAGGACGTAAGTGCCTTGCTGGTCAAAACCCAGGGCCGGCAGCGGCAGCAGCAGGGCGTCCTTTTTCTCCCCCACCGGCACCCGCACCCGGGCGAATAATCCCGGCATGACCATACCCTCCGGGTTGGCGGAGATGCCCCGGAGAAGCAGGGTACCCGTGGTGGGGGTAACCGCGATGGCCGCAAAATCCAGGCGTCCCTGGCGGGGATAGCCTTTTTCGTTGGCCAGGCCGTAGAATACAGGCCATTTTTTCTTACTGGCCGCGTCGGGGGAGAGCCGGGCGCCGCCCATGAGGCGGAGCAGGTCCCGTTCATTGATGGTGAAATAGACGTAGATGGGATCGATCTGGTTGATGTCGGCCAAAACCGTGCTCTCGCCGGAGCCCACCAGGTTGCCGGGGTCCCTCAGGCGGCGGTCAATCCTACCGTCGAAGGGCGCGGTGACCCGGGTATAGTCCACATCCAGCTGAGCCAGGTCGCGCTGCGCCTCCGCGGTCAAAACCGCGGCCCGGGCGGCGTCCCGTTCATACAACCACTGGTCCACGTCGATCTGGGCCGCGGCCTTTTCCTGAAGCAGCTTGGAGTATCTGGTATATTCCGTCTGGGCCCGGAAGAGGCGGGCCTTCTGGGACATAATATCCGCTTTGGCCTGTTGCAATTTGGCCTGGTAGGTGTTTTGCTGAATCAGGAACAACAACTGCCCTTTTTTCACCCGGTCGCCGTCGTGAAACAGGACTTTTTCCAGATAGCCCTCCACCCTGGCCCGCAGTTGCACGGTGTTGATGGCCTGGGTATTGCCGGTGAATTCCAGGTAGTCGGTTACCGTTTGTTTTAAGGGGCGACTAACCGTCACCTTGGGGGGAGGCGGGGGAGTGTAGGCGGGTTTTTCGCCGCACGCGGCACTGATTAAAAACACCAAAATCATCAAGCCCCAAGCGGGGTGTCGGCAACCGGAAAATGCCCTGCTTTTCCTTTCGCTCATGCTTGCAAGCTCCCAGAAAAGTCACTTGTTAAAACTAGATTTTAACTGATGTTCGCGCCCCAGAAGAGACTTAAGAACCCGGCTCCTCCGGCATAGCTATTCTGATTGAGGGGCGGGAGCCGGGGAATTAGCCTCGCCCTTCCTTTCCTTTACCCCTAGAGCCCCTGGAGGGACGATATAGCTTGCGGAGGAAAGCAGCCGCCCCCAATTGGTACGTTTGGCCATCTCCGCCTGCACCTCGGCGGGGACAAATTCCTTCCCTTCCCGGAGTTGCCAGCCGCCCCCCAGGGCCCGGTAAACTCCCACCAGATTGCGGGAGATATCTCCCAGGGTGCTGGCCAAGCTGTCCTGTTCGTTCAGCAGGGCTTGCTGGGCCAGCAGCACGGTAGTGAAATCCACGGTGCCTCCCCGGTACTGCAGAACCGACAAGTCCAGGGAACGCCGGGCCGCGGCCGTACTTTCCCCCAGGAGCTTGGCCCGGGCCTGGGACCGAAGGAACCCCACCAGCGCGTCCTCCACCTCCTGCTGGGCTTTGAGCACCGCGTTCTGATAGCCGATGAGCAACTCCTGGAAGCGGGCGTCCTGCACCCGCACCTGGTTGGTGAGCCGCCCATAATTAAGCAGATCCCATTGAAAGGAAGGGCCCGCGGTGGCGCTGCGGCTCTTCCAACTGAACATGTCGCCCAGTTTGAAGTTGGCCACGTCGCTTGACTGAAAACTAAAGGTGCCGCTGAGGGAAAAGGCCGGGAAAAGGTCGGCTTTGGCCACGCCGATATTGGCGCATTGGGCCGCGGCCTGGGCCTCAGCAACGCGGATATCCGGCCGCCGCCGCAGCAGGTCCGCGGGGATGCCCACCGCCACCTGCGGCGGGGGCGCGGGGATAGCTCCCGCCTCGCCTTTCAGCAGGTCGGTTAGATGGTTCGGAGGCATCCCCAGTAAGACGCAGAGGGCGTTTTTGGCCTGGCGCAGCTGGATTTCCAGGGTCGGAATGCCCGCCTCGGTATTAAACAGCAGGGTCTTGGCCTGCTCCACGTCCCGTTGGGTGGTGGTGCCGCCCCGGAATTTCACCTCCGCCAGTTGCAAAGTTTCCTTCTGGCTTTCCACGTTCTGCCGGGCAATGTCCAGACGCTTTTCCAGGGTGCGGATAAGGATGTAAAGACCGGCCACGTCTCCGGTGAGGCTGACCAGGGTGCTGTCATAGTCAGCCACGGTGGCGGTCAGACTGGCGTCCGCCGCCTCAATGGCCCGGCGGAATTTGCCCCAAAAGTCCAGTTCCCAACTGGCCCTGACGCCGACCTCGGATTGCCAGAATTTTAAGGTGTCGCTGAAAGCCGCCTGGGGGGCGCGCTCGCTGATGCGGATTTTCTCCAGGGAGCCGAAGGCCTGCTGGGTTTGGGGAAACCATTCGCCGATGGCGATGCCCAATTGGGCCCGGGCTTCCAGGACCCGCACGCCGGCGATGCGCAGGTTGAGATTTTCCCGGTACGCGGTGTCAATGAGCCGGTCCAGGGTGGGGTCCGCAAAGGCCCGCCACCATAAGCGCTGCTCCGAGGGAGTGGTTTGCAGGCGGCGGTCCCCGGCATCCAGCCAGTCCTTGGAAACCGATGTCGGAGGGGGAGCAAAATCCGGCCCCACTTTGATGCACCCGGCGGTCAGCAGGACGGCGGCCAGCAATATCCGGCAAAGGTTGACGCGGTTCATGAAATCTCCACTACTTTGGCGGCTCCCGGCGCGGATCCAGGAACTGTTTAGAGATAAAGGAGTATCACGTCTTTTTGCGTCTACCTTACTTTTCTTCCCTGATCAATGCAACCCGCATTCTTGAGATAGACCCGGATGGAGGCCCAAGAATCGGCTCAGGCTACAATTATAAAAAAAACGGGTTACGACCGGCGGGCAGTCGTAACCCGATTTTATATCCTGGTGGGAAGCCGATGCTTTCCCTATTACTTCCTTAATCTATTTCCTCAAACCGGAGCGCCTACTTCGGCCAGGGTCTGGAAGTAGATGCGGCGGATGCGCCGCAGGCGTTTCTGGAAGCAGAGGCCCAGTTCCATGCAGGCGTTATAGAAAGATTCCCGGTTGAAGTCCAGGGCCAGCAGCCGGGCCATGGTCTCCTCCGCAAGTTGCTGGGGCAGGTCCTTGATTTTCTGCCGGGCCTCCTCCAGCCCATGCCAGACGGGGAGCAGGATGAGATCGGCCTTTTCCTGGAGCCGGGCGATTTCCGCCTGTACTACCTGTAAGGGAGTATTCCCGTTGTCGCTTACGGACTCCTGGACCACCTCCACTCCCAGCCGCCTGAGAAAACGCAGGAGAAATTCCCGGTGGGTGTTCTCCCAAGGGCCTAACTTCCAAATATCCGCGGGGATTCCCACCCGGGGCACGTAATTGCCGCCGGGGAGCCATTGGCGCAACTGCCGCACCCGGGCAAAGAGCCGGTCTTTCAAGTGCAGCACGTGATTGCTTTTGCTCCACCGGGCTTGCCACATGTGGATGCGGCCGTAGGCCTTGAGTTTGACATAGAACCAGTCCCGGGCGATCACGCGTTTGAGCACCGAAGGCCAGGAATAAAACTTTTTCATGGCCCGGATAGTCTCGCATTGGAGTTCGTACGCGGTGAGCTGTTTGGGGTGGAAAACCGCGTGGTGGCCGTCGTAATGGCTCCAATCATGGCAGAAAATGCGGTTTTGGGCTTCTAATTCCTGATACACAGGGGTGCCGGGAATGGGGGTGAGGATGAGATATTGCAAGGAATCCAGGTCCAGTTGCCGGGAAAACTTGACGGTGTCCCGGATGACCTGGAAGTGGTCCTCCTCCGAGCCGAACACGAACATACCGTGGACCCGGATGGCGTGGCGGTGGAAATTGAGAACGCATTCCTTGATGTTTTCCACGGTTTGGGATTTGTTATAAAGCTTCAGAGTGGCGGGATTGATGGATTCCAGGCCCACAAATACACAGTAGCAGCCGGCTCGGGCCATGAGGTCCATCAGTTCCTCATCCTTGGCCGCTTCCACCCGCACTTGGGCGCTCCATTCGATGTTGAGGTTCTCCTGGAGCATGCGCTGGCATAATTCCTTGATCCGCTCCCGGTTGGCGGTGAAATTGTCATCGCAGAAAAAGACGTGGTGGGCCTTGACGCCGTTTTGCCGGATTTCCTCCATCACCCGGTCCACGGAATTGAAGCGGTATTTGCGGCCAAAGAGCTTGATGACCCCGCAGAAACGGCAATTAAAGGGACAGCCCCGGGAGGTGGCGATGGACACGAAACGGCGGCCCCGCCGCGCGTTCCAGTCGTGGACCACTTCGTAATTGGGGATGGGCAGGTCGTCCAGGTTCTCCAGAAAAGGCCGCCAGGGATTCTGGCGCAGGGTCCCGCCTTCTAGATAGGCCAGGTTCTGGATGGTGCTCAAATCACCTCCGGAATTGAGCGCATCCACCAATTCCGGCAAGGCCTCATCCCCTTCCCCGCAGATGACGTAATCGGCATGGTCCAGGGACTCCCGGACGACGAAGCTGGAATGGGCTCCGCCCATGACCACCGGCACGCCCTGCCGCCGGTAATAATCTCCCAAATCGTAAGCCTTGAGCGCGGTGGAGGTAATGCTGGAGATGCAGACCAAGTCGGGGTGAAAATCCAGGGTCTCGTGGTCCGGCGACGAGATTTCTTCGATGATCACCTTTACTTCCAGACCCCGGCGCTGCAAGATGGTGCCCAGCAATACCGGTCCCAGGCGGGGGATGGCCACCCGGCTGAAGATATGGGGCCGGGGCGCCCGGGGTTCAATGAACAGGACCTTATTTATGTGGCGGGACATGGGATTACTCCTCCAGGAATCTCATCCTGGTTGGCGGCGGTTCGCCTTCCCGGTTGGTGGAGATACAGCCGGAAGAGACAAATTAAGCAGTATAAATACCGTAAAAGTTTAATGGAAAAAGGGACTGATTGTCAAATGATTCTTTGCGTGCTGGAGGCGGGGGTCCGGGGCGCAAAAAATTTGAAGCAGATTCCCCCTTTTGCAGGGGGAATCTGCTTTTAACCACAAATAAGGTATATGAAAATGGAGGACGGCTTAAACGCAACCGGTGGGTTTGGCCAGCCCCGCCATTTTACAAGCGCCTTTACCCGGCCCTGAGGGGAACAGCTCATAAATATGTTTCAGCTTGAAGCCGGTCACCTTGGAGAGAATCCGCACCATGGGGGCGATGCCGTTTTTCTTGTAATAATCCTGGAGCATGTTGATGACTTTCCAATGCTCGTCGGTCAGTTCCTTGATGCCTTCAGAATCCTTCACGTAATCCACCCACTCCTGACACCACTGATCCAGGTTCTCCAGGAAGCCGTCTTCGTCTACGGTGAAGGTTTTGCCCTTGTATTCGATAGTGGCCATGCCGACATATCCTCCTTAAAAAATTTATCGCCGGGTTTTTGGTTTTCCAAAGTACGGCATTGTGAAAATTTTGTCAAGCATTAAAAAAATCTATATAATTAATTATCCCAAAGGCTAGGGCAACGCAAGGGAAAAAGTGGCCCACGGCAGTCCCTAACCTGCGAAAAGGCTCCCCTTAAATTCCCTCTTGTTCCTCGAACCGGGGTTGGGGCAAAGGAGGGAAAATCTTCCCTGGATTCATGATGTTGTGCGGGTCAAAGGCCAGCTTGACGCGTTTTTGCAAATCAATGGCCGCGGGGGACAGCTCCATCCCCAGGTAAGGGGCCTTGGTCAGGCCGACGCCGTGCTCCCCGGAAAGGGTTCCCTGAAGGCGGCGCACCAACGCAAAAATTTCCTCCACGGTAGGCCCCACCGCGTCCGCTTCCTCCGACAGGCTCCGGTCATAAAGGACGTTGACGTGGATGTTGCCGTCCCCCGCGTGGCCGTAGCAGGGGATGAGCAGGCCTCGCCGCCGGGAGATTTCTTCCAGGCCGGTGATCAGCTCCGGGATGGCCCCCAGGGGCACCACCACGTCTTCGCTCACCTTCTGGGGCTTAGCTTTTTTGAGAGCCGGGGAGATGGCCTTCCGGGCCTGCCATAATTGCTCCGCCTCCTCCGTCGTCCGGGCCCGGAGCACCGGGGCAGCGCCCTGTTCCTCGCAGAAGCGGGCCATGGCCCCGGCCCGCTCCTCCACGTCCCGGGGGTGGCCGTCCACGGCCATTAGCAATAAGGCCGCGGCTTCCGGGTCCACCGCAAAGGGCAGCATCTCCCGGACGCATCTGAGTGTGACGTGGTCCATGAACTCCAGGGCCGTGGGCGCGAGACCCGAAGCGAGGATGCGGCTCACCGTTTCGGCCGCGGCTTTGAGCGTCCCGAAGGCCGCGGCCAGGGTCTGCCGGGCCGCAGGCTTGGCCACCAGCCTCAGGATGATCCTGGTGATCACCCCCAGGGTGCCTTCCGACCCTAGAAAGAGGCGGGTGAGATCATAGCCCACCACCCCTTTCATGGTGCGCACGCCGGTGTCGATGATCTCGCCGGTGGGGAGAACCACTTCCAACCCCAGAACGTAATCCCGGGTGACCCCGTACTGCACGGCCACCGGGCCCCCGGCGCACTCCGCCACGTTGCCGCCGATGGTGCAGAACTCGGCGCTCGCGGGGTCCGGGGGATAATAAAGCCCCTGCTCCTCCACCGCGGCCTTGAACTTGCCGAGAATCACCCCCGGCTCCACCACCGCCACCAGGTCTTTGGTATTGATCTCCAGGATACGGTTCAACCTGGTCAAGACCAACACCACCCCGCCCTCAATGGGCACGGACCCGCCGCTGCGGCCGCTGCCCGCGCCCCGGGGCGTCACCGGAAAGCGGTGCTCATTAGCCAGCACCAATATCCGGGAAATTTCCTCTGCGGACCCCGGAAAGACCACCAAATCCGGCAGCGCCGCCAGGTCCGTGGCGTCAAAGGCATAACACCAGCGGTCCTCGGCCGCGGTGAGAACATGCTCCGGACCGACGATGGCGGTGATTTGTTTGATTATGGCATCATGCATGATTGGATTTTCAGTTTTCGGTTTTCAGTTTTCAGTAAAAAAAAAGAAAACTGGTGGAGCAGGCGTCTCGCCTGCTTGCAAAAAATTGGTGGCACAGGCGTCTCGCCTGTGCTTTGAAGGACGGTCCTATTGCTAACTTTAATTTGCCGACCCCATAATGTTATTGGTTGTATTTGCTGTATCCTGCGAAGGATGTCATTCTAAATTTTTGTTTGAATTGAAGAAGCAGTTCTTTAAGTCGATCCAGTTTGTACAGGCGCTTTATTCCTTTTTGGAAAAAATTAATTTTTTCATAAAGATCAAAAACAGAAAGCTGCGAAAGTAAATCCGATATGTCTACTGGGAATTGTTGCTGACGCATGCCTGTCTGTGCGATTAAAAAGTAAGAATTTACAACCTCCAGCCATGCAAGGCACCTATAGTTACCCTGAGAATCGGTTCCTATCCAATGCGATGCAAATGGGTCTGAAATAATCCGAGACTTGTGCAGTCCTTTAATTTCATTTTGAAGATCAAGAGAAAGCCAATAAGGAAATGATTCTGATTTCTTCCCACCTATGCATAAATTAATAAATGCAGGGTCAAATGATTCATCCCATGGGATGTGGCCATCTTCTTGGGCTTTTGAAAAACCTTCGTTTAAAAACCATACATCCACGAAATATGTCAAAAGATCTAAATTTCTGTATTTTTTATCAAGGTATTTTGCATTGATTCTAAGTAGAGAAAGGTCAAAAAACTCACAAATCTTATTTTTCTTTGTGTCTCTTATTTTTTGAAGATCGGAAATAGTATGAATTGGACCATCAAATTCAACTGCAAAAAGTGGGTTATAATGCGCATCACAAATAATAAAGTCAAAATGTGCCTGGAGTGCAAATTTGAAGAGTTCTTTGCTAATTCCACTTGCTGAGATAGGTAAGACGTCTGCAATTCTCACCTTTGGGAAAACGTGTGCATCGTTTGCAACAGAAAGGGTTTTTAATTTCTCATATGTGATTTCTTCGTATTTATTTAGTAATGGAGGCATATATCACTCACCCGAATCTGAATATTATTCTACAACATATTATGCTCCGCCAAACTAAAATATCCCTGCCTGCTGACGATCAGGTGGTCGTGGACCGTGATGTGCAAACTCTTGGCGGCCTTTACCAGGGCCCGGGTCAGTTCCCGGTCCGCGGCCGAGGGTTTGAGCGCGCCGCTGGGGTGGTTGTGGACCAGGATGAGCGCGGTAGCCTTGTGTTTCAAGGCCAGTTCCAGGACCTTGCGGGGATAGACCACAGTCTGGTCCACGGTGCCTTCCTGGACGATCTCCTCGGCCATGATTTCGTTCTGGCTGTTTAGGAAGAGCACCCGGAACTGCTCGTCTTTCAAGCCCCCCATGGCGGTGCGGCAGTAGGCCACCAGCGCGTCCAGGGAGTGGATGGGCTTCCGCTTCAGGGCCTCTTCCTTCAGGTAGTATTCGGAGCAGGCCTTCACCAGGTGGATGAGGACCGCGGAGTACTCCTTCAGGCCGGTAAGCTCCATGAGGTCCTGGGGGGACGCGTCCAGTACCTGGGTGAAGGAGCCGAAATGGGCAATCAGGTTTTTGGCCAGGGGCTTGACGTCGGAGTAGGGGATGGCGAAGGTGAGGAGCAATTCCAGGAGTTCGTAATCCTGCAAAGCCGCGGCCCCGCCTTGCAGGAAACGGTTGCGGAGGCGCTGGCGGTGGCCGTGGTAGTGGGGCTTCTTAGTCTCCGTGGTCATCTGGGGCTGCCGGAACCTCCCACCAACTTTTACCACAAAATTTCCGCCAATTATATCAAATGTTCCTTTTAAGGCAGAAGACAAGATGCAGAAGGTATCTGCCAAGGTAGCAGGGATAACTCTCTTTCTGCCCTGGATAACGGGAGTATTTTGGTTCTTTATGCTTGGAAAAAGTTGCTTTTTAATGATAAAAGAAGAAAAATATGTATTTGTAAACGTTTTTACGCCAGCCCAGCACCAGAAATGGGTTCCCCCTTATGGATACGGCAGGCTGCGTAACCTTTCTGGAAGACGCCTTAGGCAGGGAGAATGGGGCGATTCGCTCTTATTTATTCCTGTCCATGGGTGTCATTCTATCCGGCCTCGCGATCATCGGCCTCGCCTTGTGGTTCAGCCCTCCAGAACAGAAGACATTAATAACTTTAGGTGGAACTTTTTTTTCCTGCCTCGCTAGTTTTCCCATTAAGGAAGTTCTGGGCCGTAAAGGCCGGATCTCCGTGCTTAAGTTTCTCCTTCAAGAGTTCAAAGCTCTGCTTCTAAGCGGAGCTTCCCTGGACACCGCTGACGCCAACCTGCGGGATACGTTTTGGAAGACCATTAATGAGTACTTAAGGACATAGCTCATGGTCAACAGGGAACATCCCGAGTTGAAAGATTTTCTGGCCCGGCTGGACATGCGGGAGAAGGCCACTCGTCGTAAAACCTTGGCACTCATCATCTTACCGGCGATCATGGCTTTAATATTATTGGGCTACAGTATCTTGCAGGTGACTGTAGCCGAAAAACGGGTAGCCGGACTCCGGGAAGAGGAACTGCGATTAAATACCAAGCTCAAAGAGAAGCAGGATCAACTCAAGGCATTGAGTGCGCTGACCACGGAGTCTACCCTGGGATATTCCCAGGACAAGAAGTCCATCTTGTTGCCACAAATTCCTCCCGAAGTCAGGGAGCGTTTAGAAATTATTGACCTTAGTAAGCAACCTCAGGGTTACCTGCTCGTCCTGGGCTCCTTCAAGGATATCGAAAGCGCCATCCGGCAGGTGCAGGCCTTTCGCCGAAAAATTTCTCCAGATGTAAAACTCTTTTATGCTATTAACGATTACTATGCTGCTGCCCAAGGAATCATAGCCAATAAAAAAGAGGCTTCGGCTGCCTTGGATAATGCCCGTGCCCACGTAGCCGACGCCTACCTATTCTCCTCCTCCGCCTTTCCATACGAAATAAAATTGAAGAATCAGTAAGAACTCTAAATGGTGTTAAAAAGCCGGGGCTTTTTGGGCCCCAGCTTATTTTACACTAAGGGGTTGGGGGAGGGGGTTTGTCTAAGGTCCACAGGCGAGACGCCTGTGCTACCGGCCCCCTCCCCCAAATTCATCTCCCCACCCTTAATGTTCTTCGCCGGCGGCGGCTTCGAGTTGACGGCGCATTTCCATATCCATGAGCACCCGTTCCCGGGCCTTGTCGATGCCTAAGGCTTTCCGTTTCAGGTCGATGTGGGCGATCATGCGTTTGGCCATCTCCATGGGATCCTGGACAAAGTCCCACTTGCCGCCGTATTCCTCTTCGATGCCCTTGAACAGGTAGTCGGTCAAGATCTCCGAACCGGTGGTGGGATAGGTGACGCCGAAGAGCGTGTAGACACCGGAGGCCACGAAGTACTGGCCGATGGCGATGGCCTTCTCGGACATCCACTCCGGCGCGGCGCCCGCGGCGGGGAGGTCGCTGATGTCCGTGCCCAGGCCGCCGGCTTTGACGCACGCGGTGGCCGCCATCAGGATCCGGGAGTTGTCCACGCAGGCCCCCATGTGTAAGACCGGCGGGATACCCACGGTCTCACAGATCTCGGCCAGACCTTCGCCGCAGTACTTGGCGGCTTCCGGAGTAAGCAAGCCGTATTTGCCCGCGGCCATGGCCGCGCAGCCCGTGGACAGCACGATGACGTCGTTCTTGATCAGCTCTTTGATCAGGGTCATGTGGGAGGTGTCCTGGGCGGTGCGGCAGTTGTTGCAGCCCACCACGCCGGCCACGCCCCGGATGCGGCCGCCGATGACGTTATCGTTCAGGGTGTAGTAACTGCCCCGGATGGAGCCGCCCAGGAGGTACTGGATGGTCTCGTAAGAGAAGCCCACGATGGTGGGGCTGGACTCTTTGGGGATCATCACCGGCGCCCGGCGGTTGGGATAATTGTCAATGGCCTCCCGGATGACCTTCCGGGCCACGTCCAGGGCATGATGGTCGTCAAAGGCGATGTGCATGGCCAGGGGCATCTTGGCCCGGTCGTCGGTGGTGATGATCTTGGTGTGGTAGCACTGGGCCACGTTTTCCAACGCCTGCATCTCGCACTGCACGTCCACCACCAGCGCGTCCACCGCGCCGGTGACCACCGCCAGCTCCTGGTGCAGGTAGTTGCCGGCGACGGGCACGCCGTGGCGCATCAGCACCTCGTTGGCGGAGCAGCACATGCCGGCGAGTTGGATGCCCTTGGCGCCCTTGGACTTGGCGTAATCCAGCAGCTCCTTCTCCTGGGAGGCCACGTACAGCATCTCGGGGAGCAGCGGCTCATGGCCGTGCATCACCACGTTCACGTGGTCTTCTTTCAAGACGCCCAGGTTGATCTCCCCGGCGATGGGCACCGGACAGCCGAAGAGGATGTCCTGGAGGTCGGTGGAGATCATGGACCCGGACCAGCCGTCCGCCAGGGCGCAGCGGGTGGATTGTTTAATGAGGTTGTGGTAGTCCTGGTCCACGCCCATGTGGGTGCGGTGCATCAGCTCCACCACTTCGATGTCCACGCCCCGGGGCACCACCCCGTGTTTGCGCCAGATCTCCTGGCGTTTCTTGGGGGCCCGGC
>Ga0233421_10000057_pt1 | contig 57892 bp, 41 predicted proteins | sample Watercolumn_Mata_3_FD_182725 | JGI IMG/M metagenome (GOLD analysis project Ga0233421, IMG submission 182725) | Freshwater microbial communities from Lake Matano, South Sulawesi, Indonesia - Watercolumn_Matano_2014_107_MG | ecosystem: Environmental > Aquatic > Freshwater > Lake | place... | reverse complement strand
AACTTCGCTTAATCGGAAGCTCAATGATATCGCCGGCCGGATTGCTTACAACGCCTTTCATCCCGATCATCTGGCTAAGCTGGGCCATGGAGCCGCGGGCCTTAGAGTCAACCATGGAATAAACCGAGCCATTGCGATCCAATCCTTCGCGCGACAATTTTGCAACCTGATCGCGGACATTGAGCCACGCCTCAATAATTTTTGAATGCCGCTCTTGTTTTGTAAGAAGACCCTCACGATACTGCTCTTCAATAATTTGAACCGCCGTCTCACCCCGCTCGATAAGCGCTTTCTTACCGGAAAGTTCCGGTAAATCATCCATAGACCATGAATAACCTGATTTCGTAATGTATGAAAAACCAACATTTTTTATGGCATCCAAAAATTCAGCCGTTTCTTCTTGCCCGTAATGTTCCAGACACAACCGTGTCACCTCGTCGCAGGTTTTACTGACAAAAAGTTCGTTGATAAATGGAATCTTTCCTGGGATGACCTCATTTAAAATAATTCTGCCGACGCATGTTTCAATAATTTCTTGAATCTTGCTTGACTTCAGAGCCATTCTTACTTTGACTTTTTCCCGCAATTTAATTTTGCCGCTCTCATAAGCAAGCCTCGCGTCTTTCGGCGAACTGAATATCTTGATCACGCCGTCTTCGCGATCAATCATCGTTGACATATAATAAGCGCCCCAGACAATATCTTTGCCAGGATTCATAATTGGCGCGCCAGTTGCCGGCTTTAAAAGATTCTTTGTTGATAACATTATATTTTTTGCTTCCTCTTTTGCCGGTTCAGTTAAAGGAACATGCACAGCCATCTGGTCACCGTCAAAATCTGCGTTAAAGGCGGTGCAAACAAGCGGATGAATCGCGATTGCCTTGCCCTCTATCAAAATCGGTTGAAACGCCTGAATGCCCAAGCGGTGAAGCGTTGGCGCGCGATTTAAAAGCACATGCGCGTCGCGCGTCACTTCTTCCAAAATATCCCAGACCTCAGGTCGATTAGATTCTATAAAGCGATTCGCGCTTCTGATATTGTGCACAAGCTCTCGCTTGATAAGCTGGCTGATGACAAATGGCCGAAAAAGCTCAAGCGCCATTCGCTTCGGGATCCCGCATTGATGCAATTTTAAATTCGGGCCGACAACAATCACCGAGCGGCCGGAATAATCTATGCGCTTGCCCAAAAGATTCTGCCGGAAACGCCCCTGCTTTCCCTTTAAAACATCGGCCAGCGAACGGAGCTGCCGCTTTTTTCCGGTCGCGGCAACCACGGTTTTCGTTTGGCGGGCGCTGTTGTCAATGAGCGCATCCACCGCCTCCTGCAACATTCGACGCTCGTTGCGGGAAATAACCTCAGGCGCATTAAGTTCCACCAACCGCTTCAAACGATTATTGCGATTTATGACGCGGCGATAAAGATCGTTTAAATCCGAAGTCGCGAAACGACCGCCATCAAGCGCGACCATCGGGCGCAAATCGGGCGGAATAACCGGAATCGACGTCAAAATCATCCACTCTGACTTGATTTCATTTTTTATCAAACTCTTAAGAAGCTTCGCGCGGCGCACCAGTTTTTCCCGCTTAGCGCCTTGGGCCTCGCGCAGTTCTGCTTCCAGGCGCTTCACTGTTTCGTCAATTTTAACTTCACTCAAAAGTTTTTTAATCGCCGAAGCGCCGATGCCGGCGTCAAAAAGATAACCATATTTAAGCGACCACTCGCCATAGGTATTTTCGGAAATAATTTTAAGCGGCACGATTTCTTTGAGCTCATTTTGCGCAAAATGAAAATCTTCCTCAAGCTCTTTTAGTTTTCGATCGCGAACTTTAGCGAGAGCGTCGATTTCTTTTGCCGCCCTCTGTTCTTGACCAGCTGAGGATTTACTCACGCGCTCTGTTTCACGGTTAAAATCATTTTCAACAATTTTCTTTTTTGATTTATACTCCGATCGCATCTGCTCTGCCGTCGCTTCTTTCGCCACCTCATCAACACGGGTAACGATAAAATTAGAAAAATAAATTACTTTTTCCAGATTTTGCACGGAAATATCCAAAACTAATCCAATTTTAGACGGCACGCCGCGCAAAAACCAAATATGCGAAACTGGGCTGACAAGCTCAATATGCCCCATCCGCTCGCGTCGGACCAAGGCCACGGTAACTTCCACGCCGCACTTATCGCACACAATACCCTTATAACGAATTTTACGATATTTACCACAATAACACTCCCAATCTTTAGATGGGCCGAAAATTTCTTCAGCAAAAAGACCGCCCTTTTCCGGCTTTTGCGTGCGATAATTTATCGTTTCCGGCTTAATAATTTCGCCCTGGGACCAGGATTTAACTGTCTCCGGCGACGCCAAACGAAGACGAATAGCGTCAAAATCAAGGAGTTTTGATTGGGGTTCAAACATATATTGACAGGATAACACGAATGGGCCTCGTGGCCCCGCTAATAACGCAAATACATTAGAGCTATTCGCGTGGGCGCGAGCCCATTAGCATTATCCGGAAGATTCTTAAAAAGATAAAAAATTATTTTACTTCCTGCGCTCTTTATCGCCCCGTTCACCGCCATCAACCGATTCTTGCTTAATCGGCTTGCCATTTTTCAAAAGCTCAACATCCAAACAAAGACCTTTAAGTTCGCGCGTAAGGACGTTAAATGATTCCGGCACATTAACTTTTTTAATCGACTCTCCCTTAATGATTGATTCGTACGCCTTGGAACGGCCAGTTACGTCATCGGACTTAATGGTTAAAATTTCCTGCAAAGTATGCGCCGCGCCATATGCCTCAAGCGCCCAAACTTCCATTTCGCCGAATCGCTGGCCGCCAGACTGCGCCTTGCCGCCCAATGGCTGTTGCGTAATTAAAGAATACGGGCCGATAGAACGCTGATGAATTTTATCTTCAACCATATGGATCAGCTTTAACATATATTTATAACCGACCGTCACTCGGTGCTCAAACGCTTCGCCGGTGCGACCGTCATACAGGGTAACTTTTCCATCCTCCGGATACCCAGCGGCGCGGAGCTCTTCCTTAATTTGCGATTCCGTGATTCCATTTAAAACCGGGGTTGCCGCCGTGTATCCCAGCGCATTCGCCGCCAGCCCTAGGTGAGTTTCTAAAATCTGACCAAGGTTCATACGCGTGATAACGCCGAGCGGACTCAAAATAATATCAACCGGCGTCCCGTCTTCTAGGAAAGGCATATCCGCCACCGGAACAATTTTTGAAACAACGCCCTTATTGCCGTGGCGGCCGGCCATTTTGTCACCGACCTGAATTTTGCGAAGATCGGCAACCGAAACCTGAATTGACTGAATTACGCCCGGCTGAAGTTTGTCGCCGTTGTCATGAGAAAATATTTTAATATCAACTACCTTGCCATGCTCGCCGTGTTCCAAATACAGAGATGTGTCACGAACATCGCGAGCTTTTTCACCGAAGATCGCACGGAGCAATTTTTCTTCCGCAGATAATTCCGTTTCGCCTTTCGGCGTAATTTTTCCAACCAAAATATCGCCCGAAGAAACTTCAGCGCCGATTCTTACGATTCCACTTTCATCCAAATTTTTAAGCGCCTCTTCACTGACATTGGGAATATCGGAAGTAACGACTTCCGGCCCGAGTTTGGTATCGCGAACATCAATCGTATAATTTTCAATATGCACCGAGGTATAACGATCCTGCTGTACTATCCGTTCGGAAATAATAATCGCATCTTCATAGTTATAACCCTCCCAAGACATAAACGCTACGAGCACATTTTGCCCAAGCGCGAGTTCTCCCCTATGAGTTGATGGGCCATCGGCCAAAACGTCGCCAGCTCTGACTTTTTGACCCCGTTCAACGATCGGTCGCTGATTCAAGCAGGTCGTCGCATTTGATCGGGTAAACTTGTTTAGTTCATAATTTCTTAATTTTCCGGAAGTTTCCAATACCTGAACCGCGCTTCCCTGAATCGCGCTCACGATGCCGCCTTCTTCCGCCGCGACAACCTGACCCGAATTGCGCGCGACCTGCGCCTCAACGCCGGTCCCGACAATCGGAGCTTCTGGCTTCACGCATGGCACAGCTTGGCGCTGCATATTCGTGCCCATGAGAGCGCGATTGCCGTCATCATGTTCCAAAAACGGAATCAGCGCGGTCGCGATGCTTACGATTTGTTTTGAAGAAACGTCCATATAATCAACATTGTTCACGTCCTCAATCTCCGGTTCGCCGAATTTTCTAACCGCCGCTCGCCCTTCTTTAAAATAACCATTTTTATCAATCGGAGTTGTCGCCGGCGTGGTGATCGCCTTTTCTTCCTGAAAAGCGTTGAGATAAAAAACCTCATCGCTTACTCGCGGCTCTACCGGTAATTTTTGGGCCGTCGCTTTTTGCAATTTCGCGGCCAGATCCTTTGTAATTTCCTCGCCGGACTTAGCCAGCAATTTTCCAGATTTTTCATCAAAAATATCGGCGCGCAAAATTTCGCCTATTCCGTCCTTTCCGTCATTTTTTACTTCGCGAACCACTTTGCGATACGGAGTTTCAATAAACCCGAAATCATTGATATGCGCGTAGCTCGCGAGATGCCCTACAAGGCCGATATTCTGCCCCTCGGGAGTTTCAATCGGACAAATTCGGCCATAGTGCGTGCGGTGCACGTCGCGCACGTCAAAACCGGCTCTTTCGCGGGAAAGTCCGCCCGGACCCATTGCCGAAAGGCGGCGCTTATGCTCAAGTTCGGCCAAGGGATTCGTTTGATCCATAAATTGCGAGAGCTGTGACGACATAAAAAACTCGCGGACGGCCGAAATCACCGGTCTGGCATTCACTAATTTTCCGGGGGAAAGCGCCGTCACATCCATTGTGCTCATCCGATCTTTTACGATGCGCTCCATGCGCGCAAGGCCAACGCGGAAACGATTCTGCACAAGCTCGCCGACGGCGCGGACGCGGCGATTGCCCAAATGATCAACGTCATCGGGTTCATCCTGAGTGATATTCAATCTGATGATTTCGCGGATAATTGTAACAAGTTCTTCTTTGCGAAGAATCCTTTTGGCCTCGGAATACACGTCTTCGTTCGCGACGCCGAAACGAAGATTGAATTTATAGCGCCCGACCGCCCCCAAATCGTAACGATCAAAATTAAAAAACATCGCGTGAATGAGAGATTTGGCATTGTCGGCGGTGGCGAGATCGCCGGGGCGAATTCTTTTATAAACTTCAATCAAGCCATCGTCTTCGTTTTTAGCCGTGTCTTTCGCGAGGGTATTCTCTATATATTTAATGCTGCGGTGCACATCGGCGTCCGCGAAAAGCGGACGAATTTCATCATCAGTACCATAACCGAAAGCGCGGAGCAACGATGTCACCGGCGCCTTGCGCTTGCGATCGATCTTTACCCAGATAACATTGTTTGCGTCAGTTTCCATTTCAAGCCAAGCGCCGCGGTTCGGAATGACCTTGGCACCGTAAAGACGGCGGCCGCGGAAAAGTTCCGAAGTAAAAAAAACGCCAGCCGAACGAACAAGCTGGGAAACAACCACGCGCTCAATGCCGTTGATCACAAAAGTGCCGCGATCGGTCATAAGAGGATAATCGCCAAGATAAATCTCATGACTCTTAACTTCCCCGGAACGGTTATTTTTAAGCGTCGCCTTGACGCGAAGCGGAGCCTCGAAATTAATATTTTTTTGCTTTGACTGCTTTTCATCAAATTTCGGCTCGTCAAAATAATAATCGCCGAAACTTAATTCCAGATCGCGACCGATAAAATCGCGAATCGGCGAGATCTCATGAAAAAGCTCCCCTAGTCCGGTTTCCAAAAACCATTTATACGAATCGCGTTGGAGCGCGATGAGATCGGTAAGCGCGATGGCGTCTTTTACCGGAGTAAAATATTTTCTTTCGGTTTCTTTTACTGGTTGCCGCTTGAAATTTAACATAAAAATTGAGTTTAAAAATTTCTAAAAAATGGGGGCGCTAATAAAAAGTATCCGTGCAATCTGTGAAGATAAAATCTGTGGAGACAAACAAAAATTTCTCCGAGCCGAAGAGCGGAGTTTTAATTTCAGGGCTAATTGTTGTATTGAATCGGACTCACTTTTGAGGAAAAAAATTATGAGTTCCGCAAATATTCTGTAATCACCTTCCCGGCCTCGTCTGAGGTCGCCTCAAATACCCGATAGTCGGGGGCGGCCGCTCGAAGCGCGAAAAAGCACCCTTTTTAATACGAAGTGGATTATACCACTTATATAAGTGGTTGTCAAGAGAATTTTGTCTACTTTGTCAAGACTATACTGATTTTAGCTAAAGACAAATAAAAAAACGGCCGTGATCAAGCCGCGTAAAAAATAATTTAAACAATTTATCCACAACCACGAAGTAGCAAGTAACAAGTAATTTTTTGTATTCCTTACTCCATGCTACTTACTACGTGCTACTAAAATAACGTTCCTTGCTCATCTAACTTCTTTCGTTCTTTATCGCTCCAAATTTTTACCGTGCCATACTCACCATCATAACCAGGCTCAACTGTAAGGTGCCCCGCGCGAACACGCGAAACCGCTTCGGCAATATCTCGATCAAAATTTTTGAGCTCTTCTATATCTACATCAAGCAATATTCTAAACTCACTCCCAAACTCTCTTAGTAGATTCTCATAATCAATACTTACTGCCTTGGATGCTTTCCCTAGGTTCTTTGATTCGGCAATAATCTCGCGAAGGGGCACCAAACTTTTATACGGAATCGCACCCGGCAGCGGGGGACTTGCCCGCCGAATCGGCGGGCGGTCAGCAATTGCGGCAACGCGATTCAAAACTCCGATTGTTACGGGCCTTTTACACTTGGGGCAAAGGCCTTTATTCTTTTTTGTTTCCTCCGGCGTCATCCGCACGCTACAGGCGCGATGGCCGTCAATGTGATATTTACCCTCCTCCGGAAAAAACTCAATCGTGTACAAAAACTTTTTCAAATCTTTTTCGCGGATAATGCGGGTGATTTCGTCATAACCGAAATCTTTTTCCGCAATCTCAAACACATTAGCCTCGCGCGCCAGGTTATCCGGACTGTGCGCATCAGAATTAGAAATTAAAGTAATACGATCCAAACCGGAAAGCTGCCAATTCATCGGTGGATCGGATGAGAGCCCGGTTTCAATCGCGTAGATGTGCGGCGTCATTTCGTCAAAACATTCTTCAAGCGAATCAAAACCGGATTCGGAACCAAAAATCGCAAACCACGGTGTCCAGGCATGCGCCGGAACGAGCATGCATTTTGGAGATGCGTCCAAAACCAGCTTTAAAAGATCTTTCGAATCTAAGCCGATGATCGGCCGGCCGTCAGATTTGAGATTTTTCCCCAGCCCTTCGAATTTGGCGACGATTTTATCAACTGTCTCAAAATCTGGCGCAAAAATACAATGATGCACTCGCCGCACCCTTCCGCCCTTCTTATATATGCAGGAAATTTCCGTGGCCAGCAGAAAGAGCGGCTCTCTCCCTTTATAAGAGGGAGAGTCGGAGAGGGATTTCCCCTCCCCTTTATACGGGGAGGTGGGGTGGGATAAACTTGTCTCCTCCTTATGGGGGGGGAGCGAGAAGGGGTTAATTAAATCCTTCAACCGATACAACCCATTCCCCGCACTCACCAATTCGTCTTTAAGCATTTTTAGCCACCCGGGATGAGTAAAGTCTCCGGTCGCGACTACCTGCAGGCCCTTCCGCTTGGCGGCGGCGGCAATTTTTTCCGGAACCAAATCCTTAGAACATGCCCGCGAAAATTTTGAGTGGATATGGAGATCGGCAATAACCCGCATAGAAAAACTTTAATATAACTTCTTGACAATCTTCCCCTATTTTAAGCGACCGCTTACAATAGGGGAATTAAGTTAAATTGAAATGTTGACGCAAATGTTGATCTTTAGCAATATATTCAGCGCGAATATATAGTGCCTCATAATGCACGCCATATTTTATGCGCAATAATTCCAATATTTCTTCACACTCGTATGGATACACCCAAACGCTATCTTGCAACCGATAAAAACCAAATGAGACCAGCGCTCTCCGAATTTTTTCTCTGATATGCCGCTTCTTCTCCAAAATATCAAACACTAAAAGGTGCCACTTTTTGTCCCACTTTTTAGACGGCTTTAATATTTTTTGGCCAAACTCGTGAACCGCAAGCTCTGTCTGCCCGCGCGGAGTAAGCTCAAGATGCCAGCCACGGGAACCTTGCACAAATTTAATCAGCCCCCTGCGCTTAAGACTGGCGATCGATTTATCAAGCGATTTCTTGGGATATTTTTTCTTAAATAAATCGCGAGGAAAAATTTGCCAAATATTTGGCATAGCCGCACTAGCAACAAAAAGACCAGCGAATCCGATACCTACCAAAATCTTCAGGGCAATTTCTCCCTTATTTGTTTTATTTTTCATAACTAACTCAAAAAATTTTTCTTTCCCCTATTGTAAGCGGTCGCTTAAAATAGGGGACATCGTAACCACGAGTATATTATAGCAGACCAAGGAATGTCTTGGCTAATTTTTCGCTATCGTGACGGAGCAGGCTGCGCTTTAATTTATCGATCGCGTTTTTCTCAAAAACGATTTGGCTTATAAAATCGCCGGAGATAACCCTGTAATTCTTGCCGGAAAATTTTTCCACATCGTGGCTTACCATGTGCTCATCCTCCTCTTTATACAGTTCTAGCATTTCGCGAGTCGGAATGCCGGTATTGATAAAAATGCAATCAATAACGTTCGGTCCGAGATATTTTTCGAGCTCGGAAATAAAATCGTAAGCGCCGAAGCCGTCAGTCTCCCCGCGCTTGGTCATCAAATTCACGACATAAGCGACTTTGGCTGGCGTCCGGCGGAGCGCCTCCGTAATTCCCGAAACTAAAAAATTTGGAATCAGGCTGGTGTACAAATCGCCGGGAGAAAAAATCACTAAATCCGCACCCAAGATAGCGTTGATCGCGGAAGCGGTGGCGCGCACTTCGCGCTCCAAAACCATCTTTTTAATTTTTCCCATTCTCGCCGTACCGATATTGTATTCGCCGGTTAAAACTTGCCCATTCTCATATTCGGCCATCAAGACCATCGGCTCGATGGAAACCGGAATCACCCGACCTTTGATATTAAGGATTTTTCCAGCGGTGAGTACCGCGTCTTCAAAATGGCCGGTCACTTTTTCCATCGCCGATAGAAAAAGATTGCCAAAATTATGTCCGGCGAGAGTGCCGTCCGGAAAGCGATATAAAAATAAATCGCGGAGCATTTCCGGCGCTTCGGACAAAGCGACAAGACACTGGCGCACATCGCCCGGCGGCAAAACGCCGAGCTCGTGGCGAAGAATGCCGGTTGATCCGCCGTCGTCAGCCATGGTGACAATCGCCGAAAGTTCCACCCCGTTAGAAATCTCGCCCGCGCTTGCGCGCCCGAAGGGCTGGGACGGGCTATTTCTAACGGGGTCAACCGCGTACTTTTTCAAGCCAGAAAGGACGGTATAAGTTCCCGTCCCCCCGCCAATGACGACGATTTTCTTGGTTTGAGCCCCCATATCTATATTTTACTCCACTGTCACACTCTTCGCGAGGTTACGCGGCTGGTCAACGTCGGTGCCGCGGTTTACGGCAATTTTGTAGGCAAAAAACTGGAGCGGGATGACCGATAAAATCGGCGTCAGCATCTCCAAAGTCTTTGGAATAAAAATTACATCATCGCAAATGCTCGGCACATAATCATCGCCCTCAGTCGCAATCGCAAGCACGCAGCCGTGATGCGCTTTTATTTCCTGGATATTACTCACGTTTTTTGAATAAACGCTATCCTGCGGACAAATGTAAATACAAGGGAAAGCCGGTTCAACCAAAGCAATCGGACCGTGCTTCATTTCACCGGCCGGATAACCTTCGGCGTGCGCATAGGAGATCTCTTTTAACTTGAGTGCACCCTCAAGCGCAATCGGATAATTATACTTTCGGCCGAGATACAAAAAGTTTTCAAATTCGGTGTAGCGGTCGGCGAGCGCGAAGATTTCCGGTGCGGAACGCAAAATTTTTTCCGCCAAGTCCGGCAATTCTTCCATCGCGCGCAAAATTTCCATTCCCTCGGCTTGCGACATCCCGCGGCTACGGCCGAAATACGTTGCAAGAAGCGCGAGAATCGCTACCTGCGAAATAAATGCCTTGGTGGAAGCCACGCCGATTTCCGGGCCGATGTGATTATAAATGCCAACATCTGTTTCACGAGCTATGGAAGAGCCAACAACATTCACAATGCCGATGGTCGGCACGCCGCGGCGCTTGGCTTCGCGAAGCGCGGCCAAGGTATCAGCGGTTTCGCCGGATTGCGAAATCGCAAGAATAGCCGTGTCATCTTCTAAAATAATTTTACGATAACGATACTCTGAAGCATGTTCAATTTGGCAAATAACGCCGCCAAATTCTTCCATCATATAACGGCCAACAAGCCCCGAGTAATACGAGGTGCCGCAAGCCGCAATAATGACTTTTTTTACTTTGCGCAACTGCTCATCCATCTGTTCGATTCCGCCGAGTTTTACCAGCCCTTCGTCCACGACAATACGCCCCCGCAAACTATTTCGGATTGCGTCCGCGCCCTCAAAAATTTCCTTGAGCAAAAAATGCGGGAAACCTTTTTTCTCCGCCTGCGAAATATCCCATTCAATCGTTTGCGGCTTTTTGTGGACTATTTCGCGCCGAAGCGTTTTGATGTTCATTCCACCTGCGCCGAGCACGGCAATTTCCAAATCATCAAGATAAATTACTTCGCGCGTGTATGGCAAAATCGCCGCCGCATCCGAAGCGACCACATACTCGCCGGACGAAATCACACCAAGGATAAGCGGACTGCCAAGCCGCGCGGCAATCATTTTTCCCGGTTCATTTTTGTTGATAATAACTATTCCGTATGTTCCCTTGATTTCCGCGAGCGCCTCAAGCACCGCTTCTTCAAACGGTTCTTCTTTCAAATATTCCTCAATTAGATGTGCAATAACTTCCGTATCGGTTTCGGAATTAAAGATATGCCCCAGGCCTTCAAGATAATGGCGGAGCGACTGGTAATTTTCAATGATGCCATTATGTACGACAGCGATTTCACCGCCGCAATCAAGATGCGGATGGGCATTTTGGTCGGTTGGCGCGCCATGCGTTGCCCAACGGGTGTGCCCGAGGCCTACTGTGCCGGACAAATCCGAATCGCCAGTTGCCGATAAGAGATTACCGATTTTTCCGGCGCGTTTCACGGTATGCAGGCTTCCGTCCGGATGAATAACCGCAATCCCGGCGGAATCATACCCGCGGTATTCCATCCTTCGAAGCCCATCCAAAATGATGGGAGAGGCGTCTTTTTTACCGATGTAACCGACGATGCCGCACATAATCGTAACTTTTAGCTTATAGCTGTTAGCCTTTAGACTGTCATCCTGAACTTGTTTCAGGATCTATTATAGATGCCGAAATAAATTCGGCATGACATATTATTTCAGTTTATCAAAACTAAACTCATCCAGCCGATTTATAATTAAATCCGCTTCTCTCAAAATTTCCCTCGGACTAGTGGCATGCGGCACGGCAACCGCCTTCATTCCGGCCGCGTGCGCCGCGGCCACTCCGGAGGACGCGTCTTCAAACACTACGCATTCCGCAGGCGGCACTCCCAATTTTTCCGCAGCCAGCAAAAATATTTCCGGATCCGGTTTTCCTTTTTTCACCAAATCGCCAGTAACAATTTCTTGGAGATACTGCGCTAACCCAAGTTTATCAACGGCGATCTGCACAAGCGAACGGATTGATGACGAGGCGAGCGCCATCGGAACATTATCTTTTTTAAATCGCTCTAAAAGTTCAGCCGCGCCTGGCATCAGCCGGATTCTTTCTTTGAATAATTTTGAAATCGCCTCATGCCGCTCTTTAAGCAATGCCTCTGGCGAATCGGTAAAAAATGAATAGGTTTTCTTAAAATAATCAACTATATCAACCTCGCGCCGGCCAATGGTCGGTTTTTTAATTTCAAAATTATATTTTACTCCCCGACGGGCAAAAAATCCCGTGTTCATTTCATCCCATAGCACCTCACTATCTATAAGCAGGCCGTCCATGTCAAAAATCGTAGCGCGCAACATACACAACGTCATTCTGAGCGAAGCGAAGAATCTTTTAGTCGAATAATATTGCGGGAGATCCTTCACTTCGTTCAGGATGACGACTTTAATAAAGCTAAATCTATTTTAGCTTACCACAAATAAATTCTATCGCAAAGAAATTCTTTGAAAAACAAAAAAATCCAGCTTAAGTACCCCGGCATTGACCTACTCTTGCCACCCCGCGAACGGGGGGCTACCATCGGCCCTGGACTGCTTAACTTCCGTGTTCGGAATGGGGACGGGTGTTTCCAGTCCGGTAGTGAACACCGGGATATCTAAGTTGGATTTTAAATGGGAGGATAAAAGACCACCAAGACGGTGGATTCTTTCTATCGTAGCTGTCTGCTATCTGCTTTCTGCCATCGGCTTGCAAAATTGGCCGAAAGCCGGAAGCTGGCAGCTCTGTTAAGAACACCTTAGTGCTTCAGTGGAAGAGCTTGATCTATTAGTACGGCTCCGCTTAAGCCATTACTGGCCTTACACGTACCGCCTATCAACCTCGTAGTCTACGAGGGATCTAAATGAAATCTAATCTTGGGGACGGCTTCACGCTTATATGCTTTCAGCGTTTATCCGTGCTAAACGTAGCTACTCGGCTATGCCCTTGGTAGGACAACCGATACACCAGAGGTTTATCCTTCTCGGTCCTCTCGTACTAGAGAAGAGCCCCCTCAAATTTCAACGCCCGCAGTGGATAGGAGACCGAACTGTCTCACGACGTTCTGAACCCAGCTCGCGTACCGCTTTAATTGGCGAACAGCCAAACCCTTGGGAGCTTCTACACCCCCAGGATGCGATGGGCCGACATCGAGGTGCCAAACCTCCTCGTCGATGTGGACTCTTGGAGGAGATCAGCCTGTTATCCCCGGAGTAGCTTTTGTCCGATGAGCTTCGGCCCTCCTACGAGGGACCGTCGGATCACTATGTTCCGCTTTCGCGACTGCTTGTCTTGTAGGACTCGCAGTAAAGCCGGCTTGTGCCATTGCGCGACGCGCCCCATTTCCATCGGGGCCTAGCCGACCTTTGTAAACGCCTCCGTTACCTTTTAGGAGGCATCCGCCCCAGATAAACTACCCGCCAGATACTGTCTCCAATGCCGGATAACGGCACTAGATGAGAATTCACGCAACGTAAGGGTGGTGTTTCATTATTGACCGTGTCTCGCTACCGCTCGCCACAGTCAAAAGTTAAAAGTTCAAAATGCAAAGTGCAAAATTATGGAGTCGCTATGCGACAATATAATATTGCGCGGAGCGCACCTTAATTTTGAATTTTGATTTTTTAATTTTAAATTTGAGTGTCGAACAATAGTGAGACACGATCTCCCACCTACGCTAAACATGCGAGGCATGAACCCAATATCAAGTTGTAGTAAAGCTTCACGGGGTCTTTTCGTCCAGCTGCGGGTAAAGAGCATCTTCACTCTTCTTGTAATTTCGCCGAGTACCTCGTTAAGACAGTTCTCAAGTCGTTATGCCATTCGTGCGGGTCGGAACTCACCCGACAAGGGATTTCGCTCGTTTTGTTACTCCCAGTGGGGGGCGCGATCATTTCTGTCGCGCTCTGCATATCGCTATGCAGTTCGGACTATATCTTATCCCGATCTCTATCAGGATTCCGACGTATAGTCTCTGAGGATTTTAACGATCATGTATTCCCTTTCTATTCATAGTATGCGCAATGTTCCGAATCTTTTCGATTCCTCGCTCGTTCAAATGGACACCTTTTTCCATTAAATCCAAAACACGTTTAAATTTATGGAAATCTTTTTGCTTTGCAGTTCTAAGTTTATACCGTTCAAAAAACGGGATAATCTTGTTGCGAAGTTCTTTAACCGATCTTATGCAAAATCGGTAGAGATGTTCATGATGATTGTCCGAGCGTCTATTTATGAACACGTTGCCGCATCCGAAAAAATTTTTTATTTCTTCGAGCGTGCGGAGACTTTTTGCGCCTTGCGTTACTACGAATTCCGGAAACACTTGCCAACCATACCTCGTCGTCTTGTTGCGGAAGATGCTTATTAAAAAGCTACCTTCGCCATCAACGAAGCCGACAAGCCAATTGGCCATCGCTAATCTTTCCTGCTGGTTGTCTGCACTTGAAGCTTTTTTACTACACATAATTCTATGGACGAATTATACCATAGTAGCTCAAGATTCGCCAGATATTCCAGCATTTGGTCGGATTTTTCTAAGGCAGCAATCCATCGCTTTCGCAATGGTAAATCCCTCTACCTTAGGACGATTATAGTTATCGCCGGCGTTCATCAGCGCTTAGATTCAGACCTACGGTCAGCCATCAGCTTCCAGCTTCCCGCTTTCGGCTTCAATCAAACAAAGCCGATTGCCATTAGCTGAAAGCTGACAGCTGCTTTCAGCCCTCCTCTTGACGTTCTGACACTGGCCAGGCATCAGCCCCTATACATTGCCTTTCGGCTTCGCAGGGACCTGTGTTTTTGTTAAACAGTCGCTTGAGATTATTAGCTGCGGCCGCGCTCTGCGCGGCAGCTACCAGCTATCAGCCACCAGCTCCCAGCAAAAAAGTATATATCCTTTTAGCTGAAAGCTGAAAGCTGAAAGCTGACGGCCGCCGTGCAAAGCACGGCAATGCTTATTCCGAAGTTACGCATGCTTTTTTGCCGAGTTCCTAAACGAGGTTTCTCTCGTGCGCCTTGGCACATTTATGCCCATCCACCTGTGTCGGTTTACGGTACGAACTCGAAAAAATATACATCGACCTTTTCTAGGCACTTATACGTCTTGAATTGCCCTCCCCTTGCGGTTCAGACTGCCCCACCCAACTTTTTGGATATTATTCCGCAAAGCGGAATACGGCTGTAAAAACTTTTTAAGACTAATCCCCAAATTTACAATTTAGGAACTTCAATCTCTGGTGTTTTTAACTACCCAAAAAGTTGGGCGGGACGTACATAACCAAATTACGCTCAAGATTTCAAAATGCGTCCGTCGATTTAAATTTCTCCGAGGTGCTGGAATATTAACCAGCTTATCCATCGTCTACCCCCCGGGTATCCCCGAGGACTCAACTTAGGATCGACTAACCCTGGGACGATTTGCGTTGCCCAGGAAACCTTGGATTTACGGCGTGAGGGGTTCTCACCCTCATTATTGCTACTTATGCCAACATTCTCTCTTCTTGCCGCTCCACCGCGCCTTACGACGCGACTTCAACGCTGGCAAGAATGCTCCCCTACCGCCATGCGAAGCACGGCGGCAATCAGCCATTCGCCATCAGCTATCGGCTACCAGGAAGATTTATATTAAAATTTTCCTTGTAGCTGAAAGCTGAAAGCTGAAAGCTGACGACCGCCGCGCTTCGCGCGGCCCTCGTCTTCGGTACTAGATTTTAGCCCCGGTAAATTTTCGGCGCAAGATAACTTGACTAGTGAGCTGTTACGCTTTCTTTAAAGGATGGCTGCTTCTAAGCCAACCTCCTAGTTGTATAAGTCACCTCACCACCTTTAACACTTAATCTAAATTTAGGGACCTTAGACTGAGATCTGGGCTGTTGCCCTTGCGACCAATGGAGCTTAGCCCCCACGGTCTGACTGCCGGGAACATCTTCTGGTATTCGGAGGTTGGTTAGGAACAGTAGGATTTCTCCATCCGTCCCCATTCAGTGCTCTACCCCCAGAAGATTTTTAACCGACGCTAGCCCACAAGCTATTTCGGGGAGAACCAGCTATCACCGAGTTCGATTGGAATTTCACCCCTAGCCACATCTCATCCACCAGTGTTGCACGGCTGGTTGGTTCGGACCTCCCTCCGATTTTCATCGGAGCTCATCCTGGACATGGCTAGCTCACCCGGTTTCGGGTCTTGTATGTGCCGCTAATCACAGCAATCAGCAAACAGCTAACTGCTAACAGCAGAAGCTGTCGGCCGTAAGCTGAAAGCTGAAAAACTGTGATAACGCGCTTTCACGCTCGCTTTCACTACGCCTCCGTCCCCGCAGGGACTTAAGCTTTGCGACACACAGCAAACTCGTTGGCTCATTCTTCAATAGGAACGCCATCACGCGCTCCGCACGTTAGCAGTCAGCTTTCAGCTTTCAGCTTTCAGCTAAAAGGAATTTTTATATATGCATAGATTCCTTAATAGCCGATTGCCGATAGCGGATTGCTGATAGCCAGCGTGCGAAGCACGCTCTGACTCCTTGTAAGTATATGGTTTCAGATACTATTTCATCGCCCTAACCGGGCTGCTTTTTACCTTTCCCTCATGGTACTTGTTCACTATCGATCATAAAAAGTATTTAGCCTTACCACATAGTCGTGGTGAATTCCCGCGGGATTTCACGAGTCCCGCGGTACTTAGGAATAATCACAGTAAAGGCACAACCCCTTTCGCGTACAGGGCTATCACCTTCTTTGGCCGGCCTTTCCAGACCGTTCTACTAGGGAAGTCATGATTTTTTCTTCCTTTACCCGAACTTATAGGTGTTCGACGTAACTATCCTTTTTAGCCCTATCTTTCATGGGTCCTACAACCATCAAACAAGAATCTAGCACGCGCATCTTGCGATGCTGCACTTTCATCAAGCTCTAAATAGATAGGGTTTAGGCTCGTCCCATTTCGCTCGCCACTACTCTGGGAATCGAGCAAACCGCTAATCGCTAATCCTCAAAACGAGGACACACGATAAGCAATTCGCAATTGGTTTGTTTCTTTTCCTCTGGCTACTGAGATGTTTCACTTCACCAGGTTCCCTCTCATACACTATGAATTCATGCATGAGTAACGCGGTCTTCCACCGCATTGGATTTCTCCATTCGGAAATCCCCGGATCAAAGGTTGCTTGCCACCTCCCCGAGGCTTATCGCAGGCTACTACGTCCTTCATCGGCTTTTTAAGTCGAGGCATCCACCATATACCCTTATTTTAATTGCTCTTTACCACTGAAACACAAAGTTGTCCTTTTGGACACTACAATTAACTATTGACTTCAGACATTTAACTGTCACCTGTCAAATGTTAATTGTTGATTGTGTTTTAATTGGTGTTTGTCGATTAAATTGTCAAAGTTCGATCAATTAGCTTCCAGCTTTCAGTCATCGGTCTTCGGCACAAAATGTAATCTTGCATTTTTGCCGATTGCCGATGGCGAAAAGCCGATCGCCGTCCTGCAAAAGCGGGACTAAAAAACCGCCTGTTTCGCCAAGCGGTCCAATAGCACACAAAAAAAGACGGGGTCAGTTGCTTGGCGTTGGTTTTATAAATAAGATAAACATAATTTAGATTATCTACATTATAATACCTATCTACACTTTTGTCAAGCGGATGGTCAAGAAAGCAACGAAGCCACGAAACATCGAAACAAACGACAAAATAAATTGGTTTTATGCTAAGGTGCGGAGCACCGTATGCTTTGATGCTTTTTTGAATGTGGATATACCTTAATATGTGCGCAAAAATTTGTCAAATAGATGGACTCAGCAAACCCCCCTTGCTCTCGCATCTTGCGCCCCTCGTTCTCTCGGGGAGCAAGTCGTAGCGGAGAAATGAACCCGACCCCGCCCCGATGTCCATCGGAGTGGTATTCTGGCAACAAAATAAAAAATTCGCGTTATTCGCGGCCCAGTAATTGCGGGGCATTCGTATTATTCTGTTCAACAATTTCCGATCCCTCAAAAATCATCTTTTGCCGCATCCGCCAAAAGTAGGCGGCGAGACCGAGACCGACGGCGGCTACCGAAGGTAAAGCATATTTTAGAATACTGACTATCGATGCGCCCGACGGAATATCCGCAATTTCTTTAATTTCCAACTTCTTAATATCTTCGCTCCGTCGCGGCAAAAGCGAGAACCCCCTATTGTTTGAAATTAAAACGCCAATAATTTCAACCTTATCTTTCGGCAAAATTTCGCGCGTGTTTATCGCGGCTTTCTTTTTTAAATTGATATAAATTTCCCCATTGCCATCATCCAAATACATTCCGGCGGATTTTTTCTCGGTGACTTCACCGGAAATTTTTACCAAAGCGCCGCTCATCGCTTCATCAAGCTCGTCAATACTGACTTCAATCGGCTCAATTGGAGCGCCCCTGCTTAATAATTTAATGCCGCCCAATTTGGTTTTAACGCGCGACTCGCCGAGATAACTGCTCTCCGCGCCATATACATATATATAATCGCCGATGGCAAGTTTTGGTATATCGGCTGATTTAAAAGAATAAATTTGAACACCGCCTCCGTCTTCTTTTTGAATATAAAAATACTGCGCGGCAAAAAGTCCCGGTGGAACAGTTACGATGCCACGGAGAGCTGTGGCGCCGGACACTTTTTTAACATTTAAAGATTTTTTTATCGCGGTCCCCGTTACTGGCGTGGATGATGCCGCCGGTTCTTCATCCTCCATAAATGTATTTTCTTCCTCCGCCGCGGTGGTGACCAAATTTTTCTCACCCGCGGTCGGCGTTTGGGTAATCACAAAGTCCGCTTCGCTTCCGGTGTAAAATCCGTCGACTTTGCGCGCCAAAGACTCACCGGCCTTGAGCGTCGGCGAGGAACTCGACATTTTTCCATACGAGACGACATCAATAATCTGTCCGTTCGGTGATTTTAGTTTTACAGTGTCGCCGTCATTATTAAGCCGTGCCGGCGTTATTTCCCAAACACTGTATTTGGAAATTGTCCCGTATAAACTGGCGATTAAATCCTTTGCATCTTCAATAGTCCAGCCATCCAAACTGAGCGGCGAGGCCGAAGGATTATAAAGCTCAATCCACTCTTTTTCGCCCGCATCGGCTACCGGATAAACTTCATTGATCAAGAGCTGGCCTTTTTCAAAATTAGATGAAGACGGGGGTGCGGGATAATTCGGCGGCGTTGATGAGCTGCTTTGGCTCTGCGCCGGCGGCACATAAACGCCGCCGTAAGACGAATTGCGCGGCGAGGATGCGCCGGAAGTAAAGTCATTTTGATTGTTATCTGTATCCTGCATCGCGCCGTTCTCCCAACCCTGACGTTTTAGACTTTGTCCCGCATCAGGATTTGTGGCTGATGCGATCTCAAAATCTTTTGCCTCGCCAAAGCCGACCTTATCAATCACCACACCACTGCCATCCGAAAGAATCACCGTATTATCTGCCGCAACCGAATATGACGAACCGGAATACGTTGTGTCCGCAGAAACCGCTCCTTTATATCCAGTCTTGTGAGTAATCAAAAAATATTTATGCGGCCCAATGTTTGTCCCGGTCGGAAAGGCGGAAACTAAATTTGATTGCGAGCCGCTTGAAGTTTTTTTCACCAATTTCCAATCGGCAACATTTATAGCCGAGTTGGTCGGATTATACAGCTCAACAAATTCATCTGTCGATGTTTCGCCAGCAAGTTGAATCTGCGAAATTAAAAGATGCGCGGATTCGGCATGCGCACTCATCGCTAAAAATAGTCCTAAAAATGTTATAAACAAATAATATCTTGCTCTCATGCTTTTCAATGGCACAAATTTTCACTAATTACGCGGATTCGTGTAATTCGCGAAAATTCGTAAAATCCAACTTACATCTTACTCCACCCCGTGCATATTAAAAAGGCCTGTCAAGAAGACAAGCCCGAACTACCCATTGTACTCAATTTTATTTTCTTCAAGGAACTGGCGGATTTTTTCCGGCGGAATAAACAGCATCATCGGATAAAGCAAATCTCCGCCGGCGTAAAAACGGACAAGACCGACAAGCTCGTGGGTTTTCTGCAAAAAGAGCGCGCCGCCGGAAGATCCGGGCTGAGCAAAAATATCCACGGCAAGATGCGGATAACCGATCCCTCCCAATCGGGATTCCGCGGGGAATATTCCGATAATGTATCCGAAGGTCGGAACGTGCGGCAAAATCCCAAGCGGATAACTCACGAGATACACCTGCACGGATTCAATTTCGGATCCATTGGCTAAAGCAATTTTTACCTCGTGGGCAAACTTAATAGCCCTGGGGTCAACATAAAAAATCGCCAAATCCAGATTATGATCAACCGCGATCAGTTTTGCGGGAATCCGCCCCTTTTCATAACCCGGCGCCAATCCAAAAAAAATACGCGTTGTCGACAAATCGATGCCATGTGCCACGGAAAGTATAAGTCCGCGCCTTTTATCCAATACCACGCCCGAGGTGATCGCCACGCCGTCTTCGCCGACATAAGCAAGTTTTACGCTCGCCGCATGATTACCGATATATCGCGCCTCTTTTAGCATCCCTTCGCGATAAAACGCGCCTCCGCAACCGCAAAAAAAGACCAAACAACCAAGAGCTACGGCATACTTCATCTTGCACCTTCCTTTAAAAAGAGCTCTCGATTCCAGCGTATCAAGAGGAAAAATTTTTGACAATAGCCGCCAAAAAAACAAAAAAAACGCTTCCATAGCGTCTGTCATCTATCTTCTTTTCTTGAAGAAAAAACACCCAAAATGAAACGGCTACCTTCGAGGTCCCATGCCTCCGAGAGGATTTGTCACCCTGCGGGTGATGCCCCATAAGATCAAATCCCTCCAATCCTTGCGGGAACCCGCCTAAATTTGTCGGAGGTGGGAGTTGAACCCACAATGCCTTACGGCACCAGCTCCTAAGGCTGGCGTGTCTGCCAGTTTCACCACTCCGACAAATTTTGAAGGGCTACGTGTATGCCAAATGGCTCGGCCACCCCGATCAGCGTCGGGACATCGCCTTACCCGTTTTCGTCCCGCATTAGCGAGGCTCGAACGCCGCCACGGAGGCAAATTTTTTTCTTCTTATATATTATGAGCTGAAAAATCAGAAAAGTCAATCATCCCCATATCGTCTCTATCTTCCCGCTCATCTCTATTGACACCAAACTCTCGCTACGGTAAGGTGTTATATTCCCTATGAATATCGCGCAAACGGAACAATTCAAAAATATCCTAAACTGCGGCAATAATGTTTTGGTGGCTTTTAAAAAAGATTGGCTCACAGGCGGATTTCCGGCCGGAGTTGACGCCGTGGCCTCAAGCCTCGCGCTAGGAGAAGCGCTCAAGAAGCTCGGGAAAGAACCCGAAGTTGTGTCGCATGGATTTGCGCCGGTCGCGCACCTGCGCTTTTTGGGCGACGAAATCGGTGTAAAACCCGCGGCCTCGAACCTGCGGCAGGTAATAATTGACGTTGATCTTGCGCGCGGAAAGGTAAATGATTTAAGTTATGATATTAAAGATGGGCGGTTGCAAATTTTTCTAACCACCAACGCCGGCGCCTTAGAACCGAAAGATGTTTCGGCAAAAACCTCCAACTTCCGCCACGACCTTGTTATTACCGTAGACTCGCCGAATCTGAACGCGCTGGGCGAGCTTTATGAACACGCGTCAGAACTATTTTTCGCGCGCCCGATCATCAATATCGACCATAGCCATTCCAATGAAAATTACGGCCAGCTCAATGCTGTTGATTTTTCCGCAAGCTCCTGTGCTGAAGTTATTTTTGAACTTTTAGAATCGCTTGACCCCGCGCTTTTGGATGAAAAAATCTGCACGATGCTCCTCTCCGGAATTATTTCCAAAACGCACGGATTTCGGATCCCGACGATGACGCCGAAGACGCTTGTAACCGCAAGCCGGCTGATTTCGCTAGGCGCGCGGCGCGAAGAAATTGTCCACCACTTTTATCGAACGCGCGATATCGCCACTTTAAAAATTTGGGGGCGCGCCTTGGCGCGGCTAAAAATTGACCGCGAAAAAAAATTAGTTTGGTCGATTTTGACAAAGGCGGATTTCGTGCAAGCCGGGGCCGCGGAAAATGATTTGCCGGACGTAATTAACGAACTCGTGAGCGGTGCGCCAGACGTGGAAACCGCGGTTTTGCTCTACGAAAATTTGAAAGCCGAAGTCCGTGGCGTCATCGCTTCGCTTCGCGGCCATCGCGCCGAAGAATTGGGCGCGCCATGGAATGCCGCCGGCTCGCAAAATATGACAATATTTTCTTTGCCGAAATACGGTCTCATCGAAGCGGAACGCGAGGTGATAGAAGAAATTAAAAAACGGATTTAATAAACCATGACAGACAATTGATTTCTCGACCCAAAAATAGTACAATAACTTCGGCTTTCGGGCCTATAGTTTAATGGTAAACTCCGTCCGCCTAAATTTTTGGGCCGGTAGTCTCAACTGGTAGAGCGCCTCGTTTGCAACGAGGAGGTTAGGGGTTCGAGACCCCTCCGGTCCAAAAATTTGAGCGGACGGAGGCAGACAAAAAAGTTCTGCGCCCGAAGCGCATCTGCCTCTGACAGAGATTCTGCCCAGGTCTACCAAAGTTGATTAGCTGCCTCGCTCGGAAAGAAATCCGTCATTTACCAAGTTTCATTTATTAAAAAATTAGCGGTTTTTATACCGCTAATTTTTTAATAACTTTACTTTTGCGCCGCGGCTGGTTGAGTAGGACTGACCGAACGCAATTGTATTGTATTAGCTATTATACTACCGTCAGCGCCAGTTTGTCCACCGACCATTGCTGTTTTACCGACTTCCAAATCCGTCAATGTACCATCCACCGATTTGGTGACTGCTGTAGCATCGGAAAAGAAAACAATTTTGGAACCGCCGTCACGGAGCTTTACGATAATGCTCTTATCGTCTTTCGAGATTATATCTCCGGAGACGCCACCGCCGAATTGTCCACCCCTTGCGCCGGCCACTCCCTGCCGACCCTGTCCGCCAAAGGCGGATCCGCCATTAGCGAAAAAATTTCCGCCGACGTTTGTGCCTCCCAGCGCAAACATCTTTGCGCGAGCCGCACTGCTGGCATTCTTGCCATAGACCATTCCGCCGTAAAAAGCGCCACAGGCCACGGGAACCACGACTGCAATAACAATTAACAAAAATTTATTATTTTTCATACAAACTTAATAAATTCGAAATTCGAATATCGAAATTCGAAACGAAATATGGTTTATAGATTTAGTTATAGTTATGGCCGCTTGCATGGTTTAAGGTTTTGGGCGTGGTAATTTTAACCGCAACCCTTAATAATGCGGCGCTCCCGGCGGCGGTATAGTTGCCGGTGAGGGCATAACCCGAATCAATTTGGCTTCAATTTGTCCGGCATTATTTGGCGAGCCGACCACGACGACAAAATCGTCAATCTTAAGATCTTTCGCGGCAATGGTTTCGTGCATTTTCTTAACAGCGGTATCGTCCTTAATCACAATATCCTTTTCGATGCCGTCTTTGCCGTCAATGATGATGCTGGGTGGCTCAACTTTAATAATTTTACCGACCGTTCCGTGCGATTCGATTAAATCCCTGCCGAAAAAATCTCCCAAGAACCCCGCACGCGGCCCGCCAAAATTACGATGATAATTTTCACCCCAACGGTAAGAAAAACCCGCCTTATAAAATCCAACGGCCATGCCAAGCCGAAAAATAATACACGCCAAAGCCAATCCGCCAATGATGATTAAAATTATTTTAAATGTCCTTGACCCAAAAAATTTATTAAAGTCCATATACTTTTTAATTAGTTATTGCGTGGCGGTGCGATATTATATAAGAAATATCTCGCGCCAGATATTTTGTGGAACCAAAAAAAACAAAACTTGCGGCGAAAAATACAGCAACGCCGGTAAACGGAAAAACTTCCGCGATAGAAATCAAAAAATCTTTCCATAAAGAAACAACCATTGTAAAATCGGAAAACATTAAAGACAGGAGCGGGATAAGCCCGGATTGCGCGATATCCGCGCCGATCATCTTGACTGCCGGAATAATCGCAACGACGGAGCTTATCATAACAAAACAAAAAAGCGCCAATCTCCAACGGAGCGAAACGCGTCTTTCAAGCTGAATTCTGGCCATAATCTTATCAAAAAGACCGTCCGGCGGATTAGCTGACACTAAATTACGAAAAAATTTCTCAAGACTATTGTCCATACTGGCTATATTAATTATACGACTCGAGGATATATTTTGGTGCATGAAGAGATTGACCGACCAATATTAAATTAAAGCAATCCCCGCAACTTAAGGAGCGCCCGCCTGTGCCGGCTTTTGACGGTGTTTATTGACTCGCCGAGCATTTCGGAAATTTCTTGAAATGTAAAATCGTCAATATAATATAAAGAAAGCACTGCTCGATAAACTGGCGGAAGTGAAGAAACCGCCGCTTCAAGCGCCACGGCAATGTCTTCGCGATCCAGAAGTTCCGGCGGCAGAAGCGCTTCGTCAGCAATTGTTTCAGCAATCGTATTACTGCTATCTTCATCATCGAAATCAGAAAACGGAATCGCTTTTTTCTTTTTCAAAAAATCCAATGCGGTATTTTTGGCAATCGTAAAAATCTAGGTCTTAAAATTTTTGCGTTCATCAAATTTTTTAAGATTGCGCCAGACCTTAATGAATGCCTCCTGTGCTATATCTTCCGCGTCCGCGGCATTGCCAACATATCTATATATAAAATTGTAAATTTGCTTAAAATATCCGCGGAATAAAATTTCAAGCGACTCCTCGTCGCCCGCTAAATATTTTTTAATTAAATCGTTTTCGATCCCGTTCATATCATATTTATAACACAAATAACACAAATCGAGCATTCTTTCAATCGCCTGCGCATCGCTTTTACCGAAACGTGACTCTTTCCCCTATTTTAAGCGACCGCTTAGAATAGGGGAAGGCGGCGATAAAAAAAATGCCCGCCGATTTTTGGCGGACGATTTTTAGATTCTTATTTTTAAACCGTCGTGGGCCAACCGCATTCTAAATTTAAACTTCTCTTTACGCGCATAATTGTTTAAAATTTTTTGCGCGATGTTATGCGGCGGCCAGGTATGGCCGGTTTGCATAAGATAGAGGATTTTTGGACTGAACTTTTTGGCGATGGCAATCGCTTCTTTCGGCGTATTGTGGCCTTTAATTTTTCGGCCGAACCACATCGCCGCGTCTAAAATCATCGTCTCCGCGCCACGAAGATACGCCACGGAGCGTGGCGGCAAGCCATCAAAATCGGAAATACAAATTGTTTTGCCGTTGATACGATAACCTAGGGTTGGGATATTTTTAAAACCATGATTAACGCGGAAAGACTCAACGCTGATATTGCCGATTTTGACGCAGCCGAAGGGGGCGAGACGATGAATTGAGATCGTACTTAAAAAATCCACCCCAACCCTCCTTTTTAAAAGGAGGGGGGTTGACGCCTCCCCCTTTCGCAAAGGGGGACGAAGGGGGATTTTAAAAATGCGCGGAAATTTATTTTTCAAATAATTTATTGTTGCCTCCTCGGCGAAAATCTCCGGGCTCTCTCCGTGCGTTTGACACCACGAAATAAAATCTCCGAACCCGCTGACTGCATCAGCATGCTGGTGCGTAAAAAAGACGGCATCGATCTTTTTCACTCCGACTCGTTTGGCTTGAAATAAAAAATCGGGGCTTGTATCAATAAGCACCGAGCTTTTTCTATCCTGAATAAAAATTGACGAACGCGTCCGAGCACTCTTTGTTCCTTGCCGTGCATCGTGACATAAATCGCAACGGCATCCGGTGCGGGGAATGGAGTTGGCGGGGCCAGAACCCAAGATAGTTATTATCATAACAATAAATCCGAAGCATGAAATCCGAAATTCGAAACAAATTCTAGGCGTCAAAATCCAAAAGTTTTAGACATTTAAAAATTTGGATTTAGATATTGTTTCGGATTTCGATATTCAGATTTCGAATTTTACGCCTTTACGGCGTTTGGCGCTTCCCCACCCTCCAAAACCGCGATGATATTTTGTGCGGCGACTACAGACATTGCGCTTCTAGTTTCAACGGTTGCCGAGGCAGTATGCGGCGTTAAAATAACATTATCCATCGCGCGAAGCTCAAGATTGTCTGTGAGATCGCAGTCAATCGCCGGCTCGCATTCATACACATCCAGCGCCGCGCCGGCAATTTTTTTGTCGCGGAGGGCGATCAAAAGCGCCTTCTCATCAACCACCGGCCCGCGTGAAGTATTTACCAAAAAGGCCGTCGGCTTCATTATATTCAGTTCATTAGCGCCGATGAGATGTTTTGTTGATGGAAGGAGCGGCACGTGCAAACTTACAAAATCGGAATTTTTAAGCAACTCCTCTTTTGAAACATATTTCGCGCCGAATTCACGCTCAAACGCTTCGTCGCGCTTCATATCATTATATAAAACTTTCATTCTAAAACCGTTAACCGCCCTTTGCGCCAATGCTTTTCCGATCGCGCCAAGCCCGATGACTCCCAAAGTTTTGCTATAAACATCGGCCCCTAAAAGGAGTAATGGCCCCCAGCCCTTGTATTTTCCATCGCGGGTAAATCTGTCGGATTCTACCAAGCGGCGGGCAACAGCAAGCATCAACATAAAAGTATGCTCGGCAACGCTTTCGGTGATTTCTGGTCCGGGAGTATTTGATATCGGCAATTTTCGCTCTGCCGCGACTTTAACATCAATATTATTAAACCCAACGGCATAGTTGGCGATGATTTTCACCCTCGGCAAAAGCGCGTCCATTACCTCGGCATCAATCATATCGGTTAAAAGACAAAGAAGCGCATCGCACCCTTTTGCTTTTTTAATAATTTCTTCTTTTGTCAAAACGCGATCTTCCGAATTAATTTCCACCTCGTAACCCTTATTACGGAGCATATTTATACCGGCCTCCGGAATCTGCCGGGTGACATAGATTTTCATATTTTCTAAAGATTCTTATCTATTTTAAAATCACTTTTATTTTCTGAAGGTCATTTTCTACGGGAAATCGTTTCCAAATGCCGGCCTTCGCGCCCATTGATTTAATGACCAGCCCAGAATTCCAGATGCCGAGGCGAAGCGCGTACATCGGATCACTTTTTAAGATTAGCCCCGTGACAAATCCGGAACCGAACGCATCGCCGGCGCCGGTGGTATTTTTCGGCCTTCCGCCATAAGACTTGGCATAAAAAATTTCACCCCCGCAAATCGCGTAAGCGCCGCGGATTCCGTCGGTAATCACTTTGTATTTCATCGGTAAATTTTTAGCCGAACACAAAATCTCTTCTAAATTGTCAAACGGCAGATTAAAAAGTTTGGCCGCTTCTTCGCGGTTTACGTTCAACATTTCAACTTTCTTAAAATATGCCAAAAGCACGGTGAGGCCGAAATTCAATTCCGCTCCGCCGGGATTCCAGGCGACCTTAATTTTATTTTCGGCGGCAAAATTAAAAATTTTAGCCAGCAGATCCCGGCGGCCGCCCAATGATGATAGGTAAATCCATTTGGTTTTGAGCCGGTTCCAAGGGATTTCTTCTGCTTCAATATTGTTGCTCACTCCGCGATAAACCAAGATCGTCCGCTCCCCGCCTTTATATAATAGAAGGGTAGAATAAGCCGTGTGTTTTTCCTTATCAATCTGGACCATTTTTGTTTCTATACCTTCTCGCTTCAATGCTTTGACGACTTCGTGTCCAGCTTCGTCATCGCCCACGCGGCAGATGGAGGCGGTGCGGAGTCCCGCGCGACTGAAAGTGACGGCGCAATTTGTCGCCGCCCCGCCGGTGGTAAAAAGAATATCATCTACCGAATTTTTTGAGCCCAAATTCAAACATTCACCGAGTCCCGTTTGGAATTCCGGCGAACGGATGATTTTAAAAGCATTGCTCATTAAAAAGACATCGCGAGTAGCAGAACCGATAGTAATGATGTCAAAAGATTTTGAGGACATAAAATTATCTGGCAAGTAACATGTAGCGAGGTAACTTTAAAACCCTTACTACATGCTACCAGCTACATACTACGCTCGTCCGGCCGAACCGCACAATCTCATCTTCCTTCTCGCGATATCCTGCATCAATTCCATCGCTGGACCGAGAATCTTCCGCGGGTCAATCGCTTTTTTATCTTCCTTAAGTTTGCAACGCACTGCCGCGCTGAAGGCCAAACGCAAATCGGTATCAATATTTATCTTGCAGATTCCGTTCGCAATCGCTTTTTTTATTTCGCTGTCGCTTACACCCTTGGCTTCGGCGAGATCGGCGCCACAGCTTATTGCCATTTTTACAATATCTTGCGGCACACCGGAAGCGCCATGGAGAACAAGGGGAATTTTTACCGCTTTTCGTATTTTTTGAAGCCGCAAAATATCCAGCTTCGGCTTACCCTTAAACTTATACGCGCCGTGCGAGGTGCCGATTGCCACTGCAAGCGCGTCGCAGCCGGTTTTGCGAACAAATTCCGCGGCCTCGCCGGGATTTGTTAAAATCGCCTCGCGCTCGGAAACCGAAACCAAATCCTCCACGCCGCGGATTGCACCGAGCTCCGCCTCCACCGACACTCCGCGCGCATGCGCCCATCTTACCACCTTCTCCGTATCACGGACATTCTCGTCATACGGCAAAAGCGAGCCGTCAAACATCACCGAGCTGTATCCACCATTGATTGCTTTGTGCAAAAGGGAGAGATTTTTTCCGTGATCAAAATGAAGAACTACCGGCAGTTTGGTTTTGGCGGCGACTTCAACGGCAGATACAAGATAATCGAGCCCGGCGTATTCTATCGCGCCTTCGGAAGTCTGAATAATAAGCGGTGATTTTTCTGCTTCCGCGGCGCGAAGCACAGCCCACAAAATTTCCAAATCGTTGATATTAAAAGCCGGAACGGCATATCGACCCTTCTGCGCCCGCTGAAGCACCTTTTTTAAATTAACAATCATAACAAATGAAATATCTGGTAAAAACTTCAAATTTCCAATTTCAAATCTCCAATCAAGTTTAAAATTCAAATGCCAAAAATCGATTTGAACTTTAAGATTTGGATTTGATTTGACATTGGAAATTAGGATTTTGACATTAAAACGCCCCGCCTCCATCGATCTTTTCCGGCCGGTGTTTGGCGAATTTTTTAAGCATCTTTTTCATCTCCATAACCCGCAAAAGACCGTCCTGCGGGCCGATTTTTGTTACAACCGACGCGGAATTCGCGCTCCCCCAACGCATTGCCTCGGCTGCCGGATACCCGTGAAAAAGCGCGGCAATAAAACCAGTGGCAAAAGCATCGCCCGCGCCCGTGGCCTCCACTAATTTTATCGGCAGGATGCCCATATGAAAAAAATCTTTGCCGTCGTAAGCATATGAACCGCGCGGCCCGTCGGTAATAACCGCGATTTCGGGGCCGTAATCTTTTAAGTGGACCAGAAGCTCCTTTATATATGTATGATGACCTACCAATTTTTCCGCCTCTTCCTTATTGACAAAAAAAACAGTTGTGAGCTTAAGGATGTTCCGCATACTCAAAATTCCGCGATTCAACTGATGCGTGCCGGGGTTAAAAGCGAGCTTGATGCCGCCTTGCTTCAGATGCCGAACCAGCTGGCTTTGCAATTTCTCGTAGCCCTCGCCAACCGAGGTATAATAAATCCATTTGCTCTTTTCCAGCTTTGGCAAGATATATTTTCTTTTCAGATGATAAATTAAAATCGTTCTCTCGCCCCTGTGATTTAAAACTACAGAATAATTGCTGTCACGCCCCTTATCAACCTGAACATATTCTAAAGAAACGCCTTCGCGCTTCATTTTACGAAGAATCTTCTGGCCTGTTTCGTCCTCGCCGACAATAGAATAGAAGGCGGTTTTCATCCCTAGCCGAGCAGAGCCAATAGCGTTATTCAGAGCGTTGCCCGCGACTTTTTGCGCGAAATGCGCCACTGGAATTTTATCGCCATAACTTAAAGCCAAAAAAGGCTTTCCAGTGTCTTGGCTTCTGATAATCTGCGCCTCTTTCATTTTTAAAAATGTGTCCAATGTCGCATCGCCGATAGAAATGATGTCGAACATAATAGTTATTATCTATTAACGAGTTAACGGGTTAACGAGTTGCGAGTTATTTTAAAATTAACTCTAACCCGTTTCTACCAAAGACACCTGCCTGCGGTAGGCAGGGATCCGCCTCGGGCGGAAATTCGTGAACTCGTTAACTGGATAATAGTCAAATCGGGATTATTTACGTTTTATTACTTTTTTAATCGCTTTTATTATATCAAAAGATTTCATTCCGTACTTAGTCAAAAGCTCGTCCGGCTCTCCGGACTCGCCAAAAGAATCCTGCATTCCAATAAATTCAATTGGTACTGGAAAATTTTTGGCGAAACACTCGGCTACAGCCGAACCAGCGCCGCCCATTACTTGATGTTCTTCAACCGTCACCGCCGCGCCTGTCTTCCTTGCCGATGCGACCAAAGTTTTTACATCAATCGGCTTAATTGTGTGATTATTAATCACTTCCGCGTCAATTCCTTCTTTTTTTAGCGCTTCTGCCGCGACAAGCGCTTCGTATACAAGCGGGCCGCAGGCAATAATGGAAACGTCCGAGCCATCACGGAAGACTTCCGCGCGCCCGACCTTAAACGGAGTTTTAGCGGTAGTGATAACCGGCGTTTTTTCGCGCGCGAAACGAAAATAAACTGGACCGACTATTTTTGCCGCCGATAGCGTTATCTTGCGGGTTTCCTCATAGTCGCATGGCACAATCACGGTCAGATTCGGTAAACATCGCACAATAGAGATGTCTTCCAGCCCTTGATGCGTGGCACCATCCGGCCCGACAGAAATGCCCGCATGCGCGCCGGCGATTTTAACATTATTCTCCGAATAGCATACGGAAATGCGCGTCTGATCCCAGCATCGTCCCGGCACAAAAACAGCATAACTCGAAACAAATGGAATTTTTCCTGCATGCGCAAGCCCGGCGGCAATACCCATCATATTTTGCTCGGCAATACCGCATTCAATAAATCTGTCTGGAAATTCTTTTTTAAAAAGATGGACCCGCGTTGATTCGGCCAAATCTGCCGCTAAAACAACAATGTCCGAATTTGCGCGTCCAAGTTCCACAAGCGCGTCGCCATACCCATGGCGGGTGGGGATTTGTTCTACATCTTTAGAAAATAATTTCGGATTAAGATAGGCTTTTTTATTCAACATATTGGATATAAATTCGAAATTTGAATCTCGAAATTCGAAACAGTGTCTAAATTCAAAATTTCAAATGTTTAAAACTTTCGGATTTTATTTATTTAGATTTGTTTCGGATTTCGGATTTCGTGCTTCGGATCTTTAACGATTTACTCGTGCTCACTTTTTATTTTTCCTCCCAACGTCCTAAGCAACCTCAATGCCTCTTTTGCCTGTTCCGGATTCGGCGAAATGCCGTGCCAACGAAAATCGCGCTCCATAAATTCCACGCCCTTGCCCGGAATCGTATGCGCTAAAATCACCGTCGGATGCTCATAAATCGCATCAGCCTCATTGCAGGCATCAACGATTTCGCGGATATTATGGCCATCTACTTCAATCACGTGCCAATTAAAACTTTCAAACTTTGCGCGTAATGATTCGAGTGGCATCACATCCTCGGTAAACCCATCAATTTGGATATTGTTGCGATCAACGATTGCCGTGAGATTCCGAAGCTTGTTTTTGCCAGCGAACATAAACGCCTCCCAGCATTGGCCCTCGTCAAGTTCCCCATCGCCCATAAGACAGTAGACGCGCCAATTTTTTTTATCATTTAGTCCGGCCCAAGCCATGCCGCAAGCCTGCGAGATTCCCTGTCCCAAAGGACCGCTTGAAGCATCAATTCCCGGCAGGGCGCAACAATGCGGATGGCCCTGAAGTCGACTTCCTAATTTTCGCAAAGTTATCAATTCTTTTTTAGGGAAATACCCGCGTTCTGCCAAAACTGCGTACCAAACCGGCGCCATATGACCATTGGAAAACATAATCCGGTCGCGGTTGGGGTCCGCCGGATTTTTTGGGTTCACGTTGGCAACGTGAAAATAGAGCGCGGTCATTACATCCGCGAATCCCAGAGGTCCCGCCGAATGCCCGGACTTGGCCTCAAGAAGCATTTTAATAATATCCTCGCGAACAGTATGCGCAATCTCTTCCAATTCTTTTAATTTTTTATCGTGAAGTGGATGGTACATAAAATTTAATTTTTTATTGATTTATTTCCGCCCGAGGCGGATCCCTGCCTACCGCAGGCAGGCGTCTTTGGCGGAAACGAGTTAACGGGTTAACGAGCGGCGAGTTATCTCTAAATTAAAACTAACTAACCCGCAACTCGTAAACTCTTTAATGTTGAATAAACAACATCTGCTTAGATTATACCAAATCGATACTCATCGCGCTAAAAAAATCAAGATACAAAAAGAGCGCGGAAACCGCACCCCTACAAAATTCTGTTTTATATTTTCCCCGCCCAAGGCGGGTCAGCCCGCCGCGGCGGGCTGATAATTTTAAACTTCTATAAGCACTGGCAAAATCATCGGCCGGCGTTTGGTTTGGGAAAAGAGAAATTCGCCGATTTCGTTGCGGATGCGGTTTTTGACATAATCTTCAAACGCCGGAGAATTTGGGTCTGAATCGCGAAGCATCTTTTTTACCTTGCTCCGCGCTTTTTCTATAAGCTCTTTGCTCTCGCGGAGGTAGACGAAGCCGCGCGAAATAATGTCCGGATTGCCGACAAGCTCGCCGGTTTTGGTGTCAATCGTCACAATCACCACAAACATTCCGTCTTCGGCCAGCATCCGGCGGTCGCGAAGAACAATATGCGAAACATCGCCCACGCCCAACCCATCAACCATCACATAATCCGTCACCGCTGTTTCCTCCGTAAGCCGCGCGCCCGAGGCGTCAAACTCAATTACCTGTCCGTTGTCAGCGACAAAAATATTATCTTTTGGTATGCCGACCGATTCGGCAAGTTCGGCATGCGTCTGCAAAAGAAAACGGTTGCCATGAATCGGAATAAAATATTTCGGCTGAAGAAGCCGCATCATTTCTTTTAGATCCTCCTGCTTAGCATGCCCGCCTGCATGCACATCCATCATTTGATAGTGGATGACCTTCGCGCCCTTTCTGACAAGCGTGTCTTTTAAATTTTGAACCGTGCGTTCATTGCCCGGAATTACCGAAGAAGAAAAGATAACGACATCGTCTTTATTAATTTCCACCAAACGGTCATCGCCGTTCGCGATGCGCATCAAAGCGGCATTTTTTTCGCCTTGCGCGCCGGTGCAAACCACCACCACTCGCTCATGCGGCAGGCGTTTGAATTCTTTATCTTCAATAATTGTTCCGGGCTTGATTTTTAGATAACCAAGCTTATGCGCCAGCTCCACGTTTTGAACCATTGAGCGGCCGACGATGAGCACGCGCCGGCCGTGTTGCTCCGCCAAAGTAATCAATTGCTGCGCGCGCGTAAGCAACGAAGAGAAGGTGCCGACAATAATGCGGCCTTTGGCAGTGGCGAATATTTTGCCAAGCTCCTCGCCAACCTGGCGTTCGGAAAGCTGATGCCCGGGCGATTCGGCAGAGGTGGAATCGGACATAAGCGCCAAAACACCGCGCGTGCCATAAGAAGCGATGAGGTCAAGATCGGCCGGCTCGTCATTAACCGGCGTGGCATCAAGTTTAAAATCGCCTGTCATCACCACGTTGCCGTGAGGCGTTCGTAGCAAAACCCCGAAAGCATCAAAGATATTGTGATTAATGTGAAACGGTTCAAAAACAAAATTGCGGCCCAATTGAATGCATTCGCCCAATTTTTTGATAATTTGGATTTTGAGCGGCGGCGCTTGCCGATATTCCTCTTGCCTTTTTTTAATAATGCCTGCCGTAAGCGCGGCGGTGTAAATTACTGGATTGCCGATTTTTCCCATGAGATGCGGAATGCCGCCGATATGATCGTAATGCCCATGCGTGATGATGACACCGCGAATATTTTTTTCTTTTCCGCGCAAATACGAAAGATTGGGGATGATATAATCAATGCCCGGCATATCCTCTTCCGGAAATTGCAAGCCCATATCAACAATAATCAAATCCTCGCCGCATTCAAAAACCGTGCAATTGCGGCCCACCTCCTCCAACCCGCCCAAAGGAATAATGCGGAGCTTCGGGGCATGAATGGATTTTTGAGCAATCTCAAAACCGCCGCTAATTTTTTTAAATTGAGGGCGACGCCTTCGTCTAAAAAATTTTTTTGGACTTTTTTCTTGTTTTTCAACCATAAGATAAACCCAATAATTATATAATTTGTGAATAAAGCGAACGCAATAATTTTAATTTCTGATTTAATGCTGGTGCCGCGGGAGGGACTCGAACCCTCAATCTCTTGCGAGAACTAGCTCCTGAAGCTAGCGTGTCTACCAATTTCACCACCGCGGCATAAAAATCGTTGCAAAGCGACGCCTAAATTCTGCGCTCTGAATTCTAAATTTTGCGCTTACTTCCACACTCTCTTAGTTTTGATATACCAATCCTTAATTTCGGAAAACCTATTGGAAGGATCTGTAATCACGGTAAATTGTACTCCCTTAATCGACTTATCTATGCCATAGTAATAACTCGGCGTCCAAAGAAAAATGGCTGGCATTTCTTTAACTAAAAGCTCGTCAATTGCGTGATATTTTTGCGCGCGCGCCTCCGCGCTGGACGCTTTTCGCGCCTGTTCCAAAAGCTGATCAAGCTCGCGGCTCGCAAAACTAGAAAGGTTAAAACCGGCTTCGCCCATCTGGCTACTATGCCAAAAAGAAAATGGATCCAAATCTTGCCCCAAAATTTCACCGTAAATCAAAACATCAAAATCGCGCGCCTTTAAAATATTTCTTCGGAGTTCCGCGTCTCCAAATATTTTTACCTCTGTTTTTATCCCAATTTTTTGCCAACTTTCTTTAATAAAATTCGCGGCTGCAACATTCTCTTTCTGATCGGTGGTAGTAATTGTGATGGCCAATATCTCGTCTTTCACGTTTTCTTCCGTCACGGTTTTCCGCCCGACTTTTTTTGAAACTTTTGTTATTGTAATTTTGTGCCTAAGCCCGTCCGCGCCCAGCTTCCAGTCGAGCGCGTCAAGCGCCCCGCCAGCCATCGCCGTATCCGCTCCAGAAATCCCACGCGAAGAAGCAAATGGCGTATTGCTAAAAATTCCATCCGCCGGCAAAACAACATCCGACAAAATTTCATACGCCAATATTTTTCTGTCAATCGCGGCGGCAAGCGCCAATCTTACACCCTTATCTTTAAAAAGTTCGCGCTTGGTGTTAAAAAATAAAGCCGAGTATTGTGAAAGGCTCTGATCATAAAAATTAAGATCATGCCGCATAATCTTTAATTTTAAATTACGATCAATAAAAGCCATTCCGTCAATACCCTGATTATCTAAAGCGACATAAGCCGACTGGCGATTCGGAAAAAATTTGAAAACAAGCTTATTAATGTTTGGCTGGCCAAGATAATAACTTTGATTCGCCGAAAGGGTATACGACTTAATGTTCCCGCGGCGGTCGCGGCTGAGGGATACAAAAACATACGGTCCAGTTCCTATTGGACGAGTATTTAAGTCCGCTAACGCAAAGCCAGAAAGCGGAATATCGCGCCAAAGGTGTTCGGGGATAATTCCTAGTGTAAGCATATTCAAAAATGATGCGGACGGTTCGTTTAAAACAAATTGTATTGTCTTCTCATCAATTTTTTCAACGCGCACATTCCGCCATAAATCGCAGAGCGGACTCTTAACTGCCGGATTTTGAACCATTTCTATTGTAAAAAGAACGTCTGAAACGCCAAACTCCTCGCCATCATGCCAAAAAATATTATCACGCAAATGCACAACGTATATTTTTTGATCGGCGGAAATGTCAAAGCCGCTTGCCAAATCGCCGACATATTCTTGTTTCACATTTTTTCGCAAGAGGGCGGAGTAAATAAGCCGCACGAAATCGCCGTCGACATCATTTAGTGATGGAAGGGTGGGATTAATCATCTGTGGGACGCCGATTAAACCTTCCGTATACTCGCCGCCCGCAACAGGAATTTTTTCCGTATGATCAACATACCAAAGCGTCCCAATGAACAAAGAAGAAAGAACAAAAATAACAAAAAAAATCTGAAGAAAAATTTTTTCTTTTTTTGTCAATACTTCTTTTATGTATTTGAACTGGGCCGGTCCTGGAAATTTCTTATTTTTTAACGCAAAAACTTGACTGCGCTCCCCCCGTTCATTGTTTTTACGGTAGGCGCCAACCAGTTTTTCTCCAATTTTTTTCTCAAGACGATAAATAAATTGACCGGCTTTTTGTAAAAATGCCACAGAACTATTATTACGCCGACGGGGCGCTTAAATTATTATGATATCCGCCGAGGCGGAAAATAGGAATTCTGCCCGAGATTAAAATCTTACTACAGGATGAGACCGGCTAAAGAGATGCCGGCAAAAAGAATTCCCAAAACTATTGTTGCGTAAAAAAGGATTTTTTCAATGCCGCGCTTGGTGCGGAAAATATTTCCCTCGCCGCCGAACGCCGAACCCAAACCCGTCCCCCGGGCTTGCAGCAAAACTGCCGCAATCAAAATGATAGCAATAGCTATTTGAGCGATAGTAAGATACAAAGTCATAAAATCTTAACCCCCCTTTAGATTATCTTCTATATTATAGTAGCAGATAATTTGAGTTGTGTCAACCGCCGTATTTAAACTTTGACTTTCGGACTTCGGACCTCATCTGTAGATTTGTCTTTTACAATAATTTCCGCTACTCTATTATATATAGAGATGTCGCGTTTTTCGTGAAAGGCGGGCGTCTCCACCAATAGTATGACATATCAACCTGCGAAAAAAATTAAACTTACTCCAAAACAAAAACGCCAAATTGAACAGGCAGCTGATTTTGAATTTGTCCGCGCCCTGCTTCGCGATTTTCCAAAATCAAATGTCTATGTCGTCGGCGGCACGGTGCGTGATGCCCTAATGGATCGCGCCGATACAAAAGATTATGATCTTGTCGCGGCCGGCATTCCGGCGAAAAAACTCGCCAGCTATCTTGGCAGATTTGGCACCCTGAATCTCGTCGGCCGCAATTTTGGCGTCTACAAATTCTTGCCGACTGGTTGGGATTTTAAAAATCCAATGGATATCGCTCTCCCCCGCCGCGAGTACGCACTCGGCACTGGCGGTTACCGTGATTTTGAGGTGCAATCCGATCCCGCGCTTCCAATAGAAGCCGACCTCGCGCGCCGCGATTTTACCTGGAACGCGATGGCTTACGACATCCGCAACAAAATCTTGATTGACCCGTGGGAAGGCGCCGCCGACATCAAAAAAGGGCTTGTCCGCACCGTTGGCGATCCAGCCGAGCGGCTAAAAGAAGATTATTCACGCCTTCTCCGCGCCATCCGCTTTGCCGCGCGCTTTAATTTTGAAATTGAACCGCTTGCAAAAAAAACAATCCACAAACTCGCGCCGCAGCTTAACAATGAGCGTGCAATCAACGGCAAAAAAGAATATGTTGCTCCGCGCGAAACATTAAGCGCAGAATTTTTAAAATCTCTCGCGGCGGATTCGGTTAAAACAATAAAACTCTATGACGAGCTGGGAATTTTAAAAGCGTTGATGCCCGAACTTTTGAAAATGAAAAATTGCGAACAACCATACGCATGGCACGCCGAAGGCGATGTCTGGCAACATACGATGCTAACATTAGAGAATCTGAAAAAGCCGATGTATTTAAAAAAATTCAATTTAAAAACTCCGGGCACTGAACTTATCTTAGCGGTACTTTTTCATGATATCGGCAAACCGAGAAAGGCAAAAAATATTACCGAAAATGGAAAAAAGCGCCTTGTCTTCTACGAACATGACGAGGAGGGCGCGAAAATTTTTAGGCGCATCGCCGAACGGATGAAATTTGCCGCCTCGCCGGATTTCACCGTCAAGATTGAGCGCGTGGAATGGCTCATCTGCAACCATCTTCTCTCTTGGAACAACGATCCCTACAAGATGCGCGAGACAACGCTCGAAAAATACTTCTTTAATCCAAAATTTTCCGGAGATGATTTACTCGCTCTATCTTTCGCCGATGCGATGGCCACCAAACCGAACGGCAAAAATGCGGATATGAGAAATTTGAAAAGATTTTTCAAAAAAATCAGGGAGATGAAAAAGATGGCCGCTGGAAAAAAAATCCTGCCACCGCCGATCTTAGACGGTAATGACATTATGCGCATTCTGGAGATGGTGCCCGGACCGCGCGTCGGCGAAATTTTAAACCTTCTTCGCGAAGAACAGCTTTCCGGCAGAATCAAAGACAAAAAAACGGCGGAACAGTGGCTGAAGAAACTTTAATAAACTCATCCCCCTTTGATAGGCGGGGGACGAGGGGAGGGTGAAAATCTCCCAATACCATCCTGTTCACTCTCACCTTACTCCTCTCCCATCGAGGGAGAGAAAATCCGAAAAAATAATCCCGATTGAAATCGGGATTATTTTTTACTTCGCATTTTTTTTGATATAGATGAGAAGCCTTGATTTGATTCGTGCGGCGGTATTTTTTTTGAGGATCTTTTTCTGCGCCGCCCTATCAATCGCTTTTATCGCCTTTTTTGCCGTATCGCCCGCTTCATCAATTTTTTTTGCGACTGCGGATTTTCTTGCGGATTTGAGCAATTTATTAATCTCGGTTTTAACTTTTAAATTTCTAAGCGTCCTTTTTTTAGCCTGTCTTAGGGCCTTGAACGCAGCTCGTTGAGTCGGCATCTTAATTTCCCACCCGTCCCCTGCCGGAAACCGGTCAGCTTAGGATTTAGGATTCAATTTGCGGTTTATTAATTTCCTGCGCTTCAATGGACTTTTCGCCGTTGCCAGAGAGCTTGGCAATGTCTTTGTCTATTTTCTGAAGCTCTTTATACGCGAGATTGTAGGCATTTACAGTCATGCCTAAATTATTGCCCAATCTTTGCATATAACTATCATAGCTTATCATATGTTTGCCCAGCTCGTCAACCCTCTTTAATATGTCTTTTACTGATTCTTCGATTTTTAGCGCCTTAAGCGCCTGAATGACGGTTTGAAGATAAGCAAAAAATGATGTCGGCGAAACAATAATTACTTTCTTGCCGAACGCGTACTGAATCAAATCCTGCGAACTTACATTTGTATTTCCTACTTTATAAATTAAAAGATTATAAAAGATGCCTTCGGCCGGAATAAACATAAATGCGAAATCTGTTGTTCCCTCTGTCGGCCGAATATATTTTGAAGTTTCGTCAATCCGAATTTTGATGTCGCGCTTAAAATCTTTTTCCAGCTCGTCGCGCCGCCCGTCATCCTGCGTTTCCATAATTTGATTGTATTTTTCAAGCGAAAACTTGGCATCAACCGGAATTATTTTATCTTTGATAAAAATTGCCGCGTCAACAATCTGCCCGTCGCGAAACGCATATTGCATTTTATAATTGTTTGGCGGTAAAATATTCCCTAAGAGCGTTTCCAGAAAGTATTCCCCGAGGATTCCACGCTGTTTAGGATTCTTTAAAATATTTTCCAAGCTTTGCAACTGCGTCGCGAATCCGACAACTTGTTTATTGGTGGCGTCAAGCTGGGTCAATTTGGAAGCGACATCTTGAATAATGCGATTGCTTTCGCCAGTCTGTTTCTGAATGAATTCCAGATTATTCTGCAATGACGAACCCATTTTTTCGCGAATATCCCGAAGCTCGGCCTTTAAATCATCAAGATTTCTATCCTGCGCCACATCTTTGCCGAATTTATTTAAGAAGAGAACATAAAAAATCGCCAGCGTCGCGAGAGAGGAAATGATAAGTGATATAATTGTTAATACTTGCATATATAAATAGTAGTATAACAAACGAATTATCTTTTGGCAAAAAAATTTTTATTGTTACATTGTTGCATTGCTACATTGCTATTGGCGGTATTATGTCGCCTGTAATACCCCCCCAATGTCCATCGGGGCGGGTCGGATTTATTTTCCTGATGACCCAAAAAAATAATATAACAGTGTAATAATGTACCAATTTAGCAATGTAGATTATCGTTTTACGACGCATAAATTTGTCTAAACAATAACAAATTGTTTCAAACGGCGACACTGCTCCGCGCAAATTGTTTCACGTGAAACAATTTATAAATTCAACTTTACGCCTTGATTTTATATTGTTAATATGATAAATTGAGACTGTTGAATTATTCAACAGTCTCATCCTGAATGAAGTGAAGGATCCCTTAACGTCGCTTAAGATATCCCTCCCCGCCGACTCAGCGGGTCGGGATGAGAGCGTTTCATAATTATTCAACGCTCTCAAATTAAATCAGTATTAGTCCTCCGACGCCTGCCCCCGTAGTTTCCGCCAAAGGCGCCTGCCTGCGGTAGGCAGGGATGCGCCTTTGGCGCATAATTTACCCACCCAAATTTTCATGTAATCAGCCCCCGTAGCTCAACGGATAGAGCAGATCCGTCCTAAGGATAAGATGGGGGTTCAATTCCCTCCGGAGGCATGAAAATTTGGGTGGGTAAAGATGGAGCAATCCCAGCCCAACTTTCGTCTGAATTTCCCCTTGGGCCTATCGTACAGTGGTAGTACACTGCATTCGCATTGCAGGGACGGCAGTTCGATTCTGCCTAGGTCCACCATATTGAATTAGTCGGAATTTTGTTCAAAATAGGTTCTGACTTTCTCCAACAAACACCACTTGAATCTACAATAAACTATTCAAATCTACAGATGTCTATACTAAAAAGAATTATACGTATTTTTATCATTGTTGAACTCATACTGATAGGACCTTTTATTTTGACCCTGTTTAACCCAGACGCGCGAATTAACGGAGGTTCTGGAGGAGGTTGGGATTGATCACCGAGTGTTTTTTGGTCCCATGGCCGCCCTCTTACTTGTCACCGGCCTAGCCATTGATCTTGCGGCGAGAAAAATCACAAATCCTGTTTACCGAATTGGCACAATCGCCGCTATCGTGCTGGTACCTCTCCTTATCTATATTCAGATCGTCACTGACGCGGTGTCATCAACACTAAAAGCGATTCTATGATCTGGTTCCAATTCATGCAAATATAAGTCCAAAGGAAAATTGTAATGGAACAGAGACAACGATTCGATTTCGCTTGGTTCTATAAGCAAATTTAGGTGAACTGAGATCAAAATTTCTATCCCAATGCACCGAGGCTACATCGGAATGATTGCATATAAATCTACTAAAATGGTGTAATCGAGAGAACGCATCGGATTTAGTTGATACGCCTCCAGAAGAATAATAGCGGGAACTAGTTATTGTGGGGTCATAACTACAAAACCGACCTCGACTTTACCTGCCCGACCGAAATCGTTGAGAAAATTCAATTGAAGATTAAAGAGTTGTTATAGCAGATTAAAAATCATAGATGTTTTAAAAATGTTTCACGTGAAACATTTTTTTGTTTTACACAATTAATCTAAGCACATTGCTCTAATCTTAGGTATTAATAGGCGTCGTAAAAAATTATATAGCTCATTAAATTTCCATACTACAGTAAACTTTCAACCATGAAACAGCCTTAGCTTAGCCAACAACTAGGCTTATCAACATCCTGTGCATAAAATGATCAAGACTGCCACCAAAAAATCACTCCTTGACATAGATCAAGAAAACGGTATCGGGAAAAAATTCAGCTTATTATTTTGTGAATAACGCTCATAATTAAACTGATTTAACTAAAAATCTGTGGATAAACCTGTGGAAAACATACCAACACCTGTGCATAAGTCTTGAATAATACAATCTTATCCACAGCGTATTTATCAACATTTTATTCACATATTACTTTTTTAGCTAAATTTAGAGCATTTATAACTTGAAAAAATTAAAAAAATTTGATATAATATATATAGTTTACATTAAGTATAAACTTTTATGCTTAAAAACAAAATTTGCGCGACAATCGCAATCTTTATCCTCGTTGCCGCTTTGCCGCAAGCAACCTTATCAATGTCTTCGCAAAATTTTCAAATTTTCGCGGACACCATAAATTACGGCGGCGGAAAAAGCACAAGCGGCCAATTTATAATCTTTGATAGTATTGGCGAAAGCGGTATTTTTAATACTCCAACCAGCACTAGCGCCAACTATGGCCTTTCCGCCGGATTTCACTCAATGAATCAGGGCAACTATATTTCAGTAAACATAACGCCCGATAGTGTAAATCTTGGCAATCTTAGCCCGAACGCCGTCGCAACCGGCGACTTGACTCTTCAAATCGCCACTAACGCAACCTTTGGATACAGCTCAACAATTGTGGCTGATGGCGCTTTCCGGCAAGGAGACCCGACTAAAAATATAACGTCAGTGGCCGACGGCCAGGTTTCTGCCGGCGTTGCGGAATATGGCATTAGAACCTCCGGTAGCGACGGCCAATTTAATTCCGCTGACCAGGGGATTTCAACCTCGCCGCAAATCTTTGCCTCCCGTTCCAACCCGACAAACCTTTCAAATACGACAATTACTTTCAAGGCGTCTGTTGCCGCGTCCACACCGCGCGGAGACTTTTCGCAAAGCATAACGATTACCACAACGCCGCACTATTGACATTGTCACATTGTTTCATGGTTACATTGTTAAATTTTTACAAAAACAATGTAACAATTTAATAATGTAACAATCCTAACCATGAAAAAAGCAATCGTCTTTTTGTTCACGGCGATTATCTGTCTTTTGTCTGCCAAGACCGCATCCGCCATCGCGATTTATCCGGCGATTTTTGAATATGACACGGCAAAAGATAAATCAATCAGCGACACTTTTCAAATCTATAACGAGTCGGATAAAAATCTTGCGCTTGAAGCCGAAATTGAAAATTTTACACCAAAAGGAGAACTGGGCGAACAAAATTTTATTCCCGGATTTTACGGACTTGCTAAATGGATTTCGCTTTCAAAAAATAAAATCACTCTTGCGCCAAAAGAAAAAAAATATATTTCTTTCAAAATCAATCCGCCTCTCGACGCCGCCCCCGGGTCATATTCTGCCGGCATTCTCTGGCGCGAATCTGCGAATAAAAAAGAGGGGATTAGCATCACAAGCCGCGTCGGCGCGATTATTTTGCTAACGGTCGACGGCGACACAATGCAAAAAATTTCTCTCGCCGAATTCAGCGTGTCTAAAAATCTTTTTGAAAAATTGCCGATTGATTTTATTGTCCGCATCGCCAATGAAGGAAACGCGCTCGTAAAACCAATGGGAGAAATCGTTATAAAAAATATTTTTGGAAAAACCGAAGATGTTTTGGAAATCAACTCTTTTGGAAACGCGCTTCTTCCGCAAAGCATCCGCCGCTTTAGTCCGCGCTGGGACAGCAATAAATTCTTCATCGGTCCGTTCACTGCCGAACTCCGCGCAAAATACGGCGCAACAGATAAAAATGAAATCAAAAGTAAAATAAAATTTTGGATCCTGCCGTGGAAAATGATTATTTTGATTTTTATCGCGATTCTCGCAATATATGTTTTTTGGAGATTTACTTTTGGAAAAATCAAAAAAAGATTGCATAAAGTATAATATAGAAAACATAGTGTTAAAATCAAACACCAAAAACAAAATATTCGCGATTGCCGGCGGACTGCTCGTCCTTCTGATTTTAGCGTTTGCGCTTCCGACATTTGCTACCCAGATTTACGGCACATATCCTTCCGGCGGAGGCGGGTTTTCGCCGCCGCCTTGCGGCAATGGAGTTTGCGCTTCGGACGAAACCTGTTCCACCTGCCCAACTGACTGCGGCGCCTGCCCGCCGCCAGCTCCGGTAATCTCTAACATCTTTACTGATACCACCTACAACTCCGCGATAATCCATTGGACCACCGACATCAATGCCGATTCCGAGGTAGCTTATGGCGTTACAACCGCTTATGGCGCAACATCCACCGTTTCCGAATCTGTGACAAACCACGCTGTGCCGCTCGCCGGACTTCTGCCGTCAACCCTTTACCATTTTCGCGCGGCTTCCACCGCTTCGGGCCAAACCGCTTATTCCGCGGACCAAACTTTCACCACCGGCGTCGCGCCGGATACCGCGCCGCCCATCATTTCAAATCTCGCGGCCAGCGATCTCGCCCCGACCAGCGCGACCGTATCTTTTCAAACAAATGAGGTGGCAACTTCAACTCTTGTTTATACTTCAAGTTACGAAAGCACCGAACTAAAAATCCAAACATTTGTCGCAAATCACATTTACTCGCTAAGCGGGCTGATTCCAAACACAACTTACAATGTTTCCGCCACCGCTGGAGACGCTTCCTACAACCAAAGCGCGCCGAGTGTTCTAACATTCAAAACCGCAAAAGACGCGATTCCGCCGCCAAATGTGAATGATTTTGCCGCCGCGCCCGGTGATGGCAAAAACATGCTTAGTTGGACCAATCAGCTCGTGTCGGATTTTGTCGGCGTTAAAATTCTAAAAAAAATCGGCGCTTACCCGTCTTCTCCGAGCGACGGCGTTGTAGTTTACACCGGCTCTGACCAAACCATAGTTGATGCGCCGCTTACTAATGGCACGACCTACTATTATACCGCGTTCGCTTTTGATACCTCCGAAAATTATTCTTCCGGAGCCGTCGCGTCCGGCAAGCCGGAAGCGCCTGTCCCGCCGCCTTCCTGCGGCGACACTGTTTGCGGGCTTGGCGAAAGCTGTATCAGTTGCCCAACTGACTGCGGCGCTTGTCCGCCTCTGCCGCCCGCCTGCAGCAACGGCGTCTGCTCACAAGACGAAACCTGTTCCACCTGCCCAACTGACTGCGGCGCTTGTCCGGCGCTACCGCAAGGAGCGGTCGCCTGCGACGAAGGGACGTTCCGCTGCACCGGCACAACGCGCGAAATTTGCCAAAATGCGGACTGGGTCCCTTACGAACAAAACTCGCCGATCTGCGGCTATTTAGCGCCGCCGATTTCCGTTCCCGCCGGCTCCGCAAGCGTCGCTCCGGAACAAAAACTCGCTCTTGCCGACTTTGAATTTTTCTCCGCGGACCGCGCACTCCGCCTTGCGCTAAAAGATGACGGCGTAAACGTTTTGGCGGAAAAAATTTTGACCATCTTTTTAGATCCAAAACTTTTGAGTCAGCCGCCCCGAGAAATGGGCGTCGCAGTCGGCGCCTCCACCTATCTTTTAAACCTTGACAAACTTACCGAAAAATACGCCGCTGATTTCGCTGTTTCAAGCGCGCCGGGAAATTTTTCCGGAACCATCACCATTATTTACGAAAACAATACTTTTGACGAACTTACTTTCAATCTCCGCGTCTTGCCTTCAGGGAAAATAACCTGCGCCGACGGCTCGCCGATAGACGGCGCTACCGTAAGCGTCTTTGAACTAAAAGATGGTGCTTGGCAGCTTTGGAACGGCGCTCAATACAACCAAAAAAATCCGACCTTTGCGAGCGCGGACGGAGAAATCGGATTTATTGCGCCGATTGGAACATATTATCTTAGCGCCGGCCATGAGGGATTTTTAAAATATGAAACTAACCGTTTTTCAGTAGATAACAACGTTATTAATCAAATTATTAAACTTACTGCGGTTCCGCCATCACTTAAGGAGGTTATAAAAAAAGATGCGCCACTTGTTGAGAATATCCAAAACGTTACTAAAAATATTGCTGAAAAAATAGTTTTTGGTAGCGAAGTGGCACAAAAAACTGTTACTGATTTTGTTCAAAATCCAGTGGTGGAACAGACAGCGCAAAACATTGCCGCGCCAACTTTGGTCGGTGTCGCTGTTGCCAATACCGTGGCCGCGGCGCCTATCTTCAATATCGGAAACTATTTCCAATATCTTGTCACCCAGCCGCTCCTTCTTTTTATAAGAAAGCGCCGCAAGGGTTGGGGGATAGTTTATAATGCGCTTACCAAGCTTCCGGTTGACTTGGCGATTGTCCGCCTTTTGGACGCGGCAACCGGAGGCGTGGTGCAAACACGCGTCACCGACAAGCAAGGCCGCTTTATTTTTATCGCACCGATAGGAAATTACCTAATTGACGTCATAAAACGCGGTTTTGAATATCCATCAGTTTTTCTAAAAACCAAACGCGAGGACGAATCTTACGCGGATTTATACCATAAAGAAATCATCAACGTAAAAGAAGCCGGCGCCGCGCTTACGCCGAATATTCCGATCGATCCTCTGGAAACGCGGGTAAGCCGCGCGCAGCTTATCTTGAAACAGATCTTCAGCGGAGTTCAGCGGGGGCTTTCGCTCGGCGGATTGGCGGCGATGCTCCTCGCGCTCATAATTATTCCGTCAACAGCAGTCGCTATCTTCGCTGCCACTCACATTCTGCTCTACCTTTTGTTTAGAAGATTGGCTACAACTCCGCCGCCAAAAAGCTGGGGCATTGTCTATGACGAAAAATCCAAAACGCCGCTCCGCTTTGTCATCGCCCGCATTTTCGAAGCGCAATACAACAAACTCCTGGCTACCCAAATCACCGATCTTAATGGCCGCTATTCATTTTTAGTCGGCAAGAACATCTATTATCTAACATTTGAAAAGGCCGGTTATGCGAAAGCGCAAACTCCGACAATAGATCTGCGCAAAAAAGAAAAAGGAGAGGTTATTGCGCTGGATATACCGTTAAAATCGGCGACCGAAAACCAGCCAACATTGCCCGAGGAAATTAAATTTGAAGATACGGAAATAAAATAAAAAATTATAATATTAAAGACGAATATTCTTTAAGATATTCTCGGGGAAATTAATATCCTGAAGAATTTCCCGAATAATATCCCAATAAATATCCAATAAAATATAAATATAAAAGAGACGGATTTATCCGTCTCTTATTTGCATTCGTAAAGAATGCAAAATTCTTCAATATCCGCTTCGGAAATATGCCGGACGTTGATCGCCTCGGCATTCATCAAATCCTCCTGAAATTCAAAATGCCCAAGCCCCAGCATATGCCCAAGCTCATGGAGGACGGTCATCCTGACAAAAAAAAGATGTTTTTCGCGCTCGTCAGAACCGTCAGGCCCATCTATGAACTTGAAGACAAAAAGCAGTATATCGCCGAGAGTCGCGTAGCCGTAAACGCCTGTTGTCCTTGCCCCCTGCAAGCTGTAATACTCCTCGGTCGGATGATCAACCCGGTAAATTACATGCCGGCCGTCAACCAAGTCCTCCGGACGAAATCCGTCCTCATCCACATATCTGCCGACATAGATAAAAACCGGTCCGGGCGATTTTAGCCGCTCGCCTGCTTTTGCGTTCCATTCATCCATTGCAGAAACAATCACCTGCTCCTCGTCTTCGGTAAAGCGCGAGTCAATATAGATGATTACCGGCAAATCCGCCCGCAGAAGATTTTCTATGCCGCATCCGGAAATGCTAAGGATTATAAGCGCCAGCCAAGCCCGAGCCATAGCGGTCCCTCCTTAAGGCATTGCCGCGCGATCGGCAGGTAGAACTCGCCATAATAACGGATCAGTCGCGGATCCGGCAAATACACCCGCCAGTCCACGATGACGGCGAGATTTTTATATGCCATAATTTCCGCGCCCATGCCGAACACCAGATCAAGTTCACGCGAAATTTCCGATGCGGAAATGCGTCCAAATTCCGGACGAAAGACGCCGAGGTTGGCGTAAAACCTTACCCGCGAAGTTCTTACAAGATCGATGAGAACATTCGCGCCGTAGCCGTAGGCAAAGGTGGCGTTCAGTTCCAAAACAAGCGGAGTGCTTTCGTGTCGCACGCGGAGGGCTTTGAATAGATCCTTGCTTTGATCAAACCGTCCTGCAAAAATTTTCGCGTCAATGCCAAAGAAAATTTCAAGTTCAACATCCGAATCAGCCAAAACGATTTTTGGCGTCAAGAATAAAACTATTGCTGCGATCAGCCCTATGCGCCGCATTTTTGTCTCCTTTTGAGATGAAAAGTCCTATTTTTGTCATAGCACTCTTGACCGAAAAAGTCAAGTAGAGTAAAGTTATAAATGAAAAATGGTGGAAAAGCTAATTTTGGATAAAAATATAAATCAAGTAAAATTTATGGGCCTCTAGCTCATCTGGTAGAGCGCCCTCCGATGGAGTCCGATACCTCTCGGCCTCATGCGGAGTCATCGGACCGATGGACATCGGGGAGGTGAAGGATTTATGAAAGGATTTTTATACATATTAAAAAGTCTAAAGAATAATTCCTATTACATAGGTAGCACAATCAATATTAATAAAAGATTAGATGAGCACCAAAACGAGCTGGTAAAATCAACAAAAAATTTATTACCTATAATTTTATCATTCTTTTAAGAATACTAAACTATACTTGAGGCTAGACAGATTGAATATAAATTGAAAAAATTAAAGAGCAGAAAAATAATTGAACGGATAATTTTGAATAAAGAAATCAAACTCAAATAAAGCCTGTGGGCCCTTAGCTCATCTGGTAGAGCGCATCCATGGCATGGATGAGGCGACCGGTTCAAGCCCGGTAGGGTCCAAAGGCTTTATTTGATTAGTGGAAATGTTTCGAGCGCCCTCCGATGGACATCGGGGAGGTGAGGGGTTCGATCCTCCTGAGGTCCAAAAATTTTACTTGATTTTGTTAAATTATAACTCGTAACTCGTTACTCGCTAACTCGTAATTAAATTATGTCTCTCTCCGTCGGCATCATCGGGCTTCCGAATGTTGGAAAATCAACGCTTTTTAAAGCTATCACTAAAAAGCAGGTTGATTGCGCCAACTATCCTTTCTGCACGATTGAACCGAATCACGGAATCGTCGCCGTTCCCGATGAAAGATTGAATGTCCTCGCAAAAATCTCCAAATCAAAAAAAATCATTCCGGCGACGATTGAGTTTGTTGATATTGCCGGGCTTGTCGCCGGCGCGCACAAAGGCGAGGGGCTGGGAAATAAATTTCTCTCCCATATCCGCGAGGTTGACGCGATTATTGAAGTTGTCCGCGGATTTGCCGATCCGAATGTCATCCATGTCGCCGGAAAAATAAATCCATCAAGCGACATTGAAACTATTAACTATGAACTTATCTTTGCCGATTTGGAAACAATCGGGAGACGCCTTACCGATCTCAGGTCTAAGGCGAAATCTGGTCTGACGTCGGAAATAAAAAAAAGTATAGAACTGGTGGAAAAAATAAAAATCGCGCTTGATACCAGCAAGCTGGTAAATACTCTTGACCTTACGGATGACGAATTAAAAGAAATCCGCGACCTTCACCTTTTGACGCAAAAACCGATCCTCTACATTTTAAATGTTGACGAAGAGGCGTTAAAAACCGGCGTTTCCGACGATTTAGAAAATAAAATTTCTCCACTTATCCCGCTTTGCGCCAAACTTGAATCAGAACTTGCCGAGTTGCCGGAGAATGAAGTAAAAGATTACCTTAAAGAGCTGGGGATTAGTGCGACTGGCCTCGAAACCTTGATAAAAGAGAGTTTTAAAATTTTAGGGCTGATCACTTTTTTGACGACCGGACCAGAAGAAACCCGCGGTTGGACAATTAAAGCGGGGACAAAAGCACCGCAAGCTGCCGGTGTCATTCATACTGATTTTGAAAAAGGATTTATCCGCGCGGAAATTATAAATTATGATGATTATGTAACATACGGAGAACAGGGCGCAAAAGAAAAGGGCCTGATGCGGCTTGAAGGAAAGGAATACGTAATGCGCGAGAACGATGTTTCTTATTTTAGAGTGGCAATTTAAATGATGCCATCCTACAAAATGTCCTTCTGAACTGACAAATGTCATCCCGAATTTATTTCGGGATCTATTCATGATCCAAATTGATGCCGAAAGAGATGCCGAAATAACTTCGGCATGACATTAAGTAAAAAAGAGGCATTATGCCTCTTTTTTGTATATCTTTATTTCTCGTATGACTTTTTGATCCGGCCGGCTCCAAATAAGTTTCAATGTTTTGTCGGAAAATAATATTTGTTCTTCCTTCCACATCCCAACCTCAAGATTAATTTTATATTCTATATTATTTATCCTAATAATTGGCACTACAATAACCATCATCGCACCGGCTTTGGTTATCTTATACAAGGATTCAAAAGTATCTTTATATAATGAAGAAAGCTCGCTTAAAATCTTTTTTATCCTTTCCTCACTCTCATTACCTTTTAATGGCGGCCCCAGATACGGTTCGGTTATAATCGCATTAACCTTATCTTCACCGATTTTTTTAGACAGTCCGCGGACATCACTCTGAAAAAAATTATAGCTTATAGCTGACAACTTATAGCTTTTACTAGTCCACTCAAAGTTCTTTTTACTATCTTCCACCGCTCTTTCCGACAGATCCGCGCCGATTAAATTTTTATAGCCCATAGTTGCCGCTTCGGTAAGAATTGTTCCGGAGCCACAAAATGGATCGAGTATAATGCTGTCTTTTTCCACACCCGATAAATTAATCATCATCTTTGCCAGCTTTGGTGGAATCATTCCCGAAAGTGTATCCCGTTTTGGCCGGCCATAATCCCTAAATTCATAATCGCCGAATTCCTGCACCGCCAAGGTGCGGCCGATCAGAATAGGATTATAAGTTATACCTTGCTTATCCGTAGAGACGCAAAATTTTGCGTCTCTACAATTAATAATTACCGCTTCCATTCCACGCGTGAGAAGTTTGTTTGTTTTTACAACCACTGACGAGAGCGTTTCTTCTTTAGATGTTACAAGACGGATCTTGTACCCGCTATTTTCCAATTCTCTTTTTAGTTCCATTCCTATTTTAAAGCGGAGTGCGGGGAGATTTTTTTCTCCATAAAAACTCACTCCAAAAAAATTCTTTTTTTCTTTATCTAAAAAAGGAAAAAAATTATCTGTTCTAATAGCCTTAGTATCCTTAATATCTTCAACAATTTCCCCAAATTTTATTGACCCGCCAAGTTCTTTCCAAAAATCAATCGGTTTTTCCGCTTCAAACATTAATACTTCCCCGCATAATACAAAAGAGGTGGTATTTAATCTTTTTTGCAATAAAACAACTGCCTCGGCGAGAGACAGTTCTTTATTTTTTCCTAAAACCAAAAAGAATTTCATAACTTCTATCGTTTTATCGGCATAACAACATACAAATAATCTTTGCTGTCCTTTGGAACTAAAACACATGGATTATAAGCATCAATAAGCTTTACCTCAGTATTAGGATTTTGGACTGCACTCATAAAATCCAAAAGATATCTATAGTTAAGCGTGACTTCATTATCAATCCCCTCTACTAATCCTTTAATAGTAGCCTTTTGTTCGCCGGTCTGGCTGTTAATCGAAGAAACCGACAAAAACCCTTCGCTTGCTGATATTTTTAAATTAATGTCATTAAGGCCGGCCGCGAAAAGGCTGCTGCTTTTAATGATTTTCTCCAGCTCATCGCGGCTAAAAACGCCTCGTGTTTTAAAAGATTCAGGAATCACCTGTTTATAATTCGGGTATTGCCCTTCAATCAAACGGGCGATAAGCTCAACCGAATCATATTGGAATAAAACCTGATTTTCTAAAACCGCTATTTCTAAATTTTGCTCTTCCGAAACGCCTAAAACCGAAATAAGGTGGTTAACTTCCGCCAATGTTTTAAGCGGAACAATAATATCGCGCGGAACATTAGGGTTTCCTTCTTTTATCTTAAAAGCTATTTTTTTCTCCGCTAAACGATAACTGTCAGTCCCGACAAGCCGAACTTCAAACGGCTCTTCTTTGCTGAAATTAAACAAAACTCCGCTTATTTCCGGCCTTAGTTCATTTGAGGCAACCGCAAAAAGAACTTGCTCTAATGCGCGTTTAAAATCTTTTCCTTTTACCTCGCAAACATGGTTTTTTTGAATCTGCGGAAGAAGCGGAAACTCGGCTGCCGGCTGCCCTTTTATTTTGGTTTCAAACAGGCCGCTTTGTATTTCTAAATTATTTCCCCTTACCTCCAAATCAATACGTTCGTTCGGCAAAAGCGCGATATAATCATAAAAAAGTTTTGCCGGAACTGTAAAATCTCCTTCCGCGTCAACTTTCCCTCGGATATTTACATTAATGGCGATTTCTAAATTAGTTGTGATAAGTTTTATTAGTTTATTCTCTATTTTTATAAGAGCATTATTTAAAATTGGAAAATTTACGTTTTTAGTTGATAAATGGCTTACGATAGAAAGCCCTTGTTTTAAGTTTTCTTTCAGACATGAAAATTTCATAATATACTGTAAATTTATTAAATATTTTATTAGTAGTAGTAGTAAGCTCTGTGGAAAACTTGATAAGTTATTTTTTTAGTGTTTGTTTAGAAAAATAATTTTTAATTTTAACTTAATAAACTGTTGATGATTTATACAATTAATATATACAGTTTTTGTTTATTTTTTAATTTTATTAGAGTTACTAAAATCCATCAACACAAAATTAACAGTTTATTAACAGATTTCTAAATTCTAAATTCTTAAATTATCGGTTGGGCGTAAAGTTTATTTCTGATTATTTCTATGTCATTTTTAATTTTATTATTATCCTTAATTTCCCGGCTTATTTTTCTATGCGCGTGAAGCACGGTAGTATGATCGCGATCGCCGATTTCTTTGCCGATATCAGGGAAGGATAATTTGTTTTCTTCCCGCAGGAGATACATTAAAATTTGTCTTGGTAAAGCGACTTTTTTCTCGCGGCTTTGTCCCATAAGCTCGTCAATTGATAATTCGTAAAAAGCGGAGATAGCTTGAATTATTTTGCTCGCCGGAATTGTTATTTTTTGCGTATTTTGAATAAAACCGGCGATTATTCCTTTAACCATCTCAATAGTCGGAGTTATATGCTGCAATTCATGGTAGGCGATGATTTTATTAAGCACGCTCTCGAGCTCTCTGATGTTACTTTGAATATTTTGAGCGATATATTGAATAATGCTTTTTTCAAGATTATAGTTTTTTTCAGCGCATTTTTCCTCTAAAATAGCCGTTCTAGTTTCAACATCGGGCATAGATATGTCAGCTATAAGCCCCCAGCCGAAGCGAGAAATTAACCGTTCCTCAAGTGCTGGTATTGCTTTTGGCGGACGGTCTGAACTTAAAACAATATGCTTGTTTGCTTGGTAAAGAGCGTTAAAAGTATTATGTAGCTCTTCCTGCGTTCCTTCTTTCCCGGCAATAAATTGAATATCGTCAATTAAAAGAAAGTCAATATTTCGATATTTGTCTTTAAGTTCGCGCACATGTCCGTGACCGCTTTGGACAGCGCGGATAAAATCATTGGTAAATTTTTCGCAGGTGACATAAAGCGGCTTAAAATGGGGAAATTTTTTTAAAATGCGGTTGCCGATGGCATGAAGCAGATGGGTTTTTCCAAGGCCGACTCCGCCATAAATAAACAAGGGATTATAAATTTCGCCCGGATTGGCGACGACAGCCTGCGCCGCGGCATAGGCGAGCTCACTATTTTTTCCGACGACAAAATTTTCAAAAGTATAATTGGTGCGGAGTCCGAAAGGATTAATTATTTCATGCGGTTCGTATTTCTGTTCTTCTCTTAAAATTGTTTTGTTCGCATTCGCGGCCGCGAAATTTATCGGACCGACGGCATGATTTTCGCGCGGTTTGATCTCCACGCGATATTCTATAGAGACAATATTTCTTTGAAGAATACTTTGAAAACTTTTAGTGATTGCTTGATTATATTTTTTTTCCAGCCATGCCTTGGTAAAGCCATTTGGCACGCTTACAACGATTTTTCCATTTTCGTAAAAAATGATATCGGTATTTTTAAACCAGGTTGTAAAATTAGGTTTTGAAAGCGATAGCTCGAGCTCGCCTAAGACGGCGTGCCACAATTCTTGGTTTGTCATATTGGCGCATGGAACCAAAATGGTCGTTAAGTTACAATTAACAATTAACATTTGACAATTGACAACAAAAGTTAAACGTCAAATGTTAAATGTAATATATCACATATCCACAGGCCTTGTAAAATAGCTGTCAAATTATGGATATTCACAGATGCTTTTTTTTAAAAAATACCAGTTTTTAATCTAAATTGAAATAAATTTTTAGATGTGTATAAATTGATAATGCATTATAGTGCTTGCAAAAGATACAAAATGTTGATAAACTGTGGATAAGTGGATAATAATTAAACAAGACGAATTTTCTTTTAAAATTCGACTCATAAAAAAATGCCAAAAAGAACATATCAACCAAAAAAAAGACGCCGCGCGAAAGTCCATGGTTTTCGCGCCAGAATGAGCTCAAAGAACGGCCGCACTGTCTTAAAGAGGCGCAGGATGAAGGGGCGAAAAAGAATTTGTATTTGCAAGTAAAATCTTTGCGTTAATGCCCCGTTAATCCCGGGGCATTCTTCTATAATATTATTATGCTTTCTAGAAAGTATAGTCTTAAAGGGAAAAAAAATTTTAACCGCGTTCTGCAAAGCGGGCGTATATTTAATACCCAGTTTTTTAGACTTCGAAGTTTAAAGAACGAATTAAGTATGGTTCGTTTTGGAATTATTATTAGTAATAAAGTTTCGAAATCTGCGGTAGAAAGAAACCGTTTAAAGCGTCAAGTAAGCGAAATTTTTAGATTAAATCTGGATAAAATTAAGCCGGGATTCGACATTGTACTCACTATGTCTAAAAACGCGCTTAAAAAACCGTATCAAGTGTTAGAGAGGGAGATTTTAAGGGCAGTAGAGACGGTCGGTTTAATGTAGACTATAAACTATAAGCCTCTTTGGTACAAATTGTTTTTTGGCCAATGCTATTCATAAAGGACGGAAAAGAATGCTTCGTTCACTTGTTATAAAATTTATTGAATTTTATCAAAAAACTATTTCTCCGGATTATGGAATTTTTAAACATCCGGTCGGTCATTGTCGATTTTATCCTTCTTGTTCCGAATACGGTAAGTTAGCTATAAAAAAATACGGCATCATTAGGGGAATTTTTCTCTCAACTTGGCGAATTTTGAGGTGTAATCCATGGTCAAAGGGCGGCATAGATGAACCTTAAGTCCTTCGACTCGGCTCAGGATAACGCTACCGTGGTTAATTTGACGAACACTATTTTTTGTGGTATAATATGTAATAGAAAACCAAAAAAGCGGCTAAATTTGGCAAAGAAATAGTCGCGAACAAAAATAAAAAGAAAAAATAAAATGAATTATCTTTCAAAACGGCAATATTTAGCTGATTTTGGCTATAAAAATCTGAATAATGTTTCCAAACTAAGTTTAAGAAACGCATTTTTTTATGTCGGCGTTTCTTTTTTGTTATTGGCAATATTTGCATCCGCGGCCGGTTTTGTTTATAAAATCGTTCATTCTGAGTTTAAGAATGTGAATACGGTAAAAAATGAACAGATAAAAGATAATATCTTAAGCAAAGGCAATCTTTCGTAATGTGGGACATTTAGCGTCCTACAAGTAAAATTCTCTAGGAAGTTTCCATGCCCTGTTTGGTGTCCATGCGCCAACAGGAAAATCCCCTTCGGTATTGCGGACTTCTAACGGGGTATGCTTCTTAGAGGCGTAAATCACAACCTAACCGCAAAAATCAACCGGCGCATCGCTTCGGTGGTTTTTGTCTTGCTCCCTCTCTCCGCTCTCGCTTTCTTGGGCTATGTCATTCACGCGGGCTTTGCTTCGGATGTCTTAGAAACCAAAGCCGCAGCCGGGGTGAACAAGATGATAAGCTATCAGGCCAAGATGACGGACAATCTTGGAGCCGTGGTGTCTGACGGCACATACTGGCTCACGCTTAGGATTTATGACTCTGCCTCCGGAGGAACTTGTCTTTACACTGCTTCAGGAACTTCCTGTGGAGCCGCGACTTCAACCCCGGTTACGGTCGCGAGCGGAATGTTTTCCATAATGATCGGCGATACTGCAAGCCAAAACGCCCTTACTCTTGATTTCAATTCCGATACCTACTACCTTGGCGTTCAAATCAACAATGACTCTGAAATGACCCCGAGAAAGCGAATTGGCGCTTCTGGATACGCCATCAATTCTGACACCCTTGATGGCTACAATACTTCCTTAACCGGAGGAAGCTCTTCGTTCGTTCCAGTCACCAATTCCAGTGGAGATCTTTTCTTAACCCAACGGTTCCTTACTTCTTCTACTATTTATGCTTCGGGATCAGGCACCTCTACCTTCTCTTATGGCGCCACTTTTGCGACAAGCGGCGGCAACGTCGGCATCGGAACATCCGCGCCCCTTAATACCCTGGATATCTATAGAGCGTCCGGCTTTAACCCGACTTTCGTCCTCCGTGATGGAGATATGGCCAATCCGTTCACCAGCTTTAATAACCCCATACCAACTAACGCCATTGGCGGCTTGGCTCCAATCCATTCAACCTTAGGTGGCTTGGAAGTTGATGGTTATACTAACGGCAATGCCGTGCCGCTTATGCTCAGAGGGTTTATTGGAGTTATCGACCCGACAGATACCATACCAGCGATACTCTTACGCGGAGGTAAATTTGATGGCGTTGACAACGCGACAAGTTTAGCGTCTACAGAAACCCTTCTTAGGCTTGATAATCTCTACACCGAAAGTCTCCTGACCGTACTTGGCGGCGGCAACGTCGGCATCTCGTCCTCCACCCCTTGGGGCAAACTGTCAGTCGAGATGGACACGACTAATCCTGCTTTTGTGGTTTCAAATCAAACCTCCAGCACTCCAGCGTTTTACATTGGCGGCGTGAATCAAAATGGACAAATCGGTATTGGGACAAATAATCCTTTTATGGGCGCGCTCCATGTAAGCAGCACTCCAAACATACCCGGCACAGCGGGTATATATGTTGACACCGCGCCATCCGGGGAGGGAACGCAATATGGAATGAGAATTCGTGGCAGCGCCGCAAACCTGGTTGGAAATATGAACCACGCCCACTATATTCCTTTGGGACTTTATGGCAGTGACGGTTTTGACAAAATGAGCGCTTCAATTTGGATAGGTTATGAAACCGGAAGGCCTGGCATGAACATAGGTTATTCACCCGAAACTGTCGCTCCTGTCGGTGGTTTGATTGCTATTGGCAACGTCGGCATCGGCACGGCGAGTCCGGCCGACAAACTAACCGTAGCTAATGGCAACATTGCTGTCACCAACAATTCCACCACCTCAACCCTTGGCGCGAACTTTTTCTCTATTGCCTCCTCCACAGGAGCGATGCTCGGAAAATTCTATGTTGACCCATTTGGCAACACCTCTGTTTCCGGCACCTTCAATGTTTACGGGCTTCAGGCAAATCCAAAGATTACCGTTGCTTCCAACGGTTATGTCGGCATCGCGAAAACCAGCCCGCAAGCCGCGCTTGATGTCGACGGTAATATCAGAACAAACTATATCTTCAATGCTCGCAGTTTGACTGACGCGGTCAATGCGTTTTTTGATGCCAATGACTCTGCAGGACAAGTCCGTGTTTACGGAGTAACTAGCAATCCGATGGCGTTTTATACCAATTCATTAGAAAGAATGCGCATTGGCGCCTCGGGTAATGTCGGCATCGGCAATATCTCACCCACAAGCAAACTCACGGTCTCGGGCGGTGATTTGACGGTTGGCAGCAATTCAGCCACGACAACGATTACCGGCAACACTATCGCTTCAGGGATTATTACCAATTATAACCTCGGTAAATTCTATATTGACTCCTCCGGCAACGTGAGCGCTTCGGGCACGCTTAAGGTGTTTAGCTCAACCACTTCCACCGGCCCTCTGTATGTTCTAAGCGCCTCAACCTCAACCTTTACCGGCGGGATTGAAACCAATGCCCTCAACATCACCTCAAACTCCGTTACTTCCACTTTCGCGAACGGGATTCAGTTAAACGGCGGATGCTTTATGGACGGGGCGGGAAACTGCGTTGCCGTAAACTCGGTCTCTAATTCCGACGGAACTCTTACCATCTCCCCAACCACCGGC
>Ga0233421_10000054_pt1 | contig 59565 bp, 63 predicted proteins | sample Watercolumn_Mata_3_FD_182725 | JGI IMG/M metagenome (GOLD analysis project Ga0233421, IMG submission 182725) | Freshwater microbial communities from Lake Matano, South Sulawesi, Indonesia - Watercolumn_Matano_2014_107_MG | ecosystem: Environmental > Aquatic > Freshwater > Lake | place... | reverse complement strand
TCAATGGACGGCTGAAGTAGGAATGATTTGGGGGAGGGGGCTAAGGGCCTGTGGGCCCTTACCACCTCCCCCAAACCCCCTCCCCCAATCCCTTATTGTTTTTGTAGCCTGGGAAGGCGGGGCCTCTGGCCCCGACTACCCCGGCTGCCCAATATAGGGGGTGGGGATGGGAGTTTGAGGGGAGGGCGGGGGAGCCACTGCTCCCCCGGCCCTCCCCTCAATTTTTCTCATTCTCCTTTAAACACCGGCTTCCTTTTCTCCAAAAAAGCCTTTTGACCTTCCTGGTAATCCTGACTATCATAAACGTGGCGGCGCAAGGCCTGGATGCGTTCGAAGGTCTCCGGGCTTAGAGGCAGGGCGTTCCCAAGGATGCGCAGTTGCTCTTTGATCACTGCGATGCTGGTGGGGGAGTTGGCGGTGATTTGCCCCGCCAGCTTGAAGGTGAACGCCTCCAGCTCTTCTGCGGGCACCACGTGGTTGAGAACGCCCATGTTCACTGCCCGCTCCGCACTTAAGGGTTGCCCGGTGAAGAACATCTCTTTGGCCGTGGCCATGCCCAAGACATTTAAGACGTGCAGGATGCCGGTGGGGTTATAGGGGATGCCGATCTTGGCCGGGGTGATGGCAAAGGTGGTATTCGGCGTGCCGATGAGGAGGTCGCAGACGAAGGCCAGCTCGCACGCGCCCCCCCAAACCGAGCCTTCCATCATGGCGATGACCGGCGCGGGGCAACGCTGAATGGCCCGGATGGCCTGCTCCAGGGGGTCGTAATAGGCCAGGGGGTCTCTGCCGGGTTGGGGCAGATCAGTGATATCAAAGCCCGCGGACCAGACCTTGGCCCCAGGGTTGGCCCTAAGGACCACCACCCGAACCTTGTGATGGATCAGCCCATTCAAGGCCTGGATCAGCTCATGGATGAGGCTTTTGCCCAGGGCATTGCGCTTTTGGTCGTTATTTAAGGTGATGATGCCGATATTATCATGCCGTTCTGATAAAATGAACTCCACCTGGTTTCCTCCCTGGCTCTGGCCGATGGTCAAGTCGGATTGATGCAGCTATTTAAAACTGAAAACAAACAACTGAAAACTAAAAACTGTATCTAAGGAGGCGTTAATGGCAAATTGTCCTTTCTGCAAAGGGCTGGTGGAAGAACACGCGGCGGTTTGCCCTAGTTGCGGCCAGGCATTGTCTGAGCCGGGTCCGGCAATTTTCAGCGGGGTCGTCCAGCCCGGCAAGTACCTAAAGGACGGCTGGGAATTGTTCAAGCTTAATCCCGGAGGCTTCGTGGGCTTTGCCATCGTGTTTTTAATCATCCACGGGATATTGAGCTATCTCCCCAGAGTCGGCGGCCTGATCAGCCTGGCCATCAGCGCGCCTTTGGGCGCGGGCTTCTACGTGGTCAGCGCCAAGCTGATGCAGCGCCGGAGTCCTGAATTTAAGGACTTTTTCACCGGGTTCCAGTTTTTTGTGCCATTGATGTTGTTGTCCGTGGTCAGCTCCATTCTGATCATACTGGGATTCATTTTACTGATTATTCCCGGCATCTTTCTGATGGTCTGCTACCTCTTTCCCTCCATGCTGGTCATCGACCGGCGGTTGGATTTCTGGCCGGCCATGGAACTGAGCCGGAAGACGGTGCAGGCCCAATGGTTCGGGTTTTTCGTGTTTGTCTTGCTCCTGGTCCTCATCAACCTGGCGGGCGCGGTGGCTCTGGGCATTGGCCTGCTCATCACTTTGCCGGTGAGCGCGTGCGCGGTGGCCGCGGCGTACGCCGAGGTCTTTGGGTTGCAGTCTGATTATTCCGGGGATATTCCCCAACTGAAGCAGACTTAGATCATGAAACGGTTTTTAAGATGCAGGATTTGACCTTGAACCTTGAACCTTGAACTTTTCGGCCTCCTTCTATAAATGGACAGAGCCACGGGCATGAAACCGGGAGCGCACGGCGACCTATGGGAAGTGGCCGTGACCCTGCCCATATTTCACACCCTTACTTATCGCCTCCCTGATTCATTAAAGGAAAAAGCCCAAGTGGGCTGCCTGGTGCGGGTCCCGGCCAAGCGGCAAATGGTCACCGGCTACCTGTTGGGTCCGGCCTGGGAGGTCCCGGATGTGACGCTTCGTTCGATTCAGGCGGTGTTGGATCCCATCCCCCGGTTCGGGCCGGAGATGGTGGCCTTGTTCCGCTGGCTGGCGGATTATTACCAGTACCCCCTGGGCGAGGCCCTGGATCACCTGATTCCCGGCAGCGCCGCGTTTCCCGGCCCCAGGACCGAGCGCTGGGCCGGGTGGCAGCCGCAACCGGAAGGCGCGGCCTTGCCTCGGCGTTTAAGCCCCAAGGCCAAAAGCCTCATCGCCTATCTGCAGGAAAACGGCCCTGCGCCTCTGAATGAGCTTAACCGCGTTTTCCCCAACTGCTCTTCCATCCTGAAGCGCCTGGCAGGCAAGGGTATGGTGGTCTTGGAAGAGAGGATGGCCCTGCGGGACCCCCTGAAGGAATATTCTTTAACCTCGGAAGAGGCTCCTCTCCAGCTCACCCCCGACCAGGAGGAAGCAAGGGCCGCGATTGTGGAAGGCATCCACAGCCGCGCCTTTTCTCCTTTTCTCCTCCACGGCGTCACCGCCAGCGGCAAGACCGAGGTCTATCTTAGCGCGGCCCAGGCCACTCTGGACCAGGGAAGGCAGGTTTTAGTCCTCCTCCCGGAAATCGCGCTCACCCACCCGGTGGCCCTGGCTTTCAGGCGGCGCTTCGGGTCCCGGGTGGCTCTGCTCCACAGCGGCATTTCCCCGGCCGCCCGCCTGGACCAGTGGCGGCGCATTATCCTGGGCCAGGTGGACATCGCCGTAGGGGCCCGCTCCGCGGTCTTCGCTCCCTTGCCCCGCTTAGGGTTGCTGGTGGTGGATGAAGAACATGACCCCGCGTACAAGCAGGAAGGGGGGCTCCTCTATCAGGCCCGGGACGTGGCCCTCTACCGGGGAAAGTTGGCGGCAGCGAGCGTAGTCCTGGTTTCCGCCACTCCCGCGGTGACCACCTATTACCGGGCTCAGGAAGGGAAATACCGCTACCTTAACCTCAGCCGCCGGGTCACGCCCCAGGCCCTCCCCGACATTCACCTTATTTCCCTCAAGGAGCACCGCTCGGGCCGGGGTTTGCCGGTGATTTCTAAGCCTCTGGCCACGGCTTTAGAACAAACCCTGGCCCGCGGGGAACAGGCCCTCTTGTTTCTAAACCGCCGGGGTTATGCCACCGTGCTTTTTTGCCTGTTTTGCGGCCAGGTGGTGCAATGTTACCAGTGCAGCGTGGCTTTGACCTATCATCAGGCCCATAACGCGCTCATCTGCCATTACTGCGGCTACGAAGAGGGTGTGCCGGAGCGCTGCCCCCAATGCCAGTCCACTGCGCTCAAACGCTACGGTTTAGGCACCGAGAGAGTAGAGGCGGAAATCCACAAACTCTTTCCCCAGGTCCGGGTGGCCCGCCTGGACCGGGACACCGCGCCCCATAGCGGCAAAGCCCTCAAGGTCCTGGAGGATTTTGCCCAGAACCGCTACGACATCCTGGTGGGCACCCAGATGATCTCCAAGGGCCACCATTTCCCCGGAGTCACCCTGGTGGGGGTGATCGCCGCGGACCAACACCTGTTTTTTCCGGAATACCACGCGGGGGAGCGCACCTTCCAGCTCCTCTCCCAGGTCGCGGGCCGGGCGGGCCGGGGAGAAGCGCCCGGCAGGGTCCTGATTCAGACTTTCCACCCGGAGCATTACGTCTTCCAAGCCGTTCAATCTCAGGATTATCAGGGTTTTGTCCAGCAGGAACTCCAGACCCGCCGGGAATCGGGTTACCCCCCCTTCACCCGGCTGGCCCTCGCTCGTCTCAGCGGCGTCCCCGGGGACGCGGTGGCCCAGGCCGCGTCCCGCCTCACCGCGGCCTTGAAAAAAGCCATTGCCCAGGACCAAGATCTTTCTTCCCTGATCCGCGTCCTGGGGCCTGCGCCTCCGGGCCTAGCCCGGCTCCAGGGGCGTTTCCGTTGGCAATTGCTGTTGAAAAGCTACGGGCGCCCTCCCCTGCTCCAGGCCCTGAAGCTGCTGCGGCAGCTTTGGAGTCCGCCTGCGAAGAGCAAAATTGACCTTACTTTGGATATTGATCCGATGAGTTTATTTTAGGGATATGGAGGTAGGGTCAGGGATGGTAGGGGCGGGTTTAAAACCCGCCCCTACTAATGCGAAAACGCGAATTCAGGGTAGACCTCTTCGGGATCAAAGACCCGAGGCTCCGCGACCTCCCACCCCTCCGCGTCCAGGCGGCGGAAAAAGCAGGATTGATACCCCCTTTCACAGGCCCCGCCTAGAGGTTTAACCCGCAGCAGCAGTTGATCGCCGGTGCAGTTCAGGCGGATTTCCACCACTTCCTGGGAATGGCCGGAACTTTCACCTTTGCGGACCACTTTGCGCTTGTGGGGGTGGTAATAATGAACGAGGCCGGTGGCGGCAATCCGTCCCAGAGCCTCCCGGTCCAGGGTGATCAGCATCAATACGGCCCCGGAGGACGCGTCCTGAACAACTGCCGGTATCCGGTCCTCAGGTGGAAGGGGAAGCCATTCCGGCAGTTCGGCCCATTTGCTCGTCAACATCTTGCCCCCTTGTAAAATCTGCGATTTTCTTAACTCGGCATCGATGCAAATGTCCATTCTTAATCATGATGCGGAGGTTTGTCCAGCTTTCCTCGATATTTTTCGTTTAGGGGCGGCTTATCCAGAAAAAATCTTGACATCAGGAAAATAGGAATGGTATTTAGGGGGAGCGTGAAAGAGTGCACAATTTTCCACTAATCTGCCTGAATAGGGAGGAGGCAAAAGATGGCGAGGCTTAACTACGTTGAATTTTATTACAGCAGCAAGCACAAACCCGATGATAAATATAAGTGCGACAACGCCAACGTCATGAATCTTTTGAAAAGCCTGGAGGCCAAGGGCGTGGAAACCGCGGCCATTGATATCGGAGATATTGCGGATCCCTTCCGTCAGTATCATAAAGCCTCCAGTGGGCCTGCCTCTGAATATCGTCCGATCTTCGGTGAAGTCCGGGGATCAGACTATAAGGACTATTTTGGCAAGACCATTCCTGCCCTTTGCTGCTACGGCAAGAAGGGCGACCGGGCGCCAGTAGAGGTCTTCCCCCGCAGCGACAAGAAATTGGGGCGGGTTTATCTCATCGAGGAGTGGATCGAAAACTACATCGGCGAGTTGGAAGGCCGGGGCGAAGCCACCGAAGCCCGTTAAAATTAATTCCTAAGGCCCCGCCTCCAGGCGGGGCCTTCTTTTTGTCCTGCCTGAGAATCGTGGCTGCAATCTGTTGTCTCAGTTGCCACCGGCGCGTTCTGCAGCCCACTCCTTACTGCTCCATCTGCGGCCAGCGGCTTTTGCCCGCGGTTGCCGCCGAATCCCCGTATGCCGACTCCATTGTCGGAATTCCTCGTTTCCTGGTCCTGGGACCGGAAGTGGCGCAAGACCTGGAGACCGGCCTTTACTGGCAGAGGGGCGGAGCCGCCAAACCCCTCAGCCATTGGCAAGCCCCCACGTATATTGAGGAGTTGAACCGCGGTGCCTGGGGGGGCCGCCGGGATTGGCGCGTCCCTACCCTGCCGGAATTGGCCAGTCTTTTCACCCGGGAAAAGAGCGACCAGGGTCTCTTTATCGATCCGGTTTTCGACAGCCGTCTGCCCTTTTGCTGGAGCGCCACCGAGAGCCCGGCGGGAGGGGCTTATGGGGCGTTGTTTTTCCCCGGCTCCATCCAGGCCCAGAGCCGGGAAATGCGGGCTTTTGTCCGGGCCGTGGCCGGTGCGGGCCGGAATCTGCCTGACATTCAGCCCTCTGCGGAGCTTTTGGCCCGGGGCCGCAAGCTATTGCTGCACCACGGCGACCGGCGGGTGCCTAAACGCGCGGAGGTTGAAAGCTTTCTCCGGGACGGCGGCCTATTCTCGGAGGTGGTGCTGGCGGACGGTCTCCAGCTCTACTTTCTGCCCACTGAGGAATTTCTGCGGGGTTTAATCAGGTTATTCCGTTATCTGGGGGTCAGCCGGGTGGTGGAGGTGGGCGCAGGGGAGGGATTTCTGGCCGCGGCCCTGGCGCAACGAGGTTTTCCCATAGTGGCCACCGATCTGGAAGCCATCGCCGGAGCGCCCTACGGGGTGCCGGTGCATCGGGCCGGCCACCTGGACGCAGTGGCCGCGTTCCGCCCGGAGTTGGTCTTCTGGTGCTGGCCGCCCCTTGGGTCCCGGGCCCCCCAGGAGCTGGTCCTGGCTCCCGGCCTGAGATATTACCTGGACGTGGGGGATGGCGGTTTTGCCGCGGGGACCCCGGGGCTGGCGGCTCGATTCGGAGGCCGCTATCTGCACGGCCTATCACGACTGGGTTATACTAGGTTGGACGCGGGCCCTTTCCGCCATAACCGGTGTTTTTTATTCCGGATTGGTGGGGGAGGAAAGTGAGCTGGAAGCTGGAAGCAGTAAGCAGTAAAAAATGAGATATATCAGGTCCTTTTTGGTTACTTACTGCTCACCGCTCACTGCTTACTCCTTCAAGGCCGCCTCGTAAGCATCATAAGCGGCCTTCCCGAATAAGACAAAGCGCACCCGCTCGATCTCCGGGTGGTCCGCCAGATATTCCTTGACGGTCTTCAGGGCGATCCGGGCCGCGTCCGCCAGGGGATAGCCGTACGCGCCGGTGGAGATGGAAGGAAAGGCCACACTTTCGAGGCCTTTGGCAGAGGCCAGTTTCAAGCTCTCCCGGTAGCAGGAGGCCAGCAGTTCCGGCTCCCGGTGGAATCCGTCCCGGTAGACGGGACCCACGGTATGAATCACATATCGGGCCTTTAAGTTGCCCCCCGTGGTAATGCGGGCTTCACCGGTGGGACAGCCGCCGAGGCGGCGGCACTCCTCCAGAATCTGCAGGCCCCCGGCCCGGTGGATGGCCCCGTCCACCCCGCCGCCGCCCAGAAGGGAAGTGTTGGCCGCATTAACGATGGCGTCCGTATCTTGAAGGGTGATATCCCCTTCCACCAACTCCAGCACCGACTGCCCTGCCTTGATTTCCATGCCCAGACCTCCGGCTATTGCTGAGGGGGGAAAAAACCGATCAACTCCCCATGCTTATCCCACGCAAAGACGCAAAGACGCCAAGAATAATTATAAATAAAGCTCTTGCGTCTTTGCGCCTTGGCGTCTTTGCGTGAGATATTATGCCATCATATCACAGACTGATCTGGACGTAGGGTTCCGCGCGCCTGAACCACTCGCTGTCAGGATACTTGGCCTTTAATTCCTCGTATGCCATTCTCAAGGGCTTGGGATCGTGGTCCATCTTGTATTTGGCCACTCCCAGGAAAAAGATGGCCTCCGCCGCGGCCCGGGGATGGGGACACCGGGGCATCATTTCTTCCAAAATGGCCCGGGCTTCGGCATAATTTTCGTTATCCAGGGCCCAACGGGCTTTGCCGACCATAAACAAGGGCATGAACTCTTCAGGGGGGACATAACCTACGATCCGGTAATGCTCCTTGCCGTCGGCATCCAACACCAGGATGGTGGGGGTCCAAGAAACTCCGTATTTTTCCACCAGGGCCTTGTTGGAAACCTCCACCTGCACCGGGATGAAATTTAAGTCGATGAAACTGCCCATACCTTCCGCAGGGTACGTAACCGCACCCATTTTTTGGCACCCGATTCACTGGGGGTTAAAGAAATCCAGGAGGATGGGCTTATTGGTTTTCCGGGCGGTTTCCTGGGCCAACGCCAGGTCGCTTCCCCAGCAAACTTTCAATTTAGGCATGGATTGACTCCTTCCGAGACTTGTTGATAGGTGCGCTAACTCTGCCTTAAACTAATCATCAGCCGCCGGAAAGCAAGACCATCCTCCGGAATGGTTCTTAACAGGGTCTCATCTCCGGGAATCGTTTTTTTATCGCGCTTTATCAACAATTTAACGCCGCCACAGATTGCATGCCCTTAAGTCATGATTATTTTAAATTTGTATTATTTTAGATATATCCACAATAAAAGGAGGACGGCCTCATGGCGGAGAAATGCCTGGTAGAGAAGATGGAAGGGCGTGATCTTGATTCTTTTGACCTAATCACCGTCCTCGGTCTCTTAAAAGAGCATGATTGGAAGGAAGTCTGTCGACGTTACGGCCCGGGCAGCCAAGGTGCGGGCAAGATCAACCTTTCGCTTAGCACGGAAAACTACTATGTGGAAATGACCGTTGAAACCCTGACTTCCCTGGCCCTTTCCCCCAAGTACCAGGCCAGCCCCAACCTGATGCAGGCCCTGATCCGCCGTTTGCTTTGCGGCCATCGCCACCATCTCATCCTGGAAAAAATGAGGAATTACGGGTTGCCCCTAGACGACCCGAATCAGTTGAACCTCTCCTGCTCCGTGGGCACCATCGGCGTGGACCTGGTGGTCAACCGGGCCCTCAATGCCCAGGAATACCGTTTCCGCAAGTACGGCACCACTAAAGTGGAACAGGAGGAGCAGCGCCCCCTGGATCATTACGACGCGGTTTCCATTCTCTATCTGGCCCAGCAGAACCAGACGGAGCGGATTTTAAACCGCTATGTCCCCCAGGAAATTCTAAATGAAGGGCCGGAGGCGGAAAAGGTGGTGCGTTTCCCCAGCTCCGCCGGAGATTACCAGGTGGATTTTTTCTTCCAAAAGATTCACAATGACGTGCCCCGGGGGGTTCCGGAGCGGGGAAACGTCTCTTCCTCCACCATGCACCAGGTGCTGCGCCGGGTCTTTGCCGGCCATGCCCCGGAGCTGGCCGCCCGGGAATTGACGGATAAAGGAATCTTGATTACCCCGGTGGAAGTGGGCCGAGAATTCAGTTTGGCCCGGGTCCTCAATGACAACTACATTGAGATGGGATTCAAACGCTAGGTAAAAGCGAGCAGTGAGCAGTAAGCGGTTGTGGTGAAATATTTTCCTCTGCTCACAGCTCACTGCTTATTGCTCACTATCCCACAATGGTCACCGCGCAGCCTCGGGCGTTTTGCACCACCTTAGTGGTTACGCTCCCGAGGAGCAGGGCCTTGGCCTTGCCCAGGCCGCGGCGGCCCATGACCACCGTGGAAGTACCCGCGCTTACCGCTTCACTGATAATATCTTCGGCCACATCGTAGTATTTGGGTTTGAACTTGCTGGCCACCGCCGCCGCCGGGATGCCTGCGGCCGCCAGGGTTTCTTGAACCTTGGCCACCAAACCTTGCCAGTTCTTTTCCTGACCCGCCTGCCATTGGGCTATTAGCCGCTGCCGGGCTTCCCGCTCTTTATCCTGGAGGATATGACCGTCATCCCAAAACGCAGGGGGCAGGCCGGTTAGGATATGCAACAGGGTGACTTCCACCTCGGGAGTCCGTCCGAAGGTCCGGGCCACATATTCCACGGCGCGCCAGGCCCCTTCAGAAGCGTCCAGGGCCACCATGATCTTGAGGGCCATGTTCTCTCCTTTCCCGGAATTTAACCTCAAAGTAATCATCGCACCCGGAAGCTGTCAACGGCTTCCGGGGCCTGACGGCCAAGCATTTAATAAATGGAGATTTTCCTATACCCTAGAAAATCTTTATGGAAACAATTTCTCCCTGTTTGCCTAATCCCGGAGGTTGCTACAAAAAAATCGGGTGGGATGAGTTCCAAGGATCGGATAGGAATGTGTTGGCGGATGATCACGCCATGGTGCGGCGGGGGATCAAGAGAATCCTCCAGTAAGACTCGAGATTGACCATGATCGATGAAGCCAGCAATGGCCAGGAATTGCTGGAGAAGTTAAAAACCGCCACTCCTGACTTAATGATCGTGGATATTTCCATGCGCGGCTTCATTCTTAAAGAAGAGGCGGATATTGATCTCCATCACGCGATTGAGCATATTTTCGCAGGAAAAACTTATTCCTCTCCTCTGATGACTAATCCCTAACCGCGCCAAACCAGGAGAATCTAATCTCCTGCCCCAGGAGACAGCGCCTGAAAAAACCGCAGGCAGGAAGACCTTGCCCCTGCCCTTCATGCCTTCTTCCTATCAGTCAGCCAGTCCCCTGCCCGTCGAATGGTTGCGCTCCCAATCCACCACCCGGGCCCGCAATTCCGGCGTATAGGCAGCCGGTAAGGAATCGACTTGCAGCGCAAATTTATCCTCCTTTAAATCTTCCCCTATAAGCCGGAAGAAATATGTTTTTCCAGGCTCCAGAGTCACGTTCACCGTTTCCACCTTCTTCCCATGTCCCCAGGGCCCGAACAGATCCGCCCTCACCATCACCTGGCGGGATCCCGGCCGCACTTCACAGGCATAGGTGCGGGTGACATCCAGGCACAACCCCTGGTAAACCGGCTTGCCGTCCAATCCTTCAATGGACAGGAGGTAAACTTCGGTCTCATGGGCAGGCTTTGCTTCCGCCCATTGGCATCCTGCTTCAAGATTACCGGTATAACCGGGCATCACAGCTTTGACCAGATTGGGGTTGGTGATTAACAAAGCCATATTGTCGGGAGCCTGCCTCTTTTCAGGTGTATCCCGGTAGAGATAAAGCCTCTTGGTGCATAAGCTGTCCACGCAGCCCAACAACCCTTGTCCGGCCAAAAGAGCCGCCAGAACTAGTAATATCCCCTTAATTCTCGTGAACTCAAGCATCTTCTTCCGCCTCCTCTGCAGATTCCACCGCGACTGCTGGTAAGACTGAACGATAGCAGATTTTCCTTGGATAAGAAATGGATATCCTGATGAAAGTTATTGAGATGAGAGATCCTGGGACCTCCCACCCCTGGCTCCCTCACCCAGGCTCACAAAACCCTTGCAATCCCAAGCGGTTGCCCATAGAATTTGGCCGTGAGGTAGCTGCTTATGTGGCAAAAAGAGGATTTGCTGGATACCCTGGCCGAATCCGGGCAAATGAACAGGCTGCTGACCTGCATCGAGTTTTCCAAGGCCCTGCTCAGCGCCTATGACATGGAGACCTTGCTCACCGCGGTCCTGGAACGCATCAAGGCCATGATCCCCGCGGACAACTGGTCTCTACTCCTGGTGGACCGCCAGACCCAGGAACTTTATTTCGCGGTGGCGGTGGGGGTAAATCCGGACCACCTGAAGGGTATCCGCCTGAAAATCGGCGAAGGCATCGCCGGCGCCGTGGCCCAAGGCGCCAAACCCGTCTTCATTCCCAACGTGAACCAGGACCCCCGCTTCTCCGCCCGGGCCGATTCCGCCACCGGTTTTAGCACCCGTTCCATCATCGCCTTTCCGTTGCTGGTGCGGGGGGAGGTCATCGGCGTCTTTGAAGTGGTCAACGTGGAAGACGAGAAATACTTCCGGGAAACCTACCTGCCTCTCCTCACCATTCTGGCGGATTATGTGGCCATTGCCGTGGATAACGTTCATAATCTGCAGAAACTCCAGGCCCGGACCTTCATTGATGAAGTAACCGGCTTCTATAACCCCCGTTACCTGGCCTGCAAGCTGGATCACCTCCTGCCTCTGGTCCTGGAAAAAAAAGAGTTCTTCTCCGTGGTCTTCCTGGACCTGGACGACTTCAAACACGTGGTGGATACCCACGGCCACCTCTTGGGCTCCCAGATCTTGGGGGAGGTGGCCCAGGTGATTAGTTCCGTACTGCGGCCCGATGACGCCTTAGTGCGCTATGGCGGCGACGAGTTTATCATTCTCATGCCCCAGACTTCCCAGGAAGAGGCCCTGGAAGTGGTGCGCCGCCTGCGCCGGGCCATTAACAATGCCCTTTTTCTGCAAAAAGAAGGCATCAATCAGCATCTTACCGCCAGTTACGGCATCGCCACCCTCCCCCAGGACGCCCAGGACCGGGAGACGCTGCTCCTGATCGCGGACCGGGCCATGTTTCGCAGCAAAGGCCGGGGCAAAGACGGCATCATGGTGGGCCGTAACCTGATCCCCGCAACCGTGGATTGAAAGATGGGCATGGCTGTAAATCTTCTCGACCTGGCCCGGGAAGTCCTGACCATCGAAACCGAGGGGATTGCGGCCTTGATCCCCAGGCTGGACGCCAGTTTCGTTAAAGCGGTGGACCTTATCTACCGGGCCAAAGGCCGGGTGATCATCACCGGGGTGGGCAAATCCGGCATTGTCGGCCGCAAGCTGGTGGCGACGCTCAATTCCACCGGCACCCCCGCCCTCTTTCTCCACCCGGTGGAGGCCATGCACGGCGATCTGGGCATGGTCTCCAAGGACGACGTGGTCCTGGCCCTGTCCAACAGCGGTGAAACCAAGGAACTGACCATCCTGCTCCCCAGTTTTGCACGTCTGGGCGCGCCGGTGATCTCCTTCACCGGCAGGCCCGCCTCTACCCTGGCTCGGCACAGCCGGGTGGTCATCGACACCGGCGTGCCCCGGGAGGCCTGTCCCCTGGGCTTGGCTCCCACGGCCAGCACCACCGCCATGCTGGCCATGGGCGACGCCCTGGCCGTGGTGCTCCTCACCAAGCGGGGCTTTAAGGCCACTGATTTCCAGCGTTTCCACCCCGGAGGCTCCTTGGGTGAGCGCCTCACCCTGGCCATTTCTGAAGTGATGCGCCGGGGGGATCAGATTCCCATCACCCACAGCGACCAGACCCTGGCAGAGACCATCAGGGAAATGGACGCCAAGAATTTGGGGGCCACCCTGGTGGTGGACCGGGGCCGCGCTTTGAAGGGCATCATCACCGACGGAGATCTGCGCCGGGCCTTGAAAAAATGGGGGAACATCCAGGACAAAAAGGCCACAGACCTTATGACCTCCAAGCCCCGGACCATAGGCCCCGGGGCCCTCGCGTCCCAGGCCCTGGAACTCATGGAACACAAAGCCATTACTGTGCTGCCGGTGGTGGATGAAAAGAACATCGTTTTGGGCATTGTCCACCTCCATGACCTTTTGGGGCGGGGGGAGTTTAAATTTACGGTTTAAGATAGTTCCAAGTTCCGGGTTCCGAGTTATTGATTTGAAATGATTTTTTTTTTACTTGGAACTCGGAACCCGGAACTTAATAGACAGGTTATTCATGGTCATCCCCCCACATTTCCCTACCCCGCCCGCGGGTCTGATCATCGATCTGGTCACCCCCCTGACCGGGGCCGGAACTTTGGACGGGCCCGGATTGGACCGGCTGCTGAAGCGGGTGCTCCCCTGGGCCGATGGCTTGCTGGCCGGAAGCCCCCTGGCCGGGGAGGGCCTGGACCTGCCGCGGGAGACCCGCCGGAAATTGTACGCCCACCTGCTGGCGGTTGTGGGGGGCCAGGTTCCCCTTTTTCTGGGAATCACCGCCGACACACCGGAAGAGACCCGGGACCTGGCCGCATGGGTCAGGGATGAAGCCCGGCGCCAGGGTTATGAGGGCCCCCTTTTCCTGGCGGACCTGCCTTTGTGGTATCATAGCAACCGGGGGCTGCCCCTAAATTATCAGTCCCTGTTAGCGGCAGTGGAACTGCCTCTCATTCTCCTCAACCTGCCCCAGGTGGTGCGCCGCCGGGGAGTGATGTTCAAACATCTGAATATCCGCACCCAGGTCTTTAAAAAATTAGCGGCCCTGCCGGGGGTGAACGGCCTCATCTACCAGGGCGAGATGCGCCGTTTTCTTCACTACCACCACGCGGCCGGGGCCCGGCCCGGATTTGCTTTTTACGAAACCGATGAGGTGCGTTTTCTGACCCGCCCCGGCGCCTGGGGGGTGGTGTCCGGCACGGCCCAACTCCTCCCTAAGGCCTGGCAGCGGGTGACCCGGGCGTGTCTGCATCCCGAAGAGACCGAGGATGATCCCGGACAGCGTTATGCCCTTTGGGACCTGGGCAACCGCCTACAGCAGGTCTGCCAAATCTCCTCCGGGGGGTCCCCAGCCCTCTGGAAAAAGGCCCTGGCCGCCCAAGGGGTGCTTTCTTCCTCTGCGGCCGCAACCGGTGACCCGCAAGTACTGCCGGATACAGAAAAGAAATTATTGGAACTCCTGGCCGGATATGCCGATTAGTCTCTAGGAGGCTTATGCCTGGGTAAAAAGGGGAAAAGGGAAAAAGGGGAACAGAGAAAAATGATAAAATTTAGTCTCTAAAACCTTTTCACCTTTTACCCTCTTCCCCTTTTACCCTTTTCCCCCATTTTAGCACTTTTAGCCCCTCATTCAGGAAACCCTTGCAAGGAGGCAAGATGTATAAATTCATCCTGGGGATCATAGTGCTGGCGGTTCTGACCTCCTGCGGCGGGGGTAAGGAATCCCCGGAGAAGTACATGCAGGCCGGGTTCATCCATTTCCAGAAGCAGGAATATGACCAGGCCATCGCCAATTTCCAGAAGGCCGTGGAATTGGAACCCAAGGCGGCCGCGGGCTACAACATGCTGGGCATGGCCTATCGTTTCAAGGCCAACCAGCTGGGCGTTCCCGGGCTGCGGGAAAAGGAGATCGCCGCGTTTCAAAAGGCCCTGGAAGCCGACCCCAAATATTGGGTGGCCATGATCAACCTGGGGAGCACTTATTACCATCAAGGGGAAAAGGCCAAGGCTACGCCTCTCTTCAAGAAGGCTCTGGCCCTTAATCCCCAACATCCTGAAAAGCAGCAGCTGGAAAAAATGATTGCCGAAGGCGAGGCCAAGCCTTGAGGAAGGTGTGGCTGGGCGGGCTGGGAGTAGCCATGCTAGTCGCCTTGGCTGCATCTCCCGCCCCGCAAGACTCCACGTCAGAACTGGCCCAACGCCTGGGCTGCTGGGCCTGCCACTTTTTGCCCGGCCAGGGAAAACAAGTCGGCTCTTCCTTGGAAGGGATCGGGGCCCGTCTCAGCCCGGAGGACCTGCGTGCGGTTCTCACCCACCCCCGCAGCCGCCACCCCGGAGCCAAGATGCCCAGTTACGCGCATCTGCGGCCCTGGGAGATGGAGGCTTTGGTTGACTATTTGAAATCCTTGGAAAAGTAAATCGTGTAAAGAGATCACGGTCGCCTAATGGGGAAAAGGGGAAGAGGGAAAAAGGGGAAAGGGTGAAGATAGAACCAAACTCTAACTCCTTTTCCCCTTTTTACCTTTTTACCTTTTCCCCCAGCCTTTATCCTCTTTAATAAAAAAGGGAGGTGGACTCGCCACCTCCCCTGGGAAAATTCGATTTATCCGCCCTCAAGGCCGGCCTTGAGATTTCTCGTAGCGGTCATAGAGATAGCCCCCCACCACGCCCGCGCCGCCGCCGATGGCTGCGCCGCAGGCCGGGCATCCGGCCGCCCAACCGACGAGAGTGCCGCCGCCCGCGCCGATGGCGCCGCCGCTAAGCATCCTCTGCTGCGTATTGGACATCCCGGAGCATCCCCCCAGTACCATCACTGCCACCACTACCAGAACTAAGGCTTTTCGCATTATTTCTTCCCCCCGCTTTTGGCCTCCGGAGGACAGATAGACGTACACCTCCGGAGGATCACCTCGATTACTGTGGTTCCCATTTTGTCCGGGTTTTCTTTATAAAACTTGTCCACCTCCCCGATGATATGCTCCACAGTCTTATTTTTTAATTCCTCGGCAAGGGCCTTGGAAATACAGGGAGACTTGCCGCGGTCAGCGGCCGCTTCGAAGTCGGCCAAGTTGCCCATGCCGAAGACATACCCGGCTTTGCCGTCAAAGGAGACCTGAGACCAATGGGTGCCGTTCCAGAGAAAGGCCTTTTGCGCGGCCAGAGCCGGCGCGGTCAACCCCAGGAGCAAGGCCAGTACCACAATCCAACCTTTTCCCCATAAACGCATCGATTTCCTCCCCTTGGTAAAAGTAAACCTCAAGTTCTGGGAACGGTTAGACTTAATTGGAGGCGGTATTTAACCCTTATGGCCGCCCCTTGGATTTCTCGTAACGGTCATAGAGAAACCCGCCCAAAGCACCTGCGCCCGCGCCGATGGCCGCGCCGGCCGCGGGCGAACCTGCGGCCCAACCGATGAGCGCGCCGCTGCTCGCCCCGATGGCGCCGCCGGACAACACCCGCTGTTCCGTATAAGACATCCCGGAGCAGCCGCCCGCCAACAAGGTCGCCACCAACACCAATACGGCCAGCTTTTTCATTTTTTCTTCTCCTTTGCCGGGGGTTCCGCGGGGCAAAGCTGGGTGCAGCGTTGCATCAGCACCTCGATCACCGGGGTCTTCATCTTGCCGGGATTTTCTTTATAGAACTTGTCTACTTCGGTGATGACCTGGCCTAGAGTCTTGCTCTTCAGCTCATCCGTGAAGGCCTTGGAAATGCAGGCGGCTCTCCCGGCCCCTCCCATGGCGGTTTCAAAAGAAGCCATGTTCAGAACGCCTTTGACGTACGCCACCTTAATTTCCTGGGGAAACTCCTTCCATTGCGTCCCGTCCCACGCCAGTTGCTGCGGTTGGGCCAGGGCTCCGGCAGCCAGGGCCAGGAGCACGGCCAACCCTAAAATCGCAACCTTCCCCTTAAAGTTCATCGGTGGTCCTCCTGTAACTTAGAGGAATATCAGGGGATCCCCCATTATCCCTCGTCAGGGCCTGCCGGCTTCGGGGTCTCGGCAGGGCGCTTTTTGGTGCCGGCCTTTTGGTTTTTCTTTTTAGCGACAGTCTGGCGCTTTTTATTGGCCTGTTGTTTCACCTTCCCCTTTTTTTGATTCTTGCTGGATTTGACCTTGGCCTTTTTATCCTGCGTCTTGCCTGGGGCAGTCGGCTCCTTGGTCTCTGCGTTTTCCAGCGGCTTCTGACCTTCCAGGACCGGTGAAATAGGCGGCGGCGCCACCTCCTTCTGGGCCCGGACGGGTCCTTGAAGGCTCAAAATAAAGATCCCCGTCACGGCTAAGGTAAGTAATCTAGTCATCATTATCCTTCATGGTTGCGGCTTCCAGGGGCATCCGGGCAATGACCCTTTCCTGGAGCCAAGGTTGGGAGTATCCCCCCTAGGGATTTACTCTGCCGGAGCCTTTTCTTTCTTGGGTTTCTTTTTCGTAGTCTTCTTTTTCGTGGCCTTCTTTTTTGCCTTGGTTTTGGGCTTGGTTTCCGCCGGCTTCATTTCCGGATCTTTGGGGGCCGGGGTGGCTTCCGCCTTAGGCGCGGCGGGAGCTTGCTTCTCCATCATCGGCGGGGTGGCCGGAGCCTTCTCTTCTTTCTGGGCCAAGGTTGCGCCCTGGAGGCTCAGAAGGAAGACTCCGGCAGTGGCAATGGTGACGATTTTCTTCATGTTTCATTCCCCTCTTTAAAAAAGTTAATCAGGACCTTAATAAAATTGGTGGCGGTGCAGGGATTCGAACCCCGGACACTGCGGATATGAGCCGCATGCTCTAACCGACTGAGCTACACCGCCATTAACCTCCAAATATATTAAGCCTCGTCTTGTCTGTCAATAAATTTGCTCCCCCGGTAATTCCCGGATCAACGGGAAATCCTGACGGGATGCGAATTCGGGAGTAATTGCCCCTCGTTCTTCTCCGGATTCGGGGGTCTTGGCGGTCTTGTTTTTTCCTTTTAACTTAAGATGCGACTCAGCATCTAATGTTAGTAAAGCAGGCTTAATTCCGACAATTTTTTTAAAATTGGCTTGAAAAAAGTTCGAGGAATATGCCTGAACCCATTAACCTTTTACCACCGCATTGGGGAGAGAAATGAAAAAGCCATTGTCTGTATCCACTCTCATGTCCTTGTTATTGCTCGTCATCTTCTGCGCCGTCGCCGCCCGGCCATTGAGTTCCGGCCCGGATAAGGCTCCGGGTCCGGATAAGACCCTGTCCCCGTACTTTCTGGTAAAAACCGATGATCCGGAAAAGGACCTCATTCCCCTGAAATCCACCCGGGCCGACGTCAAGATCGCCGGGGTGGTGGCGGAGGTGAAAATCACCCAAGTATATAAAAACCAGGGGAAAAAGACCCTGGAGGCCATTTACGTCTTTCCGGCCTCCACCCGGGCCGCGGTTCATGCCATGCGCATGACCGTGGGGGAACGGGTGGTGGAAGCCCAGATCATGGAGCGGCAAAAAGCCCGGGAGACCTACGAGCAGGCCATAAAGGAAGGCAAGACCACCTCTCTGCTGGAGCAGCAGCGCCCCAACGTCTTCCAGATGAACCTGGCCAATATCCTCCCCGGCGACGAAGTGAAGGTGGAGCTGAATTATATGGAACTGCTGGAGCCGGAAGACCAGATCTATGAGTTCGTCTTCCCCACGGTGGTGGGGCCCCGCTATTCCAATATGAAGGCCGAGGGCGCGCCGGCCACGGAGCGCTGGGTGAAGAACCCCTATCTCCACCAGGGCGAGGCTCCTCCCTTCAGCTACGATCTAGCCGTGGAGATCAACAGCGGCCTGCCCATCAGCAAGCTCTCCAGCCCCAGCCACGAAGTGGAGATAAAATACCCCAATCCCAACTCCGCCCGCGTCAGCCTTAAAGACCCGGCCACCGGGGGCACCAAGGATTTTGTGCTCCGCTATGCCCTGGCCGGTGACAAAATCCACAGCGGCCTGCTTCTGTATCCCGGGAAAGAGGAGAATTTCTTTCTGCTGATGCTGGAGCCTCCGGCCCGGGTGAAGCCGGAAGCGGTGGTCAAGCGGGAATATATCTTCATCGTGGATATTTCCGGGTCCATGCACGGCTTTCCCCTGGATATCTCCAAGGCCCTGATGGGCGACATCATCAACGGCCTCAAGCCCCACGATTATTTTAATGTGCTGCTCTTTGAGGGCGCGCCGGAGGTTCTGTCCGCGTCCGGCTCTCTGGCGGCCACGCCGGAAAACAAAAAGAAGGCCGTGGGCTTTATCAAAGGACAGTCAGGGGGAGGAGGGACGGAGATTTTGACGGCCTTGAAGCAGGCCCTGAACCTGCCCCGCACCCCCGATACTTCCCGCATCGTCGTAGTGGCCACGGACGGTTACGTGCACGTGGAGCCCCAGACCTTCGAACTCATCCGGGAAAATCTGGGGAAGGCCAACCTCTTTGCGTTCGGCATCGGCACCGCGGTAAACCGCCACATCATCGAGGGCATGGCCCGGGCCGGCCAGGGTGAGCCTTTTGTGGTCCTCAACCCCGGTGAAGCACCCAAACAGGCAGCCAAGTTCCGGCGCTATATCGAAAGCCCGGTGTTAAATAATATCAAGGTCTCCTTTGAAGGCTTCGACGCCGTGGACCTGGAACCCCCGGCCCTGCCGGACCTCTTTGCCCAGCGGCCCCTTACTCTTTTGGGGAAATATAAAGGCAATCCCGCAGGCGCCATCGTGGTTACCGGAAAGACAGCTAAGGGGAATTTTAAGCAGGAACTCAAAGTGACTCCGGAGCAGGCCAGCCCCGATAACGCCGCGCTGCGGCTCCTCTGGGCCCGGCACCGCTTGATGCGACTGGCTGATAGGCACAGCCTGGAAAGAGGCAAAGACGAGGCCCGCATTAAAGAGATTACCGGCCTGGGCCTCAAGTACAGCCTGATGTCCCCTTTCACTTCGTTTGTGGCCGTGGACCACGTGAAGCGAGCCGACGGCAAGGTGGAAACCGTCAAGCAGCCCCTGCCCCTGCCTGAAGGGGTCAGCGACCTGGCCGTAGGCGGTGGCGTTGGGGGAGGATACCGGGCCAAGGCCATGATGCCTTATTCCATGGGATCCAGCGCGGATTCGGGTATGAGAGGGCGTCCAGAAAGGTTTGCCCTGCTTCCCGCCAAACCGGGGACGGCCCAAGAACCAACCGCGCCCCCGCCAGTCGCGCCTGCCCGGAAGGGAGTGAAGATCACCATTCAAGTGACCCAGGTGCAGGGTCCCTTGGACCAGAAGGCGATTAAGGAGGCTCTGGAGGCCGAACTTTCCAAGTTGACGGCCTGCTGTGAGGATGCCCTGAAAACCGGGATCAAGCTGCCAGCCGCGGTCACCCTCAACTTCAAAATCGGCCTGGGGGGCCAGGTGAGCGGGCCGGTACTGCCCAAACTGCCCTTGGGGTATGAGGTCCTCACCAAATGCCTGAGCCAGGCGGTGCAGGGCATTACCTTCCCTGATCCGGGGAAAAAGACCGCGGAAGTGACGGTGAATCTGGTTTTGGACGTGAAGTAACCGAGGAAATCCTGAGGTTAACAGCGAACAATGGGGAAAAAGGGGGAAAGGGGAAGAGGGAAATTGACTCCTCTAACTCCTTTCTCCTTTTTCCCTTATTTCACCTTTTCCCCTCTTGTCCCCTCTCAATTTTTGGGCAGAATACTTTTTCCGATGGCGGCAAAGTGGTCGACCAGGAAATCCGGTCCCGCGGCCTTAACCGCGGACGGCTCCCCATAACCGTAGGTGACCCCCAGGGTGAGGGTGCCCGCTCCCTTGCCCGCCAGAACATCCCCTGGTTTGTCCCCCACCATTAGAGTAAGTGCGGGGTCCTCCCCCACTGCCTTGATTAAGGCCAGCAGCGGTTCCGGCGAAGGCTTCAAGGGCATCTCCTCGCTCCCGCCTCGCACCGCCGCGAAAAAAGGGAGGATGCCGGTAACCCGGAGAACTGCCTCGCTGAGGCTCTGGCGCTTATTAGAGAGCACCGCCAGCTTTTTACTCTGAAGAAGGGGCAAGGTCTCTTTCACCCCGGGATAGAGACGGGTGAAGTCTCCCGTGTGGCGGCTGTAATAATCCAGATAAAGCCCGAAGGCCTCCTCCAGCAATCCTTCCCGGCCCGGCCCCAAGAACCGCTCCACCAATTTCCGCTCCCCGCCGCCGATCATTTGCTTGATGGCCTCCGCCGGGTGCTCCGTCAGCCCCAAGCGGCGGCAGGCATAATTGGCGGCATTGGTGATGTCCGGCAAGGAATCGGCCAGGGTGCCGTCTAAATCAAAGACAATGAGGCTAATTTGCTTGATCATGTTTGGTTTGTTGGCGGTGCTTACGGTCGTTTGGCTGTCAGCTTTCAGCGATCAGCTTTCAGCTTTTGGTTTTCGGTTCTTGGTTCTTGGTTCTTGGTTCTTGGTTCATAAACAGTATATCTGATGGTAAGCCGATTGAAGGTATTCCGGTCATCTTCTTTAGCTGACTGCCGATAGCTGATAGCTGACAGCTATTGTCCCCTCAAATCCTGGTAACTAGGCAGCACTCCCAAACCGTGGGCGCTCTTTACCGCGGAAATAATGGCCTGAGTGATGGCCGTCTCGGCCAGCAGGCCGATGATGTGGAGGTCCGCGTCGATTTCAGGATGGGCCAGGACGAAGATGCTATCGCCGTCGAACAGGGTATGCGCCGGGCGGACACAACGGGCCAGGCCGTTATGGCTCATCTGGGCAATCTTCTGGGCTTCTTCCCGGGTGAGGCGGGCGTTGGTGGCCACCACGCCGATGGTGGTGTTGCTGGGCTCCCCGAATTGGCGGCGCACCACTCCCTGGCGCAGCAGCTTGACGGCATCAGCAAACTCCCGGCTGTCCGGCGCGGTGCGGGCCCCGGCCAGGATCTCCTCGGTTTGCGGGTCCACCACGTCGCCGAAGGCGTTGACCACGGCCAAGGCTCCCACTTTGAGGCCTCCCGGCCCTTTCAGGAAGCTGGTGCCCAAGCCGCCCTTGGTGGCCTGGGGCACCCCCAGGAGCTTGCCGATGGTGGCGCCGGTGCCTGCCCCGATGCTGCCGTCCCCCTGGGGTTCGGGCCGCGCGGCCCGACACGCGGCATAACCCATGGCCTTGTCCGGCCGCGCCCGGCAATTGCCCACGGAGAGATCATAGATCACCGCGGAAGGCACAATGGGCACCCGGGTGATGGTGACATCGAAGCCCCGGCCCTGCTCCTCCAGGAATTCCATGACACCGCCGGCCGCGTCCAGACCGAAGGCGCTGCCGCCGGAAATACACACCCCGTGCACTTCGTTGACTATGTGAAAGCCCAGGAGCGCGTCCAGTTGCCGGGTGCCCGCGGCGGAGCCCCGGATGTCCACGCTGCCCACGGTACCCGGCGGGCAGAGGACCACGGTGCAGCCGGTAACGTTCTTGAAATCGCTGGCATGGCCCACCCAGAAGCCGGGGACCCGGGTAATCATATGAGAGCTCTAGTTTGAAAAGATATGCCTTACGCAAAGACGCCAAGGCGCAAAGAAAGGCGCCAGCATTTGAGATTCACTTCGCCCGGCATTGCTCCAGCTTCGCCGCGACCTTGGCGTTGAACTTGGCCGCATCGATCACGAATCTATCATGGGTTCCCTGGGAGATTTTGTCAACTCCATCGTGGGCCGTCAGGGAGAAAGAGAGTTTGCGGCCCTCCACTTTTTCCAGTTTTCCTTGCACCGTCACCGTCAGACAAGGAGGGGTGGCGGCCACGTGATTGACGTTGATGTCGATGCCCACCGTCTGCTCCCGGGGCCAATCCAGGTGAGGGTTGACGGCCTGGATGCAGGCCCATTCAAAGAGGCCCACCATGAACCCGGTGGCCAAGACCCGGGGCATGACCTGAAACTCCGGGGATTCCGGATAAAGGTAGGGTACGGTCTTGTTCTCCGGCACCTGGAACCGGAATTCGAAACTGAGGCCGGGAATTAGGGAATCTTTCATAAGTACCCCCCTTTACGGATTTCTTTTATCTTGATTTTAAGGAGAGATTTAGTATAAGTAAAATTAATTATATTACTATTATTTATTAATAGAGGTTATATATGGAATGGCAACAACTAGTGGGATTTCACCAGGTGGCCAAGCTGGGCAGCTTTACCAAGGCCGGGGAAGCCACTTTCCGCACTCAATCCGCGTTGAGCCAGCAGATCAAGGCCCTGGAAGAGGAGTTGGGGTGTCCCCTGCTGGAAAGGATCGGCAAGAAGAAATTGCGCCTCACCCTTGCCGGGGAAAAATTTCTGGGTTTTTGCGAAACTATTCTGGAGAAATACGAGCATCTGCACGAGGAATTAAACGAAATCAAGGGGCTTAGGACCGGGCATCTGCGGCTGGCCGCGCCTTTCACCACCCTGTATCATCTGTTCCGGGAGCTGTTGCCCGCGTACATGCGGGCCTTCCCCCAGGTGCAGTTGACTATCCTGGACCGTTCCCAGGAAAGGGTGCTGGAGTTGGTGAAGGCCGGGGACATTGATTTCGGCTTGGCCCTGGAATCCGCGGCCCCCAAGGAACTGGCAACCCGGCGCTGGCAGAAAGTGGAGAAGGTGCTGCTGACGCCCCCGGGCCATCCCTTGGCGCGCTCCGAACGGCCCACCATGGAAGAAATCGCCCGCTATCCTTTAATTTTGCCTCCCCCTAGTCTCAGGTTTACCGGCCGCAGCCTCCTGGAGGAAAACTTCCGTAGGCTGGGCCTTAACTACCACGTCATTATGGAATCTTCCAACGTGGAGCTGAGTTCCTTGTACGTGGAAATGGGCCTGGGCATTTCTTTCGCCACCGTGGCCAGTAACCTGCCGCTGCCGGAAAAAAGGAAATTGGCCTTCATTCCGCTGAGTCATTATTTCCCGGCGGATTACATCGCCGTGGTCCTGCGCAAAGACAAAGTCCTGGCGCCGCACAAGGAGGCGTTTTTGGAGATTTTGTTTGGATGAGGTTAAGAGGAACCGGGGAAAAATCGAGGGGGAATAGGGGAAAAGGAAAAAGCTAAAAGTTCGGGTGGTATTTTCCCCTCTTCCCCTTTTTCCCTTTTCCCCTCTTCCCCCATTTTCATCATTGCGCCAGCTGTATGGCTCCGCCCTTGATGGTGAGAACGTACAGGGAGAGTTCCGCTCCCCGGTCGGCGCTAAACCCTTTGAACCAGGGGAGGTCGGGAATTCCTTTGAGAGCCAGCAAGCGCCGGGGGAGGTCGGCCCGCTGCCGGGTTTGATCCCCCGCCAGGGCCTTGAGGAGGAGCTTCACCACCGCGTACCCCTGAGCCGCCAGATAATCGGGATTTTCGCCGTACTGCTGGCGGTAGGAGTTAATGAAATCCTGGACTCCGGCCGCGGGATCCCGGCCATAGAAGGCGTCAGTGAATAAAATCCCCTCCAAAGCCCGGGCCTGGGCCTCGGGCAGGTCCGGGGCATGGAGCAGGTTGGTGCCCAGGAGTTGCAAGCTTTTCAGGCCCTGCCCTTCCAGTTGCCCGGCTACACCCGCGGCGGCCGCGGCGTCATCCGGGATAAACAAGGCGGCAAAGCCCGGAGAGCCCTGCTCCGGCTGATAAACGGCCTTGAGGGTGGCCAGGGCCGGGGCGAAATCCCGGGTGGCGGGGGAATAGGGCGTCTGTTCCACCACTTCCAGGCCCTGGACCGAGGCCTCCTCCAGGAACTGCTGCATAAAGGCCTGTCCGTACGCGGAATCAGGGTAGAGCACGGCAAAGCGTTTCAGGCCCATGCCTGAAGAGCGTTGGAGCAAGGCCCGTACTTGCTGGCGCGCGGTGAGAAAGGCCTGGAACACGAAATCCCCGGCCCGGGTGATGCTTTCCTTTTGGGACATGACAATAAGAGGCACCTTGGAGTCCTGGGCGGCCTGGGCCGCGCCCTGGGCCGCGGCGGAGCCCAAAGGTCCCAGGATGCACATCACCCGGGGGTCCCGGGCCAGGTCCCGCACCTGTTGGCCCGCGGCCTCCTGATTATTGGGGGTGTCCCGGAAGCTCAATTCCAAAGGCGTGCCTTTGGCCGCCAACTCCATGCCTTGCTTCACGTGGCGGCCGGAACCACCGAATTCTCCGCTTAGAGGCAGCAAGCAACCCACCAGGACCGTCTGGCCCCGGAGCATCCTCTCCACGGCTGCTGCCTCCGGGCTTTCCGGGAAGCGTTCTTTAAGGGTAGAGGACCACTTCTGGGCTTCATCGGGCCGTCCGGCCTTCTGGGCCAAGTTGGCCAGACGCAGGAGCAAGGCCGCACTCAACGGTGTATCCCGGTAGAGGGTGGCCAGGTTCTCTAGTTCCTGGGGCGTGGCCTGGTCCACCAGGCGGGTCTTCAGATCGTCGAACCACTCTTTATCTCCTGAGGGAAGGTCCTGGGCCGCCAGGCGCAGCCGCGCAAAAGCTTGGGGCACCTGTCCTTGCTTTAAAGATATCTCCGTGAGCAGCGCCTGGGTGGAAAAACGCAGATCAGGGGGGAGTTCTCCCGCGGTAAGATTTTCCAACACCTGTTGGGACTGCTGGTACTGCCCCAATTTGAAGCAGGCCCGGCCTACGCCGTAGCGGGCCTTGAGCGCGATATCCCGTTGCGGTTCCCGGGCCAGAATGGCCTGATAACGCCGCAGGGAATCATGCCAGTCACCCAACAAGCCGGCCAGTTCCGCAGCCCGTAAGCGGGCCAGAAGGGCATGCCGGCCCTGGGGATAGCGCTCCAGATAAGTGCTGTATTGGGTCCGGGCCTGGCGATAAACCTGGCGGCGATAGCTCTCCTCCGCCTGCTGGAAGAGGTCCTCTTCCACCTCCTGGGGCCTGACCGTCGGGGTTGCCGGAGGAAAGATGTAGGACGCAGCCTCACATCCGGGCAGACAGAAAGCCAGAAAAAGCAGAAAAATTCCGCAGAGCAGTTCTTTTTGACGTCTTCTCATAGGGCTATTTATTAACAATTTATTCTAGTTGAGACAATAAGAATCTGAGGGATTAGAGGCAAGTCTAGACGGCCAAGTTAAGAGAAAAAAAGGGGGCAGGGTAAAATTCCCTTCCCCCCTGGAATTAACGCGATGGTTCCCTTTTACTTCACTTCTTCGAACTCGGCTTCCACCACTTCCTCTTCGGGCTTTTTGGCCTTCTCCTCGGCGCCCGCGGCCCCGGCGGCCGCGCCGGCCGCGGCGCCAGCGCCAGCAGCTCCAGCCTTGGAATACATGGCTTCAGCCAGCTTATGGGAAGCTTTCATCAACGCCTCGCTGGCGGTCTTGATGGCCTGGGTATCGGTGCCCTCCATGGTGGTCTTCAATTGGGCGATGTGGCTCTCAATATCCGCCTTGACGGCCGGATCCACTTTATCGCCATATTCCGCCAGGGTCTTTTCGGTGGTGTAAATCAAAGTATCCGCCTGGTTGCGGGCCTCCACCAGCTCCTTCTTGCGATGGTCTTCTTCCGCGTGGAGCTCCGCTTCCTTAACGAGGTTTTTGATCTCTTCTTCCGACAGGCCGCTGGGCGCGGTGATGCGGATGGACTGCTCCCGGCCGGTGCCCAGGTCCTTGGCGGAGACGTGGACGATGCCGTTGGCGTCGATATCAAAGGTGACTTCGACCTGGGGCATGCCCCGGGGCGCCGGGGGGATGCCGAAGAGCTCGAAGCGGCCCAGGGTCTTGTTGTCCGCGGCCATGTCCCGCTCGCCCTGGAGCACATGGATGGTCACCGCGGTCTGGTTGTCCGCGGCGGTGGAGAAGACCTGGCCCTTGCGGGTGGGGATGGTGGTGTTGCGGTCGATGATGCGGGTGAACACCCCGCCCAGGGTCTCGATCCCCAGGGACAACGGGGTGACGTCCAGAAGCAGCACGTCTTTCACTTCCCCTTTGAGCACCCCGGCCTGAATGGCCGCGCCCACGGCCACCACTTCATCCGGGTTGACCCCTTTATGGGGCTCTTTGCCGAAGATCTCCTTGACCTTCTCCTGGACTTTGGGCATACGGGTCATGCCCCCCACCAGAATGACTTCGTCGATTTCACCGGTGGTGACATTCGCGTCCTTCATAGCCTGGCGGCAGGGGCCTTCCACTTTGTTGATCAGGTCTTCCACCAGGCCTTCCAATTTGGCCCGGGTAAGTTTGATGAGCAGATGTTTGGGGCCGCTGGCGTCCGCGGTGATGAAGGGCAGGTTGACCTCGGTCTCCATGGAGGTGGAAAGTTCCATTTTGGCCTTTTCCGCGGCTTCCTTCAGCCTTTGCAAGGCCATTTTGTCTTTGCGCAGATCGATGCCCTGCTCTCTGAGAAACTCATCCGCGAGGAAGTCGATGACTCTCTGGTCGAAATCGTCGCCCCCCAGGTGGGTGTCGCCGTTGGTGGATTTCACTTCAAAGACGCCTTCACCCAGCTCCAGGACGGAGATGTCGAAGGTGCCGCCGCCTAAGTCGAAGACGGCGATGCGCTCGTCCTTCTTTTTCTCCAGGCCATAGGCCATAGACGCGGCGGTGGGCTCGTTGATAATCCGCAGCACGTTGAGGCCGGCGATGCGGCCCGCGTCCTTGGTGGCCTGGCGCTGGGCGTCGTTAAAGTAAGCGGGCACGGTGACCACCGCTTCGGTGACTTTTTCCCCCAGATACTCTTCCGCGGTCTGCTTCATCTTGGTGAGGATCATGGCGGAAATCTCCGCGGGGCTGTAAGTGCGCCCCCGGATATCTATATGGGCATCGCCGTTATCCGCGCGCACGATCTTATAGGGCAGAATCTTGATATCCCGTTGCACTTCCGGGGCGTCGAATTTTCTACCGATGAGGCGCTTGACGGAGAAGATGGTATTCAAAGGGTTGGTAATGGCCTGGCGTTTGGCGATCTGGCCCACCAGGCGCTCGCCGCTGTCGGTAAAGGCCACCACCGAAGGCGTGGTGCGGCTGCCTTCCACATTGGGGATGACCTTGGGCTCCCCCGCCTCCATGATGGCGACGCAGGAGTTGGTGGTGCCTAAATCAATGCCGATGGGTTTGGACATGTTTATCTTTCCTCCTAGACTTTTACATCAATGGGACATGAAGGTTTTTCAGTAGAATTACGGGCCACTACCACCATGGCCGGCCTGAGCAGCCGGCTCTGGAGGAGGTAGCCTTTCTGTAGTTCTTTCATGATGGTGCAATCCGGCACTTCTGTGGTCTCTTCCTGCATTACCGCGTTATGGAAGGCCGGGTCGAAGGGCTGACCCAGACATTCGATGGCGCTGACTCCGAAACGGGTCAGGGCTCTGAGAAAGCCTTGCTGCACCAGTTCCAGCCCTTCCATCAGAGGGGCGGGGGCATCCAACTGGCGGCCGTGTTCCAGAGCCCGCTCCAGATTGTCCACTACGGGAAGGAGTTCCTTGATCAGGTTTTCATTGGCGAACTGGAGGAGGTCGGCCTTTTCTTTCTCCAGCCGTTTCTTCAGGTTTTCCATTTCCGCGACACACCTGAGGAAGCGTTCGTAATTTTCCTTGGCTTCCTTGACCGCGTCTTCTTGTTGCTCCGGCGCTTCCGGCGACTCCGGGGCCGGTTCAGGTTGTGGCGCCTCCTCGGCCGCGATGGTTACCTTTATTTTTTCTTCCTTATCTTTGGATAAGGACATATGCCTCTTTCTCCTTTACTTCTCAACCTACTTGCCGCTGCTGGCGAAAACCGTGCAAGAGCGGCTCAACTATGCCACTTCTTGAGCAGATCGGTGACCATGGACGCGGTATAGCGCACAATGGGGATTACCCGGCCATAGTCCATGCGCATGGGGCCAATGACTCCCAAGCTGCCCACCGGACTGCGGTCGCCGGCATAGGACGAAGCCACCACGCTGAGTTGCATCTCCGGGAAGTGCTCATCCGGGCTGATAATGATCTGCACCCCCTGGGAGGCCAGGGTTTGATCCAGCAAGGTGATCAGATGGTGTTTTTCTTCAAAGGCCTTGAACAGGGTGCGGATTTTTTCCACGTCTGCGGCGAATTCGGGATAATCCAGAATCTGGCTGGTCCCCTCAATATAAAGCTCTTCTTCTTCCTCATTCTGGAGGGCCTGGCGGCTCAGGCTCAGAGCCTGGGTGATCATTTTATCAAACAGGTTCTTGTCTTCTTCCATCCGGGCCAGAATCTGGCGGCGGGTTTCCCCCAGGGTGAGATTCTGGCAGAGTTCGTTCAAAAATTGGCTGAACCGGTCCAGCTGCTCCTGGGTGTACCGGGCCGCGGCCCGCACGAACCGGGTCTGCACCTGGTGATCCTGGCCCAACAGCACGGTCAGGACCCCGTCCCCCCCCAGACTGATGAATTGCACGTGCTTGAGGCGCATCCCCTGGGGGCGGGGGGCCAACACCAGGGCCGGATGGCCGCTCAGAGTGGAGAGCACCCGGGAGGCCTTGCGGAAGAGCTCTTGGGGCTCGGCAGTAGGCAAAGCCAGGGCATTTTTGATCTGCTTCTGCATCTTTTGCCCCAGCTCCACCACCGGCAGCACGTGGTCTACGTAGTACCGGAACCCCAGGGCCGTGGGCAGCCGTCCCGCAGAGGTATGAGGCTGGCGGAGATAACCGCGCTCCTCCAGGTCCATCATCAAGTTGCGGATGCTGGCCGGGCTGAGGTTAAGGCCCGAAATCTTGGCCACCGTCCGGGAGCCTACGGGCTCTCCGGTGGCAATATATTGGATCACCACGGTCTTCAAAACCCGGGTGTCCCGTTCTCCCAGGAGTTCCATAATTTGGGTCATGATGGCTATTTTTCAAATACAGCAATTTTATAAAGTAATAATGGTCCTGGAATTTGTCAAGGGATATAAGGACCTTTTGCCGTGAACCGGAACTGGGGACCACAGTCCGGCATCCCGGTTCCGCCTTATTTTACCCCTGACAGCGATGGCGGACGTTTTCCCCTTCCACCATATAGATCACCTGCTCGGCGATATTGGTGGCATGGTCCCCAATGCGCTCCAGGTTGCGGACGATGACGATCTGGCTCTGATCTAAAGGGACCACTTCCTTATTGGCCGCCATGTGCTCCAGCAGATCATGGGTGATGGACCGGTCCCAGCCGTCCACTTCATCGTCCGCCAGGCACACCTGCCAGGCCAGGGGAACGTCCCGGTTGATAAAGGCTTCCAGGCTCTGGACCATCATTGTTTGCACTTTGCGGGCCATGGGCAGGAGCTGGGGATGGAGCGGCTGCGAAGAGAGCCGGTAAAGGGTTAAGGCTTCTTCGGCGATGTTCGCAGCCTGGTCGCCGATGCGCTCAACTTCGGCGATGATATGGTCCACCGCCATGATTATCCGCAGATCCACGGCCACCGGCTGGTACAGGGCCACCAGCCGGATGCATTCCCCGTCAATGGCCACTTCCAGGTTGTTGATGGCCCGGTCGCCGGCAATCACTTCCCGGGCCAGGTCCGGGTTGCGGTCCCAAAAAGCGGTGATGCATTTATCCAGGGCCGTTTTCGCCAGCTCCGCCAATTCCAACAGGCGGTCTTTCAAGGTTTCCAGTTCTTGGCGAAATCTGTCTCTGTGCGCTCCCTCTTCACCCATCTCGCACCTCAAGGTTGGCTTGGGCTAATAGTAACCTTTTCAACCCTTTCCGGCAATCGCCGCGGTGAAAATTCTCTTGGTTGAAATTATTAGCATCTCTCAGCGGTTGGGGAAAATTTTTTTCGCCGGGGCGGTCATCTTTGATATGATAGATTATAATTATGCGCCGCTTAGCCTCCCTGTTTAAGACCTTCGCAGGCCGTTGGGTGGCCGCCGTTATTCTGGTGGTGGCCGTCCTGGTGCTCTGGCGCCCCGCTTACACCGAATTTCTAGAGCTTAAATTCTACGACCTCAAGTTCCTCCACCGGGGTCCTCTGCCCCCTGGTGCGGAAATCGCCATTGTAGGCATTGACGATGCCAGCCTGCAAAAAGTGGGACGCTGGCCCTGGTCCCGGGAGCACATCGCCCGCTTGCTGTCCAAAGTGAAGGAAGCGGGGCCCCGGGTCCTAGCCCTGGATATTATCTTTGCCGAGCGGGAGGAGACCGCGGCGGTGCTCACCCTGGTCAACCTGCGCCGGGAGATCGCGCGGCGGGGCAAGGCCACACCGGAGCTCATGGCCCTGCTGGACCAGGAAGAGCGCCGAGCCGACGTGGACCAGCGCCTGGCCCAGGTTATCGCCCAAGAGTCCCCCACTATCTTAGGGTTCTTTTTTAAAGACGTGGGGGGGACGGCTGGCGGTCTGCAAGCGGAGCAACTCCTGGGCGAGTCCTACATCCGGGCCTCCACTTATAACGCGGTGCGCCTCTTGGAAACAGAGTCTTCCCAACTCCCCCTGATTGGCGCCCAGGGAGTGCAGGTCAACCTGCAGAAATTCACTGCGGCCGCGGCCGGTGGGGGTCATTTTAACATGATCCCGGATGATGACGGGGTGGTCCGTTCGACCCCCTTGGCCATTCTCTATGGCCCCGATTTTTTCGCGCCTCTGACCTTGGTGGCCGCGGATCACTATTTGGGCCGGCCGCCTTTGGGCATCACCCTGTCCCGGCTGGGGGTGCAGGAAGTGCGCCTGGGGCCGCGCCGTGTGCCGGTAGACCGGTTCGGCCGCTTCCTCATTAATTACCTGGGCGGACCGGGTATTTTCCCCACCTATTCCGCCGCGGACGTTCTGGAAGGACGTCTCCCTCCGGAGGCCATAAAAGATAAAATCGTCCTGGTGGGGGCCACGGCAGTGGGCATTTACAACCTCCGGGTCACCCCCTTCTCCGGCAATCAACGGGGGGTGGAAGTGCACGCCACCGTGATCGATAACCTGTTAAGCGGCAGGTTCATGCAGACCCCTCCCTATCCCAAGGCTCTATCGCTATTGATCGTCCTGGCCTTAGGGATCATCCTGGGTCTGGCCCTGCCCCGGCTGTCCGCGTTCTGGTCCTTCGCCTTCACCCTGGCCTTGGCCGCCGTCTTCACCGCCGGAAATTATCTCGCCTTCACCCTGGGCCGGCAACTCGATCTCTTTTATCCCCTGTTGGAGATCGGCGTAATTAACGTGGGCTTTACCATTCATCGCTTTGTGTTGGAAGAGCAGGAACGGGTGCGCCTGCGCCGCACCTTCGAGGCCTATGTGGCCCCTACGGTGGTGCGGGAAATCCTGAAGCACCCGGACAACCTGCGCCTGGGCGGCGAACGCCGGGAAATCACCATTCTCTTTACGGACATCCGGGGTTTCACCACGCTGTCGGAGAATCTGGAACCCGAAGAATTGGTCAAGGTGCTGCACGATTTTCTTAATCCCATGAGCAATATCATCATTCAGCATAGCGGCACCATAGACAAGTATATCGGCGACGCGATCATGGCCCTGTTCGGCGCGCCCCTAGAGCTGCCGGACCATGCCACTCTGGCCTGCCGCACCGCCCTGGACATGGTGGCTACTTTAAAAGAATTGGACAGCCAATGGGCGGCTGAGGGGCGGCCCCAATTCCGCATCGGTGTGGGGATTAACTCCGGCGAAGCCGCGGTGGGCAATATGGGGTCCGACCGTCTCTTCGATTACACCGCCATCGGCGACAACGTCAATCTGGCTTCCCGCCTGGAGGGCCTGAACAAATATTACGGCACCAACATTCTCCTCAGCCACGGCACGGTTCAGAGCCTGAATGCTGATTTCATCATTCGGTCCGTGGACCTGGTGCAGGTCAAGGGCAAGGCCCAGACCCAGGAGGTCTTTGAATTATTGGGCGAAGGCGTGCCGGACTCGGACCTATCCCGGTTTCTGGAGATTTATCAACGCGGCCTCAAACTTTACCGGGAAGGCAACTGGGTGGAGAGCGCCGCGGCCCTGGACACGGCCCTGGACCTGCGTCCCCACGATGTCCTGACCCGGCGCTATCTGGTCTTGTCCAAAAAATACCAGGAATCTCCACCAGAACCGGATTGGACGCCGGTAACGGCTATGTCCGATAAATAATGCCCAGAAATTTCAGCCTTTTATAAATTTGCCGATAAAAATCTAGAGGCGAGGTTAGACTGCCGACGCTGGCAGAAAATCCTCTCTCCTTTTAAAAATGGAAATTGGCATTACCTGGAAAACCACCACTCAATTTCGGTGAGGCCTATGGAAGAACGGCGGCGGGAAACGCGCAACACGGAATTTCTGGAAATCAGAGAGATCAACCGCCAACCCGGGGATGGCAGCTATATCTTGGATCACACCTCCTTGGGCGCCAAACTGGAGAGTTCCCTCACCTTCACCCCGGGAGACGGCGTGGAGTTCAGCTACCAGCAGCCCGGCGACGGGCAGGTGATCCAACGCTGGGGGCAGGTGATCTGGGTGCTCCCCGCGCCGGAGAAACCCGGGCGCTTCCTCCTGGGGGTGGAATTTCTCCTCACCTGATTAAAGAGGTTTCAGCTGTCAGCTTAAAAACCTAACCGCAGAGGCGCTGAGAGCGCAGAGATGCACAGAGTTAATAACTTGGCCCTTGGCGCAGAGCGCCAAGGGCCTAATTTAATTCTCTGTGAATCTCTGTGTCCTCTGCGTCTCTGCGGTTTAATCTTTTAGCTGAAAGCTGATAGCTATTTTTTCCGCCAGGCTTCCAGAAACTTTGCCATACTCTCCCGATTTTCCACGTTAAAGAAATTCTCCCCGGGCTCCTGGGGCAGAATTTTGCGCACCAGGCCCTTGAGCACGTTCTTGGGGCCCACTTCCACCCAGGTGTCGATACCCGCTTTTTTCAAATTCAAGATGAGTTCGGCCCAACGCACCGGCGAGGTGAGCTGGCCTCCCATGGCCTGGCGCAATTTGACAGGATCGGTCTCCGGCGCGGCGGTGGCGTTGAGATAAAGGGGGATGGTGGGGGCTTGGAACTGCAAGGTCTCCAGAAACGCGGCAAAATCCGGGGAGGCCGCGGCCATTAAGGGCGAGTGCCAAGCGCCGGAAACCTTCAATGGCACGGCCCGGGCCCCCGCGGCTTTGCATACTTCTGCGGCCTTGGCCACCATTTCCGGACTCCCGGAGACCACGGTCTGCTCCGGGGTATTGAAATTGGCTAGAGCCAAAGGACCCTGGCTGACCAGGGGTTCCAGCAGCGCGGCTAACTTATCCGGAGCCAGGCCGATGATGGCCGCCATGGCGCCGGGATGCTTTTGGGCCTCCCGCTGCATGAGGCGACCCCTTTCTTTGACCGCAGCCAGGGTGTCCGCGGCGCTCAACACCCCCGCGGCGAACAGAGCGCTATACTCCCCTAGACTGTGGCCGCAGACCGCCTGGGGAGTAACCCCGGCCTCGCGCAAGCCCTGATAAAGACAGAGATTCACCAGGGTGACCGCTGGCTGGAGGTTCACCGTCTCCGTGAGTTCCTCCATGGGCCCTTCAAAACAGAGGCGCTGCAAGGGGAGGCCGGTGGTTGCCTCCGCGATTTGAAAAAGCTCCCGAGCTTGGGGGTCGGAGTCGAACAGGTCCTTCCCCATGCCCACGTATTGAGACCCCTGGCCGGGGAAAATAAATGCTATGCGAGACATATTCACCTCGAGAGGAAATTTAGAATTGTATTTAGATGCAATTCTTTGGACTTGAATTGTATTTTATGACTCCAAAATACAATTCCATAACCCAAAATTTCATTCTATTCCCATTAAACCAAAAATCAGGCCAGATTAATTTAACGCATCTTACCCCCAGGGCCAAGGGTATTGTCAACCTTTATCTAGATCAAGGTTATCAAAGAGGATATGGGAAGGGCGGCCCCCGGTGGGGCGAGCCTCCGTGCCCGCCTAACCTTTCATACAACCCCTCTTCATGTCTCCCCGACTTGACAGAGTTCCTGGGGTTGGGATATTTTAAACCAGATTCGTTGCAGAAATCGGGACCACCTCCCCTGCCGGCTTTCCCTAAATCAGGTTGACATGATGGAATACGAAGCGGTTATCGGGCTGGAAATCCACGCCGAACTCTTGACCTCCAGCAAAATATTTTGCGGCTGCGCTACTACTTTCGGGGTCCCACCCAACACCCAGGTCTGCGAGGTCTGTCTGGGCATGCCCGGCACTCTGCCGGTTTTGAACCGGAGAGCCTTGGAGTTCGCTCTGAAAATGGCCCTGGCCACTGACTGCCGCATCAATCCCGAATCGGTCTTCGCCCGGAAAAATTATTTCTATCCCGATCTTCCCAAGGGCTACCAGATTTCCCAATACGAACTGCCCTTGGCGGAGCATGGTTTTCTCGATATCCGGGTCAACGGCGGCGGCAAGCGCATCGGCATCACCCGCATCCACCTGGAAGAGGACGCGGGCAAGCTCATCCACAGCGAACACCGGCCGGTAAGCTTCGTGGATTTTAACCGCACCGGCGTGCCCCTGATCGAGATCGTCAGCGAACCGGACATGCGCACCCCGGAGGAGGCGGTGGAGTATTTCAAGGGGCTACGTAATATTCTGCTATACCTGGAGATTTGCGACGGCAATATGGAGGAAGGGTCGCTGCGCTGCGACGCCAATATTTCCCTGCGCCCCGTGGGCCAAAGCGCGTTCGGCACCAAGGCCGAACTGAAAAACATGAACTCCTTCCGCTTCGTACGCCAGGCCCTGGAATATGAAATCAAGAGGCAGCGGGCGCTTCTGGACGCAGGCAAGGAGATCGTCCAGGAGACCCGCCTCTGGGACCCGGCCCAGGGCCAGACCATCTCCATGCGGGGCAAGGAAGAGGCCCACGACTACCGCTATTTCCCGGACCCGGACCTGGTGCCGGTGCGGATTGAGACTGCCTGGCTGGAAAGCCTCAGGGCTTCTCTGCCAGAATTGCCCACAGCCCGGAGCAAGCGCTTCCAGGAGCAATACGGCTTGCCGGAATATGACGCGGAAGTTCTCACCGGCGACAAGGCCCTGGCTGACTACTTTGAGGCCTGCGTCAAGGCGTTCCCCCAGCCCAAAGTGGTGAGCAACTGGATTATGGTGGAACTGCTCCGGGAATTGAAGAAAGAAGAAGCCGGCCTGGCCGCGTGCCGCATCACCCCTGAAGCCCTGGCCCGGCTGTTGGTATTGGTGGATAAAGGGACCATCAGCGCATCCCAGGCCAAAAAGGTTTTTGAGGAGATGTGGGCCAGCGGCAAGGAGCCGGAAGCCATCGTCAAGGAAAAGGGGCTGGAGCAGATCAGCGACACCGGGGCCCTGGAAGCCGCAGCCCAGGCCATTATCAATGCCCACCCCAAGGAAGTGGCGGACTACCGGGCCGGAAAAACCAAAGTCATGGGCTTCTTCGTGGGCCAACTGATGCGGCAGACCAAGGGCCAGGCTAATCCCCAAATGGCCAATGAGATTTTTCAGCGTCTCTTGGAAAAATAAATGTTTGCGCCTTGGCGTCTTTGCGTGAAAAAATATTCTCACGCAAAGGCGCAAAGACGCAAAGAAAGACGCAAGGTTTAGGAGAATAAATGATCCCTTACTGCAGCATCTGCTGGGATATCAACCAGGTCAAGCTTCTCGACCAGCGCAAGCTGCCCCGGGAAGAGATCTACCTGGAAATCACCGATTACCGCGAAATCATCGAGGCTATCCGCACCCTGGCCATTAGGGGCGCGCCGGCCATCGGCGTGGCCGCGGCCATGGGCGCAGCCCTGGGAGCCCTGGCTCTGAAGACCGAGGATCGCCAAGAATTTGATATCCAATTCACTAATATTTGCCGGGAGATCGCCTCGGCCCGGCCTACGGCGGTTAACCTTTTCTGGGCCCTGGACCGGATGCAGACCGTGGCTCAAGCCCATGCCAGCGAACCGGTGGGCTTGATGAAAGAGCGGCTGGTGGCCGAGGCCCAGGTGATGCTGAAGGAAGATGAGACCATCAACCGGCGCATGGCCCAGGCCGGGCAGGGGTTGATCCATGAGGGCATGCGGGTGCTGACCCATTGCAACACCGGGGCGTTGGCCACCGGGGCCTACGGCACCGCGCTGGGGGTGCTCCGGGCCGCGTGGGAGGCGGGCAAGCGCTTTTCCGTGTGGGTGGACGAAACCCGGCCCCTGCTCCAGGGCGCGCGCCTCACCACCTGGGAATTGGGGAAGATCGGCATTCCCTATACCCTAATCCCGGACGGCGCGGCCGCGGCCCTCATGCAAAAAGGTCTGGTGGACCTGGCCATCGTCGGCGCGGACCGCATCGCCGGCAATGGCGATACGGCCAACAAAATCGGCACCTATGGGGTTGCGGTCCTGGCTCATTTCCACGGCATTCCCTTTTATGTGGCCGCGCCTTTGTCCACTTTCGATTTCTCCCTGACCGACGGCAACCAGATTCCTGTGGAAGAGAGGGCCGGAGAGGAAGTGACCCACGTCTGGGGCCACCGCCTGGCCCCCAGGGACGCCAAGGCCCTGAACCTGGCCTTTGACGTCACCCCCAACGATCTGATTGCCGGAATTATCACGGAAAAAGGGGTGGCCAAGCCCCCTTATGCCAGCAGTTTGAAGGCCTTAAGGCTAGGGTGAGGCAGTTTTTAGTTTTTGGTTTTTAGTTTTTAGTGAAAAAGGCTAACCATCGACTTAAAAGTTAAGTCTTAGCCTTTAAAAGGAAACCTGGATAAAAATGATGAAGTTTGTTTTGATTCTGGTTGGTTGGATACTCTTTTTCCCGATTTTCGGCGCGGAGGCTGCCGGTCCTTTTAATATCCGCCCACCGGCTGCCGGGGGCATCGACCCCCAGGCGGTCACCGTAGTGGGCGCGCCTCAGCGGTATCAGGTGAAGAAGGGAGACGATCTCCTGGAGATCGCCCGTCACTTCGGCCTGGGCTACTCGGAGCTGGCGGTGCACTACCGCAATTGGGACCCTTTCCTGCCCCCAGCTGGCGCGGAAATGATGATTCCCACCATGTGGATCGTGCCCAACAGCCGGGGCCGCCAAATCATCGTCAATACCGGAGAGATGCGCCTTTACTATTTCAAGACCCCCACCCAGATTTACACCTTTCCCATCGGCATGGGGGTACTGGACTTCAAGACCCCTTCAGGGACCTTTCGGGTGGTGGAGAAAAAGGTCAATCCCGCCTGGCACATCCCTAAGTCCTTGCAGAAAAAATACGGTATGGCGGTGATGCCTCCGGGAGAGGACAATCCTCTAGGTGAATATAAGCTCACGCTTTCTTGGGGGGATTACGGCATCCACGGCACCCATATGCCTCTGGGAGTGGGCAGGCTGGTGAGCCACGGCTGCACCCGCATGTATCCGGAGCACATCAAGAGATTATTCCCCATGGTGCCCAATGGCGCCTCGGTGGAGTACATCTACGAACCGGCCAAGATCGGCTTCCTCCACGGCCGGGTTTTTCTTTCCGTGCACGAAGACGTCTATTTCAAGATTAGGTCCATGCTGCTCCATGTGATGAATATGTTGGAGCAGCGCGGCCTGGCGGACCAGGTGAACATGACCAAAGTAATGCAGACGGTGGAGGAGCAGACCGGCATGCCGGTGGATATCAGCGGCCGTGGCGGGGGAACTTCTCCGGATTACCGGCGTCCCTTATAGCTTTTCCTTGTCGGGTTCTTCTTCTCGAGGCGGACAATGTTCCGCCTTTTCTTTTCGCATATAGTGGTGAAGAAGATTGGTGGGACCAAGGCTCGGCAGAAGGGATCACAATATAGGTAAACAGGGGCGGACGGCCTATGAGCCGCACTCAGAACCAGGCGAACAAGAGGTTCGCTCCTACACGGCGGGCACCCTTGAAGATGACTTTGAACTTTGAACCGGGAACCAGGAACTGCCCCTAAAAAGACAGAAGGTGTGGCGAGCGAGACTCGAACCACACCCTCTCTTAAAACCGGGGCGAAAACCCCAATAACTTCAGGATGAATTACGTTTACTTTTTGGGCTTGGCTTTGGCTTTGGCTTTTTTGGCCTTTTTGCCCTTCTTCAAGTATTTAACCTTGGCGCACACTTTTTCTGCCGCATCTTCGGCCCGAGCAGCGGCCGCTTCAGCCTTGTTGGCTGCAGCGGAAGCCCGAGGGACCGGAACTTTGGCATCTTGTGCAGCCGCTTCCGCCTTTACTACCGACGCGGCGGCCCGATCTGCAGAAGCTTTGGCTTGCTCCATGTACATTTTGCACTGATCATAGTACTTTTGGCAGCAGCCAGCACCTCCCAGCACCAGGGCAAAGACCGCGAGGAGCGCCAAGGCATAGCCTTTGCTCATCAACGCCTTCCTCATCGATTACCCCCTTTCGGAGAGATCATTGTCTCTCCTGAATTTTGCTGAGTCTACCCCAGGTGCTACTTCCGCATCTTCTTCATCAGGCAGGCCTCGGCCTTAGCCGCAGCAGCCTCTGCCCGATCAGCCGCGGCCTCAGCTTTGTCAGCTGAAGCTTTAGCGTCAGCAGCCGCCATTTCGGCATTCCGAGCCGCGCTGTCTGCTTTGGACGCGGAGGCCGCCGCCTGATCGGCGTACATCTTGGCCTCGTCGACGTTCTTTTTGCAGACGTCGCAGCAGCCTGCTCCCATGGCGAGGACAAAAGCCATGAGAATCGCGAAAGCAAAACCCTTCCTTACCAAAGCTTTCCTCATCATCTATCCCCCCTTTTCAAAGAGATGGTTAAAGGTTAGTAAGATGCCCACATTTAATAATAGTGCCTGTAAAATATCAAGAAAAATTATGGCCTCAAGAAATTTTTTTTTGCTTTTGGGGAAAATAATTCTTCCGCCCACATAAATTAAACAATAATTATAGATAGTTATCCGAACAGGTCTTTTTGGCCGTAAGAGTACATTTCTCCCCAATTCTTGCCGCTCCGCAGGTCCACCACCAATGAGACCCGGAGACGCGCAACTTCTTCCATGATCCGGCGCACTGCCTTGGCGGTGGCCGCCAATTCCTTCGCCGGCACCTCAAATAGCAGTTCATCATGAAGCTGCAAGAGCATCCTACCGGACAACCCGGCTTTTTGCAAGGCCGGTTCGATCTCCAGCATGGCTTTTTTGATGATATCCGCGGCGCTGCCCTGGAGCGGGGTGTTGATAGCCGCCCGCTCCGCCTCCTGGCGCAGGATGCGGTTGCTGCTGTTGATCTGGGGAATCTGCCGCCGCCGGCCCAGCAGGGTGGTGACCCAGCCCTGCCGCCGGGCCTCCTCCAGGGTCTCCTCCAGGTAGGCTTTGACCCGGGAGTGAAGTTGAAAATAGCGGTGGATAAAGTCCTGGGCCATGCGGTTGCCCACCCCCAGTTGTTTGGCCAATCCGAACGCGCTCATGCCGTAGATGATGCCGAAATTGATGACCTTGGCCTGGCGCCGCATCTCCGCAGTAACCAACTCCGGGTGAATGCTAAAGACCGCGGCCGCGGTCTGGCGGTGGATGTCCACCCCTTCCTGAAAGGCCTTGAGCAACACGGGGTCCTGGGAGAAATGGGCCAGCAGCCGCAGTTCCATCTGGGAATAATCCCCGGTGAGAAAGACGTGGCCTTTTGGGGCCACAAAAGCCTGGCGAATCTGGCCTCCCATTTCTCCTCTGACCGGGATGTTTTGCAAATTGGGGTCCCGGCTGGAGAGCCGACCCGTCGCGGTCACTGATTGCAAAAAAGTGGTGTGCACCCGGGCCGTTTCCGGACTAACCAGCCGCAGGAGCGCGTCCACGTAAGTGGCTTTGAGTTTCCCCAGGCTGCGGTATTCCAGGACCTTGGCGGCGATGGGGTTTTCCGGGGCCAGGCTCTGGAGCACCTCGCTGTCCGTGGAATACGCGGTCTTCCCCTTAGTCTTCTTCTGGGGCTTGATCTGCATTTTTTCAAAGAGGATGCGGCTCAATTGCTGGGGGGATTGAATGAGAAAGGTCTCCCCCGCAGCCTCGTAAATCTCCTTTTCCAGCCGCTGCATGTCCTTTTCCAGGTCCTGGCCGAAGCGCTGCAAAAACTCTTGGTCCAGGAGAATCCCCCGGGCCTCCATGCGGACCAGCACGGGCAGCAGGGGCAATTCCAGCCGGGCATAAAGCTCCCAGAGCCCTTCTTTTTCCAGGTCCGCCCGGAGGAGCGGCCAAAGGCGTAACGCAACCTCGGCGCGCTCGGCGCTGTAGCGGCAGGCCAGGTCCAAGGCCAGGTCCGCCGCGGCCGCGGGCCGCCCCGCCAATTCCCGGGGCCCCGGCAGATTGACCCCCAGGTAATGCAACGCCACGTTTTCCAGGTTCTGCTCGTAGCGCACCGGGTTGAGCAGATAGGAAGCCAGGAGAACGTCGCCGCTGAGCCCGGCCGGGTCCGGCGCAAAACGTCCGGCGGCTATCATGGCGGTCTTTAAATCCGCTCCTACCTTGGCGATACGGCCATCAGTCCAAAGAGGCTCTAATTTTTTCCAAACCGCCTGGGGTGACAAGCCCCCCTCAAAGGGCACATACACGCTTTTCCCCTCCCGCCAGGCCAAACCCAGACCGGCCACCCGGGTCAGGACGGGGTGCTGCTCACCTATGACGAAGAAGAGGGCCATGGTCCCGCTCTCCCGGATACCCGCGGCCACCCGGTCCAGGTCCGCCGGGCTTTTGGCCAGCGAGACGGTCCCCGGCTGAGCCGCGTCAACCCCCAATTCCTTGTTGAACTTGCTGAACTCCAGTTCCAGGAAAAGCCGCCGTAGGGCATCCCGGTCCCAGGGACCGGGATGCAGGTCTTTGACCTCCACCTCCAGAGGGACTGCGCACTCCAGGAGCGTCAATTTCTTGCTCAAGCGGGCCTGGTCCGCGAATTCCCGAAGACGGCTTTTTAAGGCCTTTTCTTTAAGTTCCTCCGTGTGTTCTATCAGGTTTTCCAGGCTGTGGTATTTGGCAATCAACTTCAGGGCCGTTTTTTCGCCGATGCCCGGCACGCCCGGAATATTGTCGCTGGCATCTCCGGCCAGAGCCCGGACGTCCACCAGTTCCTCCGGAGTGAGGCCGTACTTTTCCTTAATGGCCTCCGGGTCGTAGCGCACGTCCTTCATGGGATCCCACATGGTCACCCCTTCCTGCACCAGGGGCAACAGGTCCTTGTCCCCGGAAATAATCTCCACCTGGAACCCCTGCTCTTTGGCCCGGTGGACCAGGGTGCAGATGAGGTCGTCCGCTTCATACCCCTCCAGGATCAGGGCCGGTAGGTTCAAGCCTTGGATGATTTGGTGGATGTAGGGGAGCTGCATGACCAGCTCCTCGGGCATGGGGGGCCGGTGGGCCTTGTATTCCGCGTATTCCTTATGCCTGAAAGTGGGGCCCTTGGCGTCGAAAGCCAGGGCTAAGTATTGGGGCTGCCGCTCCCGGAGCACCTTGAGGAGCATGTTGGTGACCCCGAACGCGGCGTTGGTGGGAAAACCCTTGGAATTGGTAAGGCCCCGGATGGCGTGATAGGCCCGGTAGATATAGGAACTGATGTCAATGAGGTCCAGGAGCGGCTTCTCTTTGGGCATAGGCAGCTTATAACGCTCCCGGACCTGCCTGTCAATGATTGATAAGTGAGCACTGAGCGGTGAGCAGTAATGATCTACAAGGAGTCCTATACTTTATTGCTCACTGCTTACTGTTTACTGCTCACTATCCTCTCGGTTTGGCCCAAATCTCCAGGACTGCAAGCTTCAAGAAACGCTTGGACGCGGCGGAATGGATAATCGCCACCGTGTCCCAGCCACGGGCGGTGCCGCCCACGGCCACCACTTCTTCTTCTTCCGGGATGAGGCCCGCGTCTACCGCCTCCATGACGATTTCGCAGGCCACCTTCAACCCCTGGCCCAAACGGCGCAGGGTGTTGGCGATGAGCAGAGTGGCGGCGCTGCCCTTGAACATCTCGGCGATGGCGGTATCCAGGGAGTGGGTAAGGATGGTGGCTTTAAGCACCTTGCCGCCACAGCGCACGATTTCTTTATAATGCTCCTCCAGAAACTCATCGATGTTGGGGCCTTTGAAGCCCACGGAGTGGCCCACCACCACCAGGTTGACCTCCTTTTTATTCTCCAGGCGCAGGGCTGCCTGGGCGCCGCTGTCGCCGGTGGTGGAGGGGACCACCAGGTGGCGGTAGCCCATACTAACCGCCTTTTCCAGGAGATCGAGGCAAAATCCGGTATTTTCCGGACCGGGCTTAGGAAAATAATAGGTTTCCCGGGTTATCATGGTTTTCTCCTTTCCTGGCTGGTATGATACCTGCAATTATTGACTTTTGAATTTTCCTAAATTTGCCGATAGCCATACTATGGGATTTTATCTCAGCAAAGGCCGGACATGGATCACTTGAACGAGAAGTTTTCTCCCCAGAGGCTGAACCAGGTGCGCATCGCCGCGATCTATCTCTTCGGCCCGCACCGGGCCCTGAAACCTGACTTTATCAAGAAACTGACCCTGGAAACCATAAAAAACGCATTTCGGGCCAAAGCCCGGCGTTTTCATCCCGATTTGCACCCCAACCAATCACCCGATCTCCTCGAGAAAAACCGGCAATGGTTTATCAAGGTCAAGGAATGTTACGAGGTCTTAAAAGATTTTGTCTCCTGTCAAGATTTTGAGCCGGAAGCGACGCTAGTCCGGCAGGAGACAGTCCGGCAGCAAAAGATCATCGCCATCGGCGGGGCCAAAGGGGGCATCGGCAAAAGCACCTTTACCGCCAATTTGGGGGTCTACCTGGCCGCGCAGGGTCGCCGCACGGTGATGGTGGACCTGGATTTGGGCGGGGCCAACCTCCATCTCTACCTGGGCAAGACCTTTGTCAGGAAATGTATCAACGATTATTTCAACCGTTCAGTCCGCAATCTTACGGACCTGATTATGCCCACCAAATTCGGGCCTCTGCTCATCGGCGGTGATAGTTCGCAGTTGGGCTCCGCCAACATCAGTTTTTCCTCCAAAATGAAGCTGCTCAAATCCCTGAGGGACCTGAATGCAGACTACGTGCTCATCGATTTGGGTAGCAATACTTCCTTTAATATGCTGGATTTCTTCCTGGCCGCGGACTCCCACCTGGTGGTGACCACCTGTGAACCCGCGTCTTATCTGGAGGCCTACAATTTTATTAAGGTGGGGCTGCTGCGCCGCCTTAACCGCTTATTCGGGGAAGAATCGCCGGAAACCGGCAAAAAGAACCTGGCGCTGCAGGCCTTGATCCATGAAGCCACCATGTCCCCCAACGGCGCCAAGGCCAAAAATATCCCGGCCCTGCTGGAAAGGGTGAAGCTCCAGCATCCGCGATACCTGCCGTTGCTGCAAAAGGCTTTGGCCGAATATCAGCCTTTCCTGGTGATCAACCAGGTCATCGACGTGCAGGACGTGGCCCCCATAGTCAGGCGCATCCAGGAAGTCTCCAGGAAGATGCTGGCCATCAGGGTCAGGTATCTGGGCATCCTGCCTTACCTGGAAGGTGTAAAGAGAAGCACCCTGGAACTGGTGCCGGAAGTGGCTAGAAACTCCCGGGGCGCCATGGCCCAGAGAATGGCGGCGATGAGTAAAGAGCTTTAGAGCTATCAGCTTTCAGCTATCAGCTTAAAAAAATAAAAACCTGGCAGCTCACTTTGCTTCAAGTTCTTTCTCATCAAAAGACTTGCTTTTTTTTAACTGAAAGCTGACCGCTGATAGCTGATAGCTTCATTCCAGGTCATCGGGCAAAAAGACTACTTCCCTTTCTAACGCCACTCCCCTGGTTTTCCAGATATTTTCCTTAATGTCGGCAATGAGGGCCTTCACCTGCGCGGCCGTGGCCTGGCCCTGGTTGAGGATAAAGTTGGCGTGCTTCCGGGAGACCTGGGCCTCACCTAAGCGTCGTCATTTAAAGCCCGCCTGGTCGATGAGCGCGCCCGCGGCCGGGCCGGATGGAGGATTCTTGAAGACGCTGCCGCAGCTCCGGGGGTTGGCGGGGAAGCGGGCTTTACGGGCCGTCAGGAGCCGGCGCATCTTTTCTTCTATTGCCTGGGGCGGGGCCGGGGTTTCCAGGGCGAACTCCGCTTCCACCACCAGCCAGTGGGGGAAGTTAAGCAGCAGGGAGGAGCGGTAGCCCAGACCCAGTTCCTCTGCCTTAAACTCCAGAAGCTGCAACTGCGGGGTGGCCACCCAGACCCGGCGCAGCACCGCCGCCAGATTCCGCCCCTCTGCGCCGGCGTTAAGGCGCACCGCGCCCCCCACCGTGCCGGGGATGCCCGTGAGAAATTCAAAGCCGGAGAAGCCTAAAGCCGCGGCGGCTCGGGCCAGGCGGGGGAGCGTTACGCCCGCGCCGGCGCGGAGCGTTTCCCCCCGGCGCTCCAGTTTTTGCAGACTTTTGGCCAGGTGCAGGGTCAGGCCCGGCAGCCCCGCGTCATCAATGAGAATATTGGAACCCCGGCCTAAGAAAAACAACGGCCAGCCCTGGTCGTAGGCCAGGCGCATCAGGGCATAGACGTCCTCCAGGTCCCGGGACGCGGCCAGATAGCGGGCAGGCCCGCCGATCTTCCAGGTGGTCAGCGGAGCCAGGGGATGGTTTTCGAGGATGGGCGCTTTTTGCATAAAATCCGGATAAAGAAAAAATGGCCGCGTTAATGCGGCCATTATACCAACTTATTAGGAGCAAAAAAGACCAAAGCACTGAGCTTTTTACGCCGCGTGGGCCTTCTTCCGGCGGGCAGATGCTCCGCGGCCTTCTTTAGGTTCAATCTTATGAGGGGTGAGGGTGACTTTATATCCCAGGACGTGCAGAATATCAGCCACGGTGCGTAAGGTCAAATTCCGGCCGCCGTTCAGCAATTGTGAGACAAAACCCTTGGTTTTCCCCAGCCGGTCGGCGAGTTCTTTCCGGGAAATCTTTTCCTTCTCCAGAAGCTCCCAAAGAGTTTCCGTGACTTCCATGATCAAATCTTCCTGAGCCATCAATCTGGCAAACTCGGGGTCTTCAAAAAATTCGTCCATCAAGGTCTTTTCAGGTTCTTTGTTCGTATTCATCGCGGATCCTTTTCATCCGTTTAATTTCTTCCGGGTGGATTGATTCGCCTTTCTTCATAAAACCATGCGTAATGATTATCCGGCCACCTGGCTGAAAATAGCATGGCATCCTTATCTGAAACTTCTTGATTTCAAAAAAATTTTCACCTTCAATCTTTTTGAACTGCTCTCTACTCGCTACTTTGCCTTCATCCGCCAATTGCTCAATAATTTTCAAAACTTTTGCTTTATCGGGTTTTGAAAGATTCTTCAAGAAATCTTTTCCTGGACATCTGCCATTTGCAGTAATAGCAAGTTCTACTGTATAAAATTCGCCTTCGTATAATAACTCCCTTTTCGGCATGCAAGGCAGTTTACATAAACATAAACCCAATTCAAGAAAAAATCAAGTTCCTCAAGAAAAAATTGTCTGTTTTCCTCCTCAGATGAAATCCCCGCCCTGCCTTGACAAACCTGGGTAAACAGGGTAGCTTGAAGGCCAGCAAGGGGGGATGAAATGCTGGGTTCACGTCTTCTGGTAATCAAGATCTTTGCCTTTTTGGGTTGTTTATCGTTCTGCCTCCCGGCCCTGGCCGACCCTCCTCCCATCGCCTATGTGGACCTGAAGCAGCAACTGGTGCGTAAAGGGCTGGACCGAAACTACGTCAACCAGGTCTTTGCCGATTCCCGCAACAGCTTCCTCCCGGATATAGTACGTAAAATCGCCTACCTGAAGAAGGAAACCCGGGACATTTACGCCAAATTCTACACCCCCCAGGTGGTGTCCAAGGGGCGGGTTTATCTGGGGGAGCACCGGCGGGAGTTAACCCAGGCGGCTAACCGCTATGGAGTGGCCCCGGAAGTGATCGTGGCCATCCTCACCGTGGAAAGCGACCTGGGCAACGCCACCGGCAAGTACGCGGTGTTCAACGTCTTTGCCTCCCTGGCGGTGATGGATAGGCCGGAAATAATTCGGGAGCTGGGTTTGGACCCCTCTCTGCAAGCCCGCCTGCACAAAAAAGCGGCCTGGGCCCAACGGGAGTTGTTGGTTTTTCTCCAATATTGCCGGGCCAAGCATCTGGACCCCTTCTTCTATAAAGGTTCCTGGGCCGGGGCCATGGGGTTTTGCCAGTTTCTGCCCACCAGCCTGAAAAACTGCGGTGCGGACGGCGACGGCGACGGCAAGGTGGACCTGTTTACCCATGCCGACGCCATTCACAGCATCGCCTGCTACCTGCATCAAAGCGGTTTCAAGCAGCAGAACCGCTCCACCTGGCGCCGGGCCGTGTATCGCTATAATCACTCCGATGCTTACGTGGATACCATACTTTACCTGGCCAACTCCTATTGATCTCAGGTCAGGAGGTTTTGAGGCGCTCAAGAAGTAAGCAGTAAGCAGCAGTGAGCAGTAAGCAGTGAAAAGAAACCGCTCTGGTCTTGTTTTTTTGCTGCTCACTGCTAACTGCTCACTGCTCACTAATCGGCCCCCTACCTCCGCCACCTTAACCAAAGGACCAAGCATGGCAGACAACGCGGTAGTGGGAATCGTCATGGGAAGCGCCTCGGATTGGCCCAGCGTGGAGCCGGCCGCGGCCTTGCTGAAGGAATGGAGCATCGGCGTGGAAGTGACGGTGGCTTCGGCCCACCGCGCGCCCAAACGGGTCCTGGCTTATGCCCGGGAGGCCGCGGGCCGGGGGTTAAAGGTGATCATCGCCGCCGCGGGGCATGCGGCCCATCTGGCCGGGGTCCTGGCCGCGGAGACCACCCTGCCGGTGATCGGCGTGCCTCTGCCCAGCTCCGATCTTAAGGGCCTGGACAGCCTGTTGGCCACGGTGCAGATGCCCGCGGGGGTGCCGGTGGCCACCATGGCCCTGGGGGCCGCGGGGGCCAAGAACGCGGCCATCTTCGCCGCCCAAATCCTGGCCCTGAGCGACCAGAGAATCCGGGATATTTTGAGCGGCCATAAGCAGCTTCTGGAGCAAAAGGTGCTCGAGCAGGCCAAACAGATTCCTCCGGAGTATCGGCGAAAAGAGTAAGGTGGAGGGTGAAAAGTGAAAAAGGGGAAAAGGAGAAAAAATCGGCCTTGCCCATCTCTTCCCCTTTTCCCCTTTTAACCCCTTCCCCTTTTCCCCCAACAATAAGGTCAAATCCATGATTCATTCCTCCATGTCCGACTTGGTCGTCGATCTGACGGCCCTGCGGCACAACTACCGGCAGTTGCGGGGGCTGTGCGCCCCGGGGGTGAAGTTCATGGCCGTGGTCAAGGCGGACGCTTACGGCCACGGCCTATTGCCCGCGGCCAAAACTTTGGCCGCTGAAGGCGCGGATTACCTTGGCGTGGGGTCCCTGGAGGAAGGACTGGCCTTGCGCCAGGTGGGTCTCAATCTGCCCGTTCTCCTGCTCCTGGGAATTCTGCCGGAGGAAGCCGGGCCCGCGGTGGCCGCCAACCTGGAAGTGGCCTTATTCCGCCAGGACATCGCCCATGCCCTGGCCGCTGCGGCCGCGGCCCAGGGGAAAAAGGCTCTCGTCCACCTCAAGGTGGACACCGGTATGGGGCGGTTGGGCCTGATTCCCGAAGACATTTTGCCCTTCCTGGAGGGGCTTAGGGCTCATCCCCAATTGGAAGTTCTGGGTCTAACCTCGCACCTGGCAGTGGCGGACCTAGAAGATAAAAGTTATACCTTAAGGCAACTGGAGGAATTTGAGGGTCTTCTACAAGCCGCCCGGGGTCAGGGCTGGGACCTGCCTTTAAGCCACATCGCCAACAGCGCCGCGCTCTGGGAAATGAAAGAGGCCCATTTCGCCATGGTGCGGCCGGGGATCATGCTTTACGGCTCGCCGGCGTCCCCGGAGCGCCCGCCGCCGGTGGACTTGCGGCCGGTGATGTCTTTCACCACCCGGGTCCTCCAGGTGAAGCGTCTGGCCGCGGGGTGCAGCATCAGCTACGGCCGCACCTATATCACCCAGGATGGGTGCGATCTGGCGGTGCTGCCGGTGGGTTACGCCAACGGTTACAGCCGCCTCTTGTCCAACCGGGGGGAGGTCCTCATCCGGGGCCGCCGCGCCCCCATCCGGGGCCGGGTGTGCATGAACCTCATCATGGTGGAGGTGAGCCACCTGGAGAATATCCGGGAAGGAGAGCCGGTGGTGCTCTTGGGGGAAGACCGGGGGATAAGGATCACCGGTGACGATCTGGCTGGGTGGGCCCAAACCATCAGCTACGAAATCTACCTGGCCCTGGGGAATGCCAACCCCCGGAACTATGTGGGAGGATGACAAGGAATTCTGAAAAGAGCAGAAGTGGGGAATGGGCGTAGCAAAAATCCCCCCTACCCCCCTTTAAAAAGGGGGAGAGAAAAATACAGGGAATTCCGCGGTCATCAAGATGTTTGAGGATATTAAGTCCCCCTTTTCTAAAGGGGGATTTAGGAGGATTTTAGGGTTATCCCCCTGCGAGCCATGCCTTTTCAGGCTTGCACAGAGGTCATTATGGATAGGAAGCCGGACACTCAAGAACCCAGCATCTGCCTGATCTGCGCCTGGCGGGAGACCTGTGTCAAGAAATTCTCCTTTACCGGCCAGCACTGCCTGGAATTCACCCGGGATTTGACCCTGAAGGCCAAGCCGGGGGAAGAGGCGCCACCGCGGGAAAAGAAGTGATCAGTGGCCAGTGATCAGTTTATAGGGCGTGCCGGGAACGCCGGTTGATGGCGGCCCCGGGCCGCCCTTTAACTTGATATTGCCTAAAGAATATTGGACTGATGCGACCCAAAGAACAGATAAGAGAAATCCTCATCCAAGCCCTGGAACAGGCCCGAAGTGCGGGAGAACTGGACTTCCAAAGCCTTCCCGCGTTCGAAGTGGAAGCCCCCAAGCAGGCGGACCACGGCGATTTGGCCACCAATCTGGCCATGGTTTTAACCAAACAGGCCAAGATAGCCCCCCGGAAGATCGCGGAGGCCATCACCAAGAACCTCGAGGCCCCGGAGGGAATGCTCCAGAAGGTGGAGATCGCGGGGCCCGGGTTCATCAATTTTTTCATCGAAGAAGCCTACTGGCGGCAGGTGATCCCGGAGATTCACCGCCTGGGCCCGGAATATGGCAACAGCGGCCTGGGCCGGGGCCAAAAGGTGCAGGTGGAATTCGTCAGCGCCAACCCCACCGGGCCTCTACACATCGGCCACGGTCGGGGCGCGGCCCTGGGGGACGCCCTGGCGAATCTCCTCACCGTTGCGGGCTACGAAGTAGTCCGGGAATATTACATTAACGACGTGGGCAACCAGATCAATACTCTGGGTAAATCGCTCTATTTCCGGCTCTGGGAACTCCAGGGGGAAAAGATCGAGTTCCCCGAAGACGGCTACCAGGGCGATTATATTAAGGACCTGGCCCAAGACTACTTGGCGGACCATCGTGAATATTTAACTGATATTGCTAAGATTCTTGATAAGAAGGGGTTCCCACCAGAAACTTTATTGGGAGAAGAAGGCATAATCGCTCTGGGCCGGTACGCCGGAGAAGTTATCCTGGATGGGATTAAAAAAGATCTGGATGATTTCGGAGTAAGGTTTGACTCCTGGTTCAGCGAAACTGAACTCTACACACGGGAGATCGTGGACCAGGCACTTGCCATCCTTGATAAAAAGGGCTTTCTTTACGAGCACGAGGGCGCACTGTGGTTCAAGGCCACTGCGTTCGGGGACGACAAGGACCGGGTGGTGCGCCGCTCCACCGGGGTCACCACTTACTTCGCTTCGGACATCGCTTACCACCTGTACAAATTCCAGCAGGGTTATAACCTGGTGGTGGATATCTGGGGCGCGGACCACCACGGTTACGTCCCCCGGCTCCAGGCCGCGGTGAAGGCCCTGGGCGGCGGCGAGCAGTGGTTGAAAGTGATCCTGGTGCAACTGGTGTCGCTGCTCCGGCACGGCGAACCGGTGGCCATGACCACCCGGGGCGGCACTTTCGTGACTTTGCGGGAAGTCATCGACGAAGTGGGCAAAGACGCGGCCCGCTTCATCTTCCTCACCCGGCGGGCCGACTCCCACCTGGATTTCGACCTGGAGGTGGCCAAGACCCAGAGCCCGGAGAACCCGGTTTATTACGTACAATACGCCCACGCCCGGCTGGCCTCCGTCTTCCGGCAGGCCGAGGCCCAGAATATCCCCCTGCCGGAGCCGGACCCGGCCATGTCCCCCCTGCTGCAACTGCCTGAAGAAACTTCCCTTCTCAAGATGCTGGCCAACTACCCGGAGCTGGTGGAGGCCGCGGCCCGGAATTTAGAGCCCCACCGCATCACATATTTCTTGACGGAACTGGCTTCGCAACTGCATAGTTATTACTATAAGCACAGATTCATCTCCGAGGATGCCGCTTTAACCCAGGCCCGGCTCTGCCTGGTGAAGGCCATCCAGACCGTGGTGGCCCATGGATTGGGAATCCTGGGGGTGGAAGCCCCGGAAACTATGTAACCACAGGGAGCAGGTCAGGGGCCAGTAAATACAAGTACTAGAAAAGCCGTCTTTTACTGCTCACTGCTTACTGCTCACTGCTCACAGGCATCAGGGGGAGAAATGCCGGAAGGCAGGGGGAGAAAGGCCAAAAAGCCCCGGTGGCAGCTGGTCCTGGGGGCGAGGCAGGTCATTTTGGGGGTCCTGGGCCTCACCTGGATGATGATGATCATCTTCATCCTGGGGGTGCTGGCAGGCCGGGGAGACGTCTACCGCTGGCTCAGCACCTGGGGCCTGGTAACTCCGGAAGCTGCCAAAGTCGCGCAGTGGTCGCCGCCTCCCGAAGCCCCGCCCGCGACCGCGCCGGCAGCCCCGCCCGCGGCCCCGGCCGCGCCCGCGGCGGTGGCGACCGCAACGCCACCTGCCGCCGCGCCACCTCCCGCGGCCTCTCCTGCCCCGGTGACCGGGTCCATCGCGCCGCCCCCTTCTCCTGCTGCTGCTCCTCCGGCCAAGAAGGCCGCCAAGAAAGGCGCTACCCTCCGGGAACAGAAGGCCAAGGAAGAAGAATTACAGAAACTCCGCCGGGAAGTCGCGTCCAAACTGAAATTCCAAAACAGCTTTGATTCCACATCTACCAAGCCTGCCCGGACGGGCCAAAAACCAAAGGATAAGACCGCGGCAGCTTCCCACCAGGGGCAGGCCCATCAGGTGCGGGTGGCGCAATACCGGGATTTAACCGCGGCCAAGGCTAAGATGGCTGAGTTGCAGAAAAAAGGGGATAAGGTGGCCCTGAAAAAGGGAAAAGATAATAAAGGCGTATTTTATGATATCGTCCGGGAGGCACCGTCTCCGGCCCCGGCTAATCCCCAGCCAGCCGACGCGGTGGCCCAAAAAACCCAGAAATCCAGCGGCAATAAGCCGAAAAAACCGGCAGGGAATTAATAGATTTTAGTTGTTAGTTTTTTAAACTATTCTTCACCGGTCCCCCCGGCTTCTCCCGCGCCGCTCTCCATGGCCTCTTCCACCATCTGGTCCACTTCCCCGCGAAAGTCCTCTCCCATCTCCTGACCCATTTTTTTCAGCGCCCGGGCCACGCTCTTGGGGTCGTTCTCATCCACTCCGGACCATTGGGCGGGATCGGCCAGCCGCTCCAGGCGGGTCTCCTCCGAAAGCCGCACGTTTACCCGGGAGAGAATCCGCTCCAGGGCCCGGCTGCCGCACTTTTCGCAAACCGGGGAAAAAGGCTCGTTAAGATTCAGGATGAGAAAGCTGGAAACCCGGCGGCAGTCCTGACAGCGATACTCATAAATGGGCATGGACTTACCCTGAGTCAGGTGTTAGAGAGAAGGCCTATAGAAACCAATGAGCAGCAACCAGGGCTATCAATTACCGCTTACTGCTTACTGCTTGCTTCAACTAATTCCGCACCCTCACCCGCATCCTTTCCAACCTGACGATCTGGCGTTTCACTTCAGGCAGCCGGGGATCGGAGGCGCCGAGATTTTCCTGGGCTTTACGGAAATGAAACAAGGCAATGGGCAGGGCCTTGGTCTTTAAACTGTGGAAGGCCAGATAATAGTGGGCCGGCCCCAATTGCTTCTTTTCCCCGTAAACGGTCCCCAGATTGTAATAGATTTCGCTAAAAGAAGGATTGAGCTTATGCACTTTCTCAAATAAGGGCAGGGCTTGATCGAATTGCTTGCGTTCCTGATAAATCCGGCCTAGATAAAACAAAACCACTTCATCCTGGGGATTGCGCCGGGACAGTTCTTCCAGAAGCTTCTGGGCATCCATGTAACGGTTGCGCTGGAAGTAGAAGATGGCCAAGTCCCTTTGAATCAGGTCATTGTTGGGGGCCAGCTTCAGGGCCTGCTGGAAAGACGCCAAAGCCTCATTGGCCTGCTCCATTTTGGCGTAAGCCAAGGCTTTGCCGTAATGAAAGGCAGGGTTCTTCGGCTCGTTCAGGGCATCCTGGGTCATGCGCCGCAAAAGCTGACCAGGGTTGCCGGTGATGGCCGTTAACTTGATATTGAAATATTGAAAATCGGGATTATCGCTTTTCTCTACCGGCGGCAGTAGGCTTTGATGTATGGCCAATTGGTGGCCCAGGTCCACGATGCGATCATCCGTGTAAGGGTGGGTGCGCAGGTACAAAGGCACCTTCCCGCCCTCGAACCACCTTTGTTTATTCATCTTGTTGAACATGGTCAACATGTCCCTGGGGTTATAACCGGCTTTGAGCATCCATTTGAACCCGGTGGCGTCCGCCTCGGCTTCAAAATCCCGGCTGTATGCCATCATCGCGGTTTCCGCCCCTCCCATTGCTCCCACGATCAAGGGTTGGGCCAACGCTCCCCCCAGGAAAATAGAGGCCATGGCGCCCACCAGGGAAGCAATGGTGACCGTCCTGGCTTTTTCCATCATCTTGGCCATGTGCCGGCAATAGATGTGGGAGATTTCGTGTGCCACCACTCCCGCTACTTCTCCCTCCCGTTCGGCCATCCTGATCATGCCCGTGTGGAGAAAGATATAGCCACCCGGGACGGCAAAGGCGTTCATCGAGGGATCTTGGACTATGAAGAATTTATACTCAAAGGGTTGGGGCCCTATCTGGGCTGTCAGTTTTTTCCCCAGACGATTGATATAGGAAGTGATAAAAGGGTCATCGACGAGGGGAACCTGTTGCTGCAATTCTAAGAGAAACTGCTCGCCGATTTCCCTCTCCTTATCGGTGGACAAAGACTTGAACTGATCAAGTATCGCCCAGGAGCTTTGGGCCGGAGCCAACAGCACACTGGTGATCATAAACAGGATTAGCGCCGGCTTTCTCAGGGAGAAAAGATGATTAATCATGACCTGTACCAGATTTGGTTTCCGGCTTCTGAACCGGTTTCTTTATTGAGCCGGTACCGGAGGTTACCGCAGTTTCTGTGCCCATATTGAGCCTGGGAGCCTCGGCCCATAAGCCTTCCAGATTATAGAATTCCCGGAGGGGCTGGGAAAAAATGTGAATCACCACATCATTAAAATCCATCAGGACCCAGAGGCCATCCTGGAGGCCCTCTACACCCAGGGGTTTGACCCCGGCTTTGCTCAGGGCCTCTTCCAGATGTTCGGCCAGGGCGAGGACGTGGCGACGGGAAGTGCCGGAGGTGATCAGGAAATAATCGGCAAAGGAACAGAGCCCCCTCACATCCAGGGCAATGGGGTCCAGGCCCTTGACGGCGTCAATGGTCTTGAGCGCCAGTTCCAACCGGGCCTCTGCGGCAAGAGTTTTGGTGGCGACCGCCGTGATGGGGCCTCCCTTACAGATATAATTTATGGTTAATTATATATCTTCGCACCCTCTCCGGCAAGAGGTAACGGAGGGAACGCCCCTGCGCCGCCAGGTTGCGGATGCGGGTGGCGGAGATATCCATTAACGTGGTGGCCAGGAAATAGACCTTGGACCCACCGGAGTGCTGGAACCCCGCGGTGTCAGGCAGAGGCTGAATTCGGGGGTCCACTTCCCGGCGCAGCACCGCCTCCAATTGGGTGCGGTCGTAGCCCGGACGGTCCAGGACCACGAAATGGCAGAGGGTGAAAAGCTCCGCGTAATCCTTCCAGGTGGTGATCTCTAGGATGGCGTCCAGCCCCAGGATGAAATAAAGCTCCCAATCCCGGCCGTATTCCTGCCGGACCTGGCGCAGGGTCTCCACGGAGTAGGATTTACCAGGACGGCGGCCCTCGATGTCGGAGACTTTGATGCGGGGATGCCGGCCCACGGCCAGCCGGGTCATCTCCAGGCGGGTCTCAAAGGAAGGAATCTGCTTCCCCGTCTTGTGGGGCGGCAGGGCCGCGGGGATGAACCAGAGGCGGGTCAACTCCAGGGCCTCGACCACCTCCTCCGCAGTGCGCAGATGCCCGTAATGGATGGGGTTGAAAGTGCCCCCGAAGAGGCCCAGGCGTTTGGTTCGAGGAGCGGTCAAGGGCATATCTTTTGAGATGGGTTAAAAGGGAAAAAGGTTAATTGAGGGGGGGGGAAGAGGGGAAAAGGTTAAAAGGGGAAAAGGAAACGATGCCTGATCTGCCATATTTTTTCCCTTTTCCCCTCTTTCCCTTTTAACCTTTTCCCCTTTTTTACCTCTTCCCCTTTTCACCTTTTCCCCCTACGTCCGAATCTGGCCATTCCCATAGACCACAAACTTAGTGGTTGTTAATTCCTCCAACCCCATGGGCCCGAACGCGTGGAGCTTGGAGGTGTTGATGCCGATTTCTGCGCCCAGCCCCAATTCCCCCCCGTCATTGAAGCGGGTGGAGGCGTTCACTAGGACTACCGAGGAATCCACTTCCTTCAGGAACCGCTGGGAGCGGTCGTAATCCCGGGTGATGATGGCCTCAGTATGGTTGGAGCTATACTGCGCGATGTGGGCCAGGGCCGCGTCCAGGTCCGGGACCACCTTCACCGCCAGGATTAAATCGAGAAATTCCGCGCCCCAGTCGTCTTCTTTGGCGGGAATCGTGTCCGGGTCGATCGCGCCGGTGCGGGGGCACCCCCGGAGCTCCACCCCGGCTTGCCGAAAACGCTTAAACATCCGGGGGATAAAGGCCTGGGCCGCAGATTTGTGCACCAGCATGGTCTCCATGGCGTTGCACACTCCAGGGCGCTGCACCTTGGCGTTGAAACACACGGTCTCCGCCAGGTCCAGGTCCGCGCCCTCATCCACGAAGATATGACAGACCCCCTTGTAGTGCTTGAGCACCGGAATGCGGGAGTGCTCGGCCACGAAGCGGATTAACCCTTCGCCGCCCCGGGGGATGATGAGGTCCACCAACTCATCCTGTTTCAACAACTCTAGGGTGGCCTCCCGGGCCACGCTGGGGATGACCTGGACCGCGGCCGCGGGCACTTTAGCCTCGGCCAAGGCCTCCTGCATGAGCCTGGCCAGGGCCAAATTCGAGTGGAGCGCCTCTTTGCCGCCTTTGAGGATCACGGCGTTGCCGCTTTTAAAACACAGGGCCGCGGCGTCCACCGTGACGTTGGGCCGGGATTCGTAGATGAAGCCGATGACCCCCAGGGGGATGCGCTGGCGGCCCACGAGAAGGCCATTGGGTCTGACCCACATGCCGGTGACCGCGCCCACGGGGTCGGGGAGCGCGGCCACTTCCTCCAAACCCTTGATCATGGAGGCCATGACTTTATCCGACAGGGTCAAGCGGTCAATGAAGGCCGCGAGCATGCCCTGTTCTTTAGCGGCGTCCACATCCCGGCGGTTTTCCGCCTGGATGCGGGTTTTTTGTTCTCTCAACAGCTCGGCTACCCGGAGAATAACCTGGTCTTTGACCCCCCGGGACAAGGCGCCCAATTTCCGGGCCGCGACTTTGGCTTCTTGAGCCATCTGCTGAATAACTTGGGGTATATCCATTTATTGCTCCATTACGCGGTAGGGGCGGGGTTTAAACCCGCCCTGGGGTTCCCCCACCCGTGGGGATTCCCGGCGTGTTTTTGCCAATTTTAACCTTAGGCCTGGGAAAGGCAGCCAGCCAGAGATCAAAATCATCTTTGCCTTTTGCTTGGGGATTTTCCCGGTCAAGGTCCCAATTTATCGGATTGGTGTCAATATATTCCCGGATGCGGTCTAAAGATTTTTCATTGCGGATTATGTGCTCATAATAATTGCGTTGCCAAACCGGTCTGCCTTGCGACCCGCGCAGGGTGTTGATCGCTTGTGACGAAAAGGTTTTTAACCCCCTTACAATTTCTGCTAGCGGCTTTGTAGGGGCGGGTTTTAAACCCGCCCCTACAACGATGGTTATTATCCCATGAATATGGTTAGGCATTACCACAAAAGAATCCAATTCTAGATTGGCATAATGCTCCGGAAGATTTAGCCAACAATCGGCAACAATATTGCCATATTTATTTAGATGCATTTCCCCATCTGCGATTTCTCCAAATAGACATTCCCTCCCTTTAACACAGATGGTAACAAAATACGCCCTTGCCTCGGAATAGTCAAAATCCGGCAACCGCAACGCTTTGCGTCTGGGCCTGGAGGTAATGTCCATATTTTCCTGCGGTTTACAGAAGCTCAATACATAGATACCGCTATCTTTTAAACCGCGTTATCGTAGGGGCGGGTTTTAAACCCGCCCCTACAGTGCGTTGGTTCTGTCTTATTATTCCGATTCCTTTACAACCTCACCGGTCTCCATGGCTGTCAAAATCTCCCGGGCCTGGGCTTCGTCCTCCGGGGCCACCAGCAGCCGCACCCCCCGGACGAACTGGAGCATGGGATACGCGCCCCCCGCGTCATCGGCCAGGACCATCACCTCAATGCCTTCGGACTCCAACAGCCCCGCGGCGATGCCGGCCTCCATGCGACTGGGAAAGGTTTTGAGGATAACGGCGTCGTCGAGGTTCAAATGTTAGCCTTTTGAATGTTGATTAAGGAAATAACCATTAGGATGGTAAAGTACAATATCCCTGCTCTAACTTAAAATAATCAACTGGTGAATCTTTCGATCCTTGGCACCGTACATACATATAAAGTGCAAGCGCTGTAGGAGTAATATCTGCACTATCATCCTTCTCTGGAATAATTCCACCTACAATTAGACCAAGCGATCTTAAATGGTCTAATTCTCGATCAATGATATTAATATCATCTATTTCCATAACTTTGAATAAAGTGTTAAGCTTAATAACAAACTGCCCAACCATGATTAATCCAGGGCGCTCAACATATTTCCCAGAACATTCACAACTGAATTTTAATAATCTGGCTTGGGACTTTGTTAGATGTGATAATAAATTGATAAAAATTAGATTACTATCATCTTCCCCTCCAGAAGTGCACGAGGATGCAAGTAGACCTGCCCACATATCCTGAACTGTTGAATCTTCAGACCAAGACCCATGTTCCAGTATAGAAAATACCAATCTAGGATGTGAATGTTTTAATTCAAAATCGGGATTCATCTTCAAAAGATTTTCCGCCTTCTCGGAGATTTTTAAAAAATTTTTAAGACGCCAGAAGCTAATTTTATCCCTGATAAGCAATCCAAATTCTTCAGCTGCTGGCAAGCATATTCTTCCCAAAAATGCACTTGCGGCATCGATAGCGGCTTTGGTAGCGGCACTTATTGCCTCTCCAATCGGTTTGATCCCAAGCAGGTCTAAAGATTCCCTTTCCTTCATCGGTTCCCCTGTCTTTCACGGGCGCGGCTGGGTATTGAACTTAACAACTATATTTTTGACAAGCCAGTTTTTAAATGCTTCCTTTAATAATAGATTTTCTTGATTATAAAATGATTCCTGAATCTTTCCTATATGTTCCTTTAATTCTGCCAAATTCTCCATATTCGTAGTCCCTGATTGATAAATAATAACTATATCAGATGTAATTTTCTTCATATTTTCAGTTCTATTTAAATTTGATAAATCGTAAAAACTAGCATCATAAGCTGCTTTCCTTGCCGATGAAATTGCTTGCCAAAAAATATCCTCAGGGACTTTCACTTCTAAGCGAAGTAGGTCAATAAGTTGTGATGTATGATGATAGAAGTCTTGATAACTATTAAGTTTTCTAATCCAAAATTCTTTTCTTTGATCTTTTCTAAAAGAAAGCAAATAAGATATCCATTGATAAAAAATACCAAATAGTGCGCCTAAGATGAAACTTAGATAAGGCCAGATTTTATCCATTTTTGCAAATTTTATAAGTGAATTATCTATATCTCTGGAAATATTACAAGATTATCCCGGTGAATAACCTCATCGTAGTCCTTATGGCCCAGGGCCTGGGCGATTTCCTGGGATTGGCGGCCTTTGATGCGGTTGATGTCTCTCGCCGAGTAGTTGGTGAGGCCCATGGCGAAGGGCCGGCCTTCCGGGTCCACCAGGTGCACGGGCGCGCCTTTGCGGAAACCGCCGAAGACCTCCACGATACCGGCGGGCAGCAGGCTTTTCTTATGGCGCACCAGGGCCTGCCGGGCGCCGGTGTCCACCAGGATGGCCCCCTGGGGGGTGACGTTGTAGGCCAGCCAGTACTGGCGGCTTTTCAGTTTTTGGGCCTGGGGGACAAACAGGGTGCCCACATCTTGAGCGCTGAAGGCCGCGTCCAGGATGCCGGGGGTCAGCCCGTTGGCGATGAGGCTGGGGATGCCCGCGGCCGCGGCTTTCTTGACGGCCTGCATCTTGGTGACCATCCCCCCCCGGCCCAGGGTCCCGGCCCGGCGGCCCGGAGCTTTTTGCAATATGGGATCGTTGGTGTCAATGGCATGAATCAGCCGGGCCTCCGGGTCCTGGCGGGGATCCCGGTCATATAAGCCGTCGATATCGGTGAGAATCAGGAGCAGGTCAGCGTCCACCAAATTGCAGATGAGCGCGGCCAGGTTGTCGTTGTCCCCGAATTTCAGCTCATCGGTGGCCACCGTATCGTTTTCGTTGATAATAGGCACCACGCCCCATTCCACCAGGTTACCCAAGGTGTTCCGGGCGTTCAGGAAACGTTTGCGGGACTCCAGGTCTTCGTGGGTGAGCAGTATTTGGGCCACCTTCAGGCCGTGCGCGGCAAAGGCCTCCTCATAAGTGTACATGAGGATGCTTTGGCCCGCGGCCGCGACCGCCTGCTGTTGGGGCATACCGCTGGGACGCTCGGCCATGCCCAGCTTGCGCATGCCCGCGGCCACGGCCCCGGAGGAGACAATGATGAATTGGCGCTCCTCCCGGCGCAACTGCGCGATCTCCCCCACCAGCCGCTGGATCAGGGGCTGGTTCAGCCCTTCCGCGGCGGTGAGCACCGCGCTCCCCAGTTTGAGAACCACGCGTTTGGCCTTGGACAGATATTTTTGT
>Ga0233421_10000052_pt1 | contig 59824 bp, 64 predicted proteins | sample Watercolumn_Mata_3_FD_182725 | JGI IMG/M metagenome (GOLD analysis project Ga0233421, IMG submission 182725) | Freshwater microbial communities from Lake Matano, South Sulawesi, Indonesia - Watercolumn_Matano_2014_107_MG | ecosystem: Environmental > Aquatic > Freshwater > Lake | place... | reverse complement strand
CGCAAACAAAAACGACTGGAAATGAGGCCCGCCCTTGCTTCCGGAAAGACTTCGACAACGGCAGACACCATCAACCAACTAACTCAACAGACCCGATTCTCCATTTCCAGCTGAGGCAAAACAGATTAAAACCATCGGCTATTTGAGGGCAACCGCAAAGATTGGATTGGCCAACCTGACCTATAACCTCATGCGCTGTGTGCAGCTCAAGAAAAAAGTCTATCCTGTTTTCCCGGGATAAGTACGCCCTATAGGTGCTGTTAGAGGGCTTTTTTGTCTGAAATTTGTCAAAGAACGGCGAGTTTTCAATCTGATACGATTATTGCTGGTACTATCAGCCATTGCAATATTGCAAATCTCAATTTTTCGAGGTTCCCTTTATTCAAGAACAATTACTAAAAAAATCAACCCATTCCGGGCCGGAAACATCACCCGGGTCCGCGAAGAACCCTGACGCACTCGAACATTGCAATTCCGGCGGCCACCGCTACATTGAGGGAATGTTTGGTGCCATACTGCGGGATTTCCAGAACGCCGTCGCAAAGACCGAGCAGATCATCGCCAATGCCTTCGACTTCATTGCCGACCACCAGCGCCACAGGAAAGTCGCCAAGTTCGAGGGCTGTGTAGGGGCGACTGTTTTCCGCGATCTCGAGACCGTACACCTTTGTTCCCTTTTCTTTCAGCATCCTGAGCGCCGTTGCTGCTTCGCTGCAGTACTCCCAGGAGACTGTCTCCTGGGCACCGAGAGCCGTCTTGTCGATCTCCTTTCTCGGCGGAGTGGCCGTATACCCGCAGATGACGATCTTCTCGATCCCTGCCGCATCGGCACTCCTGAAGAGCGATCCCACGTTCCACATGCTCCTGATGTTCTGGAGCACCAGCGTCACCGGGTGCTTGGACGAAGCAGCATACTCCCCGACGTCCATCCGCTGCATCTCATGTCCTTCAAGCTGCCTGAACGAGGTCATATCAGCATGAGGAAAAAATGTCGAGAAGCCGGTCGTTTTCATCCGCCAGTCCGACGTTGAAACGCAGGCAGTTCCCCATCAGGGGATATCCAGAAACGTTGCGGACGAGAACACCGCCGTCTTTCAGCCGGGCAAACACCGCCGATGAATCGTGGACCCTGACGACCAGGAAATTGGTGTCGCTCCCGAACACATCGACGCCCCTGATTTTCTGAAGCTCGGAATGGAGCCGTTCCCTCTCCCGAAGGATGTATGCAACGGCATCGGCAACAAGTTCATAGTGCTGGAGAACGTTGACAAGTGTGATTTCAGCAAGACGTCCGGAAGCAAAAGGAATTTTCGGTTTGGTGATCTCAGCCATCAGCTGGGGATTGGACACGGCGAATCCAATGCGCATGCCGGCAAGGGCCAGAGCCTTCGACATGGTCCGGAGCACAATCAGGTTCGGATAGCGGCCTACAAGATCCAGAACGGAAGCCTGCCTTGAAAATTCGATATAGGCCTCGTCGGCCAGAACGATGGCATCGGCCTTTTCGAGAATCCGCTCCACTTCTCCGTGCGTCAGTGATTTCCCGGTCGGATTGTTCGGCGTCGAAAGCACGATGAAATCGACTTTTTCCCTTTCTGATGCGGCAATGATCGCCTCCGTATCGAAATCAAGCCCGGAAAGCATGGGAACGCTGACGACTTCCGCCTGCAGCAGCAGGGCGATTTTTTCGTACAGGGAAAACGACGGCTGCGGGATCAGCACTTTCCTTCCGTATCCGAGACAGGCAAGAAAAATGGTGTAGAGCATTTCATTGGAGCCATTGCTCATGATCACCGAATCCGGCGATACGCCGAGAAACGATGCGTATGCCAGCATGCCACGATAAGGCAGACTATCGGGGTACCTGTTCCAGGGCTCCATCTTGAACTCGTCGAGAATCTTCTCCTTCAGCCAGAGCGGGAGATCGAACGGACTTTCGTTCTGGTTGAGCTTGACATCCGCCTCCTGACCGCCTTCTACCTTGTAGATTCCGATCCGCTGCAGGGCAGGGTTGAGAAGATGTCTGAAATCTCTCTGCATGATACCGCCAGATACCGTTTTCAACAACGAAATATAAAATATGCTTTTCAGGCCGTATACGGCTGTACAAAGAAACAATTTTTTGATTTTTTCGTGAAAAAAAACTGGACTTGTCTTCTTTTTTTCACTACATTCTAAAAGAGACAAATTTAATCCTATTTAAGGAGGATATTATGATACAGATAAAAATGACACCTCTCGATCTTCTCGACGACATATACAGCCTTGCGTTCTGGATGACCGGTAACGAAAAGGTGTCAAACGAACTGGTAAGCAACACCTACCTTAATACTGATTTTGAAGCACCTGAAGCCGAAGTGCTGAAGACCTTTCGTGAATGCTACATCGACCGTTTCGGTCAGGCTGCGGATCTCGGCATGCATGAAGCTACAGGCTCCTGCGGAAAGGGCCTGATCGATTCCCTCAGGCAGTGGGCTGCAGACATCAAGCTTTCCGTCCTGCTGTCCGAAATTTCCGGTCTGAAACACCGGCAGATTTCCGATATCGTGGGCGCACCGGTCGAGACCATCCGCCTCTGGCTGTTCTGGGGAAGGAAGTTCCTCGTCAACGACAGTTTCCTGAAAGCTTCAGCGTGAATCCGCCTCTTCCGCCAAAGGCCGTCTTCCCCGGAAAACGGCCTTTTGTTTTTCGTGCTGCAGGGTTATATTTTTTTACCCGCATAAACCAATAACCCTGACTTCATGATCGTTCTGACCGGAGGAGCTGGATTCATCGGCAGCGCCATGCTCTGGGAACTCAACTGTCATGGAATCGAGGATGTGATTGTCGTTGACGATCTCGGCCAGGCTTCCACCGGAAAATGGCTGAATCTCAGGGGGCTGAGGTTCAGGGATTTCATCCACAAGAACGACCTTCCTCCGATCCTGAAAGAAAACCGCCTGCAGGGTGTCAGGGCCGTCATCCATATGGGAGCGATCAGCTCCACGACGGAACCTGACGCTGCTCTTCTGATGAAAAACAATTTCGACTATTCGAAACTGCTGGCATCCTGGTGCATGGAACACGGCATCCGTTTCATCTATGCATCGAGCGCGGCCACCTATGGTGACGGCGCGGGAGGTTACGCAGACGACGACGGCTCGATCAACAGACTCAGGCCTCTGAACATGTACGGCTACTCCAAACAGCTTTTCGACCGCTGGGCAATGCAGAACGGCGTTCTCGGCCGAGCTGTCGGCCTGAAGTACTTCAATGTCTACGGGCCGAACGAATACCACAAGGGAGAGATGAAGAGCGTCGTCTGCAAGGCATTCAGCCAGATAAGGGAGGGCGGATCCGTCAGCCTGTTCCGCTCCCACATCGGCGGATGGCGTGACGGGGAACAGATGAGGGATTTCATCTATGTGAAGGACTGCACGAAAATCATGAAATGGCTTCTGGACCACCCGGAAGTCGCGGGAATCTTCAACGTGGGAACAGGACGGTCGAGGAGTTTCAACGATCTTGTCCGCGCCACTTTTTTGGCCATGGGAGTCGAACCGTCCATTTCCTACATACCGATGCCGGAGATCCTCAGGAAAAACTATCAGTATTATACCTGCGCCGACTGCGGCAAACTGCGCACCGCCGGTTACCTCGCCCCGCTGACATCGCTCGAGGACGGCATCCGCGACTATGTCCTGAACTACCTCCAGACCGTTTCGCCGTACCTTGATGCCGAACAACCGGACAGGCAAACCTTAACCGGAACATCCGCCGTTGACTGAAAAAACCATCGAGTTCGAAGGCATCGAGCCTGTCATCATCTTCGGGCCCTACGACAGCCACCTGAAAAAGTTGCGGGAAGCGTTCCCCGAAACCGCAATCACTGCAAGAGGGGCGAGGCTGACGCTCAGGGGCGATGAGACTGACGTCATGGTTCTCGAGAAGATTTTCAGGGAGATGATCTTTCTTGCCGACCAGCATGGCGAAGTGCTTGAAAACGACGTAAACGCACTGGTCAGCCTGGCGCTCTCCCCTGTTTCGCACCCTTCAGCCTCACTTTCAGGCGACAAGGATGTCATTGTCGAATCGAAAGACTACGTGGTCAAGGCAAAAACCGACGGACAGCGAAGAATGGTTGCCGAAGCGAGAACAAACGATATCGTCTTCGCCATCGGACCTGCCGGTACGGGAAAGACCTATACGGCGGTGGCAATTGCCGTGGCGGCATGGAAAGCCAAGACCATCAAGCGCATCGTGCTTGCCCGTCCCGCCGTCGAGGCCGGAGAAAGCCTCGGCTTCCTCCCCGGCGATCTCGCACAGAAAATCGACCCCTACCTCAGGCCGCTTTACGACGCCCTCCAGGACATGCTCACCGCCGAAAAGCTCAGGTTCCTGACCGAACGCCGGGTAATCGAGATCGTCCCCCTCGCCTACATGAGGGGCCGGACCCTGAACAACGCCTTCATCATTCTCGATGAAGCCCAGAACGCATCGAGCAAACAGATGAAAATGTGCCTGACAAGACTCGGCGTCAATTCCAAAGCCATCATCACAGGTGACGTAACCCAAGTGGATCTGCCGCGGGAGATGGAGTCCGGCCTTGCCAACGCCCAGCAGATTCTCAAGGGGATCAAGGGCATCAGCTTCGTGTTTCTCGACAAATCAGACGTGGTCCGCCACCGTCTTGTCAAGGACATCATCAACGCATACGAATCCCACGAGAACGACGGGAGACATTTACCTGCCGGAAAGGAACTTTGACCGGCTTGCCCCGGTTTCTAAGGGTGACGTATCTCCGCTGTCCGGTCATGCTAACTTAAATTCCACACACTATGGCACATCGTATTACTGATGAATGCACCTACTGCGCCGCCTGCGAGCCTGAATGTCCCGTCAACGCGATATCTGCCGGTGATGACATCTACATCATCGACGAAAGCGTGTGCGTCGACTGCGTGGGGTACCACGACGAAGCCGCCTGCGTGGCTGTCTGTCCCGTGGATTGCATCATCAAGGTGTAAATCAGCCTACCCACGGCCTTTCCCGAGTGAAAGCCGCTGCCGGACACGGGTTTGAGCTTGTGCCCGGCTTTTTTTCTTTATATTTATGCGCAGGAAACGCTTTCACAATATCACTCCTTAGCGGTCAATGCGCATCCTTTTTGTCAATCCCGACGAAATCAGGCATATCGACTATTCCGACTATGCCATGGGCGGCTACATCCGCCCCTACTTCTCGCCTGCACTGGGAATGCTGATTTCAATGACCCCGAACCATCACGACCTCCAGTACATCGACGAGATCATCGGGGAAAAAATCGATTTCAACAGGCGCTACGACCTCGTCGTACTCACGACGACATGGACCATTCAGGCAAAAAGGGCGTACCAGATAGCCGAGGCGTTCCGGCAGCGAGGAATTCCCTCGATCATCGGGGGCAACCACGCCTCGCTCTGCATCGAGGAAGCCTCCGGGTTCGGCAGCGTGGCCAGCGGCATGGCCGAAGGCATGTGGGAAGAGATCCTTTCTGATGCAGCCGCAGGAAAGCTCCGGCAGCTCTACAGGGCAGGGGATTTTCCGGAGGTGGAACGGTGCGCCTGGTTCGACTACGGAAAGATCAGGAAAGCGATCGACAACACGAGAGCGTTCATCGAACCCGTCAATTTCCTGCAGCGGAACATGCGCCCCTTCCCGATCATGACCAGCCGAGGCTGCCCGCATACCTGCAAGATGTGCGTCACTCCGGAGATCTATCACCGGAAATACTACGCCATTGACCCGGAGCTGCTCGAGCGCCAGATCAACGAGGCGGAACGGAAGTTCAAACCGTTCATGTACATGTTCATCGATGAATATTTCGGTCACTACCCTGTTCACACCTCCGCCTGCCTCCGGAAGTTCGGAAAGGCAAAGGTAAAGTACGGCGTCCAGGTGACCCCGAACCTCCTGTGCGAAGGCGATCTTGCCAGGGAACTGGCCCGGACGGGATGCGTCGTAGCAGGCATCGGTCTCGAATCGCTCGACTCGGAGGTGCTTGACGAGGATTTCGGCAAAGCGACGCCAAGCCTGCAGCAGGGCATGGCGCTCAACGACAGGAACATAGAAGCGACCTACCTTGCGGCCATCAGGAAATGCCAGGAAGCAAAGCTGCCGTTCATGCTTTTCTGGCTCATCAACCCCGTCAGGAACAGTATCGAGGATATGGACAGGATCGTCGAATTCTCGAAAAACAGCGGAGCAGTCCTCTCTTCCCTCAATTTCGCCGTTCCCCTTCCCGGTACGAAATTCTTCAGAGAACAACAGGAAAAAGGCAACATCCTGTCCTATGACTGGAGCTGTTACAACACCTTCAACATCCTGCTCAAACCGTCAGGCGGCGTGACGCCCGAAGCTTTCCAGAAAGCCATGCACGACAATTTCATCAAGCTTTATCCGCTTTCCGGCATCCCGAGGCACATGATGGGCCAGGCGTCCTTCAGCATAGAGGTTCTCCCCTACATCTTCACCTCTGTAGCCGTCAGGGTCGAGTACATGAAAAAAATGCTTGAAGGTGCAGGCAAATCCGCATGATCCGCACCTGCACCCATCGTTCGGGAACGATTCCTGTCGTGAGGTTTTTTTTGAGGAATGAAAAAAACTATATTAATCGGATTTTACCGCAATCGTTCTTTCTTTTTTTCAACCACTAAAGCACGTCGTCAACATGGCACTGTATATTACCGAAGAATGCACCTATTGCGGTGCTTGCGAACCTGAGTGTCCCGTCAACGCCATTTCCGCCGGTAACGATATCTACGTTATCAATGCCGGTACATGCACCGAATGCTCCGGGTATTCCGATTCACCCGCCTGCGTTGCTGTCTGCCCTGCTGAATGCATCGTTCAGGGATAAACACGGGCCGGCATACTCTATCCTTAAAAGAGCGGCTGGCAGCAATACCGGCCGCTTTTTTATGCAGACCGCTTCCGCCTCACCTTCAGCAGGATCCTCTCTCATAGTCAACCACACGCCTCTCGAAGGTCGCCTCCCCGATGAAGGGCTTCAGGGCAAGATGTTCGGGGTGTCGCTGATAGCCGTCAAGCGCCTCCCTGTCAACGAATTCGCTGTAAAGCACCACGTCGCCGGAACTTTTGGTCAGGCTGCAATCAACTCCCACCTCGATTGCCGTCATGCCGGGAATCCTTCCCCGCAGCGCCTCGAGCCTTTCCCTGATCAGACGTGCGTTAGTGTGCAGGTCGTTTCCATGCGCGGACTCCTTCAGCTTCCAGATAACGATATGCTTGATCATGCTTCCGGGATTTTGAATAAAAAAACACGGTTCCCTGCTCCTCACCCGCTGCGGGACTTTCCTGCAAGACGGAGCGCTTCCTCCTCGCCGGCAACGACATCGAACGAGGTCATGAACTCCTCGGGGGTACGTTTCGGCCTGCCGGTGACCGCATCGACGTAAACCCAGACGGTTTCCGCCCTCACGATGATCCTCGGATCTCCGGATTTTGTGAAAAGGTACTTTCTCGGCGACTGCCACTCTCCGAAATCGGCGATCCAGGTATGCAGGTCGATCACGTCGCCCGCGTATGCAGGCCGGAGGTACTCGATGTGATGCGAACGGACCACCCAGCATGTCCGGAGGTTCCGGTAGCGGTCGATGGTCCATCCCTCTGACCCGGAGTGCGCCGTGGCAATCTCCTGCATCCAGCGGATGTATTCAAGATTGCCGACATGCCCGTTCATGTCGATGGCAGAATCAGGTATCCTGAACGTGCAGGTATAGACTGTTCTCATGGGTCTGCCTGGGGCTGATGCAGCGGAAACCTGCATGACGAAACGTCCCCGTCTCCATTATCTCGAAGTGGCTGTCCGTTTCTTCTTTGCCTTCCCTTTCAGTTTCAGGGCGGCCGGCGTTTTCTTCCTGCTGCTCGCTTTCGCCTTGACGGCCGCTGTCTTCTTTTTCGGCTTCAGTGCCGGTTTCGGGGACTTCTTCGATTTCCTCGATCCTGTTTTCGTGACCTTCTTCGTCCCTTTCCTCGAGCTTTTCAGAACTGTTTTCGAGGTTTTTCCCGAACGCCCGACCCTTGATTTCAGGGCTGCTTTCGACGATCTCCCCGACCCTTTCTTCAGGCCTTCCCGAGCAGTCTTCGACGCACTCCGGGAACGCTTCTTCGATTTCAGCACCGGCTTCGAAACCGGTGGTTTTCCGTCATCCTGGCCGGTCTGAAGCATCGCGAAGGCCTGCTCGACTCTGTCAGGCTGCATCGCGCCCGAAGCCGGTCGGGCATTGCCGACGTCATCCCCGAACGCCTCCATGAATCGGAATGAATCGGGTTTTCTGGCGGCGAATGCCCGGTCGAACAAATTTGCCGCAAGCGTCCAGCGGTCCGTATCCGCGTTCAGCATGACGAGAAGCAGGTCCCGGTCATCCTTGACTGCCCTGCCGATCAGGCATTTGCCTGCCCGATTGGTAAAACCGGTCTTGATGCCCACGGCATGGGGATACCGGTCGAGCAGCTTGTTGTGCGTTCTCAGGGAATAGATTTTCCGTGTGGTCTGCTCCAGGAAGACCGCCTGTTCAAGCCGGGCTATCGAATTGAAAACAGGATTTCTGATCGCGACTTCCGTCAGACGCATGAGGTCTGCCGCCGTTGAAAGATTTCCCGCGTATACTCCCTTGTCGAAACCTGCCGGGTTGGTGAACCTAGTGCGGTTCATGCCTATCGACCGTGCCTTGGTGTTCATGTCTGAAACGAAAGCATCGACCGATCCGGAGAGATGGATGGCAATGGCGAAGGCTGCGTCATTGCTGGAGTTGACCATGGAGGCCTTCACCAGGTCGATGAGCCTGATTTTCTCTCTCGGCCTGAAACCTGCCTTCGAGGGTTCGACAGACGTCGCCTCGCTGGTGATCAGCACGTCATCGTCCAGCCGGCCCCTCTCGATCGCGAGCAGGCAGGTCATGATCTTGGTGAGGCTTGCCGGCGAGACCACCCTGTCCGCATCTTTCGATAGCAGAATGTTCCAGCTGCTCCTCTCCTTGAGCAGGAAGGCGCCCGACGTCGGAAGCCGCAGGCTGTCGCCTGTCAGGTGCGTTTGCGCAGGCAGGGCAGGCGGCATAAGGAGGAAGAGGGCAAGATGCAGAACGAGGAACCTGGTGAAGCACGTCGAGATACCGGCAGAAAAACGGCCCGGTCTCCTGCCGTCCGCCTTGTGCTGAAGGTATCTGTCGGCTCTGGGGATGAAGTCTTGCATGGTGTCAGTCATGCTGGTGTTCCTGAATGGGGGAAGAAAAGGCTGATGTGAACAGCATCAGACTTACTGAATGTACGTTTCACAAGACAAAACACCTCGGCATTCCGCCGGCGGCCTGAACCAGGAAACAGTCACAGGCCGGACACCCTCCCCTGCTGACTGGCGGAACCCTCGCGGTACAGTTCGATGCTCGACACCATGGACTGGTACTGCTTCACGTCGAGCAGAACGACAGCGCTCTTCCCGTGCTGCGTCAGCACGAGAGGCCTGCCCGTCTTGCGGACCTGCCGGACGAGCGACGCCGTATTTGCCCGGAATTCGGAAAGCGGCCGAATGTCCTCCTCGAGATTGATCCTGCCCATGCCCAGCAAATTAACGTATTTTTTAACGTACGCTATATTGTACTAAATTTTACCATAAAGAACAAAAGGAACTCAGGAATTCATGAACCGCACCTGCTTACCGCATGCTACTCTGTCAGCGTTCCGGCTTCGGATATTTTCGGTTTCGGTGCCTCGAGTTGCGAAACATCCATGTCTTTGATTTGCATGACCAGTCTGATGGAATTGGTCACCAGGTCCCTGACCGAACGCTTCACGTACCGGTTTTTGAAAAAACGGATGTAATTGTTCTCCGTATCCTCTGCAATCCACCCCCTGCTCCAGCCCACGAAATTGAAGGGAGGAAAGGTGAATCCGAGATCGGTGAAAAACGAATTAAGCTGCCCCACCACGCCCTGCACGTTGTCCTGCCCTCCGGTAATGATGAACGACGCCACCTTGTTCCTGATCAGAACCTTGTCATGGATGGTGATCTGGTTCTGAACGGTATTGAGCCGTTCTGCCATTTTGAAGAAAAGGGATGATGCGTTGCCCCATCTTATGGGTGTAGCAAGGATAACGACATCAGCCCACAGCACCATGGCCCGGTATATCTCGGTCATGCCGTCTTCGGGATCCATCTCGGCGATGGAACACGGCCATGTACAGGCTTCTTCATGACGGCTGTAGTACCCTTCGCAATGCCGGAATTTCAATTCACGTATTTTGATCATCTTTGTTACCGCCCCGTACTCCGAAGCGGCGAATTCGAGAGCCTTCTGCAGTGCAGTCTCCGAAGTGGAAGGTCTCGGAAGATCAGGATTCATGTTGGTCGCGGAAATACCGAGCACGTTGAGGGAAGTGGGCGTGGTCCGGTAATCGAGATTTCTCAGATCAGCAATCGGATCGAATTCATGCTCCGCCTTGAACGCCTCGAAAACCGGGTTATCCGACACACAGATCATGCCGTTTTCAACAATGACGTCATAAACCGCCTGCCGGTCCTTGTAGCCGTAAGGCGCCTTGCCAGTCTTCAGGTTGTACTGCCAGCCGTGCCATGGGCACGCAACATATCGTTCACCGTCTTCAAGCACCTGGATGAACCCCTGCCCGAGATCGCCACCCTTGTGAAGACATGCATGCTCGAGTGCCGTTATGGCCCCATCATAATGAAACAATGCAAAGGTTTTGTTTCCGGCCCTGACCGACTTGTGGCTGTTTTCCGGCAGTTCCGACACGGGGATGAGAGGAATATATGCCATGATGTTCAATGGTTTAGCGTTCCGATACGGCAAGCTTGACGGCAAACCCGACGAATATCAATGCTGCGGCCCTGTTGACCGCTTTCTGGGCGAAGGCGGAATTGCGAAACTTCTCGCCCAGTCAACCTGCAAGAAGGCTGATTACCCCGAATACGAGAATAGTTGCCATGATGAAAACACCGCCGAGCTGAACGAACTGCAGTACCATGGAACCGCGTGACGGATCGGCGAACTGCGGAAGAAAAGCAAGGAAACTTTCGGATTGGTCAGGTTCATGACGATTCCCCTCCGGTAAAGGGCGCCGGCGGAAAGCGGCTGGATGTTCGTATCGCCTTCTCCTCCGCTCCCCGCCCTCAACGCCTGCCAGGCGAGATAGATCAGGTAGACAGCGCCTGCCGTCTTCAGGACGGTAAAGGCAAGTGCCGAACCATGAACGACGGCGGCCAGGCCGAACGCCACGGCAAGCGTATGGCCCACCAGACCGGTGCACAGACCCAGCGTGACGAACATGCCAGCAGCTCTGCCGTTCTGGGCAGACTGCGCCATCACGAACAGGTTGTCAGGTCTGGGCGTCAGGGCAAGGACCACGGAAGCCGAAAAAAAGAGGAGCAGGGTATGCGGTTCGATCATAAGGCTGCTTGGGTTTGCCCGGCATTGATCAGAGCATTTTCTGGCAGTAGACGACGTCGAACATCATGCCTTTCTTCACACCCACCTCGACAAATCGCCCGCACTCCCGGAAACCGTTCTGCAGGTGGAACCGGATGCTTCCCTCGTTCAGCGACGAGATGCTTGCAATGATGGTTGCAATGCCCATTTCCCGTCCTTTCGCTTCGAGATGTTCGAGCACGCCCCTGCCGATCCCCCTGCCGGTCCATCCCGGCCTTATGAAACAGGTCAGCTCGGCAGTTCGGGAAAACGCAGGAAGCTGGCTGTAGGGACGCAGCATGCCGAATCCGATAACCGAGTCAGCCTCATTCCTTGCCGTTACCGAGGGATAGCCCCAGGAGATCTGGATGAAGGTGTCGAACATCTCGTACGGCAGAGGCGTTTCGGTATAGGCGGCAAAACTGTTCTCGGTATAGAAATTGAAGATGTCGATGATCTCTTCACGGTCGGCAAGCGTTATCGGTTCGAGGACGTAGTTCATGTCAGGAACAGGTTACGATGTTTCAGCGATTCCTCGATGCAGGCCATCTCCGCGCGTCGGGCAGCGTCCGCGGTTCACTCCTTCTTGCGTGCCGCCGCCTGACGCTGGGCTGCAGAGAGCTTGCCTCAGTAATGGCCGAGCAGCACCACAACAGGCAGCATCGCCAGCAGCATCGCCATATAAAGCCAGTGAAGAAGACCGCCCGCGTACATCACGTCGGGAAAGGCGAACCGGATAACGACGGTCAGGACTGCGAGCGTGAAGAGCGCGAACGACAGACGGATTTTCTTCACGAACACCGGGGCCTTCGCCCCCTTGTATTTCGTCTTCCAGTCATGGATGCCGGAAAAGAAGGAGAACGGGATTGCCAGCAGCACGATGACAAGGAGATGTTTGGTCGTATGTTCGAAATAGTGGTTTCCCGTAGGCAGAAAAAGCAGCAGGTAGAACACGGCCACCGGAACGACGCCGTTGCTGAAGTGGGCGGCGATGGCATGGAGGAAGAAAGTCTGCTTCATCTCCTTCAGAAAACTCATCAGTCCCATCTCTCGGTCCTTTCTAAATAGAGGGTTTCGGAAAGCGTGCGGTCCACAGGGCTTCCGTTCAATGTACGCACTGGCGCTAACGTGTACAAAACCTGCGAGATGCAGCTGCCGGCACGTCTTTCACTGTTGCCTGCACGAATAAACCCTGCCGGCGGGGATTCCGTTCCGGACCGTCCGCATCGAGCTTAAGCCGGGATAAGGATAAGGGGTTCGCCGGTGGGAATGCGGGGAAATCTCAGGCGGGAATTGCCGCAATTTGTCGTATCATTCCGATAAGCCTCCGTTCCCCGGTCGAAGCATGATCCGGAAGTTTTGCATGTTGTTGCCGGTTTTCAGCCCCGCACCCCGGTTTTCCGGACCCGGGTGCCGGTTCGGATCGATACCGTCCGCTCCACCTCTTTTTACAGGAAACGAAACATGATGCAGTCCTCCGATGATTCAGGATATGTGATCTCCTACATGATGCTCAGAAAGGCGACAGGCATCATAGGAATCGCGCTGCCTGTCGTGCTCGTTGCGGGAAAGATACTGCTTGAAAGCCCCGGCATCCAGAGCTCGATCAGCAGCTACTATTACACCGTCATGCGCGACGTGTTTGTCGGCAGTCTCTGCGCGATCGCCGTTTTTCTCATGTCGTACAAAGGACCGGGGAAAAATGACGATCTGGCCGGCAATCTGGCCTGCATCTTCGCCCTAGGCGTCGCTCTTTTTCCGACCGAACCGGCCCTCGATCCGACACCGCACGAGAAACTTGTCGGAACGGTCCACTACATGTTTTCAGCGGCTTTCTTTTCCATGCTGGCCTACTTCTGCCTGGGACTGTTCCGCAGAACAAGCCCCGACAGAAAACCCACTCCGAGGAAACTGCTCCGCAACAAGGTATACAAAATCTGCGGGTACACGATCATCTTCTGTATCGTGATGATCGGCATGGTCTCACAGCTTTCGGAAGGCTCTCCCGTCAAACAGCTCTCCCCTGTCTTCTGGTTCGAGTCGCTGGCCATCTGGGCATTCGGATGGTCCTGGTTCACCAAGGGAGAAGGCATCCTCAAGGACCTGTGAGCCCTTCGGCGAAGATCTTCTCGAACGTGATCGAACGAGTGCAATGAGTCACCAAAGAGCTTCTTGCGTCCAGAACGAACCACACCTCTCTGGCTTCCGGGCAATTCCTTTGTATCTTCATTCCCGAAGTGCCGTTGCACGCATCCATAACCACGCGTTTTCACGATGGACCGAAAGCCTCTGCTCCACCTGCTCGGCCGCATTGCACGCGCGACCTTGTTCATGACTCTCCTGCTGTTTCTCGATGCCTGTGACGTCACGGAAGCTCCCGTAACCGGAAAGGTCGTCGGCGTTCCGGACGGCGACACCGTCATCCTGCTGATAGACGGTCGGAAGGAGAAAGTGAGGCTCTTCGGGATAGATTGCCCGGAACTGCCCCAGGCTTTCGGCCGGAAGGCGAAACGGTTCACAGGCAGCATGGTGTACGGCAAGACCGTTTCGCTCGTCAGGAAAGACACGGACCAGTACGGACGGACCCTCGGAATGATCGAGGTCGACGGGGAATTTCTCGATCAGGTGCTCGTGCGCTGCGGATATGCCTGGCATTACAGGAGGTACTCGTCGAGCAGACTGCTCGACTCTCTGGAGAACGAAGCGAGACGCAGGAAGACAGGTCTCTGGGCAGACCCGAACCCCGTCGCTCCCTGGAAATTCAGAAACCGGGCAGGACATCAATCAACGCCGGATCTCTGATCGAAGCAGGGCCACCCGTCAGCGTCAGTCAGACCTGCTTCACGGACGGATCAACGTCTCTTGACTGCTCCCTTGCTCCCGTTCCATGGGATTCACTCGGGAAGAGTGCTGCCCGAGCTGTTGGGAGAGTCCGATGAGAATTCCTTCGGGACCCCGGATGTAGCAGAGCCGATACATTTTTTCATACTGGACCACGTTGCCGAGCTTCGCTCCGCGTTTGCCGAGCCTGACGAGCGTATCGTCGATGTCCGCCACTGTGAACATGACGCGCAGGTAACCGAGAGCGTTCACCGGGGCGCTGCGGTGATCGGTGACCACGGGAGGCGAAAGGAAGCGGGACAGCTCGAGGCGGCCGTTCCCGTCCTGCGTGCGCATCATCGCAATCTCGACGCGCACGTCGCGCAATCCGGTGACGCCATCTACCCAATCTCCTTCAACTGTGGCACGCCCCTCGAGGTCGAGACCAAGCTCGGTGAAGAACACAATGGCGGCATCGATGTCTTCCACGACGATGCCGACGTTGTCCATACGCATGACAGTCATGATATCTCCGTGTTTTTTTTCTTGCAGTACCGTCAATACTGAACAGTCTTGCTTTTCAGGCTACGGAGCGATGTCCAAGAGCCTTGCCCGCTTATGCGAGTCGTCAGGGATCAACAGCTTGCAAAAGCTACCTGAAACACCACCACGAGTTCCTGTGCTCGCCGTCTATGAAAACGGAAAGCCGACCGGTCGCGTTTGGTGCTGGGATATCCTCTGTTCACGTCACCGGCTTGCCGACGATAAAACGGACATTGTTGCTGGTGAATTCCCATCTGGTGTGGCGGCATACACCCGGAACCTCTGTTATTTCCTCTCCTCCGACGATGAGCACATCGGTTTCTCGGTGATACGCCTGGACTTGTTCCATGCCCTGTACTGTTTTTTGCCTGAGGGAAGAAGAGTGATGATGACCGTATGCTTCGAGGTCTTGCAGACGAACTTATCCGATGCGGCCGCAGTTGAAAAAACGAATGATCCGACAATCAGGACAACGAAATGCTCCAGCATGGTTTTCTCCTGTCTGTGATGCAAGGCAACCTCAAGGCTGTGCGGTGAGCGACAGCGTATCAGCACCGGCCCATGGATCGGCAGTCCTGGTTGCCACAACCATGAGTTCATACTCGTCGAGGTCGAGAACCCGCCTCCCCCAATTGCCTGCCGTTCCGCCCCACAGGTTGACGACAGACAGGCCTGCAAGGTGGAAGAGCAACCTGAGTTCCGTTCCAACAAAGCCACGCTCGCGCACGGCAACAGCAGGAAGCCCTTCGCCTGGTGGACATTCCGCAGATTCCACAAGCGTCAAAGGATCGAAGCTCCCCGCTGCGACATCCCCGTCTGTATGTGCCCGCAACATGCGGGCCGCGCTGAGAACGGTCGCTATCACCCTCGCCTGCGGCTTCAGGCTTCGGGAGATGTTCAGAAGAACTGACAGCGGCTGGGCGATCGGATCATCTGTCCGGCTCAGAAGTCCGAACGAACCTTCACAGAGGCAGATGACGGCATCATACCTTTTCGGCAAGGAAAAACTCGTGGCATCGGAATGAATCCATTCCACATGAACACCGGCGTTCTTTGCCGCTGTCGCTGCTCTGGCAAGCATTTCAGACGACAAGTCCAAACCGGTGACAGCATAGCCTCTTTTTGCCAGTTCAATGGAATGGCGTCCCGTACCGCATCCTACGTCCAAAACAGAGGCGCCGGCCACAAGCTCGAGTTCACTCAGGAGGAAATCCACCTCCTCGATCGTATTCTTCACAAAAACATTCTAGTCGTAAAACGGAGCGTGTGCGTCAAAGAATATTTCCCATGTGCTTTTTAGTGACATTGCGATCTCCAGGTTGATGCCGGACGTGGCCGCGGATGAACAGTGCTCCGCAGCGGATATTGTATTTGACGATGCGGTGTGGAAACGGTTCAGTCACAGTGACCCGTATCCTCAGGACAAAATAAGCAATATGTTGCAGTGATCCGTTACAAGGATGAATGCATCATTGCTGAGGTTCACTGGGTCTCCCAAGCAGTTAGTTTACGGAGTTGCGCCCCCCCCAGTGAAAACTTGCTTCCCCATGCCAGTGCCTAAGCAGGGCCGAAATGCTGCCACCAGAATCGGAAAGACTCGCCAAAGGTCACCACTTGATGCCCGGCCCGTCACGGTGGTCTTCCATAGTTGCTTAACTTACTCTGACTTCATGAAATCTTGTACACGTCTCAGTACTTCATGAGATACTGTGACATGGGATCCTTCAGGATGTCGAGCCAGGAGCCGCAGGTGGGGTTCGGCAGCATGAACCACTTCCTCCCCCAGTCAGCCCGGTGTTCGTCCACAAGGCGGTACCTCTCTTCGGGAGTGATGTTCGACTTGACGCCCGGCAGGAAGTCGCCGAGGTCGTCGCCGAAGAGCATAACGATCCGGAAGCTCTTCGAAACCTCTTCCCGGCGGCTCTTCTTCTCGGAACCCCACCCCTCCTTCTCCCCTTTCAGCAGGACGTTGTCCGGAGACACGTCGAAAACCCCCACCCTTGTGAGGTTTTCGATGGTTGCGGCTTGCTGCAGGCACTCCTGACCCGGAGGGGCGGGCTTGCCGCACTCCCTGTTGGTAACAAAGATCACCCTGACCCGCTTTGCCTTCATGGCATTGATGAACTCCACGGCGCCGGGAATGGCTGTCGCCTCTTTCCTAAGGACCCACTCCTCCCAGGTCGCGGGGCTCCACTTACCGTTATCGAGAACCACCGTGCCCATGTACTTCGAATTGTCGAGGACGGTCTCGTCGATGTCCATCACCACGGCAGGAGGCAATGACGAGCACTCGCCGGTCTGCTCCACTGCCGCCGTCCAGCGGCGGTCGGCGAGCGCAGCGTCGATATTTTTCAGGGCAGTGCTGTAGGCCTGTATGGTGTTGGCCCTGTACTCCGCAGAGGACTGCATCCAGAGGAGGCTGTTGAAATTGTTGTTCGCGGTCGATGCGCAGCCGGCCAGCAGCAGCAGGAACACGCCTGTTCCGAAGGATCTGGGGAGATGATTCATATCGGGTACCTCCGGAGCACTGGATTGATCTGATAGGAGGAAACGGATGCTCATCATAAGAATATTGAAAAAACACACGATTTACACGCCACACCGTCAGTATTTCCCGTCCCTATCCCTCTTTCCGGCCAGAAAAGACTGAATACCCCGAAAAAAAGATGCCGATCAACGGGTTCCGGAGGGTTTTCAGGCCGGACGGCTGTTCAAGTGCGGAACAAGCGTTACATTCATGGTATACCTCCGTCACGATCGGTCGGGGTTCCGGACAACAACGTGTCAGCCGATATGAGCACTTCACTGAAAGAAAAAACGTGGCAGCCATCCCAGAACAGGCCCGCCGGATGGCTTCTGACCCTGTCCGGCTTTCTGATCTTCGTCTCTTCGGCTGTCGTCGCTATCATAGCCCGGAGTGCAGGCGACAGCGAAGACTGGCTGATGCTGCTTGTCGTGGTCATGTTCTTCGGCGGCGCGGTGATGGTGGTTTACGGCAAGAGACACCTGACCCTGAGTGCGGATGTGGTGCTTGCAAGAGACACGAGGCCGCCGATCATCTATCTCCGTTCTTTCGATATCGAGACCGGCTCGTTCGGGTTGAGCGCGTACTTCAGCTCAGTCGGCACGGCGTTCACCAACCGGTCGATGGGGTGGGGGGTGAGTCCGTGGGATCCGACGTTCCAGACGCAGCTCTCGCTCGTCATGGGAAGGATCGGACCGTATATCGCAGTCGGCAGGCCGGGGGAGAAACTTCCGGGTACAGGCGCGGCACGTCTCTACATACCGGACAGCGAATGGCAGCAGCGGGTAACCGAGCTGATCCGCCGGTCGAGGCTGGTCGTGATCCGGGCCGGATCGAGCCCGGGGCTGCAGTGGGAACTCGACAATCTCATGCGCCATGTCCGGCCGCGTCAGCTGCTTGTCCTGCTTCCGGCATCACGCGACACCTACCGGTCGTTCAGGGAGCTGATGGAGAAGCGGAACATCCCGTTGCCTGAAAAGCAGCCCGACGCGCTGCTGATGACCTTTCTCGACGACTGGAAGCCGGTCTTCCTGAAAGCCGGGGGAAACCTCGAGTCCACGCTCGATCCCTACTTCCGCGCCAACAGCATCCCCACGCCGAAACACAGCGCCTGGGATGCAGTCCGGCTTTTCTTCAGGTAGCAACACCTTCCTGCCCTGCATCCGGCATGTGATGATTATTGAGTGAAGAGGAACGGTTTACTGAGGGAAGCGATGATATCTCACGAAAACAGGTCCCTGCGCCTGAAGGGAGCAAGCAGCACCCTGGAGAGCATCCCCCGTTTCGTGAGCCAGACGATGCGGGGTGAGCGCTCCTGCGTCTCCAGCACCTCCCTGCAGAGGTAAGAGGTCACCTCGTCCACCCTGTCGGCCATCACGTTGAAGAACTTCCGGCGCCGGGCGCTTTCCTCGCTGTCGCCGGCTACGCTCTGCAGGAGCATGTCGGTCACCACCATGCCGGGGCTCATCGTTCCGACCCGTACCGGCGAATCGCCGACTTCCCGCGCGAACGAACGGGTGAAATAGGTGAGGGCGCTCTTCGACGTCCCGTAGACGGCCATCCCGTCGAGCATGAATCCGTTGCTCCCGATCCCTTCCATGTTCAGGATCAGGCCGGAACCCCGTTCCCGCATCCTCCGGAAAGGAATGATTGTGCCGTGCACCACCCCGCCGATGTTGAGCGCAAGCACGCGGTCGACCCCCTCCCTGCCGAGCTGCCATGCCGGAACCTGGCGGTGGACGATCCCTGCGTTGTTGATCCAGATGTCGATGCGGTCAAACTGCCGTTCAGCCGCATCGCACAGCAGTTCCACTCCCCCCGGAAGGCTCGCGTCGGCAGCGTGCCCTGCAACCATTGCGCCGTACTGCAGCAACAGGTCGAATGCTGAAGCCGTGAAGGCCGCTGTACTTCCGTTCAGCATGACCGCACATCCCGCTTCCAGGAAACGTTCAGCGAGACCGAACCCGATGCCCCTGCTGCTTCCGGTAATGACAACCACCTTGTGCATGCTCTCTCCGCTTTTTTGTTTCCGCAAGGGCAGCTCTTTGCCTGACCTGGAGAATACTGATCGCTCTACAGAAAGTTACATGGATCCTGCGTGAATCCCCAAGCTTCGGGGTCATGAAGCAGGACCCGTCGAACAATTAACCGGCCCCTGCTGTTAGGGTTGCTGACGGGCAAACATCAAACGGGGAACGGCGATGGAAAAACAGAAGGTGCTGGTTGCGGGAGCGTCGGGCTACCTCGGCAGGCATGTCGTCAGGGAATTCACGGAGCGGGGCTACCAGGTGCGCGCCCTTGTGAGGAATCCGGAAAAGCTCGCCTCGGAAGGCCCCAACCTCGAACCGGCGGTCGCCGGACTCGTCAGTGAGGTGCACCGGGGAGACGCGACCAACCCTGCATCCCTGAAGGACGCATGCAGTGGTGTGGACATCGTCTTTTCCTGCATGGGACTCACCAAGCCGCAGGACAACGTCACGAGCGAGCAGATCGACCATCTCGGCAACAGGGCCCTGCTCGATGACGCGCTTTCGCACGGGGTGAAGAAGTTCATCTACGTCTCGGTCTTCAACGCGGAGAAGATGACGGGCGTCGACGTGGTCAGGGCCCACGAACTCTTCGTGCAGGACCTGCACTCCTCCGGCATGCCCTTCACCGTCATCCGCCCCACGGGCTTTTTCTCCGACATGGGCATGTTCCTCTCCATGGCGCGCTCCGGCCACATGTTCCTGCTCGGCGACGGCGAGAACCGCGTGAACCCCATCCACGGGGCAGACCTCGCGAAAATCTGCGTGGACGCCGCGAAAAGCAATCTGAAAGAGATCTGCGCAGGCGGGCCTGACACCTACACCTTCAACGAAACCATGGTCATGGCGTTCGAGGCCGTCGGCAAGCATCCCTGGATCACGCACATCCCGCTCTGGGTAGGCGACGCGGCGCTCTTCGTCACCGGCCTCTTCAACAGGTCGCTGGCGGGCGTCCTCGCCTTCGCGGTCTCGGTCAGCGGGCTCGAAAACGTCGCACCGGCTGTCGGCACGAGGCATCTCGCGGACTTCTACCGCGACCTCGCGGCCCGCGGCGAAGCAAAACACTGACAAGCCGTCCCGCCGCCATTCCGGGCTGTCGGCAGGGGGAAAAGTGCCGGCCCCGCACACCGATAGTATTTGTGTTATGCGGTTCCGTTCCTTAGATTTACGTGTTGTTTTCGAAGCCGTGCAGTCTATCCAATCCAATACCGACGACCGGGTGAGCGAGTTCCGTCCACAAGACCCTGAACAGCAAGCGGACCGCAACAACGGCACGTTCGGCAGCCTGAGCAGCCGCAAGCCGGTCTTCCACACCCTCCGCTCTTCCGAACCCCTGTCGAAACTCGCCCTGTTCATCAGGTTCCTCAAACCGGTCACCTGGATTCCGGTCATCTGGAGCTTCCTGTGCGGCGCGGTCGCAAGCGGAGCGTTCGGATGGAACGAGCTGTTCGGCACGAAGTTCCTGCTCGGACTCCTCCTGACGGGCCCTCTCGCCACGGGCACCTGCCAGATGCTCAACGACTACTTCGACCGTGATCTCGACGAAATCAACGAGCCGTCGCGCCCCATTCCGGGAGGGGCCATCTCCCTGAAGGACGCCACAGTGCTCATCGCCGTCTGGTCGCTCTTCTCGGTCATCGCGGGCTGCCTCATCCATCCGCTCATCGCGCTCTACGTTGTGGTCGGTATTGTCAACGCGCATCTGTACAGCGCAAACCCGATCAAGCTCAAGAAACGGCTCTGGGCGGGCAACATCATCGTCGCGGTTTCGTATCTAGTCATACCCTGGATCGCCGGGGAGATCGCCTACAACCCCGAATTCTCGTTCGAGGCCATCGTACCATCGCTCATCGTTGCGGCGCTCTACACGGTGGCCAGCACCGGCACCATGACCATCAACGACTTCAAGTCCATCGAGGGCGACCGGCAGGTCGGCATCAGGACCCTGCCGGCCGTGTTCGGCGAAACAAGGGCCGCCCTCATCGCGGCGGTACTGATCGACCTCGGCCAGCTCCTCGCGGCGGCGTACCTGCTGCTCTCCGGCAGCACCGTGCACAGTCTGGTCGTGGCGCTGCTCGTCGTCCCGCAGTTCCTGCTGCAGTTCGGCCTCGTGAAGTCCCCCAGGACCATGGACGTCCGCTACAACGGCATCGCGCAGAACTTCCTCGTGGCCGGCATGCTGGTGTGCGCCTTCGCCATCAGGAGCGCCCGGCCATGACCTGGGGAGAAACCCTGCAGCTCAGGACCGGGGGATTTTCCGACATCATCGACGTCACCCCGCAGATCAGGGCCGTCCTGTCGAGATCGGGCATCACGGACGGCATCATCACGGTCTCGGCCATCGGATCGACGGCCTCCGTCACCACCATCGAATACGAACCGGCGCTCGTCGAGGACCTCAGGGCGAAGCTTGAACAGCTCGTGCCGAGCACCGAGCCAAGCAGGCATTCGCAGACCTGGGGAGACGACAACGGTTTTTCGCACCTGCGCGCTTCGCTGATGGGTCCCTCCGTCACCATCCCGGTGAGCGGGGGCAGCCCCGTCCTCGGCACCTGGCAGCAGATCGTCTTCATCGACCACGACAACCGGCCCCGCAAGCGGGACATCTTCGTCCAGTGCATCGGCGACGGCAACGGGAACCGTCCATGACTTGCCGGATGCGCTTCGGCACGATGCCAAGGGTATCGGTCGTGCTGGCGACCTTCAACCGGGCAGCTCATCTTCAGGCGGCCATCGAAAGCGTCGTCGCCCAGACGTTCGGCGACTGGGAGCTGATTGTCGTCGACGACGGCAGTACAGACAGCACCTGCGAGGTCGTCCTGCCCTTCACCGAAAGGCACGGGAACATCCGCTACATGCGGCACAGCAACCGCAAGGCCGCCCTGTCCCGCAACGCGGGCATGCAGGGCGCTTTCGGCGACCTCATCACCTTTCTCGACAGCGACGACCTCTACCTGCCGCCGCACCTTGAATCGAGGATCGCCCTTCTCGAATCGAACCCGGAAGCGCAGCTCATCACGGGAGGGTTCGCCTGCGACCCCGACACCTGGGTCAGGGACCGGCACGATCCGGAAAGATTCGTCCACATAGGCGAATGCATCCTGTGCGGAACCCTGTTCGGACGCAGGGAGCTTTTCTGCGCACTCGGCGGCTTCAGAGATCTCGATTACGCGGAGGACACCGACCTATGGGAGCGGGCAGCGGCTCGGTTCCCCGTCCTGAAGATCGATGCGCCGCACACCTACGTCTACCGCAGGAGCGACGACAGCATCACCAGACACTACAGGAAACAACCGACATGATCACCTCCGTCACCGTCTACTGCAGCTCCAGCAACCGTGCCCCGAAAGCCTACCATGATGCAGCCTTCGAGCTGGGACGGGGGCTTGCCGAACGCAACATCGGTCTCGTCTTCGGCGGCGGCCGTGTGGGCCTTATGGGCTGCGTGGCGGACTCCGTCATGGCCGCCGGAGGGACGGTCAGGGGAATCATCCCCCGGTTCCTCGAAGCACGAGAGGTTGCCCATTACGGCATCACCGAGCTGCATGTCGTGGAAACCATGCACGAACGCAAGATGAAGCTCACCGAATGGGCCGAGACCTTCATCGTGCTGCCCGGAGGATTCGGAACCCTCGACGAGCTCATGGAGATCGTCACCTGGAAGCATCTCGGCCACCACAGGAAGCCGGTCATCCTCCTGAACATCGACGGCTTCTGGGACCAGCTGCTGCTCTTCTTCGACCGGATCGCAAGAGAAAGCATGGTCGGCCCGGACTACCGCAGTTACTTCTCGGTCTGCGGCTCGACGGAGGAGGTCTTCACGCTTCTCGAAGAGAACGGCTGACGGGGCAGGAACCCCAGGCCTGACGCTGCTGTTGTAGTAGGATGCCCCTCCTCCGCACTCAACCCTGGAGAATACGACCATGAACCCTGTTTTCGTCTTCAAAGCCGACGGCCGCCCCGGCAAACCCGACAGCGGAACATGAGCGACTCCTTCCCCGCGCTTCTGCTGACGCTGCTTGCCGGTCTGTCCACAGGAATCGGCAGCGCCCTGTCGCTCTTCGTCAGGCACACGAACCGCACCTTCCTGACCTTCTCGCTCGGCTTTTCGGCTGGAGTGATGCTCTACGTGTCGTTCATGGAAATCATGCCTCAGTCGCGCATCACCCTGGAGGCCGCTGACTACGGAACACAGGGTGCCCTCCTCTCCACCCTTGCGTTCTTCGGGGGGGTAGTCCTCACCTGGCTCATCGACCGGCTGGTGCCCGACTTCGAGAACCCGCACGAGATGAACATGATCGGGAGCATGGATGGTCCGCAGGGCGGCGACGTTCAGCTGCACCGGATGGGCCTGCTCACGGCCGGAGCGATAGCCGTGCACAACTTCCCGGAAGGGCTCGCCGTCTTCTTCAGCGCCCTGTCAAACCAGAATCTCGGCATCGCCATCGCCGCCACGGTCGCCCTGCACAACATCCCGGAAGGCATGGCCGTGGCCGTACCAATCTACTTTGCCACAAAAAGCCGGGCGAGGGCCTTCAGCTACTCGTTCCTGTCGGGGCTCGCCGAACCTCTCGGAGCCGTCATCGGCTACGCCATCCTGAGGCCATTCCTGAGCCCGCTCGTGTTCGGCATGGTGCTGGGATGCGTGGCCGGCATCATGGTCTACATCTCGCTGGACGAACTTCTCCCCGCCGCGCAACAGAACGGTGAGCACCATGTGGGCATCGCGGGCCTCATAGCCGGCATGGCGATCATGGCCGCGAGCCTCCTGATGCTTGCCTGACGTTCAGTGCGGGACCAGCACGGCCGCACCTTTCGTGCGGCCTTCGTAGAGGTCGAGCAGCGCGCGGTTCGCTTCGGCGAGGGGATAGGCCGTCACCTCGGGCTTCAGGCCGATCCGGGCAGCAATGCCGAGGAAGCCGGTAACGTCCGCGCGGGTGATGTTGGCCACGCTCCTGACCTCCTTTTCCATCCAGAGGTGCCGCTCGTAGCTGATGGCCGAAAGCAGCGCGCTGTCGGCGGCCTCCTTCCTGATGGCGTTGATCACCAGCCTTCCGCCCGGTTTCAGCCGTTCGAGGGCGGCAAGCACCGGCTTCCAGGCCGGGGTGGTGTCGATGATCGCGGCGCAGGGCTCCGGCGGCGTCTCCTCCGTCGCTCCCGCCCAGTCAGCGCCGAGAGAACGGGCGAACTCCCTGTCCTCCGGGCTGCGCGCGAACACGAAGACCGGCGAACCGGGGTGGAGATGCCGGGCGAGCCCGAGCACCTGGTGGCCGGACGCGCCGAAACCGGTCAGCCCCAGCACGCCTCCCTCCGGCAGGCCGGCGAGCCTGAGCGCCCGGTAGCCGACAGCGCCTCCGCAGAGCAGCGGTGCCACCTCGGTGTCGGTAAAGCCATCGGGTATAGGATAGGTGAAGACGAATGACACGACCATCCGCTCAGCGTAGCCGCCGTCGGCGTCGCGGCCAGTCGCCCTGAACTCCGCGCAGAGGTTCTCGCGGCCTTCGAGGCAGGAACTGCAGACGCCGCAGGCCGAATAGATCCAGGCGACCCCCCTGCGGCTTCCCGCGAGCTCGTGCGACACCCCCTCCCCGCAAGATACCACCCGTCCCACCACCTGGTGGCCGGGAACGACAGGATAGCGCGCGGGCGGAGTGCGCCCCTCGATTTCGTCGAGCTCCGTATGGCACACACCGCACGCCCCGACCTCGAGCGCCACCTCGCCGGGGCCGGGATCGCGGAACAGCACCGTCGCGGGCTCGAGCGGCTCCGTGCCGCACGAGAGGTCCACCACCCCGTTGAGCCTCATGGCGTTCATGGCCCGCTCCTCAGAACCGTTTCCGGTAGATGTGGCAGTAGGGCTCGTGGCCGGTCTTCCCGTAGTAGTCCTGGTGGTAGTCCTCCGCCTCCCAGAACGGTCCGGCCTTCGTCACCTCGGTGGCGACGCGGTAGCCCTTCGCCTTCAGGATGCCGATGAGCGAATCGGCAATGCGTTTCTGCTCCTCGTCGCGGTAGAAGACCGCCGACCGGTACTGTGCGCCAACGTCGGGCCCCTGCCGATCCACCTGCGTGGGATCGTGGATCTCGAAGAAGAGCTTCGCAAGCTCCTCGTAGCTCACCAAGGCAGGGTCGAACTCGACCTCGATGGCCTCGGCGTGGCCCGTCTTGCCGCTGCAGACCTGCTTGTAGGTGGGATGCTCCACGGTGCCTCCCGTGTAGCCGACCCTTGTGGCAACAACCCCTTTCAGCTTGCTGAAGTGGTGTTCCACGCCCCAGAAGCAGCCCCCGGCGAATACGGCCTTCTGCGTCGTCACGGCGGGAACGTTCGCGGGATCGAAGGAAAGCGAGACCGAGTTCACGCAGAACCGTGCGTTCTTGCGGGTGAATCCCTCGCCGAAGAAGACGTGGCCCAGGTGCCCGCCGCACCGGCTGCAGACGATCTCGGTTCGGCTGCCGTCCTCGTCCGGAACATGCCTGACGGCTCCGGGGATGGCGTCGTCGAAGCTCGGCCACCCCGTGCCGGACTCGAACTTGTCGTCCGAGCGGAAAAGCGGCTGGTCGCACTGCCTGCAGAGGTAGGCCCCCTTCTCCCTGTTCAGGTAGTACCTGCCGGTGAACGGCCTCTCCGTTCCTTTATCGATGATGATCCGCCTCTCCTCTGGCGACAGGTCGTTGTAGGATCTATCGGTCTCTTTCATTGTTTCCTCCTTCTGGATGGATAATGCCTCCGGCGATGTGCCGGCAGGCGCTTCACGCCCCGTGCAGCCCCCCGCGAGAAATCCCGCCAGGAGTAGTGCTGCCGCAAAAAACCCTTTCATTGCATACCCCGTTGACTTTCACCTCGTAACCGTATAGCGTCTCAGGAATACAACCGAGCAGCCAGGCTGAATGTTTCCGCCAGAGCGTCCGTCAGCGGCAGAACTTCCCCGCCTCCCCGGGCGTTCATTTCCCGAAGAACGAACCTCACGGAGCCCACCATGGAACAGAGGAAACCGAACCGGCTTGTCGGCGAAAAGAGCCCCTACCTCCTGCAGCACGCCCGGAACCCGGTGGCGTGGCTCCCCTGGGGGGAGGAGGCCTTCGCCATGGCGCGCTCCCTGGACAGGCCCATCTTCCTGTCAGTGGGCTACGCCACCTGCCACTGGTGCCACGTGATGGAGCGGGAGTCGTTCGAGGACGAAGAAACGGCGGAACTGCTCAACCGCCTCTTCGTGCCAGTCAAGGTGGACCGGGAGGAGCATCCCGATCTCGACCGCCTCTACATGCTCTTCGTGCAGGCGAGCACCGGCAGGGGCGGCTGGCCGATGTCCGTCTGGCTCACACCGGATCTGAAGCCGTTCTACGGAGGAAGCTACTTCCCCCCGGCCGACAGCTACGGCATGCCGGCCTTCAGGACAGTGCTCACCGCTCTCGGCAGGCTCTGGCAGGAGGAGCGAAGCCGCCTGCTCGATGCAGCGGGCAGCATGATGGAGCAGGTGCTTTCGTCCGTAACGAGGAAGCCGGGAGGCGGCATGCCGGGCAGGGAGGCCCCCCTGCGCTGCGCGGAAACCTTCGAACGCAGCTTCGATCCGGAATCCGGAGGGTTCGGCGAGGCTCCGAAGTTCCCCCGGCCGGTCATCCTGAACTTCCTCCTCGACCATGCATGGCGCACTGGAAACAGCAGGTCGCTCGGCATGGCGCTCTCGACGATCCGGCACATGGCGCGGGGCGGCATCCACGACCACCTCGCCGTTCCCGGCAGGGGCGGCGGCGGCTTCTCGCGCTACTCCACCGACCGCGCCTGGCACGTGCCGCACTTCGAGAAGATGCTTTACGACAACGCGCAGATCGCCCTCTCCTGCCTCGGAGCCCTGCAGCTCGACCGTGATCCGCTCTTCGCCTCTCTTGCGCGGGACATCTTCGGCTACGTGCTCCATGACCTCGCCTCGCCCGAAGGAGGATTCTGCTCAGCCGAGGACGCCGACAGCCCCGACGCGGAGGGCGGAAAGAAACGGGAAGGGGCATTCTACCTCTGGACAAGGCGGGAGGTCATCGAGCTTCTGGGAACGGAGGACGGCGAATTGTTCTGCGAAGCCTACGGCGTCCTCGAAGGCGGCAACGCTGTGCAAGACCCGCACGGGGAGTTCGCCGGCAGGAACATCCTCATGCAGGCCGCCGCGCCCGGACAGCTTGCAACACTTTACGGCACCGGCGAGAAGGATGTCCGCACCCGGCTCGACGCGGCCCGTGCACTCCTCTTCGAGGCCAGGACCGGGCGGCCGAGGCCCTTCCTCGACGACAAGGTGCTCACCTCGTGGAATGGGCTCATGATCTCCGCCCTCGCGAAAGGCTACCGGGTGCTGCACGACAGGCAGTATCTCGATGCGGCCACCTGCACGGCCGGCTTCATCCTCGACAGGCTGCAGAACAGGGAAAGCGGCCGGCTGTGGCGGCGCTACAGGGACGGGGAGGCCGCCATACCGGGCAAGGCAGACGACTACGCCTGCTTGGTGCAGGGGCTGCTCGACCTGTACGAGGCGTCATTCGACCTCCGGTGGCTCGACGCGGCGATCCGCCTCGCCCGCACCCAGCTGCAGCTCTTCTTCGATCCGCAGGACGGCGGATTCTTCGCCACTCCGTTCGACGACGACTCGGTTCCCGTGCGGCTCAAGGACGGGTACGACGGCGCTGAGCCCGCGGCGAGCTCGGTGAGCGTGCTGAACTGCCTGAGACTGGCGGTGATGACGGGAGACGAAGCATTCGGACGTGCAGCGGAAAAGACCCTGCGGTTCTTCGGCGACACGCTCGAAAGCAACGGCGCGGCCATGCCGCAGATGATGGTCGCGCTGCACTTCGCCCTCTACCCGAAGGTGGAGGTGGTCTTTGCGGGTGATCCGGAGGAGTGTGCCATGACTGCCCTGCGTCATGCGGCCTGCCTGCCCTTCCGTCCGGATGGGGTCTTCATGCATGCGTCGGAAGAGAGCGCACGACTGCTGCCCCATGCCGCAACGCTTGCGCGCCGGCACAGGGGAAAACCCGCAGCCTACGTCTGCGCCGGCAGGAGCTGCAAACCGCCGGTGTACGAACCGGAACAGCTTGCCGAGATGCTCGAGCGCAGGGAACCGTGACCGGAGTCCGGTTCAGACGAACGGGTTGTCCTCTTCCTGCTCCCTGGATTTCGATCCGTCCGACAGCGCCTCGCCGACCGTGCCGATGAGCGAGCCTGCGGCGAACAGTCCGAGGCCGACCACGGCGATGCCGGCCGCTCCGTGAAGAATGGAAACGACGAGGGGAGAAAAGAGAAGGGCTCCGCCCGCTACCGTTGCCGCAGTCTGCAGCATGTTGTTCTGGTTGAGTTCGGCCATATTCTTGATGCTTAGGGTTGTGAAGAAGACGATTTCCGGCAGGGTACCCCAGGCGGCGTATCGCACAAAAATTCACCGCGGCGTTGCAAATTTGGCTTCCAACTCCTATACTGTCCTTCCTGAATTGGACAATTAGCTCAGCTGGTTAGAGCGTTCGCTTCACACGCGAGAGGTCAAAGGTTCGAGTCCTTTATTGTCCACCATCCTCCCCCTCTCTTCCGCACAGAGCACGCAGTCCCAACTGGAAAGATGGCAAAATCCGCAGGAAAAGCAAAGCGCCTCCTGCTGCGGTGCCATTTCATCAGGCATCTTGCTTCGAACCCGCTCCAGCGCCAAATTCCAGACTTTCTGCCCTTCACACCGTCATTACTGCCGATATCCCAGACATGGATTTCCGAACACACTTCGTCGTAACCTGGCTGATCCGCAATTCTGCATGAAAAGCAGAAGCCCCGGTTCATCGCCGGGGTTTCTTGTTTACCATCAGTCTTGGTACGTGTTTGAAAGGTACCAAACAAGTGCCGCGACCCAGCCGAGGAAGCTCCATCCGAGAAGCAGGTTCAATGCCGTAATTCCTTCCTTGCTCTTATGCTATGCGCCGAAAAGTAATGATCGACGGCAACACGTAAAGCACTATCAATCCGAGCCCAACAAACAAGACACCCCCCTCTTCTCCTCCAAGACCGAACATGACCCCTCCTTTTATTGGATTGTAATGAAGCCGATAACTGGACGTGAGCCCGTGTAAATAGGCCACTTGGTTGTAGAAAAAATGAGTAAACTCAACCAAGGAGGTTAACCGCATGAAAACCAAGCGTTACGGCACAGAACAGATCATCGGCATCCTGAAGGAGGCCGACCACGTTCCTGACCATGTCCGGAGGCTGTTGCTTTTGCTGTGTCATGACGGGTTCTGTCTTGTTTTCGGAGATGAATCACACTGTATCCACTACAACCGCCACGGGCACGGGAATCGTTCACCGTACCCTGCTGCGGCGAGTCAGAACTCCTGCACGTAGAGCGAGCCCGGATCATCGGGATGGTGCGGCAGGTAACCGAACTCCTGCAGCCAGGCTGAGACGTGCCCGACCATGGCGGGAGTACCGCTCACGAAGAAGTGGGTCCGCTCCGGATCGGGCGTGATGTTGAAGCTGTTCTGCAGCAGCCCCCCCTCCAGCAGCTCTTCGATGCTCTGGCGGCAGCCGTCCCAGCGATCGTCGGCGTCGGTGAGCGTCGGTACGTAGAAGAAGTTCGGAAAGCTCGTTTCAAGAAAGGCGAGCTCGCTCTCGTACCCGAGGTCCCACCGGTGCTTCGCGCCCTGGATGACCACCATCTTGCTTTCAGGCCTGTCCACGATGTGGGAGCGCAGGAAGCTGATGTAGGGGGCAATGCCTGTGCCTGTGGCGATCATCACGATGTCGCTGCCGTCGGGCGTTTCGTCGAGCCTGAAGAGCCCTGTTATGGCTGTGCCGACATAGACGCGGCTGCCCGGTTCGAGGTTGAAGAGCCTCGGCGTGAGCTGGCCCGACTTGACCTGCGCGATGTAGAATTCGAGGCTGCCGGTGTCCGATACCGCCGAGGAGATCGAATAGGGGCGCTGGATGAGCTGTTCCCGTTCCGGTTCAACCGCTTCCGGTTCGGAGTTCGCGGAACGCTTTTCGGAACCGTAGAGGCCGAGCACCGTGAACTGCCCTGCCTCGAAGGCTTTCCGGTGCTCGTCCGTATCGACCCTGAGGATCATGAGGTCGGGGGTGACCATGATCTTGCCGGTGACTGTTGCATTGTAGAGTGCCGTTTCCATGTTACCCCCTTTTCCTGAACTGTTACTGCTGGGCGGAAGAACCGCCGACTCTGTTAAAAAAACGCCTCCGGGAGGAAATCCGTTCAGCTTTCAGCCCTCTGTTTCAGTGCCCGGTTCATGCCGGCATACCCTTTCCTGAACGCTCCTCCAAGCAGCAGCAGCGCAGGAGCCGACAACCATCCTCCGAACTCCTCCAGATGCACGAAGAGGGTTCTTCCGGAGTCAAGCGGATGCAGCTCGAAACGGTGCAGGGCCTCGAACATCCCGCCGGGGACGAGAAAGGCGTGCCAGCCGAGCCGCCGTGGAGGCTCGAACCCGGTGAGCATGGCCGAAAAGCCCACCGCAGGCAGCCCCGCAAGGGTGACCGTCAGGCGCAGATGCCCGTGCAGGCTGGCGCTGCCTTCGGCCTTCGTGATAAAGGGGTTCCATATCCGGTAGGAGCCGAAGTCCGAGAGCACCTCCCATACCCTTTCAGGCGTGGCGTCGATCGCGATTTCGGAGCGGAATTTCCTCATGGCTCACTCCCGCCAGCCCCCGCCGAGCGAGCGGTAGAGCCCGGCCATGGCGGAAAGGCGCTGCCGCCTGATGTCCACCTGCTCGAGCTCGGCCTGCAGGAGGTCGCTCTGAGCGGTGATGACCTCGAGGTAGGTGGCCATGCCACTCTGGAAGAGCAGGCGCGCGTTCTTCACCGATGTGCGGAGCGTGGCCACGCGCTGGTCGGAGATGCTTTCCTGCCGGCGGGTCTTGTCGAGCCTGACGAGGGCGTCCGACACCTCTCCGACCGCCGTGAGCAGCGCCTGCTTGAAGGAGAGCTCTGCCTGGTCGCGCTGGATCCTCGACTGTTCGTACTGCGCGACAAGTTCCCCCCTGCGGAACAGGGGCTGCAGCACCGCACCTTCGACGAGCCTGAACACGGAGCCCGGCATGCTGAACCAGTCGCTCGACCGGAAGGCGTTCAGCCCCCCCCGCGCAGTGATGGTGAACGACGGGTAGAACTGGGCCTTCGCGGTGCCGACTGCGGCGTGCTTCGCCATCAGCGAGGCCTCGGCTGCACGAACGTCCGGGCGGTTCTGCAGGAGCGCGGCGGGCACACCTGCAAGCAGGCTGTCGCTGCCGGCGACCGAAGCGGGCCCGGTCGTGCGGCCGACTGGTCCGGGCATCCGGCCGGTGAGGGCCGCAAGGGCGTTCTCCTGCATAACGACGCTCTCCTCGATCTTCGGGATGGAGAGCCGCACCGCCTGCAGCCGTGACTCCTGCTGCTGCACGGCAAGGCCGGTCACCCTGCCGGCCTCGTACTGCAACCGCATCATCTGCAGGGTAGTATCGGCAAGTGCGGCGTTGCGCCTGGTGACGCCGAGCTGGACGTCGAGCATCTGCAGGTTGTAGTACCCCTGCGCCACATCGGCCACGAGCCTCGTGCGGACAGCCCTGGCGGCCTCCTTCGACCGCAGGTATTCGGCGAGCGCCGACCGTTTCCGGTCCTGTATCTTGCCCCAGATATCGATCTCCCAGGAAGAGGAGAGGGCGAGAGTATAGTCCTCGACCGGCTTGCCTCCCGAGGACTGGTCCCCGAGGCTGTTCTTCGAGGGTTTCGACACTCCTGCTGACGCCTCTGCGTTGAGCGTCGGAAGGATACCGAGCCTTGCCGCGCCGAGGCTCTGCCTGGCATACTCGATGTTCTTCAGGGCGATCAGGAGGTCGTAGTTGTGCTCCACCGAGCTGTCGATGAGGGCAACGAGCGCGGGGTCGGAAAAAAACCGGCTGTAGGGAATCGCGGCTATGGAACTGTCTGCGGCCTTGCCCGACGTCCTCTGCAGTCTCCTGTAGGAGTCGGGAAGCTGCACTTCAGGCCGGCGGTAACCGCCGACGGTGCTGCAGGCGGCAAGCATGCCGCAGAACAGAAGCACCACCCCTCCGGATTTCCAGTCTTTGCCGATATTTTTCATGGCACCTGATAAGCCTTTGATTTCTCCGCCCTCTTTTGCCCCTTGAGTTTCGTCTCCATGCTGTTCATCGATCATTTTCCTTCCGTTCTTCATCTTTCATCCTTTCTTCCGAGTTCCTCATCGAGCAGGGTTCCCGCCTCGACGATCTTGGCCGCCGGGCCCGTAAACCGCTCCTGCAGATGCTGGAATGCCACGAAGAGCGGCGGCACCACAAGGATGCCCAGCACCATGCCGACAAGCATCCCCCCGACCGCAGCCGCGCCGATCGAGTGGTTGCCCTGCGCTGCAGGCCCGCTGACGAAAAGCAGCGGCAGCAGCCCTGCCACGAAGGCGAGCGAGGTCATCAGGATCGGCCGGAGCCTCGCCCTCGCGCCCTCGATGGCCGACAGGGAGAGCGACTGGCCGGCCACCCTCCGCTGCAGGGCAAACTCCACGATCAGGATGGCGTTCTTCGCCAGGAGGCCGATGAGCATGATGACTGCGACCTGCACGTAGATGTTGTTCTCGATACCGGCAAGCTTGATGCCGAGGAACACCCCGACCAGCCCGGTCGGAATCGACAGCATGACGGCGAGCGGCAGCAGGTAGCTTTCGTAGAGGGCAGCGAGCAGGAAGTAGACGAAAACCACCGAGAGCAGGAAGATGAAGAGCAGACCTCCGGTCGATTCGAGCTCCTCGCGGCTCTGCCCTTTCCAGTCGTAGGTGTAGCCTGTCGGCAGCGCCGTGCGCGAGACCTCCTCGACCGCCTTGATGGCCTGGCCGGTGCTGTAGCCGGGCTTGACGACCGCATTGACCGAAATGGCGTTGAACAGGTTGAAATGGTCGACCGCTTCCGTGCCGTAGACCCGCTTCAGGGTGATGATCGAACTGACGGGAACCATCTCTCCCCCGGTGTTCCTGACATAGATGCCGTTGAGCGTGGCCGGGTCGTTGCGGTCGCCCGGCTCGGCCTGCATGATGACGCGGTAGTACTTGCCGAACCTGTTGAAGTCCGAAGCCTGCACGCTGCCGTAGTAGGCCTGCAGGACGGTGAACAGCTCCCTGACGTTCACGCCGAGCTGGCCCGCCTTGACGTTGTCCGCCACCAGTTCGTACTGCGGATAGGTAGCCTTGAAGGTGGTGAAGGCGAAGCCGATCTCCGGCCGTTTCATCAGCTCTCCGATGAAGTTCTGCGCAATGCCGCCGAACTTTTCGAGGCTGCCGCCTCCACGGTCCTGCAGAACGAACTCGAGACCTCCCACGGTGCTGAATCCCGGTACGGTGGGCATGGCGAGCGCAAAGAAGGAGCCCTCCTTGATTGAGCCGAGCTTGCCGGTTACCGTGCCGAGAATCTCCTTGATGTTGCGCTGCTTTCCGCGCTCGTCGAGGTCCCTGAGCTGCATGAAGATGAGGCCCGAGCCCGGCGAGGAGCTGCGCGAAAGGATGTTGATGCCGGCCACCGTGATCACCTTCTGCACGCTCGGCATCAAGCGCAGCATCCTTTCGGCCCGGCCGATGGCTGCCTGCGTGCGTGCGAGCGAGGCGCCGGGAGGCATGGTCACGGAAACGATCACGAATCCGTTGTCCTCGTCCGGGATGAAGCCGGTGGGCGTAACCCTGAACATCCAGAAAGAGACGGCGATTACGGCCGCAAGCACACCGAAGGTCAGTTTGCTGTTGCGTATCAGAAAGACGAGGCTGCCGAGGTAGCGGCGCCTGACGGCGGCGAAGCCGGCGTTGAAGCCGGTGAAGAAACGCCTGCCGATTCCCCCGAACCGTTCGTGCTTCGCCTGTTTCTTCTCACCGTGCAGGTTGGTGAGGAAGAGAGCGCAGAGCGCAGGGCTGAGCGTCAGGGCGTTGACCGCCGAGATGAGGATGGCGATGGCGAGCGTGAAGGCGAACTGCCGGTAGAAGACCCCCGTTGAACCCTGCAGGAAGCCGACCGGAAGGAAGACGGAAGCCATCACGAGGGTGATGGTGACGATGGCCGTGGTGATCTCCCGCATGGCGGCGGCCGTTGCCACCTTGGCGGGATAGTGCTTCTGCTCCATCTTGGCGTGGACCGCCTCTACGACGACGATGGCGTCATCCACCACGATGCCGATGGCGAGCACCAGTCCGAAGAGCGTCAGGACGTTGATGGAGAAGCCGAAGAGGTTCATGAAGAAGAAGGTGCCGATGATGGCCACCGGCACGGCGATTGCCGGAATGAGTGTCGAGCGCAGGTCCTGCAGGAAGAGGAACACCACGAGGAAGACCAGCAGGAAGGCCTCGATGAGGGTGTGCTGCACCTGATCGATGGACTCGTCCACCACCTTCTTGGAGCTGAACGGGATGGAGTACTCGATGCCCGAGGGGAGGGAGCGGCCCGCCTTCTCGAGCACCTTGCGCAGTTCGGTCTCAACCTTGTTGGCATTCGAACCTGGGGCCTGGAAGACGGCCATCACCACCGAGGTCTCCCCGTTCGCCTTGCTTTTGACGGTGTAGCGGTACGCGCCGAACTCGACCCGTGCGATGTCACCCAGCCTGAGAAGAGAACCGTCGGGATTGGCACGGATGACCATCTGTTCATAGTCGCCTGGAAAGGCGTTCTTGCCCTTGTACTTCATGACGAACTGCATGGCCTCGCCGGTCTGCTCGCCGAAGGAGCCGGGCGCCGCCTCGAGGTTCTGGCTCTGGATGGCCGCCGACACCTCCTGCGGAGTGACCCCGTAGGCCGCCATCTGCCGGGGCCTGAGCCAGATGCGCATGGAGTAGTCCATGTTGCCGTACACCGATACCTGGCCGACTCCGGGCACCCTGGCGAGGTCGTCCACGATGTTGATCTTGGCATAGTTCTGCAGGAAGGTCTGGTCGTACTGTCTGACCTTGCTCACGAGGTTGATGAGCATGATCTGGCTGTTCTGCCGCTTGACGGTGGAGACGCCTATCTGGTTCACCTCCGAGGGCAGGCGGCTTGCTGCCTGCGACACCCGGTTCTGCACGTTCACCGCCGCCTGGTCCGGGTTGGTGCCCTGCTTGAAGAAGACGTTGATGGAGAGCGAGCCGTCGTTTGCGGAGGTCGAGGTCATGTAGGTCATGTTCTCGACGCCGTTGATCGCCTCCTCGAGGGGCGGGGCCACCGAACGGCCTACGGTTTCGGCGCTCGCGCCGGGATAGCTTGCCGTGACGGAGACGCTCGGCGGGGCGATGTCCGGGAAGCGGGTGATCGACAGCTGCGTCATGCCGACGAGGCCGAGGATGACCAGAATCACCGAGATGACCGTCGAGAGGACCGGTCTGGATATGAATCGTTCGAACATGATGCTGCCGGGTTATTTCTTCTGTCCTTCCGCCGCCGGTGCCGCCGCGGCGGGCCTGATCACCTGGCCGTCCTGCAGCTTCTCGATGCCGGCCGTCGCGATGATGTCACCCGTCCTGACCCCGGAACCGGCGATGTAGCTGTTGCCGCTCTTGCCGAGCACGGTGATCACCTGCTTCGTGACCGCGTTGCCCTTGCCGACGACGAAGACGAACACCTTGTCCTGCAGCTCGACCGTAGCCTCCTGCGGCACGAGGATCACACCGCTGTAGATCGCCTCCATGCGCACCTTGCCGGTGTTGCCCGTCCTGAGCAGCCCCTTCGCGTTCGGAAAAACGGCACGCATGCTGATCGATCCGGTCTCCCGGTCGAACTGGCCGCTGACGGCCTCGACCTTCCCCTGTTCAGCGTACACGGTGCCATCGGAAAGCACGAGCGAGACGGGTGGAACGTTGCGGAGCTTCTCCTCGATGGATTCCCCGGCGTAGAGCTGCTTGAACCTGGAGAATTCCGTTTCGCTGATGCTGAAGTAGGCGTACATCTCGCTGACGTCGGAGAGCGTGGTAAGGGCCTCCGACTGGTTCTCCATCACCAGGCTGCCCAGCCGGAACGGTATCCGTCCGATGTAGCCGCCGACAGGAGCCCTGATCTCCGCATAGCCGAGCCTGATGCCCGCAGCCCTTGCGGCTGCCCTTGCCTGCTCGGCGCCGGCTTTCGCGGCCGCGTAGTTGGCCCGTGCCGTCCTGAGCTGCACCTCGGAAACCACGTTGTTCTTCACGAGCGGCACCAGCTTCTCAGCGTCGAGCTTCGCCACGGATGAGCCCGCTTCTGCGGCGTGCTGTGCGGCCACGGCAGTGTTGTACTGCTCGCGGAGCGTGCGGTCGTCGATCCTGAAGAGCGGCTGGCCGGCCTTCACGGAAGCCCCCTCGTCCACGAGGATCTTCTGCAGGGTTCCGTCCACCTGCGGGCGGATCTCGACGTTCACCCTCCCCTCGAGCATGGTGGAGTAGTCGGTGGCCACCGCAGCCGTTGCAGGCTGCAGGGTGAGCACCGGCAGCTCTGGCGTCTGCTGTGGGCCTTTTTCCTCCTTTTTGCCGCAGCCCGTCGCAAGCACGGCTGCAGAGAGCACCACAAGAAAGGGAATGCGGAAGGATGATGTTTTGCTGACTCTGGTCATCATGGACGATAGTGTCTTTTTTCGTTGTCAGGCATCGAGCTTTCCGTTCATGCCGTTTCGACCATCCGGTGCCGGAACGACTCGGGAGTCATGCCGGTCCTGGCCTTGAAGAACCTGCTGAAATACGCCTGGTCGCTGAAACCGAGCTCGAAAGAGATCTCCTTCATGCTTTTCCGCCCGTAGGCGATCTCCCGCTTGGCCTCGAGCACGAGCCTGTCGTGCAAAAGCTGCGTCAGGGTCGAGCCGAACCGCTGCCTGAGGATCTCGTTCAGCCGTTTCGGCGTCACGCCAAGCCTCGACGCATAATACCCTGCCTGCCGCTCAGCCCGGTAGGAACCTTCAAGCAGCTCGAAAAGGTCCCGCATCCGGCGGCCGCCCCGGTCGAACGGGAACGCGGCCCTGCCGTCCACCCTCGCAAGCTGCAGCAGAAAGGCCTTCATGTAGGCATGGAGGATGCGCATGTCCCCGGATCCCCTGTTCTCCGCCATCATGAGACGGACGATCCCCTCCAGCACTTCCGCCGTTTCACCGACCACTTCCAGAGCCTCGCTTACGAAGGGGTTGAAGAGCATCCTGAACCGGTCGTCCCCGATGTCGTCGAGGAATTCGCGGGAAAAGATCATGACGTATCCTTCGGGGCTCTGACCGGTGAAGGCGTGGACCTGGCCCGGCACCATGAGGTAGACCAGACCGGCACTGACGGGAAAGGGTTTGAAATCGATATGGTGGCACTCCCCGACCGAGGAGGTGAACCAGAGGATCTCGAAGAAGTCGTGCCTGTGCTGACCCACGAAAAGGCCGGGCGTGCACTCCCCGAGGGGGCGGATCTCGAAATGCCGGTCGCCGAGGTGGTGGACCGGAATGTCGCCGCCGTGCCGCATCGTGTCTTTCGCCTTGCTCATCCTGTCCGTCTCCTGCTCATAACGAAACACAGGCAGAAAAAAAGCATCCGGGCATACACATTCTTCCTGTTTGTTTGCACAATCAGAACATTATTAGGCTCTTCATCATCTGTACGATACGAAATACCGGAGACATATCAAGAACCGGACTTCCCGCCGGACATTTTTATCCCCTCTTTCTCCAAACGTTTATCGGGTCTTCCCCGTACGACCGGGCAGGAACGGGCGTTCAGGAAACGGGAGGAACGGGCTGGTGTGGAATTGTACATTCAGGAAGGAAAGGGTGCGGCGCCCGCCGAGTGGAGCCTCTCAAGCTCAAGCAGGCGCTCCTTGAGGGGAAGCCCTCCCCGGAATCCGGTCAGTCTGCCGCCGCTGCCTACGACGCGGTGGCAGGGGATGAAGAGCGGTATCGGGTTCCTGTTGCAGGCCATGCCGACGGCCCGCGCAGCACCCGGATTGCCCGAGGCCGCAGCGATTGCTCCGTAGGTCGCCGTGCTCCCGCAGGGGATCTCCTGCAGCCTGCCCCAGACCTGTTTCATGAAGGGAGTGCCATCCGGGTCGAGAGGCAGGGAGAACTCCCGAAGCTCGCCGGCAAGCCAGGCCTCCAGTTGCCTGAATGCTTCACGCAGGATATCCGTCTCCCTGATTTCAGCATCTTCCGGCACCGCATAGCCCTCGAAGAAAAGGTTTGTTATCTCACCGGCCCTTTCTCCAATGCCGATCCTGCCGATCGCCGTCTGCCGGAAAGCAATTTTCATCCCATGACCTGTCCGGTTTCTCTCCATGATATCCTGCCCTCCATGAACATGAAAACCGCTCTTCGAACCATGCCGTTCACAGATTCCTTCCTTCCTGCTCCAGCCGACGCAGGAGAGTGGAATCCCATGCCGGTAAACAAGTAACCGATCCGCTCCCGGATAGCACAACCTGCAGCCACTCCTCGGGCAACAAAGCCTCCTTGCCGCACAGCACGGTTCTGTCCACCTTGTCCACCGGAAGTCCGTGACGGACGATCTCCCCGTCAGTACACACGACAAGGAGCCTGAGCAGCTCGCGGTGGCACAACAGCGACTCGACAGCCGACCAGGGGTCGCGCGCCCCGGACTTGAAGAGCCATACCCTCGATTCCGGCCCGGCCATTGCAGCTCCAGCCGAACCCCTGCATCCATCCGCAGGCTTCCAGCTGCTGCAATGACTCCCCGATTCTGGACGGATGCACGACGACAAGCTGAACGGGGAGGCGGCCAGGCAGCCCGCCCAGCACAGCACAGCCAACTGCCGACGGTTCCTGGCCTGCGGCGACCATCACATCGAGACCGGGAGTGGTATTTGCCTCGATCAGCGCACCGCATCCCTTCCAGGATTTTTCGATATCGGTTGTGATGTAGTCGATGCCGACCGTTCCGAGGCTCATTGCCGCCGCAACGGATTCAGCCATCTGTCTGACGTGCGGATGCACCCTGTCCGTCACGTCCGAACAGATCCCGCCTGTGGCGAGATTCGCGTTCGGACGCAACGTTATCCTGCGGCCGGCTTCGGGAACCGTCTTCAGGCAGATCCCCTGACGGGAAAGATGCCTGTCGAGCATTTCGTCGGTTTCGACCCGAAGCAGGTAGCGGCTTCTTGCCATGTTGGCAGATCGGCCGAGATTGACGACGGAAAGCAGTTCCTCAACTGTTCTTCGACCGTCGCCGGTAACAACCGGAGGATCGCAGCGGATGAAGGCGTTCAGCTTGCCATCGATAACCATCAGCCGGTGGTAGTCCCCTGGAATGTTGGCCTCGATCATGATCGGGTCTTTCGTGAAACAGCGGGCATAAATGAATGCTTCCTCCAGTTCTTCCCTGTTTCTCAGACCGGCGGTTACACCGGTGGCTGTCCCGGAAAAGAGAGGTTTGACCACGCACGGCCACCCGACCGTTTCGGAAGCCCGGACAAGCTCATCGGGACGGTTGACGAGAAAGTGTTTCGGGACGGCATACCCCAATCCGGTAAAAACGTTCTTGCTGAGAAGTTTCGAGCGCTGCAGATGGTAGCCGAGAACTCCATCGGCGTTCGACATCGATTCGAGGAAGACGCGCGAACGGCATCCCCATCCGTATTGCCAGTATCGGCTTCCGGCAGGATAGGGCAACACGGGAATGTTGCGTTCACGAGCCGCCTCCATGAGAATGCAGGCCTGGTAGTCGGGATGGTACCCGTTGCACAGATTCCACAGTTCGCCGAGGCCATTTTGCAGGGTGGAACGGTCGAGGATGCCTGTTTTCGATGCTTGGACGACTGCTTTCAGACCGAGCTTCAGGGCAAGCCGGCTCACTTTGGGATGGTGGTAACCGATCCAGAGCCGTGCTCCGCCAGGTACGGCCCTGGAACCGGCATGATGCAGGAAACCGCCTGCTTCGTTGAGCGCGCCCAGCGACCAGCGCATGAGACAATCCGCCACTGCTGCGATCGGGTTCTTCGAGGAGGTTCCGGAAGACAACCAGTCGGAATATCCGGCGCGTAGCAAACGGCAGCTTTCAAGCAGAAGCCTCACATGATTTGCAGAGCTGTCCGAAAGCGTCAGGGTGGCGACGACAACAGATCCTTCTGCATAGGGGTTTGGTCCGTGGCAGGTGTGCTCATGATGCAACCTGATCGTGAAAGAACGGGGTTCTTCCTGATGGATCCCTGCCCGATCCTCCTTCCGGTACGGGTCGGGGCAGGCGCCTTGATCTCCATGAGGAGTGGTGCAGGAACAGTTCTTGATGATCCCGGAGTAGATCACATGTCACCTATAATGCCTTGTATCCTGAACCGCCACGATTGCAGGCAAGTCCGGATGCTTGAGATGATCTGATGACAACTTGAACCGGAGAGGTAACGGGTGCAACTGCCGGTGCAGAATTGACAGAGAATCTATTTGACCTTGTGAATTGCTTTCCTGCACGGGATGACAGCTCAGGAAGAATGAAATATCATCTCACGCGGACAACGGAAATCCTGTCATAGATTTCGGCGCCCTTCGGCAGCTTTTCCAGACCAGGCCATTCGCCGGTGCTTTTTGCACGGACGACGTACTCCTCTATCACGTTTTTTGCATGTGAATCAAGCATGACGACAAGAACGTCGAATCGATCCACCTCCCCCTTGTCTCTTTCACCAAAATAGGCAAGTGACGACCACTTCCCGTCCTGCTCCACATCGACCGCACTTTCCTGAGGATAGTATCTGTTGGCCATCAGAGAAAAAACCACAACCATGGCCTGCCTGCCCTGTGCCTGATACAGACCGCTTCCTTTTATTGTTTCGGCAAACGAAACTCTCCCCTTATCCTCGGGATAATCTATTTTCATATGTTTCCACCAACACCCCTCTCCACACCCGAAAAGAGCGGTAGAGACAAAAAAAAAGAATAAAACTCTTTTCTTCATGCCATAATTCATCTTACCGGACTTTTTCCATTTTCACATAATCCCATTTATTTCCTGATATGCTTTATCACCAAACTACGGATCAGGCTGTTGCACAAAGATAATCGATCATCAATTGCTTCAGTTCATTTTTTCCGAAAGCAAACAGACCAGAAGCATGCCTCTCAATAAATTCTTTTGCCGGATGAGAGAAGATGGCATTCGTAAATCAGAAATGAAACCTCACGAACCATGAGCTGTCTGACTCTGAAAACAGAGAATTGGCTCAACGATTGAGATGAGGAGACGCAGCACCAGCATGCTGTAGACGATACATTGCAGATCAGACAGGACAACGGGCAGCGCCTCAGGCACCACACGTAAAATTTACACAACACTCACAAGATTGTAAAGAATAAACAATGAGTCGGGTCAGGGGTCACTGACTCAACCGATCGGTTTGCACAGTTAGCTCGAAGAGGACGGGCAGAGGCCGGAGAACTGTGTCGTGCCCGCAATCGCGGCAGGTGCGGCTGAACGGGGAACCTCGCAGTAACCGAGGCTGGTGAAGAACGATGCAGCGGTCGTGGTAAGCAGGTAGAGGGCCTCCACACCCTGCCGTTTCGCCCAGTGTTCCGCATGCCCGACCAGCATCCTGCCATATCCGTGTTTCCTGAACGGGCCTGCGACCGCGAGCGAACGCAGAAGCCCATCTGTTCCGAATGTCTCGATTCCGAAAACTCCGGCAGGAATCCCATCTTGCCGGATACCGAAGAAATGCACGGGACGTCCTTCCCGAAGATCGGCTGCCGGCAGGCTGCAGGACGCAAGCAGCGCTTCGACCGCCGCATCGAAGCAAAGAGGCTCGGCGTTTGCCGGCTTCATCCCCTCTCCCCTGAGTCCATGAACGGATAGTCTGTATAGCCTGCCGGACCGGGAGTATAGAAGGTCTGCATGTCCGGCTCGTTCAGGGCAGCCCCGTTCCTCCACCGTTCGACGAGATCGGGGTTTGCAAGGAACGGACGCCCGAAGGCCACCAGGTCGCACCTGCCTTCCGCGAGGTCGCGCTCCGCCCGGACAGCATCGTAGCCGCCAGACAGGATCAGCGCCCCCCTGAAGGTCTTGCGGAATGTCGTCTTGATCGAAACCGGCACGACCGGTGCACCCATGGACGAATGGTCAACAAGATGGATGTAAGCCGGTCCTGCCGCATCGAGCAACTCCGCCAGACGGCCGTACTCCTCCTCCATCGCATCGTAGAGCGGCATGTCGTTGAAGACGCCGAACGGGGAGAGCCGGATGCCGACCTTTTCCCTGCCGATGGCATCGATGACCCCCCCGACGACTTCGAGCACGAAACGCGCCCGGTTCCCGATGCTTCCGCCGTACCCGTCGGTGCGGACGTTCGTGTTGGGGCGGATGAACTGCTCGATCAGGTAGCCGTTCGCCCCGTGCAGCTCGATGCCGTCGAAACCGGCATCCACGGCATGTCGGGCTCCCGTGGCGAATTCCGCGACGGCCGACCCGATCTCCTTCGCGCTCATGGCCTCGGGTACGGGATAGGGTTTCAGCCCTTCGGCGTCCGTGTAGATCTCACCCTCCGCCCTGACGGCAGAAGGAGCCACGACGCGTGCGCCGGCAGGCAGGTTCAGGTGGTGTGCAATCCGGCCGCAGTGCATGAGCTGCATGAAGATCCTGCCGCCTTTCCGGTGCACAGCCACGGTTACGGCTTTCCAAGCCTCGGCCTGTGCGGCGGAGAAGATGCCGGGTATGCGGGGATAGCCGAGTCCGTTCGGCGAGGGCGACACCCCCTCGGTGACGATGAGCCCTGCTCCGGCTCTCTGACCGTAGTATTCGGCCATGAGCGGGGTGGGAGTGTTCTCTGAAGTGGCCCGGTTGCGGGTCATGGGCGACATGACCAGACGGTTCCGCAACGGGATCGCGCCGAGAGTGGCTGGAGAGAAAAGTATCGGCATGAATGAACCTCCCCGTTTTTCTTCCTGAACATCTTTTCTCTGCCGAAGGTTCATACGACCGGGATCAGAAATCTTCCGCCATATCGCTTTCGGATATCATTTCATCTCCCGCCACCACTCTTCTTCCCACGAAGGGAAGATACTGTCATGGCCGGGACCGGCGACAATGCGGTCATCGCCAAGAATCACGGTCGTGCCATCTGCAAAAATCATGTAATCCGCATCGCCGAAAATGAATTCATCACCTCCCTGGCCGATCAGACGGTCGTTGCCGAGGGTGCCGTAGAGATAGCTCAAGACCGGATTGTTGTCGACGATGGTGGATGAATTCCAGGATTTCCGTGACATTGCCTCCTCCTTTTGTTTAAAGATTGACTCTCGGATTTCCGGAAGTGTTCAACGAAAAACAGGACTCAAGGGGTCACGTCTTTCATGCACTGCTGTACTGACGATCGACGATACTTTCAACTGCAAGGGAAGATCAGGAAAGAGAACGACTGCATTGCAGATGCATGGGGGTGAAAATCCCATCTTCAGGCAAACAATGCCTTGTGCTTTGCATTTTAAAGCAACAGCAGGACAACACAATTAATTCCGTTTTCCACAGATGTACAGTACCCTCCGGAAGATGCGGAACTCCGGAAACCATGACCCCGGGGAAGTTGCCGGGGCTGCTTATGGGAACCAGCAAGAATCCTTGATTTTTTCGAAAGCTGAGGAAGGAAAACGGTGTGGTCGGCAGCGGGGATACAACACCATGCCGGAAGCTGAAAAAGGCCGCAAGAGCGATTCCCTGCGGCCTTCATGTTTTCCGGCTGAACGCGTCTGAAGCTGGTGCCGGAACTGCAGGGAGCTTACTTCTTGCCTTCTTCCGGCAGATCGATCTTCAGGCAGAGCTCACTTAGCTGCTGATGCGTCACCTCGGAGGGCGCGGACATCATGAGGTCCTGTGCCTGCTGGTTCATCGGGAAGGCGATCACCTCTCGGATGTTCTGCTCGTCGCGCAGGATCATGACCATCCGATCGAGTCCCGGGGCGATGCCTCCGTGCGGCGGCGCACCGTGCCTGAACGCCTCGATCATGTGGCCGAACCGCCTGTCCACCTCGTCCTTCGAGTATCCGGCGATCTCGAACGCCTTGTACATGATCTCGGGCTTGTGGTTCCTGATCGCTCCGCTCGACAGTTCGATGCCGTTGCAGACGATGTCATACTGATAGGCAAGGATGTCGAGGGGGAACTTCGATTCGAGCGCCTCCATCTCGCCCTGCGGCATCGAGAAGGGGTTGTGGGAAAACTCGATCTTCTTCTCCACCTCGTTGTACTCGTACATGGGAAAATCGACGATCCAGCAGAAGGCAAGCTCGTCCCGGTCGAGATGGAACAGTTCGGCGAAATAGGAACGCATGCCGCCCATGATGCGGCAGGTCTTTTCCCACTTGCCGGCGCCGAAGAAGACAACGTCCCCGTTCTCCAGGTTCAGAGTCTCCCTGAGTGCGGCCATCTCCGTCTCGTTCAGGAACTTGACGACAGGCCCCTTCGGCCCGTCTTCCCTGAACTGGATATAGGCGAGCCCAGCCGAACCCAGTTCGCGTGCACGCTTTTCGGCCTTGTCGTAGAAGAGGCGCGATTCACTGCCCCTGCCCTTGAGCACGAGGGCCTTGACGCAGGAACCTTCTACGGTATTCGATGCGAAAACCTTGAACCCCGAGTTCACGAACAGGGGGGTCACGTCCTCGATCTCGAGCGGAATCCTCAGGTCAGGCTTGTCTGAACCGTAGCGGTTCATGACGTCGCGGTAGCTGATGCGAGGAAAGGGATACTGCCTGATTCGCTTCGCAGACATGGTCCCGACGATGTGCCTGAACATCCCTTCGAGGAGATCGAACAGGTTGTCCTGCTCGATGAAGGCCATTTCGATATCGACCTGGTAGAATTCGCCGGGGCTGCGATCCGCCCTTGCGTCCTCGTCGCGGAAACAGGGTGCGATCTGGAAGTATCTCGGAAAGCCGGCGACCATGAGCAGCTGCTTGAACTGCTGCGGAGCCTGCGGCAGCGCGTAGAACTTGCCGGGATGCAGGCGGCTTGGCACGAGGAAGTCCCTTGCCCCTTCCGGCGAGCTCGAAGTCAGGATGGGAGTCTGGATCTCGGTGAAGCCCTGCTCTTCGAGGTATCTGCGCACCTGGTGCGTCATGCGGCTGCGGAACAGAATGTTCTCGTGCAGCTTCTCCCTGCGCAGGTCGAGAAAGCGGTATTTCAGGCGAAGCTCCTCGGCTGTCGGCATCTCGTCTGCAACGGGAAACGGCAGAGGCTGGGCATGGCTTTCGACCGCGATGGATCCTGCGACCACCTCGATGGCTCCCGAAGCGAGCCGCGGATTGACGGTCTCGGGGGAGCGGTTCACCACGACGCCCTCAACACAGATCACTGATTCGGCATGAAGCCCTTCGGCAACCGTGAAAAGCTCCTGCTTTTCGGGCTGAATGACCAGCTGGCAGACGCCGGTATGGTCCCTCAGATCGATGAAGATCAGCCCTCCGTGGTCCCTCTTTCGATGCACCCATCCGCCGAGCCTGACGGACTGCCCCTTGACTTCAGGGTTCAGAAACCCGCAGTAGTGCGTACGGAAACGGTTTTTCAGATCTGCCCCGGAAACTGCCGCCTTGCTCATAGATCGATAATCCCTCTGGTTACGATTGGAAAACCTGAATATGGGGAATTTTTGATGATTTGTAAAACCGCTTTGCGCCTTTCAGTAGACCAGTTCCCCGCCGAACTCGCTGATGATGAACCTGACTACCTCGTTTTTCTCGGACAGCTCCTGGAAGAGAGTGAAGACGGTTTTTTCCCTCGTGCAGGCATCCCTTTCGGCATCGTAGCGGATCTTCAGCTTCAGGGGAAGCTGGTAGAATCCGGCAAGCTCGCTTTCAAGCGGCACTGCATGATGCAGCAGTTCCTCGAACGAGAACTTCCTGCAGCAGCTGAGCTCAAGCATCCCCGCGGGGCTGCATGCGGTCAGTTCGCACGAGTGCAGGTGCGACACCATGACCTGCTGGTTCTGCTTCACGAGATGGTCGAGGAACTGGTGCCATTCGACCCGGAGCTGCGCGAGATCGGGGACATCCGGCCCTCCGGCTTCCGCAGGCGCTGCCTCCTGCAGAGGGGCGGGAGGTACAGCCTGCATCCTCGGCTCAGGGTTGCTTCCGAAATGTGCGAGCTTCTGTTTCCATGCTCCGAGATCGAGAGGCATCCTGCCCTCCTCTACCTGGAACGGCGGGGACGGATCCGCGGAGAAACCGGAAACCTCTGCAGCGGAGGTTTGACGGAAAGAAGCTGGCGTTACAGTGTCACGACGGACTTTTTTTTTTCTTCCGCCGGTGGAGCCGGCACCGAAACAGGATCGGGGTTGCCGAGTTCGATCAGCTTGAGCAGGGCAAGCTCGAAACGGAAGCGGTGTTCGTGGCAGAACTTCAGGTCGCGCTGGGTCTGCAGAAGGAAATCGGTCATCCTCATGATGCCTGCGGGAGTGAAGCGCTGCGCGTCGCGTTCATAGCGTTCCTTGACCGGCTCGGGCCTCTCGATCAGGCGGCTCGACCTGAGGTTGTGCATGACGAGAAGGTTCCGGAGATGTTCCATGAGCTTTTCGAGGAAATCCTGCTCGTCGTATCCGTTGCGGATGACCAGGTCGGCCAGTTCGAGCATCCTTGCCGGGTCCCGCTGCGCCACGGCATCGGTCACCTCGAAAAAGTGTTCGTCGTCGATGGTGTTCAGGAGTTCGGCAACCTTGGGGTACCGGATCGCCCGGTCTTGCTCGTCCTCTATCGCGAAGGCGATGACCTGGTCGAGGATGCTCTGCGCGTCGCGCATCGATCCCTGGGCCTTGCGGGCTATCAGCTGAAGCGAGTCGGGGTCCGCCCGTATCCCCTCCGCCTCGCAGATGGCCTGCAGCTGGCGCTGGATCTCTCCGGGCGGAATCCGCTTGAAGATGAAGCGCTGGCAGCGCGAGGCGATGGTGGCCGGGATCTTGTGCAGCTCTGTGGTCGCAAAGATGAAGATGGCGTGCGGAGGCGGCTCCTCGAGCGTCTTCAGGAAGGCGTTGAACGCTGCGGTGGAAAGCATGTGCACCTCGTCGATGATGTAGACCCGGTAGCGCCCTTTCTGGGGCCCGTACCGCACGTTCTCCCTCAGCAGGCGGATGTCGTCCACGCTGTTGTTGGAAGCCGCATCGAACTCGGCGATGTTCAGGCTCTGGCCGGCATCGAAGTCCCGGCAGCTCTCGCACTCGCCGCACGGTTCGGTGACCTCGCTGAGGTAGCGCGGGTCCCCGATCATCCTCTCGCAGTTGACCGCCTTGGCGAAGACGCGGGCGGCAGTCGTCTTGCCGACCCCCCTCAGACCCGAGAAGATGTAGCCGTGGCCGACCCTGCCCATCCTCAGGGAGTTCCTGATCGTGCCTGTGATGTGTTCCTGCGCGGTGATGTCGGAAAACCGCTTCGGCCTGTATTTTCGTGCAATGACCTGATAACTCATGAAGCAGTAGGTTTTGAATCCTGCAGCAACGTTGCGAGCGGCACCTGCATCCCCTCCCTGAGCGCCTCCCGTACACGGTCCCGGACAAGATCGAGAGCGTCGCCGCCACCCGCAGTCCCGTCGCCGTTCTCGCCGCGGATGATGTCGGGAGGAATCCTCGCGTACAGGTCGTAGAGCGTCAGGGAGTGCAGGTCGCCGCTGACGGAGAGCTCTCCTCTCACCGTAAGATGAATAACGTCATTCTGGAGCAGAAAATCGACGATCCTCCTCAATTTTGTCCGGTCAACGGAAGCGGGAGGAACGAGCATCCTCTTCATGTTCAGGTACTGCCCTCTCTTCTGCCCGGTCCAGATCCTGCCGAGCACGTTCAGGATCTCGGGAAGCCCCTTCAGCGGATCGAATGTTCCGCAGGAAGCGGGGGAAGGAAATACCGCACCGAGACAGAACACGATCTCCGCACCGGTGAGCACCACCACCCAGCTGAGGTAGACCCAGAAAAAAAGCATGGGAACCACCGACAGGGCACCGTAGATGTGTTCGAATGTTGCGAAATGGGAGACATAGAAGAGGAACCACTTCTTGGACAGCTCGAACAGCACCGCGGCAAGCAGAGCCCCTGCGAAGGCATGCCTGAACCGGACCCGGCGGTTCGGCACAAGCATGTAGAGCAGGAAGAACGCAACGATCGAATTGACGAAGGGGATGTAGGAGAGCAGCTTCGTCTTCATTTCATGCAGGGGGCCGCCCGTGAAGACCATGTACCAGACGTAGGAGCTTGCAACAAGGCTGGTGCCGATAAAGACGGGACCGATCGTCAGCACCGTCCAGTAGAGCGTGAATCCCTGGAGGATCTTCCGGGGCGAGTTCACCTCCCAGATCCCGTTCAGGGTGTGGTCGACCGTCGAGATGAGAAACATGGCGATGATGAAAAGGAAGATGCCTCCGATGGTCGGCACCGTGGCGGCCTTGTCGATGAACTGCCACAGGTACGTCTGCAGCATGGCGCCCTGTCCGGGAACGAAGTTCTGGAAGATGAAATCCTCGATGGAGCGCTTCAGGATCGTGAAAACCGGAAAAGCCTTCAGGATGGAAAGAATGACCGCAAGGAGAGGAACCAGCGAAAGCAGCGTCTGGAATGCAAGCGATCCGGCGCTCAGAAGAATGCGGTCATGGATGAAATTCCTCCAGAAGAAGGGCCCAAAGACACCGACGTACCGCCTCATGCCGTTCAGGGAGCGTGTCATGATTCCTTCTTCCATATGCCGTACTTCAAGATTCCGCTTTCTGTTCACGGAGGTAATTTACCTTTTTGCCCGATGATTCAAAGAAAGGGTTCCGCAGGCGCGCTTTCCGAACTTGCGGCTGTTCTCACGCCGGTCATGATGAACAGACCGAGCCCGAAAAAGACGAGCAGGGCGGCCAGGGCGGCTTTCTGGCTGCCTGCCCGGGCTGAAACCAGCCCGAACACAAGGGGGCCGACAACGGCCGACGCCTTGCCGAAAGTACCGTCGTAGAATCCGAAGAATTCGGTGATGTGCTGTTTCGGCGTGAGCTGGGCCATGAGGGAACGCGAGGCGGCCTGGGAGGAACCCATCGACATGCCTGCAACGAGACCGGTCGCGAAGAACAGCTGCTTGCTGTCCGAGAGGATGGCCATGAGGATGACCGCGAACCAGATCATGAGCGTCAGCACAATGGTGCGTTTCGCGCCGATCCTGTCGGTGACGAAACCGAACACGACCGAACCGAGGATAGCCGTTGTCTGGACGATCATGAAGAACACCATCAGTTCGCCTGTCGTGAAGCCGAGGGTGTTCTGCGCATAGATCGAGGAAAAGGCGATGACCGTCAGGATCGCGTCGTTGTAGAAAAAAAAGGCCAGAAGAAAACGGGAGAGATCTGGATAGTTCATGATATGCAGGATGGTGTATTTCACCTCCCTGACCGAACGGGCCACCGACGCCATGAACCGGTCCCCGGAACCCGGGCTTCCGGCAGCGCTCCTGCCTCCCTTTCTTCCGTCCGACAGCGTGAGAAACAGCGGCGCCGAGAAAACCGCGAAAGAAAGGGCGACAACGAGAAAGCTAAGCTGCAGGTTGCGGATGTTGGACGGCACGATGCCCGGAGCAAGCAGCGGGCGCAGCAGAAACAGGATCGAGAGAGCGCCGAGATACCCCATCGCGTAGCCGTAGCCGGATACCCTTCCGATGCTGCGGCGCGAGGTGATTTCTGGCAGATAGGCGTCGTAGAATACCAGTCCCCCTTCGAAGCCGATGTTGGCAAGCACGAAGAGCAGCACTGCCGGAACGGCAAGGCCGGGACCGGAAAGGGCGAGGAGGGCTGTCGCAACGACTGACACGAGCGTGAAGGTGAAGAGGAAGCTCTTCCTTCTGCCGGAGAAGTCCGCCTGGGCTCCGAGCACCGGGGAAATGACCGCAACAAGCAGCATGGATATGCTGATGCTGGCCCCCCAGAAAGCGTCTCCCGAGGGATTGCCGCCGCAGATGACATTCTTGAAGTAGAGCGGGAAGGCGAAAGTGACCATCATGACGCTGAACGACGTGTTGGCGAAGTCGAAGAGCAGCCAGGAAAACACCTTGTGCTTCTGTGCATCCATGAGGAAAGCGTCCTCAGATGCCGGTCAGATGCCGGAAGAGCGATTCGAAAAGTCTTCTGCCGTCAACCGACCCGAGTAGCTGTTCGCTTGCGCGCTCGGGATGCGGCATCAGACCGAGCACATTTCCTGCCCTGCTGGTAATGCCGGCTATGTTCCGCAGCGATCCGTTCAGGTTCGATTCCTCCGTCTCCCTGCCGGAAGCATCGACATAGGTGAAAGCGATCTGCCCGTGCTCCTCGAGGCCTGCAATCGTCTCGGGAGATGCATAGTAGTTGCCCTCGCCGTGTGCAACCGGCAGGGCAAGCACTTCTGAAGCGCTGTAGCGGTCGGTGAACATGGTGGCGTTGTTGACCACCCTGACGAAAACCTGCCTGCAGATGAACTTCCTGCCTGCATTCCGGATCAGCGCGCCTTCAAGCAATCCGCTTTCGACAAGCACCTGGAAGCCATTGCAGATGCCGAGCACCGGCCCCCCCCTGCGGGCAAACTCGATCACCTCCCGCATGATGGGCGAAAACCGGGCGATGGAGCCCGCACGGAGATAGTCGCCGTAGGAGAAGCCTCCTGGCAGGATCACGGCGCTGCATCCCTTAAGATCATGCTCGTTGTGCCAGAGCATGACCGGCCTGACGCCGGGAAAGGAAGCGACCGCATATTCGGTATCATGATCGCAGTTCGAGCCGGGAAACACCACGATGCCAACCGTTACATCAGCCATAGCAGGTGCGGATTTTAGGTGAGAGGTTCCAGTTCGAACGCATAGTCTTCCATCACCGGATTGGACAGAAGCTTCTGGCAGATCTCGTTGCAGACCCGTTCGGCCTCAGCGTTCGTGCCGGCATCGATCGTGACCTCCATGTACTTGCCGATCCTGACCGATTCGACGGCCCGGTAACCGAGGTTCCGGAGGGCATGCTGTGCGGCTTTTCCCTGGACGTCGAGAATGGACGGGCGCAGGGTAACCTTTATCTTTGCCTTGTATGCCATAGCTGGATGTCTTGCTTGTTGAGAAAGGGACGTCACACCTGCCACTGCCTGATCAGCAAGGAAAGCGACCTGATGATTCCCAGCAGAATATACAATAACATGGCCAGAAAAAAAGCCTTCGCGTGAAAGACAAGGACGCAGAAAACCGCAACGACATAGGCTCCCATCTGCGCCGGATGACGCCTGAAGGATTCGATGGTCGGCTTGGGCAGCGCATCGTAGTTGACCCTGCTGACCATCAGGCCGGCAAGCACGACGGTGAGCCACGCCAGCACTTCCTGCAGCTGCGGGCCCGCAAGCAGGGGTTCCGCATGCATCCAGAGAACGAAACCGGCCACCGTAAGCGCCTGGGCAGGCGTCGGAAGCCCCGAGAAGGACTCTTTCCGGTAACCGATGACGCTGATATTGAACCTGGCGAGACGGAGGCCGCTGCCGACCATGAGCATGGAACTCAGCACGGTGCCGTAGATCATGCCCATGCCCTCGAGACCGAACTTGTAGACAAGAAAGGCGGGGGCAGCGCCGAAAGAAACCAGGTCCGAAAGCGAGTCGAGCTCGACGCCGAAATCGGATGCGCCGTTGGTTGCCCTTGCAACAAAGCCGTCGACGGTATCGAAAAAGGCCGCAAGGATGATGAACCAGGCCGCCGCTCTGAAACTGCCCGCTCCGGCCATCACGATGGCGACATATCCCGAGACCATGTTCATGACGGTGAATACCGAGGGAACGAACGAGCGGGATACGAACGGGATCAGGGGAGAACGGTCCCCGGAGCCGTTTTTCAGGAAGGGCGGATACCGCTTGTGCTTTTTCGGTGTATCGTCTCTCTCCATATCGGTGTGTCAGGAATCATCCCCTGTGCGGCCTCATCGCGGGAACAAGGCAGTAAAGTACGGTATTCGGCGCAACTTGTAAAGCCCGCCATCCCTTTCTTCCTGTTTCAGTAACTTTCATCGACCGAAGGGAAGCTGTTGTGCCTGACGTCCTCGACATAGCGCCTGACAGCGTCCTCGATGATCGAGGTCAGATCGGCATAGCGCCTGACGAACCTGGGATGGAACTCCGTATTGAGCCCCAGCATGTCGTTGATGACCAGCACCTGCCCGTCGCATGAAGGTCCTGCACCGATGCCGATGGTCGGAATGGTGAGCGATCCGGTCACCTGTCCGGCAAGTTCGGATGGGATTTTTTCGAGCACCAAGGCAAAAGCCCCTGCTTCCTCGATGATCCTCGCATCCTCGAGAAGCTGTTTCGCCTCCGCTTCTTCCCTTGCCCTGACCTTGTAGCTTCCGTACTTGTAGATCGATTGCGGCATGAGCCCCAGATGGCCCATGACCGGGATACCCACATCGGTTATCCTCCTGATGGTCTCGGCTATCACCCTGCCTCCTTCCAGCTTGACGGCGTCGCATTCGTGCTCCTTCATGATTTTTCCGGCATTGCGCAGCGCCTCCTCTCCGGAAAGCTGGTAGCTCATGAACGGCATGTCGATCACCACCATGGAACGGCTTGTTTCGGCCTGAACGCCCCGGACAACCGCCCTGGCATGATAGATCATCTCCTCGATGGTGATGGGCAGCGTGGTGTTGTGGCCGGAAAAGACATTGCTTGCCGAATCCCCGACAAGAATCACATCGATCCCCGCACGGTCGAGCAGACGGGCCATGGTGAAGTCGTAGGCGGTCAGAACGGCGATCTTTTCGCCCTGCTGTTTCATGTCGAGCAGCCTTCTGGTGGTGACATGAGGAAGTTTCTGCTGAGAAGCTTTGTTCATGAACGTGCACTTAATGGATTGAAAAAGAGAGCCCCTGCAGCAGTCCTTCGAGTTCCTGCCGCCTCATCACAACGGTCTCCGCGCCGAGCGTCTTCCCGAGGGAGGAGATCAGCAGGGGCACAAGGTCGCGGTAGCCGACCTCCCTGCCGGCCGCTTCGGACAGCGATACTGTCTTCCCGTTCATCCGACGGGCAATGGACGCTGGCGACTCACGGTCCGAACGGATGTACCTCGCAAGTTCCCTGTGCCGTTCCGACAGAGGCAGCGAACCGTGCTGCAGCAGCACGGATCCGCTCCTGCGCTGTGCGGAACCCACGAGCTTGCGGCCGCCGACCTGCAGTTCGTACCGTGCCGATGCGGTGAAGCAGGCGACGGCTTCCGGGGAAACTGAACGTTGCCTCGCGTCGAACTGCGTGCGGCAGAAATCGGGAAAAACGCCGACCTGCCCGAGCGACCTCGCGATAACCTGATGAACCATACGGTAGATATCGGCATTGCTCCGGCCGGTTTCGGCGACAAACGAGTAGGTCAGCTCGTCTGCATGCAGCACCGCCCGCCCCCCTGTGGGCCTGACGACGACGTCAATCCCGTCTGCGCGGCACAGCTCGATGTCGATGTCGGCGGGGTTCTGGTTGTAGCCGAGCGACACCGCTTCAGGCTCCCAGCCATAACACCGCCAGACACAGCTCCGTTTTCCGAAAAGCCGCTGAAACGCGCCCGTCGCAAAGGCCCGCATGAGCATCCTGTCGCAATCCATGTTGCAGTTCCCGCTCGACGGCCCGGAATCAATGCAGCAGACCGAGGAGAAAACACCTTTCATGATGGATCGCTCATCACACTTTTTAGAGGTTCCCTGAAGGTCAATATAGGAAAGGAAAGGAAGCGGAGCACCGACAGGATGCACATGCAACCGCAGAGCCGACGGACGGGCGTTCCGCCTTCATCTGGCCGGAACGGCTGGCGGCGGAAACTTCTGCAGTATTTTCGAAACGGCTTCGTCGATATCGGCCTGCAACTGCTCGTTGTTTCTGTACTGGCGCAGAATCCTCCTGGCCGCACCCCTCCAGGCGAGCTCATTTTTCTTTGCGTCCACAATATCGATCACGAGCGTTCCCTCCTCATAGGTTATGATCGAGGGATAGGAGAAAAAAGGATCCCACCAGGGATAGTACCAGCCGAACCTCCCCCTGTAGACGCCCCACCTGTAGGAAATGAACTGCGGCTGCTGAAAGCGCATCTTCTCCTTGACGCCAGCCTGTATCGTGACGATGAAATCGCTCTCGCCGGCCTCCCTGAGCTGATAGCCCCGCGCCGCAAGCTCCCGGTCCACGGCAGAGCTCACCCGTCTGTAGAGAAGCGGATTCTGTGCAAGCAGATCGTCGTCTCCCTTTCTTTCTACTTCGGTCGGCCAGCGGTAGCTCCTGTATGCCGACAACGGATAGCGGCTGTCGTAATCGGACGTCACAGAAAGCGAAGAACAGCCCGCAAGAAGAAGCAGGGCGAGAATCGGAAGGATAACCGGCTTGTAACGCATGGTGCTGAACTCTTCTGTTTCTGCTGTTTTTCTTATCTAACAACTGCTGGCGCAGGTAAGTTTCTCGTCTCCCGTATCCCGTCCGGCCGATCCCGCAGGGCAGGCTGTGAGTTCCGGAAACCGGAACGGCCCGATCTTGCGGAACAGGGTTGCGAGTGTGCACCAAGACCGGTATTTTCCCTGACAGAACCGCAAACCGTTGTCCCTGAGCCGATGGATATCAGATCGATCCTCACCTCCTTCCGGCATGTCGCAATTGTCGGCATTTCCGACAGGCCTGACCGTCCGAGCAACAGTGTTGCCCGCTACCTGCTCCATGCCGGCTACTCCGTCTATCCGGTCAACCCCATGCTCGGGAAAGTGCTCGGCCTGCCCTGTCATCCCTCCCTGACATCGATCCCTGAAGCGATACGGAAAAGGATCGAAATCGTCGATATCTTCCGCAAGCCTGCCGACGTTCCGCCGGTTGTCGACGAGGCGATCTCTATCGGGGCTAAAGTCATCTGGATGCAGCTCGGCATCACCAGCGAGGCAGCAGCCGAAAAAGCAAGAAAAGCCGGCCTCGAAGTGGTGCAGAACCTCTGCATCGCCGTCGAACACCAGCATCTCGGAATCCAACCATCCACCTTGTGAACATCCATCACCCTCTCTTCCCATGTCAAAACGCACTGTAGCCCTTATTTTCGGCGGAAAATCCACCGAACATGAAATATCGGTCATCTCCGCCAGGGCTGTCGCCGCGCAGATCGACAGGGAGCGGTTTTCGCTCCGGCCTGTCTATATCGGCCACGACGGACGCTGGTACGGGGGAACTCCTGCCGAGGCCGCTCTCGATCTCGACATGTCGGCCCTGCTGAGGAGAGGAACGGTCGAGTCCGCAAGGCGCTCCCTCCGGGAGATCACCGGCAGAGCAGCAGGGGACAGGTTCGACTTTTCGGGTTTCCGGGAAACCACCGACGTGGCCTTCATAGCCCTGCACGGCTCATACGGCGAAGACGGCACAATCCAGGGCTTTCTCGACACCCTCGGAATTCCCTATACCGGATGCGGCGTCACGGCTTCGGCTCTCGCCATGGACAAGGCGCTGACAAAGCTTTGCGCCGCCTCTGCAGGGCTTGCAGTGGCCGACTACCTGGTTGTTTCAAGTGCGGATTTCCTCAGCGATCCTCAGAAAGCCGTCAGCAGCGTCTGCGAGCGGTTCGCCTTTCCGGTGTTCGTCAAGCCGGCCTGCCTCGGCTCATCGGTCGGCATAGCCAAAGTGCATCATGTCGGCGAGCTGCTGCAGGCGCTTGAAGATGCCTGCCGGCAGGACAAAAAGGTGCTTGTCGAAACAGCCGTCACCGGCAGGGAGATCGAGGTCGCCGTCCTCGGCAACGACTCCCCTGTCGCTTCCCTTCCAGGAGAAATCATCCCAGGCAACGAATTCTACGACTACGAGGACAAGTACATCACCAGTGCAGCAAGGCTCTGCATCCCTGCAGATCTCTCCCCCCGCGATCAGGAAACTGTCATGTCTTCGGCAATCGTGGCCTTCAGGGCGCTCGGCTGCCGGGGCATGTCGAGGATCGACTTCTTTCTTGAAAACGGAACGGGCAGGGTCATACTGAATGAAATCAACACCATTCCCGGCTTCACCGATATCAGCATGTACCCGCGGCTAATGGCCGCCTCCGGCATCGGTTTCGTCGAACTTGTGGAAAAATTGCTTGCTCTCGCCTTGGAAAAAACCGGGCCGATTGATAAACTGTAAGCTGGAAAAGCAAGAGTGCTGCATCCTCCCCCTCATGGAACTGCCTTCATCCTGAACACAAGATGATAACCGATCCTCACCTTCTCTTTGCCGAGGTCTCGCTGGATATTGCACGGGGAGCATTCCAGGCCGGTCTTGACAAACTTGCAGCAACGAACGACATTCTTTCGGATTCCTATATCTTCAATCTTCTCTCGGCACGTTCCTTCAGGGGTTTGAAGCAGTATGACAAAGCCGCCGGACACCTGAAGAAGTGCTGCAGCCTTGCACCCGGCAACCAGATTGCTTGGCAGGAGCTCATCGAACTCAAGGTACTGGAATCGCGTGACCGGTCGGCCGACGGCAAGTCCGCCTTTGATCCGGTCATTGCGGAACTTGAACAGCTCTCGCTCGCCCTTTCCGGATTCGAGCCCCCCTGTGCCTCCGAATGTTTCGATCCGACGCCGATCATCGAACAGAAGCAGCCTTTCCCGGATGACGTATCGATTGCCGTGCCGACCGAAACCCTTGCAAACATCTTCATCTCCCAGGGCGCATACAAAAAGGCGATCAAGGTCTACACCTCCCTCATCCAGCTCAAGCCATCGAAGGCCGAGGATTACAAACGGCACATCGACTGGATTCTCGAAAAGCTCTGAAGCTTCTGCAGCAGCCCGTTCCCCTGAACAGAAACTAATTAGCCCGCATGACGTTAGAGAGATGATGCGTATATTTGAAAAACCTGTTTGCCTCCGCTGAACCGGGTAACATGCAAGCTATCAAACGTGAAGACGCCTCTTCCCATCCTTTCTGTAATCCTGCTGCTTTCCCTTCCCGTGACAGCTTCTGCCGCCGACGCCACGGAAAAGACCCTCTCACTCCGGGAGTGCATAGACATTGCGCTGAAGAATGCCACAACGGTGGCAAAGGCCGAGAACATGCTCCGTCTCGAGGGGACTGATGTGCTGAAAAGCTACGGCAGTTTTCTGCCGAAGGTTTCAGCGGCGGCGACTTACGTCCCCTGGTCGGTCAGCAGGTCGTACGCGGAGCGATCCTCCCTGGAAACCGGGGTGACCAGGGTCAGGACGGACACGGAGACCCTCGATCTCACCCTAACCGCTTCTCTCAACATTTTCAACGGATTACGGGATTATGCCTCTCTCAGGGCCGCGCTTGACAGGCAGAAGGCAGCCGGACATACCGTGTGGAGAGCGAAACAGACCGTCGTTTTCGATATCACGCAGCACTATTACCAGGTTCTGCTCGACGGGGAGCTTCTCGGCATCGCGCAGGAGAACCTCCGGTCCGCGAAGGACCTCCTGACGCTTACCGACAGGCAGTTCCAAATCGGCCTCAAGTCGGCGGCCGACCTCTACCAGCAGCAGGCGGAAGTTGGCAACAACGAACTCTCGGCGATCCGGGCCGAAACCCGGCTCCGCAGGAGCAAGCTGGAACTGCTGCGCCGGCTGCGGATAGATCCCCGGACGGCTCTTTCGCTCGAGCCTGTTCCCGGAGGGATGGAGGACTCTCCGATTCTGTCCTCCGATCCCGATACTCTTGCCGGATACGGTCTGAGACACCGTAGGGACCTCCTGGCACTGGAGCGGGAGACCGCGGCTTCCCGCTGGGAGATAACCCGGGCTGCCGGCAGCCGCTATCCCAGCCTTGACCTGAATTTCAACGTCAGCACCAGCGCCGTCGAGTCCTTCAGTCAGACCATCGGCGGACAGACCCTTGCCTACACCTACCCTCCAGTGAGCGACCAGCTCACTGGTCTTGTCGGCTACTCCCTGGTGCTGAGCATGAACTGGCCGATTTTCGACGGTTTTCTGACCAGGTACTCGGTCGAATCAGCCCGGGTCAGCCACCTGAACCAGCAGCTCGACCTTGACGATCTGAAAAAAGGGATCCTCATCGACCTGCAGCAGGTTGCAGGCGACTACCGCGCGGCACTCAAACAGATTGAAACCGCCCGGCTCAACCTCAGGGCGGCACAGTCGGCCTTCGACAGCGTCAGGAAAAAGTACGAGCTCGGCGCCTCGGGATTCGTCGAACTGAGTGCATCGAGAGCCGTGCTCTTCAATGCGAAATCGAGTCAGACACAGGCGACCTACAATCTCGCACTGCAGAAAAGCATTCTTGACTACACTGCAGGGAGAACCGACATCCATGAGTAAGAACACCTTTCACGCATTCAGTCATGCCTAAAAAGCCGTTCTCCGGAAAACGCAACACCATCATCATCGCGGCAGTCGCCATTGCAGTCGCCGGCGGAGCGCTGACAGCATGGATGACGATGCGCGGGAAAACCGTTACCGTCACCACCGAAAAGGCTTTCAGGAAAGAGATCGTCCATGTGGTCACCGCAACAGGAAAAATCGAGCCGGAAATCGAGGCCGCCATGTCGCCGGACGTCTCCGGAGAGATCATCGAGCTGCCTGTCAGCGAAGGCGATCAGGTCCGGAAGAGCGACCTCCTGTTCAAGATCCAGCCGGATGTCTACATCAACCAGGTGGAACAGGGCAGGGCCCAGCTGAATCTCTCGAAGTCCCAGAGTCTGGAAGCGAAAGCAAGGAAGCTCAAGTCGGAAGACGATTTCAGAAAAGCAGCCCTGCTTTTCCTGGAAAAGCTGATATCCCAGACCGATTACCTTGCCGCGAAAACCAATGCGGAAACGGCGAAGGCGTCCTACGAGGCCTCGCTCTTCGCTATCCAGCAGAACCGCAGCCTGCTTGACCAGAATGAGGAACGGCTGAGAAAAACCGTTGTCAGGGCACCCATCGACGGGACGGTCATCGCCCTGAAAAGCAAGCTCGGCGAACGGGTGGTCGGCACCGGTCAGTTCCAGGGAACCGAGGTGCTAGGCATCGCCAATCTCGACAGCATGCAGGTGGTGGTAGAGGTCAATGAAAACGACATCGTCAATGTCGGCATCGGAAATCCCGTTGCGGTTACCGTCGATGCATTCGGTGACCGGCAGTTCGGGGGAATCGTTCATGAAATTTCGAATTCGGCCATAACCAAGGAATCCGGAACGCAGGAGGAGGTCACGAACTTCTCGGTCAAGATCAGGATACTGAATCACAACCGCCTTCTCAAACCGGGTATGAGCGCAACGGCTGACATTGAAACGAAACGGGTTCCGAATGCCCTTGTCGTGCCGATCCAGAGCGTCACGATCAGGGACGGGAACGGGGCTGCCGTGAGCGACACGACCGGAAAAAAGAACGGGGAGGTCGTTGAGGTCAGGCAGAACAGCGGGACGGAAGGAACGGAAGGAGTGTTCATTGTGAAGGGAAACAAGGTGTTTTTCAGGAAAATCCGAACGGGTACGACCACTACACTATGAGACACGTACACACGTTCACCAGACCGGTTGCACTGGTTTTGATCCTCTCCATGGCTTCGCTTGCCTGGGGATGCCAGACAACCTCGACATCGACATCGTCAACCAGCAACACCGG